>Ga0209752_1000281_pt1 | contig 25149 bp, 41 predicted proteins | sample METZYME_3_250m_FD_187548 | JGI IMG/M metagenome (GOLD analysis project Ga0209752, IMG submission 187548) | Marine microbial communities from oxygen minimum zone in mesopelagic equatorial Pacific - METZYME_3_250m (SPAdes) (version 2) | ecosystem: Environmental > Aquatic > Marine > Oceanic...
TATTGTGATTTCCATCTATGTGATCTACGCTAAGTTGCCCTTGCAAAATAATAGTTGCAGTGCATTTGAAACCTAGTCTACTATCACGATTTTCACAATATTCTTTACGATATGCTAGATAGCCACCCTTCATATTATATTGATGAGCGTGATGTATTTTACATTTTGCTCGTCGAATTCGAACCCCGTCACGTTTACGTATTTTTCCGTAATAAGCCCCGATACGAGTACAGCCTTCTATTTCACAAATTCGATTATCATGATCTATCATGCATCTTTAACCCATTTCCGTTTAGAATAGCCTTCTTTTTCCGCCCAACGAATAAAAAGTCCTATCTCACGACCATGTGCTTCGATTTCCCAAGGTTGATCCCAATAATCAGGATTTTTCTTTAACCATTTACCATTCCACCGATGCTTACCAAGTCTAGTACTTTCGTAAAGTTCTCCTCTTGCAAATTGCTTTACATGTACCATTTCGTGTGCAACAGTTTCTAGTACTCTTCGTAATTTTACATTTTTATTAACTTCGATTTCAAAGAATCTAGGATATGCTTCATCTTCTGTAGGAATTGCATAACCATGATCTGTTTCATTTACTTCTGGATCTTCAGCTGTAAATTTTTTTAAGAAAATTTCGACATTAAGAGATTGCATCCGAGGCATAAGCATACCTACGCAAAAATAGGCTATGCTCAAAGATAACTCTCGTTGTTTTTTTGTGCCACCTTTTACTGTAATATCCATAATGCCCTATACTTCTTGTAAAACTACTAGCAATATCATATTATAGCAGTTTAAAGAAAAATTGTCAATAGGTTTTTTGATTAATAACGATATACAATTCTTCCTCTCGTTAAATCATAAGGAGACATTTCAATTTTAACGTTATCGTTCATTATAATTTTTATTTTATTTTGCCTCATTCGTCCACTTGTATAACAAATCAACTCATGCCCATTATCTAGATTTACTCTAAACATTTGATTTGGCAAAACTTCAACAACCTTGGCATCATATGAAATTAGTTCTTCTTTTGCCATCTTATATTTTTTCAATAATAATGGTGCCTTGATCCCCAAGCAAAATTTTAATATTATCTCCTTCTTTCCAACCTTTTTCGCTCATTATTTCTTTAGGTATTTTCATAAGAATATTTTCATCATCATCTTCTATGTTTTCAAAAATATCTTTTGATTTAAATTCCCATTTATTATCTACCATGTTAATATTTATCAGAGTTTACTATTAGTATTATACTTCTTTGTGGAGTATTAAATACTTTATGGATGAGTATTTCAGTGCTTTTCATAGTATAGTTCGTGAAACGCAAGAAAAAATAGGGTATACTTTACCAGTAGATCTAGAATCATACATTATTATGCTTCTTTCTCACCACCTTGATCGTCCAGATTTTCTTCCTGAAAGGTCTTTTGCCGAAGCATATTTTAAAGTTTCCCGTAGGAGAAAAACAAACGCGAAAGAATTGGGTGATACGTGTCTTTTTTTAACAGGAGTATTTCCTACTTATGGTCGACGTAGAGGAATAAGTCGTCGATATTATCAACATATAGGGTCTAGTTCTTATAGTATTGTAGCAGAGTCATCAAGTGGTGAGTTATTTATTCAGCTTGCTACACATTTTAAGTTTTTATCAAATTTTATTGAAGTTTCGATTAGAAATCCTAAGCACAAGTATCATTTAATTGATCTTAATTAAGCCAGAATATCTAGTATATGTTTCTTTTTCTTTTTTAAAGGTTTTTCATAAGAAAAAGCAACTTTTTTAGGAAGATTTTTTGCTTTGTAGATTGGTTCTACTTTACGAATTACTGTAAACGGTGTAGAAGGGATTGTTATCATTTAGTGTGACTTATAGCCAGGACCAGTAGCAGACCCGCAGCCTCCACACATACCTGTACCACCCTGTGCTTTAAATACGTCATTGAAAACAAATGTTTCTCGCATTCCATCATTTACATAGTCAATAGTAGCGCCATCCATAAATTGTAAAGCAACAGGATCAATATACATTTGAGGAGCAAACTCAATATCTCTTAATTCTTTTTTCTCTACAAAAGTCATAGAGTGTTGCATGCCAGAGCACCCTCCTCCAAATACAAAAGGTCGAACAGCCTCCATTTCTGGTGCGTTTTTTAGTAGTTCGTGTATCTTTGTTAATGCTGCTTCAGTAACAGATATAGGTGATGTCATTAAACTATTGGCGGAACGCCTTTAATTTTTGGATCACAACCACAAGGTTTATCTTCTCTGCACATGCAAGGATCGCATTCGCAACCTTCACAGTAACAATCAGGGTTTTTAGCTTTACATGCCATTTTATTTGATTCCTTTGTTATCTCTTATTTTATCTTTTAGTTCTTCAATGTCAGACATCATTTTATCAACGTCTTTCTGGAGTCTATCTATATTTACCTTATTATGCATACCTGCTTCTAATTTGTCGTTTATCTTATCTAATTGTTGATCTATATGATCTATACGCATAAATTGTTGAGCATCATCGGGTAACGCACCTAGTTCCCCCAAAGGCCACTTAATTCTAAAATCAGTATTTTTTTCTATATCGCCCGATATTAATATATAATTAGTTTCTATGCTATTAAGTCTTTCAATTATTCCAAAGTATGCCCATACACCTAGGCCAACCGCGGCCAAAATACTTATTAAATTTCTCATAGGCATGCTAATAGCAGTGCTATCACTAACTTTTACTTGGTTTGTCATACACTAATTTTCTCCTTCGATTGTCTATTATCGACTAATAAATATTTATTAATTGATTAATACTGTTATTATACAGCTATAATGAAAAATAAATACAGTTATGAGTCTATTTGATAAATTTGGTTTAGATTTTGCAGAGTTAATAGGTCCTTGGATAGGAGTTCTTGTCTCTATTTCAGTAGCATTTTGGTTTAAGGATTTTGTAACTAACTTAATGCAAGGGTTAAAATTTAAATTAAACCCTGCATTTAGTGAAGGCGATCACGTTATTTTAAATGACGAAGATGCTATTATTGTTAAAATAGGAATTAGAGAAACTGTGTTTGGTGTATATTCGAATAAAGGCTATACTTGGAGATTTGTACAAAATAACAGAATTCAAATGTTAAAATTAGAAAAGGTTATTAATAAAGATTTGCATTTAGACACAGCAGCAGAAAAAGGACAGCGTTTACAAGAATTAATAGATCATGCACAGTCTGAAAAAATTCAAAAGAATGCAGATGCTATAAATAGTAATACAGATGCGATACACAATATTAAAAACGGCAACAAAAAGTAAGAGAAAAGATTATGACAACTTGTGAAAATTGCGGACATGAATCACATTGCGGTGTGCCATTAAGAAAAAAATTTAATGGTCGATCAGAGTTTCCGATTGATTATCCTATTGATTTACAAGAAATAGAAGTTTGTAAGAACTGTCGTTGTAAATTGTGTGAAAAAGAAACCGAATAGTTATTTAAAATAAATACACGAGGACATGCCTCGTTGTTTAAAAATAATATTTCCTTTAACCTTTAGTATATTCCTTCTATCGGGTTGTGCCGCAATCGTAGGATCATTAGGTTTTCCGTCTATTGTTGCTAAAACATTAAACATGGTAGGTGTTTCTACCACAGTATATGATGGTATTGCGATTATAGATGGAAATAAAACTATTAATGATCAAATACTTAGCGGAGTTACTTCTAAAGATTGTAGAACTATTAGATTATTCCGAGATCAGAAAATTTGTCAAAAAGAAATTGATCTTAAGTTGTAGGTAAACTAAAAGAGAATTTACTTTTTACAGTTGTGCCATAATAAGCATTAGCTTCTATTTTTGCTTTATCTTGAAAGTTTGGAGGATATACTACATTAATATTTCTAATCATAGCATCTTTTGTTTTAATACCTACAGATGTTTTTGCCTGTACCATTGCAGAACTATTAAGGAAAGAACGAATAGCTTCCCCAAAGTCAATTTCAGGATCACTATTAATATGCTCTGCAACAAGTGTAGCAACTCTTGCTAAACAAAGGTAGCTAACAAAACTTCCTCTTTTATAGCCGCCCATTTTAAATATACGTAATAACTCTTGAGGTACTTTGGCAGTATCTGTATCTGTAGCTTGTCTTACAACAGCTTTTGGCGACATTGCATTACCTTCTAACCGCAATGCTGGATCCATTGGATTTTGCATTAGTTCTGTTAATTTATTAGCTTCTTCTTCAGATATTAAGTTAAATCTTGAAGCGAGTATAATAGGCTGTGTTGCCGCATTTTCTTCCCTGCATATATCAAGTATAGCTACAGCTTCTGGGTATTTTTCTATATAAGCTAAACCTGTAGTTGTTTGAGATGCTTCTTCTTTTGCTCTCCAGATATTTGTAATACTTGCTCTTGCACCAGTTTTACCTTTATGACTAATTCCCATTTCAATACCATTTCTAATAACAAATGCATCAATGAGAGGATTATTTTGTTCTGGAGGAAACATAATTAAAGCATCGTTAATTTTAGAAGTTTTAAAAATGTCTGTAATTGCTTGCTGAATAGAACCTGTAACTACATTGTGTCCTGAAATTATTGCTATTGGTGCAAGTACTTCACAAAAGTCGTCTTGGATAGCTGTACGATATTGAGCTCCGTCTGTAAAAACAACTTCTTGATTTGAACTTGCTTCTAGAGCTGCTTTTGATAGCATATCACCTTGTTCGTGGTTTTTAATAATGTTTACAATAGCCTGAGTATTTCTAGAATTACCATCCGCAACTCCTAAGTGCCCAGGCTGCATATTAACAGATGCTTTAGTTACTGCACTTCCCTTAGCTGGTGTTAGATTAACTGCAATTGCTTCTTTATCATAAATTGTATTTGTAGGTTTAACAGATTGAAAATATTTACCTAGCCATAACTCTTTATTTGTATCAGATATAAATTTACCAAATGCAAAGGCTCTTAATCGACTTGAAGGGGCATTGACCCAGCGAATTTCTATTTGTGGATTTGCAAGTTCTTCGATAGCATTTTGCACATCTTCGGGAGTTTCAAAAGTATCAGCATCATTCGGATATTCAAATTCCCATAGATTAAAGTTATATTCTGTGCCATCACGATCAACATAGACTTCGTCTACAGTAGCAGCCCGTAGTCCAGTTCCTTCTGTTAGGTGTGTTTGTCTAAATTCTAAAAATCGCATTATATTATATTTATACTAGTTTAGGGAATAGCATATCTGTACAAAATTTTTGTACGTCAGCTTCGTCGAGTCCTAAACTAGTCATTACACGCGGTGTATGTGGATTTTTTTGTTGATTCTCGCAGTAATAGTTTTGTGATGCTATAGTAAGGTCTCTATCTGCACATCCATTATATTGACCTATGCTTTCAAAATAAACTTCTAGATTATTTACTGCTAGATTTATTATAGCAGTTGCTTCTTCATCTGTTTTCACGTTACCTGCAGCAATCATACTAGGTGTAAAGATATTTTTTGCCCATTCAGGTAATTCGCGTTTTTTGCTTGGAATAAAATCTTCCACCGCGTGTTCATACCATTCTATTAAAGGATGGTCTTCGCCTCCTGACGAAGAAGAAAAATCATGAAAAGCTCCTGTCATTTTGTTCTTTCCTGCTATTACATCAAATCCATAAATAGGACCATCATTGTTTAATTCTGGAAAACAACAAACATGCATCATCCATAATCCTTTAGATTCTCGTGCATCAACCACATCAATATGAGCTCTGCGTATATTTTCATTAGCCCATACTCTATTAATCCAACCACCATCTGCTTGATTAAAATGATTCATCCCTGGTTCATAAATTTCGGTTGCATTTTCTTCAAATATTTGTATAATATCTTCTTGACATGATATAAGTTGATCCCATAATATACTCATTTTATTGATTCTCTTTAATAAGTTTATTTAGATCTAAATCTTTTGACGTAAAAACTAAGTTAGAAACTATTCTATTTTCGTGATGGACTGGAGAACAACCTGTATGCATTCTATTAGCTTTAAATAAAACTGCTCTGCCTTTTTTTGGTTCGATTTCACCTATAACTTTTAGATCTTTATGAGGCAATCGATCTTGGGTTGTTTTATCAAATAATCGAGTAGGGCCGTCACTATCGTTTATGTAATATATAGCTACTATTAAGTTTGGATCAGGAGAATCAAAATGAGGAGGAGGATACATCCCTTCATTATGAGGCATTTGATAGCCCATATTTGTTTTTATTCTGAAGATTGAATCTATTCTAAATTTAAATTTAAATTCAAGAAAATAAAGAACAAGCCTTAGATCATTATAAGATTCTTCAATTAACGGTTCGATGACAGTTTCATCTACATCCATTGGTGGCGGCAAATTAGTTATTTTAGGTGCTAGAGAATGTACAGACATATGTGTAAATTGAGAAATTTCGCATATATTTGGATCGTTCTCATCAAATTCATCTTCGCCACTAGATTTACTAGCATATTGCCAGAGTGTACTCCATTGGAATCTATAGAACAACATGTCCTGAACAGATTCTGGTAAGAAATCGTCAACTATTAAATAACTCAAATATCTAATTCCATTAGTTCGTTGCGAAGTTCAATAGATGACTCAAAACAGTATGCACATTCAATTTCTGTGTTGAAGGCTTCCCAGTGCAGGCTGTTGTTAGTAGCTGTTTCTACTTTAGTATCTAGTACTTGCTTTAAATCGATTGTATTCGTATCATACTGAAATAGTCTTCCTTCACCTGGAACTTTTGCGCTAAGATAGTTTCCATGCTCTAGATTACCTATATATAAAGCATACATATGTCCCAATAGTGCATTACTGTCATGCATTACTTCTCTAAAATGTTTTATATATTCGTTTGTACTATTAAGTATTGGCGCCGGTTCATCATCATTCCAAAGTTCGTTGTAATCTTCTAGAGCTTTTGATTTACGTTTAAGATCATGTAAATCTTCAAATAAATTAATTCCGTCTGCTATTGTTTCTAATAAATCATACTTTTTGTGTAAATTCCATAAGTAAATAGCATATAATTTAGAGGATAATTCTCCTTCTTGTAAAATTTGTATAAATTTTTGTTTTCCTGCTTCGTCATAATATTTGGCTGTTGTAATTTCTAAATCCGACATAGTGGACTGGCCTAGTCCACTCCAACGAGTTGATGGTTTGTCATTCATTTTTTTCTCCTCATCTGCTATATGGCTTGTATGTTAATCCTTGATGGTCAGGTTCGTCTTCATAACACGACTCTATATATTCTGTAGTAAAATCAAAATAAAAATATTGTTTTCCAACTCGAGGTACTTTTGTATGCCATTTGCTATTTATAATAACTCCACTTTCACTAGAAGTAGGACAATTAGTTGCTTCTCCAGTCATAAGATTACAATTATCAACAGTAATAATAGGAATTTTTGTCATAAAGCTCATCATTCTTAAATGAGCATCATGCCAGTCATTATATAATTCATCATCTTTATTTCCTCGACCTCCATTAGTAGAATGAATAAAAAGATGAATCTTGTTAGATAAGGTAGTTTTGTCAACTGTATTAATAGACTCTCTTCCTAAATTAAAAGTGCCATAAGCAGCCCAAGGCAAACTTACTTCACTTTCCCAAATGCTGCCCCATAAGTCATTGCATATTAATCCTACTGCATTAAATTGTTCTTTTTCAGTTTCTAGCTTAATTACCTTAATGCCTGCTTTTTTCAAGTCATGTGCTAAAAAATTTCCATCCCAACCTTTAATTAGATAAGTTTTGTTTGTTGCTCCTAAGAAAGTACCTTCTTTATCATAAAATCGAATTTGATTTCTTTTAACATAACCTATTTCTTCTAGATCATGGAATAGGGTTCCCAAGCATAAACCTATTTTTAAATTTTTAGAATATTCTTCAATTTCAGATAATACTGCCATTAAGCCTTCATTAGCTTCCGCACTCATTATTGCTTGAGGATAGTAACCACTTAATGAACCTTCTGGCGTAACTAAAAAGTCACAATTGTTTTCAGATGCCCAATCTATACTTTCTTTAATAGTTTTAGTATTAGCAACAATATCCCGTGTGACAGGTATTTGTGCACCTGCAATTCTCATTAGAAAGGATCACCGATTCTCTTAAATATTGAATAATTCGGCGCCTTAGCAAGAGCCATCATTTCGCGGAAAGTGTCTGTAGCGAAATCAAAACAAATTTTTGCCTCGTCAGCCATATCATCTGTCAGGCGTTCTCGAATTTTTGTTTTTAGTGTATCAGGATCTTTAAAAGTATAAAGTCTTTTTTCTCCTGGTACTTTTTTTGCTATCATGCGACCGCCACTTAAATCTCCCATATGACGAGTATATATGTGTGCAAATAATTTTGTTTCGTCGTCTTTTATATCCATTATATGAGCTGTGTATTTTTCTGTAACTTCTAAGCGAGGAGGTAGTTCTTCTTTAGTCCACAATTCTCTCCAGTCTTGCCAGATGGCATATGTTCTACGTATATCAAGTAATCCATCTAGTAGCCCTGCCCCTAAAGCACTAGCTTCTAATATGTCATACATAGGCCATTGATTTGCTAAGAATATTGCATAAATTTCAGGATCAATGTTTCCAGACATTAAAATTGTTACAAATTCTTGTCTTTCAGCGTTTTGATGATGCTCTTTAGTTAATTCTCTTAAGCTCATTCTTCTTCTACTTTTATTTGGAGAGGATATCCTTTGTCTTTGCTTGCTAAAGTAGCTTCTACACTTTTTTGTTCAGCTATCTCGTATACATATATACCTACAACTGCACTTCCTTCTTCATGAATTTGAAGCATAATAGCTTGACTAGATTCTAGTGTATGTTTAAAAATTGTTGCAAGAATTTCTACGACCCATTCCATGGGAGTTGCATTGTCGTTAAAGAAAATCACTTTATATCTAGGAGGTTCGATAATTCTTTTTTCAATCTTTTCATCGATCTTAACATCGATTGCAACATCACATCCGCTCATAATTCTCTCCCAAGAGCTGTAATGCGTGGATCTCAGACCCACGCACTACAATTACTTATCTTTTACAGTATAACTAGCGATACTCTTACGGTTTATCGTCAACTGTTGTAAATTCTGCATCTACAACATCGTCGTCATTATTAAAATCTTCTGTAGGAGTTTCTGTTTGCTCTTGTTGACTTTTATAGATAGCTTCACCTAACTTCATAGACACTTGACTTAAATTTTCTGTTTCTTGTTTTATTAATTCAGAATCAGAACCTTTAAGTGCGTCTTTTAGATTAGTAATACTAGTTTCTATAGCAGTTTTGTCATCAGTTGAAATTTTATCTCCGTGTTCTTCTAGAGACTTTTCAATTGAATGAGCAAGTGCGTCTGCTTGATTTCTAGTTTCGGCTTCTTCGCGTTTCTTTTGATCTGCTTCTTTATTAGTCTCAGCGTCTCTTATCATTTGTTCAATGTCAGCATCACTTAATCCACTAGATGCTTGTATTTGAATTGATTGTTCCTTACCTGTTCCTTTATCTTTAGCAGACACATTAACAATACCATTAGCATCAATATCAAAAGTAACTTCAATTTGTGGCATACCACGAGGTGCAGGGGGTATATCTTGTAAATCAAAATTCCCCAATAGCTTGTTATCGTTTGCCATTTCGCGTTCACCTTGAACAACTTTAATTGTAACTGCTGGTTGATTATTTTCAGCAGTAGAAAAGATTTGACTCTTTTTAGTAGGTATTGTTGTGTTTTTATCAATTAATCTTGTAGTAACAGCACCTAGTGTTTCTATACCCAATGATAGCGGAGTTACATCCAGTAGTAATACATCTTTAACATCACCTTGTAATACACCACCTTGGATTGCGGCTCCAATTGCAACTACTTCATCAGGATTTACACTTTTACTAGGTTCTCTTCCAAAAAACTTTTTAACAGTTTCTACTACTTTTGGCATTCTAGTCATACCACCAACAAGGACAACGTCATCTATCTCATTAGCTTTAAGTCCAGAATCCTTTAGTGCAGTTTTACAAGGAATAAGTGTTTTTGTAATTAGTTTGTCAACTAATGATTCATACTTTGCTCTTGTAATTTTTATAGTTAAATGTTTTGGTCCTGTTTTATCAGCTGTGATAAATGGTAGATTAACTTCTGTTTCTACAGTAGAAGAAAGTTCAATTTTAGCTTTTTCTGCTGCTTCTTTTAAACGCTGAACTACTAATTTATCTGTTTTTAAATTAATACCGTGCTCTTTTTTAAATTCGGCAGCTAGATGATCAATTAAACATTTATCAAAGTCTTCACCTCCTAAAAACGTATCACCATTAGTAGATTTAACTTCAAATACTCCATCACCAATTTCTAAAATAGAAACATCAAATGTTCCACCTCCTAAGTCAAAAACAGCAACATTGCCAGATTTTTTCTTATCTAATCCATAAGCAAGTGCCGCCGCTGTAGGTTCATTAACAATTCGTTCAACTTCTAGCCCTGCAATTTTACCTGCATCTTTAGTAGCTTGTCGTTGAGAATCGTTAAAATATGCGGGAACAGTTATTACAGCTTTAGTAACTTCTTGGCCTAAATACTTTTCTGCTGTTTCCTTCATTTTTTGTAAAGTAAAAGCAGATATTTGTGCTGGAGAATATTTTTTTCCGTTTGCTTCTATCCATGCATCTCCATTATTTGCGTTAACAATTTTAAATGGAGACTTTTCAATATCCTCTTTAACAGTACTGTCATCAAATCGCCGACCTATTAATCTTTTAATAGCATAAACAGTGTTTTCGGGATTTGTTACTGCTTGTCGTTTTGCAGGTTGTCCTACAAGTTGGCCATCTTTATCATCAAAAGCTATAATTGATGGCGTAGTTCTTGTACCTTCTTCGTTTTCTAAAACTCGTGCGTCACCTCCCTGCATTATTGCAACACAAGAGTTAGTTGTACCTAAATCTATTCCTATAATTTTACTCATTTTATTACTCCCATTAAGGTTTATTAAGAGAGTGACGGCTAAGCATTAAACCAAGCCGCCACTATCAACTTTGTCACTTATTTTACAGTGATGGTTCTTGGTTTTTTGTTCTCAGGAATTATTCTTTCCAAAGACACTTGTAAGAGTCCATCTTTCAACTCGGCGCCTTTAACTTCTACATCATCGGCAATTGTAAAGGACTTAGAAAAGAACCTTTTAGAAATTCCTCTGTGTAGTACACCATCTGTAGCTTCGTCTGTTTTAGTATCTTGAGCCGACTTAATGTTTAACACACCTTCTTCGTATGTTACATCAATGTCGTTCTTACTAAAACCAGCAAGAGCTACTTCAATATTGTAGGTATAGTCTCCTGTTTTAACAATATTGTAGGGTGGATAGTTAACGCCGTTTGTTTGAAAGAATTGATCGTTTCCAATCATTCTTTCGAAATGATCGAATACGTTATCAAACCCAACTGTAACTGGGCGTAATTGATTAAAAATTGATAGGGGGGTTAATTGTTTACTCATTTTGCGTTTCTCCTTATGTTAAGCAAGTTAAATGTATGGAACCCTATCGGCGTTCCTTACACTACTATTTATCATAGTAAACATACTATAAACGCTTTTAGACTAAAAAGCAAGAGTTTTGTTTACCAAACTAATTTAAATTGTTATATACTGTATTAACTTGATTAGAACAACGGACAAATGTAGTGCATTTAGGCATATCCTTTATTCGTCTAGCACCTATATATGTACAAGCACTCCGTACACCGCCTAGTATTTCTGTAATACTATCTTCTACAGGGCCTTTATACGGTAGTCTAACTACTTTGCCTTCTGCTCCTCTATAACCATCTTTACGAGCACCGTGAACTTCCATAGCACGATCTGAACTCATACCATAAAATTCAACATATCCATTTTCTACTTTACCTTCTGATTCGTCATGCCCTGCTAGCATTCCTCCCAGCATTACAAAGTGAGCACCTGCACCAAAGGCTTTAGCAACATCTCCTGGATATACACATCCCCCGTCTGCAATAACATGTCCTCCAATACCATTAGCGGCATCAGCACATTCCATTACACCCGACAGTTGAGGTACGCCAACTCCAGTCATTAATCTTGTTGTGCATACTGAACCCGGACCTATACCACATTTAACAATGTCTGCACCTCGTAAAATTAGTTCTTCAGTCATTTCTGCTGTTATTACGTTACCTGCAATTAATGTTTTATCAGGCCACATATTTCTAATGCGTTCTACAAAATCTCCAAAATTTTCATGATAGCCATTTGCAACATCTACACAAACAAAAGGAATATCAGGATATTTCTCTAGAACAGTTTGCATGTTTACAAAATCAGTAGAATTGTCATCCCATATCGCCCCCGTACCAGCACAAACACTTAGATATTTTAGTTCTAATCCCGAGTTTACAGCTTCAGACCATTCGTCTACAGAGTAATGTTTCCGAATAACTGTAAGCATTTTATGTTTTTGTAAAACCTTAGCCATAGCAAACGTGCCAGTGCCATCCATATTAGATGCCATGACAGGTATACCAGTCCAAGTCTGTCCGCTATTATGAAAATCAAATGTTCGTATTAAATCAACATCTTTTCTGCTTGTTAATTTACTACGTTTCGGTTTGAATAAAACATCAGAGTAATCAAATTTAATATCTTGTTCAATCTGCATTTAAAATCCTTACGATTTAAATTTTAGGAGTTTGCGTTGGTTTATTACGTTTGTCAAAAAACCATTTATCTATATATTTTTTTACAATATAAACTAATGCTACTAGAACTAAAACAGCTAACGCATCTACAAACCAAGGTAGATCGGTGTTAAGTTTAATTCCGCCTACAGATAAACCTTCGTCGGGTCGAGGCGCAGTTTGTTCAATCATTACAGATGTACTGCCATCATCTGGATTAGTATCAATTGTTACATTTTTTGTTTGTGCATATGCATTTTTCATAACTAGTATCCTAGTTCTTCTTTACGTTTTTTTAAAGTACGTTCGTGACGCCGTTTTGCAGCCGCCTTTTCGCGTTTTCTTTTTACACTAGGTTTTACAAATTCTTTTCGATCTTTTACTTCTTGTAAAATTCCAGATTCTTGTACTTTTTTCTTAAATCGACGCAGAGCTCCATTAAAGTCCCCATTTCGGACTTCTACGTATAATCCCTTTTTTGCAGATTGTGGTTTATTATGGCTGCGGCTTTGATAATTGCTTCGTCTCAATGTAATCTCCTACTTTTGATACTAAGAAGTCTAAATCGAATATTTGATTAACACTTAGTTTATTATAATACGTATTAGTACTGTTTGTCAACCAGAAAGTGTTAGTATTGGCAATAATATAAGAAGATAAATCTTTAACTATAGGGGGGCAATTGTCTAAATCTAAAATTACAAAATTAGCAATATGACAAACGTTTAATAACCAGTCTATGTCATGTTCTATTTCAATTTCTTCATCTTCGTAAATTTCATACATATAAAGTGTAAATGGAATATCAAATTTAATAATTAATTGTTGAAATTGTTCTTTAATTAAAGGATTAGGGTATATTAATAAGAAACTTGGATTATTTGTTAGTAGTGTATCTGGGGGTGTTACAATAGTTAGATCACTCATGTTTTCCTCTTACTTTGTTCCAAAGAGTAGAATTCGTTTGTTCTTCATTTTGTATATATGTCTTTCCTTCGAATCGTATTAGAGGAAGTGGTTCGCCATCCGCCATATATTCTTGCCAGGGGAATACATTAATGTCCCCTCTAAGATATTTCTCTTTAAAACTTTTTATAGTAAGATTAGGATTTTCATCCTTCCATTGCCTTTTAGCTTCATACCAAGTAGGATCGTCGTCTAAAGCATCTATTTCTTCTTCTGTTAGTCTTTCGGGCTCTACTAGATTTTCAAACTCATCTTCAAAATCTTTTTCGTAGTCTTCTTCAAAATCTTTTTCAAGTGCGTCTAGATAATCTTCTAGTTCTTCAAAGGATTCTGCTTCTAAGGGTTCTTCAGTATTTTTTTTTTCGTCTATCTCTAAATCGACTTGGGGTTCTGTATCTTCTTCAATTGGCTCAGGCTCTGGCTCAGGCTCTGGCTCTTTAACTGGTTCAGGCTCAGGCTCTTCATTTGGCTCAGGCTCAAGATCTTCAATAGGTTCATCTACTGGCTTCTCAACAGGCTTTTCTTTATCGGGTATAATAGTTGCAAAATTAGTAATAGGATTCCATTTTTCTTTTAATGAATTAAAGGGGTTTGGTGTAGGGTCTGGATCGTCGTCTGGAGATCCTAAAAATCCACCACTGTATTTTTCATCTCTGTAATGGAAAGAATATTGACTTGCTACAAGTAATAATACTGCCAAAGGATCAAAAACAACTATGATAATGATAATAACCCAACGAACAGCTCTTTCTAATAAGTCAGCATCTGCTTCTTGATCATAAACAAATTCTGCAATATATTTTATAGGACCTACGTCTGCTTCTAGTTCACGGTATTGTTTTTCAAATACTGCTTTTTCTTCACGTACATCTTCAAGTTTTAATATTTCAGTATCAATAAAATTTTCTAACTCTGCTAGTCGTGTATCTATATCTTGTGTTTTATTGTTTGCTTGATCACGTAAACTTTTTATACGCCCTTTTATGTCTGTAATTGAATCAGCGTATGTAGTTTCAATTGTTGTATTTTTTTCATTAAGTGTTTTATTAATTGCTTCTATTTTACCGTTAATTGTTTCTAGTTTTTTGTTTAATGTTTTATTGATTTCTTCAATTTCGTTATCAATTGTAGCTAATTGGGTAGTAAGTTTGGTACTGATTGCTTCTATTTTTACATTAATTTTATCTAATTTAATAACAAGTCTACTATTAATGTCACGAAGTTCTCTTTGTGCCGCTGTTGCTACAGTTAATTCAGCTTCGTTTGCTTTTTCTACAGCTTTATTAAATGTACCACTTCCGCCAAATGCTGTTTTTTCGAATTTCGCTTGCGCCGCGGCAATATCGGATTCTTTACGTTCTCTTGCTTGATCTAAACGATCGTTTTGTAATTTAATTTCTCTATCTGCTAGTTCTTCTGTAGATTTCTTATCAGCATTGTGTAATTCAATTTCAGTGTTTGCTTGTGTACGTGCAGATTCTTTTTCAGCAGTTTGTAAGTTAATTTCTTTATCTGCTTGTTTTTGTGCAACTTGAACATCTGCGTTGTGCAATCCAATTTCTCTATCCGCTTGATCTTTAGAGAGTGTTTTTTCGTCATTAATACGGGCATATATTTTAGTTAATGCTAATTGTTCTTTTTCAACTAACGTATCTACACGAACATCATCACCTTTTAATAATCGATCTATTTCATTAGTCCATCGAACTATTTTAGCATCAGATCGAATTAATTTTTCATCCAATGACTCTATTTGGGCAACTTGTTCTATGCTCATACTTGTTTGTTCTATATGGGCTTTAGAAAGATATCCAAAAATACCCATAGAAGTAATAAACATTAAAATAACTACAGCGATTGTTAAGTAAGATTTAAGCCACCAGACGGCTCTTTTCCAGTTTCGATGTAGCCAAACTACAGTAATTAATTTGCCTAGCTCAAGTGTTACACCCATTATTATAATGGGGACAAGAGCAGCCGCAAAAATTGCCGCCAGGCCGGCGACACTGTAATAAATTGCGACTCCACTAATGGTAAGTGCGGCTATAAATGTCAGAATTGCTAAAAACATCTACTCTCCCTATGTATAGGGAGTATTTCTCCCTCTATACAGTATTTACCGCAACTTTTAAGCCAGTAAACGTTACAGTTTTTAGTTAGGAAAGAATTTCCATTTATTATTTTGTAAGCAAGCGCGATCTTTAAAGTTCTTAGATTTGTTTTTATTCCATATTGTAGTGTATAATGTAGTACAAGAATTTGGATCAATATATGCAACGAAGACTTCACCACGAGCTTTACGTCCAAACCATTTACAGCTTTCTCCAGAATTGAGTGTATCTAATGCAAAGTAAATACATCTTTGATGACGTTCTCTATCTACTTTTGGTACTGTATAAGCATTATATTTTCCATAATTTACAAGTATATCATATACACTTGTTGTTGTTTTATAATCAGATGCAGTACTCATATGACCATAATATGGTTCATTGGATGCACAAGCTGATAATAAACTAATACCTATACCGACCATCAACGGCTTGCCAAGTCCCATCCGGAAATTGGCAAAGAAATCCTCTAACATTTTTTTGAGTTCCTCTTATCATAACAACGGTTTGATATGGTCTGCATTTTTTTGCAATTCCTGCGTCTTTTACAAAATGTTCAACTTTTGGTTTATCTGTACATTCAACAAGAGTATTGCTGTTTACCGTTTCTTTATTTTTCACTTCATATTTTGAAGTTGTATGGCAATACTGACCAGGATCCAACATAGGATCTTCTTGAGTACTAGCACAACCCATAAGGAAGGCTGTTGCTCCTAGCAAGCAAATTAGGTGCTTCATTAATTTTCGTTAGCTAAACGTTGTTGCCGACGAGATTTTGCTTCATTAATTAGCATATCGAAAGCAGACTTTTTAATCTTAAGTTTTACAAAAGTATAAAACTTCCCTGCATGAGTATAAGTTCCTGTGTATTTGTCCAAATGCTCACGAATGGAAGTATCTTCTACTATATAACTAATGTAGGTATCTGTAGATTTAACATCATTTTTAAATCTAATTTCTGTTCTCGAATTTACCACGCCATTGATGCGTTTTGCAAAGTTATTCATAGCAATTGCATCCATTTGCTCTTCTGCGGCTTGTTGATATGTACTTTCACCTGCACCACAAGCATAGGCGTAATCTTCCTTCCACCAGAACCAACCTTCTGTTCCAGCTTCTGCACACTCTTTATACCACTTTGGTTGGGCATACGTTTTTCTTTCTTCAATAGTTTGCATACCCGAACAGGCGGATAAAAACGCGGCTAGCGTTCCTACCATTATCGCCTTAGTTGTAATTGTGCCTTTCATTAATGCCTCCGTTTTTCTTCATTAAATTTAATAATTAAACTTACACAGTTATTAATATACTATCAAATATACCTAGTGTCAACTATTAAATTGTTTATTTTGGTAACATTAGGATTTTCTATAAAAAACATGAAGTCCAATTCTTCCAATTAATTGTAATGTAGAACTCCATTTAGGAGTAACGTAGGTTGCATGATAATGGGTTGCTCCTTCTGTTATTCCTCGCCATTTCTTATGATGTACTAAAGCATAAGCTATTCGTTGTGCTTTAAACCAAGCGTCTCCAAAACGAATAATATCTGCCGCACCATCACAATACCAACTAAATTGACAACGATTACGTATTGGATAGTAAATTCTTTCTTTATCATTAAGCTCTTTTAGTTTTTTTGTCTTCCAACTTTCGGTAACAGGTCCTTCTTTTACTACTTCACAAATAGAATTTGGATATTGAGAACTTACTACTCTATTAAGAACAACATCTGCAACTGCTATTTGTCCAACAAAATTGTCAGAACGAGCTTCATGATAAATGTTTTCAGCAAGGCAATATAGTTCCGGTGCCTCTGCTTTGCTATAATATTCTAATTTTCCTTGAGCATTAATAGCTAGGTCTAACAAATCCAATAAATGCTTTTCTTCATCAAAGTAGTCAAGAGAGCTAGTAGTAGGGAATTTGGATGAAGATTGTGCGTCACCTCCTGTTGAATTGGTCGAACAGAAAGAAAGAGTTAATACAAGGGTAACAGTTAATAGGACAAAAGAAGTCTTTTTCAAAATAAAATTCATTATAAATTTCTTTATTCAGGAGATTCAGGAATGTCGTCAGTAGCTTTTACTTCTAAACTTGCGGGTTTAGCACAACCTACGTATTTTAACTTAACTACATATCCGTCTTTAAGCATATCTTGCAGTGCTTCAACCCCCCTTCCTTTAATAGTGCCTTCCCAATTATTTAGGAAGTCGTTACATTCTTGTTTAGTGTCAAAAATTCTACTATAAACATTAATAATTTCTTCTCTTTGATCACCTTCGGGTGTAATCACCGCAAAATTAAAAAGTAACATGAAAATTTCGATCATTTATAAATCCTCAGTTATCAGGTCATGGTATTGCCTGCCTCATTAGAGTATTATAATACGATAGTATTACTATAAAGTCAATCGAAATTTTAATAATTTGGTAAAGTCTACCAAGGTCGTTTAAATTTTACCCTAAGCCAAGCTCTTTCATGGAAGTAGTACAATGCCATTTTAGTAAATACTTCAATTGATGCTATAGCAGCCGCAAAAGAAAATTTACCTATTATAAAATAAGAAATAATAAATGTGTCAGTAGTTGCTAGTATACGCCAACTTAAAGTTTTATATATAGATCGAAGTCTAGAAACTTTTACTATTTCCTGAGCTTCCCATGCATATTTTGTGTCTGGATTTCGCCAGTAGCCGTGTAAGGTTATTTGTTTTTCTATATCAGAAACAGATTGATGTTTATTGATGTCTTTCAAAATGGAATACCTCTTTTGAATTATAGGAATTAATTATCCTAAATTAAGAGGCATAACCAGCATGTAACATATGTATATGGCACCATTTTTCAAATTCTGTAAAGCCCCCGATTAACTCATTATCTATAAAAATTTGCGGCACTGTTCGAGCATTTGGAATTCTTTCAAGTAGCGTTTCTTTAGTAATGCCCTCAGATCCTATTTTATATTCTGTATATGACATTTCATGTTTTTCCATTAACTTCTTTGCCATATCACAATAACCGCATAGTCCTGTACTATAAATTTCTACTTTCATTTACCCTGTCCACGATATTTTTTATAGTTTGCTCTTTTGTGCTTGTTCATACTAGAGGTTTTAATCATTGTATGATTACCACCCATAGATGTTTTCTTTTTTGATGTTTGAACTGAACCTAAAATTCCAGCTGATTTTGACTTAGCCATATTTTTTCCTCCAAATAATTTATTTGAATTGTATTTACTATTTAATCAAGGTTGACAAACAGATTATAAGATAGTATAAATAACATGCAACGTTGAAGTGATTTGAACGCTGTACAGGACGCGGGGGCGGTACCCGCCGCCTCCACCAAAAGAGGATTAGATTATGGATAGGTTTATGAGAGAGGTGCAAGATGAAGTACCTCCGGAACAAAGTAGATTCCTTACCAATTCCCGCCAGGAAAGCTCTAGGATATATGTTTAAAGCATATATTGGTTGGAGTATTTGTGCGGATTTGATTATTATAGGTGGAATATTTTACCTAATCTTTTTTTGATGGGGGCGAATTAGGCTCGACTGGCAGGTATTAGAAGAATGGAGTTGTCCCGATCTAAGCTGGGTAATGCGAAGAAAATTGTAAATGCAAACGATAATTTTGCACATGAGGAATTTGCACTAGCTGCATAATTTCCACGGGGTTCGGAGGCGCCTGTCAACAGAAGCCTCCACTTTTTATTAAATATAGTTGTAATGTTTAACAACGTAAAAATTGGAATTTTTGGGGCAGGTTTAATAGGTAAGGCGGCCTATAATCTTTTAAAAGATAATACGTCTTATAATATTACAATAGTAGATAAGTTACCTCCAACTAAAGAATCTAGCCACATCCAATTAGATATAGAAGATCGCAAGTTACTCCAAAATTTTATTAAAGATAAAACACTTGTTATTAATGCTCTTCCTTATACAGCAAATTTAATTATTTACAAAGAGTGTTTAGAATTTAATGTTCCTTATTTTGATTTTTCTGAAGACTCGAATTTAGACGATTGGATTTTTTCAGTCCAGTCAGATTTATCAAAGTTACCCTTTACAATGCCACATTGTGGCCTTGCTCCTGGAATGACTACTGTTATTGCAAACCATTTAGCAAAAGACTTCACTGTAGTAGATAATATTAGAATTCGAGTAGGAGCATTATCTCAAAATGCAACTAATAAATTAAAGTACCATTTAACTTGGAGTGCAGATGGTTTAATAAACGAGTATGAAGGAGACTGTGCTGTACTTAAAGACGGAAACTATTATACAGTGCCACCGCTTACAGATTATGAAACGCTAGTATTAGATGGTAGAGAGTATGAAGCGTTTAATACTAGTGGAGGTTTGGGTACATTTGCAAATAGTATAATAGAAAATAAAGAAGAACGTTTTAGTAATGCAAATGTTAACTATAAAACTCTTCGACGTATCGGCCATTTTGACTGTATTGATTTTTTAATGAATGATCTAAAAATTCCTAAGAAAGATTTAATTAATATTATTAAGAATGGTGTATCCTATACAATACATGATTGTGTAATTATTTTTATCACCGTTAATGGACATATAAATAGTGCGTACGAAGAAAAAGTTTACACCAGATTTTTTTATCCAGAAGATATTTATACAGCTATAGAAATGACAACAGCTTCGGGTTTATTAACAATGGTTGAATTATTCTTAGAAGGAGACTTACCTACAATTGGTTATTGTAAACAAGAAGATATTAATTTTGATTCTTCTTGCAGTACTGTTTTTGGTAAAATGTATAAAATTTAAAAGCGAGGTAATATGGACATAGAAGAATTAGATATTCCAGAGTATGAACGGGTAGTACACGGAACAGATCATGAAAGTGGTTTGGATTGTTTTATAGCAATTCATTCAACAAAACTAGGACCGTCGTTAGGTGGTGCAAGATTTTGGAAATATGAACGGAGCCATGATGCTATAGAAGATGTATTGAGATTAGCAAAAGGAATGACTTATAAAAATAGTTTAGCTGGTCTAGATTGTGGCGGCGGCAAAGCTGTTATAAATTTACGCAATGCAGAAAAAACTCCTGGACTATTAATAGAGTTAGGTAAAGTTGTTGAGAGCTTACAAGGAACATATATTACAGCAGAAGATGTAGGAAGTTCACCTGCTGATATGCAAGAAATTAATAAGTCAACTAAACATGTTGTATTAGCAGATAGAGATCCTAGTCCTGCAACTGCATTAGGCGTAATAAGAGGAATGGAAGCTTCAGTTAATTTTTTAAGACAGGAAATGGCACCAGGACAAAGTTTAAAAGATTTACATATTTCTATTCAAGGATTAGGACATGTAGGAATGGCATTAGCTAGAATGCTAAATGATAAAGGTGCAAAATTAACAGTTACTGATATAGATAATAATAAATGTTTGCATGTGGCAGAAGAGTATGATGCTGCTATAGTTGAGCCTGACAATATTTTTGATGTTGACTGTGATATTTTTGCTCCGTGTGCATTAGGTGCATCTGTTAATAAGGAAACTGTTGAAAGATTAAATTGTAAGATTTTGTGCGGTGCCGCCAATAATCAATTAAGTACTTCAATGATTGGTTATGCATTAAAGGATAAAGAAATTATAAATGTTCCAGATTTTCTTGTTAATGCAGGAGGAGTAATTGATGCATATAAAGATTTTGGGCTCATACCTACAGATTTTCATGTAGCAAATATTATTGATGGAATTTATGACAGAGCTTTACAGTGTTTGAGAGCAGCTAAAGATTTAGATATTCCTACAAATTTAATGGCAGAACAAATGGCTCAAAAACGCTTAGAAAGTGTTTAATGCCCCCGCACCTGACCTACTGATGGCGGCTTAGTAGCACTGAAACCCATTGCTCGTGCTGGATCTCCACCAGTCTGAATATTACTTGTTTCGTCATTAGTCGTTTCTTCACCAGGAGATATTACTTCTGGTTCAGTTGATCGAGGTTGTCCTCCTCCTGTATTTGAAAAGCCAGCAGTTGGATCTTGAGGAGTAGGTCGCTCACCATAATCTTTACCATGTAAAGGAGAATCAGGTAATATGAATGGAACATATTTTTGACGTTCTTCTACAGCATCTCCCCTATGAGATTTTTCCTTTTTAGGCTTCTTTTTTGGAATTTTCACTTCAATTGGACTGCCACCTCGTTGTTTATTAAGTTGTACTAAGGCCTTATGTAGTTCTTTATCATAATCAACAACATAAGCACGGGGTATTTTATCATTGAGCAATATGCCTAATTTAGTTAAGAAAGTTAAAGGGCTATCTTTAGTTTCGCGGGGAAGTAACCAGAGATAAATTGCTCCATCTATACCTCTTTTTGCGCTAGGTTCTTCTATATACGATCCTATTAAGTAATATTTTTCATTGTTAGGGTGTCCTTTATTAGGAAATCCATAAATGCCTTGTAATCCTAACCAGGCACTAGCAATAGCAAATAATAATAAACTTGTAACTAATGCTTTAGTCCACCACTTTGTATCTACTTTACTAATAAAAATCCATAGTACCGTGGCACCAATTAATAATAGTACCATTACTAAGAATACATGACCTTGAATATGCATTACTAATTTTTCTCCCTATTGTGTTGCTTCACCAGCATCACCAAAATTACCCATTCCGTTTTTAGGATCTTTAACTATAGGATAAGGTAATTCGCTTAATTCTTCTACATTACCATCTTGATTTACAACAAAACGTACAACTGTTTGTTCCTCACCTTTAATAGCTAACAGAACTTTTCTAACATAAACTATGCCATATGGATTTAATTTTTCTACTGTAACAGTAACAGGTATTATTTCAAAATAATCTTTGTCGAATACTTCATTTCTCGGAACTCGTCTATATAAATGTACGTTGACAATATATTCTCCTGGGATAATACCTCTAATAGTTACATGTTCTACATTATGTCTAACTGTTAATTGTTCACCTGTGGGCGTAATAATTGTATCATTTGCCCTTCCCAGATCATCTCTATCTAGGTTCATTAAACCCCTGTCTTTTTGTTTAAAACCTACGATTGTTCCTGCGGGATCTCTAACCCACGTATCTACATCATCTTCTGAATTTGCTGGCCAACCAACAGTAATTATAAATTCAGCAACTATTTCAACATTAGATTTTTTAGCAACTGGATTTATTAGAATAAATGCTAACACGAAAAGAAAAACAAATCCTACTAAGGTATTGAATAATAAATCAATAAATGCGATTTGAGAACCGTAAGTTCTAGTCCGTCGTGCGTTTGTCATCCAGGTACCTTTCGAGGTCTTGCTGAAGTCTAAAGTACTGGAATTTTAACAGGGTACTACTTATTAAACCTGTTAGTGTAGTATATAAAGCAGTCGACATTCCAACTGCCATATTTGCCAGTGCTTGTTGGACTGAAGACACGTCTGCTATGTTTATGCCTATAAATGCACCCGCCAGCATTAGGATAAAACCAGCAACTGTGCCTATTAGACCCATAGTTAATAATACATCTGATGCAAACCATCCTGACTCATGACGTCCGTTAATATTTTTAACTTCGTCTATTTCACCATTAACCCATCTGCTTAATAACCATGATTCATAACCGCAGTGAACTGTCATTACGTAAAAAATAGAAAGTATTAAAAATGATAATTTGGTTTTATCATTTGCCCATAAAATGTTATGTATATCAAATATAAATAAACCGATAGTAGTTATTATTAATAAACTAAAAAACCACCACCATTTTAAAAATATTGAGTGTTTTCGAATAGTCAATGTATCCATCATATAAATATTTATCTGATTTTATTTAACTGATTAAAGTATAAGATAAATAATATGCGTTAATACTAGTATATTATAACAATAGGGAGGATATATGAAAAACTTAGTAGCTGGTGTTGTTTTATCTTTAGCAATGATCGGTACTGCATATGCAGGAGATTTTGATGGAGATTATGGAGTAGATTTAGGAGCATCTGTTAGTACTCGCGGATTGACAATTTCACGAGATCGTGAAAGTAATCTTCGAGTAGAGTATTTGCGAGGTATTCCAGGATTTACAGCAGGAGGTAGTTTATTTTATGATCGTGATAGTTCTAATGCGAATATTATAGGTATTGGTTTTCGTGCAGATCACGATTTGGGAGCAGGTGTTGAGGGTGGACTAGGTTTTGGTAATATTTCCCTTGGTACTGACGTAGGGTGGAATTGGACTAATTCTGATTTATTTACAGAAACAGAAATTAGATATACCTTAGCTGGTATAGGTGCTTATACTACCCAATTTTTAGATGTTGATGATTTTAAATATAATGGTATGGATTTGGGTTTAAATTATACTTTAGCACTTTCTGATAATATTTCAGTAGTTCCTAGTATAGAGATTCCATATGATGATGATTGGAATAGGCAAGACGCAGTAGCACAACTTTATTTTAAGGTTACTTTTTAAAATAATATAAATAAAATTTCTTATGGCAAAAGGAAAACAAAATAAAGTATTAATGGTACCCGAAGACTCTCCTAAGAGTTTTGGGTATAGTTACACTGTTGAAAAAAGTAAAGCTATGTTGCGAGGGAATACTAAACTACGAATGAGAAAGTATGATCCCTCGCAACGTAAGCATGTTTGGTTTATCGAACGTAAATTACCTTCGCATACAAAATAAATTACATAGAGTTCTTTTTTTCTTGAATTTCAGCTCGACGTGTCTTTGCTAATTTTCCAAGATTACCAAGTGCCTTGCGAGCTCTTGCAGCCGCAGCCTTAACACCTTTACCGTCAAATGTTTGGGCTTCGGTAATATAATTATTAAATGCTTGTACAATTTCTTCGTGTATTGACATAATTTCTCCTTTTTAAATTTTTAAACCTGTTGTTCCTTCAATATATGTTTTGGCAAAATTAGTTTCAGTTTTTGCCATACCTATTACAGAATTAATATTGATGGTAATTTTAGCTTCAGCATCTACAGTCATCATGTAAGCGCCAAAACCTATTCCTTCAGGTGTATGTATTAACATAAGAGGTTTAGATACTTTATAAACAGTATCGGTTTCTTCTTCATATTTTCCGACAACCTCTTCACCGGAAGATAACTTGAAGCTCACTATATCGCCTTTTTTAACAGGGGATTCTATTAACATTAAAAGTCCTTATTGTATTTCACAAAATCCAGCACTACACGCAAGTTCGTGTGATGCAATTGTCATGTCTGATTTTTCATATTCTGTAAGTTTTGACCAATCAACTGTTTTTGGCATTTTCTTTAATAATGATTTATATTCATTTTCATTACAGTCTTGAT
>Ga0209752_1000286_pt1 | contig 24987 bp, 21 predicted proteins | sample METZYME_3_250m_FD_187548 | JGI IMG/M metagenome (GOLD analysis project Ga0209752, IMG submission 187548) | Marine microbial communities from oxygen minimum zone in mesopelagic equatorial Pacific - METZYME_3_250m (SPAdes) (version 2) | ecosystem: Environmental > Aquatic > Marine > Oceanic...
TCGAGGGAGGCGGTTGGGGGCATACCTAATCGATACGATCATTGCAGGTATCGTTCTTGTGGCCGTCGCGTATTTCAACCCTGGACCACTAGGCGTCACCATGCTGGACATAGTGGGCACGGGTGGGAGAGAGATGTCTGTTGAGGGGTCGATCTGGTTCCTTATCATTTTTATGGCGATAAACAGTTACTTGCTTTTGACCAAGGGACAGACCTTGGGCAAGTGGATGCTCGGCATCCGCATCGTGGATGCCGAGTCAAACGGTGCCGCAACGGCGGTGAAATTATTGGGGCTCCGCTACGTCCTTGTATTGCTTGTGAGGGCCATTCCGATCATTGGAGACCTTTTGGGCTTAGCCGACGCTCTGTTTATATTTCGTGGTGATCGGCGCTGTGCTCACGACCTCATAGCGGGCACGAAGGTGGTATCCAATTCGTAGCCTGATCGCGGGTCCGGCTGGTGGATTAGAGGGCATCCTCCGGGAATAACCGAGGCGCCATTGATGGCTAACTAGCGTACCGATAAAGACTGACGCTAAATAAACCGTAGAGCTGACTTCAACTTTATAAATGGACAAACAAAAACTAGCTGAGATTCTTCAAGATAGACCTAAGCAGATTGAGCTGTCTCGTCGGCAGTTTCGGCATAAACGTAAGTATGCTGAATATTATGAGTTCCATGGCGAACCCACGTTTGCTTATGTGGTTGGAGGAATTGCATGTGTACTAGGAATAGTCACGGCTTTCCTAGAAGGATTGATTTTCTATATAGCCCTCAGTGTTCTCATTCTTTTGATTGTTCTGGTGATTCGCCTAATGGTTAGATATGACAAACGCAAGAAAGAACTGGAAACCAAAGGCTTTGAATCGCCTACGGAAGAGGAACTTGTGGCTTATCAAGAAGCTGTAGATTATTTTGACTACCGACAAAGCCGTATTCCATCTGGTGGGGACATCTGACGTGATAAGCCTAGGGCACGACCCTATGCACGAAACCTATCCGCCACCGTCTACGATTGAGGCGAATTAAAACCCGCAAATGGACGACTTGTGGACGCACTGTCTGTGTAGTTATGTTTAGTGTCTATGCGCTTACTTCAATACACGTTGGCAATCGCTATGACTGTACTAGCTAGTGTTGCATTGGCGAAGCCTAGCCCAGAAGAGCTAAGGCGTTCTGCTGCGGAAGGTCTATGAAGAAATTTCCAGTAATGTTCTTTTTCTTGATTTCCATCTCGAATCCTCTTCAGAGCTCAGAGTACGAAATTACGATTTTAGCTACCAATATTGCCAATTTTGGCGGAATCGGTGAATGGAGTTTTTCGGCATTACTGGAAAGTGAGAAGGAGTCAATTCTGTTTGACACAGGATTTGACGACAACACGGTTCTACATAACGCTGATTTGCTAAATAAAGATTTAAGTAAAGTTGAAAAAGTAATCATCAGCCACTTTCACGGAGACCATACAGGTGGCCTTGTTAAATTAAGGAATAGCTTTAAAGACGAAAACCCTAAAGCATTTTCAACGGTCTACGTCGCAGAAGACTTCTTTGTTCAGAGATACGATGAAAACGGTTCTAAAAAAGGATTTATAGGAACATACAATGATGTTGACGACTTTATTTCTGCGACAAAAAAAGCAGGAATACAGTTTATAGTCCTCGATGAAACGCAGGAGATAGCTGACAATCTTTTTGTCTCTGGTCCGGTCGAGAGGACTTATGAGGATGTGGTGGTTTCACCTGGGTTTTTTATTAAAGAAAACGGAGTGTTAAAACCAGATCACGTACCTGATGACCAATCACTGGGAATATTGACAGGTGAGGGCTGGTACATGATGTCGGGTTGTGGTCATTCCGGCATGGTCAATACAGCTCGACTTTTTCATTCAATCAATTCGAAGCCAATCTATGGGGCGATTGGCGGGTTTCATTTATTTCAAGCCAGTGATGAAGTCGTAGAAGCAACCGCTTACGAACTTGAGAGGTTTGGGTTAAAAAAACTAGTGGGGGCGCACTGTACGGGCATATCGGCCGCGCAAAAAATTGCTGAAATACTCGGTATACCGGGAAAGGATCTTTCCCATGGAGCTATTGGGACAATAGTTAATAAGGGTCACGAGATAATTAGAAGCTCAGTCGAATAGTCGGACTGTTCCATACGCCTCTGACCTTGTTGGGAACAGTCAAATACGCAATTTGGAAAAGAGTCATGGAACTGAATGAAGACCAGATTATGGTCCGGGAGATGGCTGCGGCCTTCGCAAAGGAACGGGTCGCCCAGGAAGCTCCCAAATGGGAGAAAGCTGGTCGAGTGGATGCCGACTTCCTGAGAGAAATGGGCGCGCTGGGCCTTTTGGGTATGACGGTCCCTGAGGAATATGGAGGTGCAGACACGGGCTATGTGGCTTTCGCGCTGGCGATCGTGGAGATCGCAGCCGGTGACGGGGGTCTCTCAACCCTAATGAGCGTTCAGAACTCTCTGACGAATGGGCTCATCCTTCATGCCGGAACGGCGGAACAAAAAAAAGCTTATCTGCCGAAAACCGCGTCCGGCACATGCATTGGCGCCTTCTGCCTGACCGAGCCTCAGGTGGGTTCAGACGCCGCAGCTTTGAAAACCCGAGCCGAGAAAACCGACAGCGGTGATTATGTCCTTAGCGGCACCAAACAATTCGTCACGTCGGGGGAGATCGCCGAGGTGGCGATTATCTTTGCCGTCACCGATGAAGCAGAGGGCAAGCATGGTATTACCGCGTTTTTGGTGCCTGCTGACACACCGGGCTATAAGGTGGCGCGGGCTGAAGAGAAACTCGGCCAGAAGTCGTCGGACACTGCTCAGCTTGTGTTTGAGGACATGAAAGTTCCAGCGGAGTGTGTGCTGGGTGAAGTGGGCGAGGGATACAGGCTCGCCCTATCAAATCTGGAAGCCGGCCGCATCGGGATCGCTGCCCAATCCGTTGGCATGGCGCGAGCAGCCCTTGATTTTGCCATTCAATATGCCAAGGAACGTGAAAGTTTTGGTCAACCGATCATCCAACATCAGGCGGTCTCGTTTCGACTAGCCGATATGGCGGCGAAGCTGAAATCGGCCGAACTGATGACACTTGAGGCCGCCCGGCAAAAGGATGCCAGTATTCCGTGCCTCGAGCAGGCCTGCATGGCCAAATTGCTCGCGTCCGAAGTGGCAGAGGAGGTCTGCTCCGCGGCGATCCAGACATTGGGTGGATACGGCTACTTGTCGGAATATCCTGTCGAGAAGATTTACCGCGATGTGCGCGTGTGCCAGATCTACGAGGGCACCTCAGATATACAGCGAATGATTATTGCGCGTGGGCTTTGAATGCAAGGCAGTGCAAGTTCCGATAATGATAAGAATCAGTGTACGTAAGCGTCACGGCGTTGGTTCTGGTGGGACAGTCTGACGTGGCAAACCTAGGGCACGACCCTGTGTACGAAACCTATCCGCCACCGTCTACGATTGAGGGGAATTACATAAACCAATTTGTACGTCGCAACGACGTTATAATTCCAGCCCGCTCAGGTCAGGCCTGCCGGTAAAGTACCGACCTAAAAATTTGCGAGCGCGCAGAACAAGCTGAGAAAGAAACCATGAACCAAGCAGAAGCAGCCGAACACAAAGCCAACTTCGATCGAGACGGCTACGTCATCATTCGCCAATTCGTGACGAAAGATCAGGTTGAGGAAATCTGTCGCAGGGCAGAAGCTGTCACCAGCAAATTTCCCCAAACCGAAGGTATGTTCACCAACGTATTCAAGGGATTGGAACGTTCCGACGATTTTTTCAAAGAACTCCTGCACAACGGCGCCCATGTGCCCATCCTTGAGACCCTGTTAGGCAAGAAACCAGAACCGACCACGGCAAGTTTCTTTACCAAGTCCAAACACGCCGAAGAGATTCATCCGCACTCCGATGCAATGAAAGGCGGCGTAATCTGGATCGCTATCGATGAAACCAACAGGGAAAACGGCTGCCTGCACTTCATTAAAGGGTCGCATCTCCGAGAGGAAGAATTCGCCCATCTAAGTGCCAGTGAGACAAACGATCTCTCTGAACATCCTGACCTGGTTGAAGCTGCAATGAAGCCTGGTGACATCGTCATGTTCAGACCAACGACGGTACACTGGTCTGGCCCCAATCACGAAGGTACGACCCGTAGGGGCTTCAACTGTTTCTACGTGGGGGACCCCAGCGAGTGGTACAAGAACCTGACACCAGAGCAACTAGCCGCTTTGAAGAAAAAGAAAAGTGAAGCCGCGGCGAAAGCAACCGCCTGACAACTGTTCCAGTCCACTTAATAAGAGTCTTTAATGTGATCCTCGCCGACTATTGGTGAGGCTCGACCCTTGCCTACTTAGCTGGTGTCCAAGGGGCAGTTACTTAGCTCCTTTTTTCTGGGGGTACATTTGGGGATATCAGCGCGAATTAGTGAAGATTAAGTTAAGTTAAAACAAAGGATTATGGACCTTTTATAAACGCCGTCCGCTCTGTTATTCACTAAGCGATTGATTAAACGAGGAATGTTTTCCACCGATAATCTCTGTCTTTCTGGCTTACAGCTTTTGGATTGTTGATAAGCACGCCTCTCCCCGAGACCTGTCATGGGCGCTTTAACGACAGGTTGGTCAACACTCTGCGTATAAATGCAAAGAATCCCGTGATGTTGCACTGTTGTTGGGAACGATCAGCGTCGGTTCATCACTATCCGAAACGAGCCATTACCTATGCCGAGTCGATCCGCTTGTGTTGTTTCTATAGCGCTTGCTTTGTTGAGCGGATCATCGGTTCGGGCAATCGACACATTTGATATTGATGGTGATGGCACAAAGGATGCCTTGACCGACGGTCTGCTCGTCCTTAGGCACCTGTTCGGCTTTTCTGGAACCACGTTGACAGACGGTGCGATCGCGGGAGACGCGACTCGATCAACGGGGAGTGAAATCGAATCGTATTTGCAAACCAACGGCGTATACCTGGACGTGGACGAAGACGGCACGACCGATGCGCTAACCGATGGATTGTTGTTGTTGCGGCATCTCTTTGGTTTTAGCGGGCAGACCCTTATCGAGGGTGCAGTGAGCGCGACGGCAAGCCGGGCGAGTGCAAGTGAAATCGGGTCTTATATAGATGTTGGACCCATCGATACTGACGGCGACGGAACAGGCGATCTGACCGATGCCTTTCCGTTGGATGCAACGGAGTACGTGGATACGGACGGGGATGGGGTTGGCGATAATTCCGATACGATTACAAATGTTCCCCCGAACGCCAATGCGGGAGAAGACCAGTCTGCAAGCGAGCAGGTAATAGTTACGTTGGATGGTTCGGCGAGTAATGATAGTGACGGAACTATCAAAACGGTCACATGGACCCAGACTACGGGCAATAGCGTGCTGCTCGATGACGCGACAGCACTGTCGACTAGATTCATCGCTCCTTCTGGTACCGCTGGGCAAAATCTCACATTCGAAATCAGTATTGTGGACAACGACGGGGAATTGGGAACCGACCGCGTGGTGATCACTATCACCTCAAATGCGGCGTTGGGCGGGAACTATTCGAGCAATCCGGATCTGAGCGGGCAGTTTTTGGATGCTGTGCTCGTCAACCGGAACCCAGACTGCCGAGCGTATGTCGCCGATGCGAACGCAGGCAACTACAGCTCCGCTCAAATTCTCGACCTGTCGAACGGGACGAGCGATGGAACCAGTCGAGTTCAAATTGACATGGTCGTAGCAAGCAACTGGAACGCCGCGACATACAATTACAGCGACATTACGCCAACGTCCGATACCAACGTAGCGACCCACTGCAGGATCGTGTCGAACATGGTTCCAAATCACACGTTTGGCGTTGCTGTAACAGGCCCTCGCGGTGACGGCTGGATCAACGCCATCGATCATAGCGATATTGAGACAACCTACATTCCAGTGAGTCCAGGCAGATCGAATATTCCCTCGGATACACCGAGAAACCCGCCTATCTACGACTTCGACGGTATTCTTCTAAATGGGGTCGGAATCGCGATGGACTCGGGATTCTGTTACAACCCCGGCGTCACAACTGGTCCCCTCGCGCTTCGATCGAACGAGGCGGGCAACACGTCGGGATGTGGACCGCAGAATACCTGGTTTGAGTTACCTGCCTACTCCATTTGGCACCATGGTGCCGAGAATATGGCTGCTGTGTTTGACGACTATTTTGCACACGGTTACGTCGGGACTTATCACTACCACGCAATGACGCACCCCCTACAGGAGGACAACGACCAAACAAAACCACCTTCAAACGGCGACGGTTCTCCGGTTATCGGTTTCGCTCCCGACGGTTTTCCTATCTACGGGCATTGGTTTATCGACCCCAACAACGAGTTAGTACGGGCAGAGTCCGGCTATGAGACATACACGACTGATTCTCGGACACTCATTCCAGGCGCATTACACGGCACTCCGCCGACGCCGTGGGACATCGCTAATCGACCGGGCGACTTCACCAGCAACTTCGGACTCGAGATGGGTCGATACGAACAAGACTGGTATTTCGCCGGAACCGGCAATCTGGATGAATGTAATGGCGCAGTCGATGTGAACGGTGATTATGGTTACTACGTCACGGACAAGTATCCGTTCACACCGCCGTGCACGTTTGGCGATCGCGATCCTTCGTTTGGTAAAAGGGCACCTACGCTACCTTAGCGAACGCTTCGAGAGAGATTTCCTCAAGACGGCGATTAGCCGTGGCTGATCAGCTCGCGGATAGCGATGACCGTTCAGCGGCCGGTACCCACCAAGGGCCTTTGCCATAGCCGACAAGGATACTGACAAAAAAACAGGCACAGCCCGCAATCAGCATCCAGCTGGACCAACCCCAGGTTTCTACAACCCGGGGGAGCCCCAGATTGAGGACGAAGCCCGATAAGGGTGCCAGCGTTGCTGTAATACCAAAGGCTCGGGCGACGCCATGAGGGCTGATGCTCTCTGCTGTTTCCGAATAGATTGCACACCACGCCGGATAGATGAAACCCGCAAAAAAACCCGTGGCCGACCATACAACCGTTAATGTTGTTTGCGATGCATCAACCGGTAATTGCGCGCCATAGATGAAACAGAGCCCAGTCGTGACTCCGCCGAACGCAGTGATTGTTTTACGTACACGAAGCTTGTCTGAGAGCCAGCCAGATACAAAGACGCTGATCGTAAACACGATCCAGAAAAAAGAAGTGATGCCGGCCGCATGAGCAGGATCCAGCCCATGCTGCTGCACTAGAAAGGTCGGGACATAGGCAGACACGGTGACGTATGTGAGTGCCCAGAAGACGATGACAAAAGATAAGATCCAGAGTCGAAAACTACGATAGACAAGGCGACCATCGTCGTACGCTTCTTCGACCGTTGACTGCAAAACCACTTCGGTCATGGCCGTTTCACGCGCCTTCTGAATCTGTCCGCGGACCCTCAAACTCAAGTCCCGGAAAAAGAGGAAAATGATGAGCGCAGTGATCCCGGCGAACCCTGCAGCTATCCAGTATTGGGAGCGCCAGCCAGGCCATATTGGCAGAGTCTGTGCCGCAACGAGTGTCGACATAAGCGCTCCAATCGTGAATGCGAGAGAGACCCACGCATACACCATGGCCCTGCCCATAGTCGGTGTGAGGTCTCGGGAAGCGGCATGCACGGCCGGATTCATGCCAGCCATTAAAAAGCTCCCAGCTGCAATTAACGCTGCCAACATCCAGAATGAGGATGCCATCGCACCACAGATTGAGATAACCGCATAAGCGAAAACAGGCCAGATCAAGAGCGGACGGCGGCCATAACGATCGCCCGCCCGGCTGAGAAGCATCGCACCAAGACTGTAAACCGCCCCAAATGCAGCGGCGGCATAGCCCCATTGCACCAATGTCTTATCAAAGTCATCCAGGATGTAGACAAGTACGGGCCCGTTCTTCAGCGCTTCATACTGCTCGACCGCCCAACCGAGAACGATCAGACTCAACAGCCACCAGCGTAGGCGGCCTGTCGGGAACTCATCGATTTCTCGCTGTCGGCGATAGCTCCAGAAGCCCATTGAATCTGACAATGTTCCCTCCCTTTTTTGCTGGATGGTGGTCGACCTATCCAGTATTAGGGATTTGCTCGTTTGATTCTGGGTTTTCAATCGGCTTGGGTAAATTCATCCACAACTCTGCAGCTTGCCAGTCGCCAAGAACTGAGCCCTTTCGTTGGCAACGGAAATGAACGCCAATGCCTCCATGCAACTCCCCCGTGTCTGCTTAATTCTTGCAACTCTTCTACGGTGAACTCACAACCACATTCAGTCCCAAGCGCTATCAGCGATGCTGTGTCTATCTCTTCGCCTATTCTCGCCTGTAGTTCTTCACTCTCTGCTACCTGATTCATAAACTGTTCTACGTTCTCTCTGCTCATGATGGCTCTTCTTCCTGAAATTCCGTCCACTTTGGCAGGCCATTGTTGAGACTCAGATTGAGTGGAGCCTAGGCTAGCGAAGCCCCACTAAAAATCTGAGATAGTAAGTCTCCCAACGCGATCTATTCTGCTGGTGCGGCCCTTGAATAGACGTTGATGCGCTTGATCTTATTGCCCGCGAATTGAACGTCATGAACATGATGCTGTTTTACTTCTTTACCGTCATCGTCTAGAAAAGTAATGTCATTCCCTGTGGTAAGCCAATCTTCCACAGCCCCGTCATCGTTTTCACCCCCATTCGCAATCATCCATCTAACAGTCCAATTAGGATTCGCTGACGACTTAAACCATTCGTCCAAAAAGGTCATGTGAGCTTCGTTACCTTTTATAACTGCTCCATCGTCAACGTAGCCTTCCCAATCGTCAGCGTTAACTCCTGAGATCTTCTCCAGATCTCGATCATTATGGGCATCAATGTAGTCTAGCCATATTTGTTGTCTAGTAATGTCGCCCGCATACAAGGGATTTGTTTTCCCCCCTTCAGTAATGTAACTGCCCACAATTGTTTTAGCCTTTGCTTCACCTTTTTCGTGATGAGCACTGAAGGTGCTAGCGGTTGTCAGTATTGCCAGTGCTCCAAGCACACTCCATACAGTCTTGATTCGATTCATTGTCGTCGTCCTCCCCAAAGGACCAGCTAGAGCATCACATCGGTTAGTTGAAGGCAACCCGAGGTGGACATGAAAGGAAGGGAAGTTGGCGCAAGCACGAATTGGCCGAGACCTGTCATACCGTTCTTGCTAGATCGGTACAACTTCGTAAGAATCGCAGCGGTGATGACAATAAAATACCTGGGGTGGATGGCGCTGGCTCTCGTGAGCGTTGGCGGGTGTGAAGGCTCAAGCCCACCCATGACAGGACCTGTGTCGCCAGAACCAACAACGCCAGCGGTCGTGTCGGACTCTCAGACAGAAGCCACCGTCGCCGCGCCAACTCAGCTAGGCCAGCTAACGGATCTTTTACGATCGGCTCGAAGAATCCCTAACTCAACGAAGTGGTTTGAAATTATCGCTTTACCGAATGACGTGTACGCGCTGTGGGAACCGGGTCACATGGAAAAAGTAAATTCCTTTCTCATCATTGGCGCAGAAAAGGATGTGCTCTACGACACCGGAATGGGTATCGGTAGCATCGGTCAAGCAGTGTCCGAATTGCGTCTTGCGCTTGATCGCGGGAGCGTTCCTCTCATGGTCATCAATAGTCACAACCACCTGGATCACAATGGTGGTAATGCAGATTTTGAACAGGCTTGGATCATCAAAGATGAGTGGGCGATTCGGAAGCTGACTGAAGGTGTTTCGGGTGGATTCGAAACATATTGGTCTGAACTCACCCCGTACGAAGGTGTTGAGGTGCCGCGGGACTTTAATCCAGCAACCTTTGCAATAAGGCCGTTTCCATACGAAGGAATTCGCTTTCTGCAGGACGGAGACGTGGTCGACCTCGGCAACAGACAGTTCAAAGTCTTGCACACCGTGTCCCACTCACCAGATGGCTTGTCTCTCTATGATGAGACCAACCACTTGTTCTTCGGTGGCGACACGTTCGGCGGGGATTTCTTCCTGTCTCGCAATCTCGAACTGCTGGAACAAGATCTAGCCCGCGCTGCGTTGCTAGAAATCGATTGGCACTATGTTTCCCATGGCGCGCAATTGATACAGACAATGCGTGAAGGGTGGCGCCTGTCGATCGTGCGACGCATGCTCGATGGTGAAAGGGAAGAGGGCACTTTGTCGTTTGCAGGGAATGAATTTCCCCTATACACACTAGAAGGCGTTCAAGTCGCGGTGGCGGCCGAATTTCTAACCTACTGATTTGCTGTCTTGAATACTTCTGCATTAACACCGCCCGACGGGTCCTTCCTCGAAGCTATTCCATGGGTAGTTTGCGGCGGTAAAGTTTCGTTAGCGTCAGAATTTTAGTGGAATCGCTTGCTACAGTTTTTGGTATTGCGCGGTATCGGCCAGTTCGGTATTCCGTCTAATCATTTTTCGCTGTTCCAGTATTTGCGAACGTAACAGTACCCTCACTGTTATCAGCCCTTAACGGATGAATCTCTTGGTATTCTGGTGAGTCATACCAGCCTTGTAGAGCTTCCATATCTGGGAATTTCAATACTACTGACAGATGCTCAGTATCACCCTCGACGGCAACTGAGTTCATATCGACAAGGACGTACTCCCCTCCGTGGTCGCGTATCGTCTTAGTTACAAGGTCTCGATACTTCTCGAATTCTTCTGCATTAGTGACTTTGAAGTTTCCTAGAAGATAAGCAGCCATCTAGCCTCCTTTTTCTTTACCTATTTGTAAGTCACCTTAAACCTTACAGACTAATTCGCCCTTTCGGCATAAAGTTTTGCGTAGCTCGAGCCACGAATGCGAATTGAAGGATGACGAGTTGGAGGCGGAGGCGGGACGAACAATTTATGAGGCGGTTTTGAATGAGATCAGCCTGCCAGTCATTGGCCGGTACATATATATAGTCGGGGCTTACGAATTTCTTTGTATACATTCGATAAAACACAATGGAGAACTTTAGATGATCGGTTATGTCACTATCGGGACGAAAGATATGGAGCAAGCGAAGGCATTCTGGTCAGAGGTGCTAGAACCCCTTGGCGCCTCCGTGATAATGGACACGGGCCGTTTAGCAATGATCGGGACCGGTATGGATGCTCCCATGCTCGCCGTTTGTCTCCCCCACAATGAGGAAGATGCGTCGCCCGGTAACGGCAACATGGTTGCTTTAAGGGCGGGTTCCTGTGAAAAAGTTGACGAACTCCACGCCCGTGCAATGAATCTGGGCGCAAGCGACGAGGGCGCGCCTGGGGAACGGAATCCGGCCTTCTACGGTGGCTACTTCCGAGATCCGGACGGTAATAAAGCGGTCTTTTTTCATGTTTCGTTATTGTGAAATCGTCTTTTTGTGGGGTTCTGATACTCCTATCGAACCTTGGCGTTGGCGCCGGGGAACGCGATAACCATCGAATTTCGATTTACCCGGTGGGATTTCTTGTTCATCGCTGTATTGTTGGCTTCTGTCCCCGTTGATGATAGAGACGGCGGCGACGGCTGACGCTCATAAGGGGTTGTCGGAGTAGGGTTTAAGGCGACGAAAAATAAGTAAAAACGATGGAGGCTGCATGGCTGCTTATCTTGTAGGGAACTTGAAAGTCACGAACGCGGAAGGATTCACTGAGTATCGAAACCTAGTGGGTAAAACGATATCCGACCATGGGGGGGAGTACGTTGTTGCAGATGTGAAGTCAGTTCCCATGGAGGGCGATCCAGAGCATCTATCAGTGGTATTGAAATTCCCGGATATGGAGGCGTTACGAGGCTGGTATGACTCGCCTGAATACCAAGAGATTCTCCCATTAAGAACTGATAACAGCGAGGGCATCGTTACGTTCGCCCAAGACTGACGTTAATGACACCCGCTAAGTTTATTCTTGCGGCTTGCCTAACCTTCTTTGGCTGCGACAACGAACTAGCGTCTTTTGCCGCAACCGCACTTGGCGACGAAATCACCGGAGTTGTCACTCGAGTCGTCGACGGCGACACCATTCACGTAGCGGTTGGTTTGACCAAGCACGTGATAAGACTTTCTGAAATTGACACGCCAGAAAGAGATCAGCCTTGGGGGAGGCAAGCATCGCGTGCGCTTACCGATAAGCTCAATAGAGCGAGGGTAACGGTCCAGACGTCCGAAACGGATCGCTACGGCCGGGTTGTGGGCAAAGTGCTACTTGGTTCCCGCGACATCAATCGAGAGATGGTGCGTGAAGGTCATGCGTGGGTATACCGACGGTACCTGCAGGATAGATCGTTGCTCGAAGATGAACGAACAGCTCGACAACGCAAAGCCGGTTTGTGGGGTTCAGATACTCCTATCGAACCTTGGCGTTGGCGCCGGGGCACACGTGCGAGCGTAGTCCCTGCGGTTCAGGCTGATAACAAAAAGTCCTCTGGACCTGGGCCCCTCATTGGTGGTCTCACGCCAGAGAAAATCCTTGTGGAGTTTGGATATCGGGGGACAAAGGGCGTACCCCAAGATCAGATAAAGGGTTACAAGCGTGTTTTCGGGCTCATGGATCGTGACGGCAACAAAAAGCTCTCAGTTAAAGAGTACGTCGATGACGGTCATTACATGGATCGTCAAGCCCGCGCCGGAATTTTCCTAGCATCAGATACGAATCACGATGCCACCGTAACCGAGGCGGAGTACATCGAAAATCGGATTATCACGGACGAGGCCAAGCAGATATTTTTTAGCATGGACGCCAATAGCGATGGTCGAGTGCGCAAACAGGAAATGCTCAGGCACGGGATGATTAACGACGCAAATCTGGTCGACGCCGTCTTTACCTCGCTCGATACCGACGCCAACGGCGAGTTGGTTATTCCAGAATACCTGCGCGTCTGGGGCTCATGGGCGCGTTATTGACGAACACGGGCAACGGAGCATGCCAAAAAACCTCACCTGACCGTAATCATGCTCTCTGACTTCGATACGGATCGCCTAGGTTACTTCCAGCCGCTTCTGGCGTTCGGTCCCTGAGGATATGGCCCTGCCGGCCAGCGAAATCCGAGGGTCATGGCTAGGTTGACGTCTTCTCTCGTGCCCACGCCTTCCGCAACGAGTTTGTCGGCCTCTCTACGGACAGCCGTCATGATACGGTTACCGACAAAACCTGTATCGCCCGGCACGTCCTTCAGCAGGATAGGGGTCTTGCCCCAGCTTTCGGATAAATCAACGATCAGCTGAACCACGTCGTCGGTGGTATCTTCTGTCCTCGTGACTTCCACCAGCTTCATGATGTTCGCGGGGCTGAACAGATGCATACCAATAAACCGGTCTTTTCTCTGTGTGACCGCGGCCAAATCGGCGATGGTAAAAAAAGACGTGTTGCTGGCAAACACAGCTTCCTTATTGACTACTTCATCCATTTCCGCCCATACCTTGAGCTTCATGGGCTTGTTCTCAATGGCGCCATCATCACCGCCACCGATTGCTTCGATAATCAGATCACAGTCTTTCAAATCTTCAACGACAGTGGTGAGACCCAGCCGACTCATGGCTGCATCTCGCGATTCCTCTGTCATCTTGCCAAGTTGGATGGCACCGTTAAATCCGAAACGACTGTTGAGGATGACCTCCCTGGCGTTGTTGCAGATCTCGTCAGTTAGATCCCTGACGATCACATTCTTGCCCGCGAGGATCGCGCATTGCGCAATTCCGCCACCCATGACACCTGCACCTAAGATTCCGATGCTGTTTACATCTTCAAGTTTCATTTAAGCGTATCTCCTCCAGCGTAAGATTCTTGATTCGATTCATTGTCGTTCTCCCCAAGGGACCAACTAGAGCATCACATCGGTTAGTTGATGGCAACCTGAGGTAGCCCATCCTTGAGGCTATCCAGAGGTAGTAGGCGCTGCCGAAGTTCGATTAGTGTGCGAATTTCAACGGTATCACCTGCCAGACCTAGTGTGGGGGATGACTTAATCTGACTATGGTTGTTACGTTGTTGAGGATGTGGTGTTCTTCTTTGTCCTATCGAAAGAGAAACATCATGAATCGAGTTAAAGCGTTTATTAACGTCATCATGGCGGTGGCATTTTTTTCGTCTGCAGGCACATTTGCGGCTCACCACGAACAGGCCGCTGCTTCTCCATGGAAGTACAGCTTATCGATCGAAAGTGAAACACGGGATTTGAACGGATTCTTAGCAGATTCAAGAAAATTCGCGGATTCGGGCGTCTTGGCGAAGCGCGGGGCGTCAATGACGGTATACCAGATCAATGCGGGTGGTCACTCAGGGGCGAACGTCATGACGGAGTTCTATTACCCGAACGCCGATGCGATGCCCTCACCAGACGTTATGGTCGCGTCACAAGCCCATATAGATACCTTTGGTACTAACCCTCGGGACGATGACAACGTTCGAGCTACGTTCTACCAAAACATACACTTCGTTGCTCCAGGTGACCCGAACCGGTATCGCGTCTTTATCGGTTACTCGGTCAAAGCGACTAATTCAGATTATGTATCGCAAATAAAGGAGATCATGTCGGATTTTGCAACTGGCAACGAAGCCTATGGGATCAACGAGGTAGTCGCCGGTGGACTGAACGGCGAAACTCACCTTGTTTGGTGGGCATACGATTCACAAGCGTCATTGATGAAGGACCTTGAAAGGACTCGTGCACGCTATGACGAAGTCGTCGCCCGGTTGACCGCCGCAAGGGAGATTCTTCGCACCGTAGTGGTGACGAGCGTGCTGCAGAGTGCCACACCCGAATGATTTCTACATACGCATGCCTAATTTAGAACTGGAGGCCCGAGCAAACTACTCCTCTATTGGGAATTGGCTCGATCGGTTTCGAGTATACGGTAAGGAATAGGCCGGGAAATTTGGGTGGTGCAACTTAAACACCACCCAAATCCGAATACCTATTTGGTCCAGCCCACAGTACTAAACGATCTGGTGAGCACACGCTTAGGTCGTCGAAAGCCCGGCCGCTATTGGCCCGGTCGATTCAGCACTTGCTCAATGGAGGCCGAGGGTCCGGAGCAACTTGCGTATGACGTGTAGTAGTCCCGCATCACACGCCAGCCCTCGTCTTCGTTTAACCACTTTTGCCTTGCCATAAGGCCTTTCACATCAGGATACGCAACGATATTTGCGAAATCTCCGGGAGCATTAGCGCTACCGATCTGAGGAATAAATACGGCCCAAGCGATGTTGGCCACACCGTCTGGATAGGCCGCAACGATCGAGTCGTGCTTGGCTTTGAGTTGGTCGCTGGAGACGCCTTCTCTACGTGTGCACCAATCCCAAGTGACGATTCGATCGTCGTCGGCATCCAATGCGGCTTGGTCAGCCCATTTCATATAGAGGGCACCCATTTTCACGTGGCAGGACGCAAGTTCCTGCCAAGTTGCATTCAGTTTTTGCCCGTCCTCAGTTGACAACCATTTATCCCAAGCCTCTCCCGACGTTTCATAGTTTGAGATAAGGAACTCAGCAAACTCATGTTCGGGTTCAGTCGTCGCATTTGCGTGGGTGAAAAGCGGTGTGTGACGAACAAACAGGACCTCAACGTCGTGCTTTTTAGCCCAATTGAAATAACCCTGTACCATCTTGTCGTATTGCGCCATTGTCTTGCCCGTTTTCAGCGTGCACAGCTGAGCTTGGACGTTGAACGACTTAGGAGCTTCCGCCTCTGCGGCCGCACTTTCGTGGTGATCGGCAAACACTGGTACCAGTGCGAGGACGGTAGTTGCCGCAGCTACGCCCCATAAAGTTTTCATTCGATCCATGTTGTACTCCCCCCAATAAAAAACAAAGAGCAACATATCGCCGACTGCGACACAACCATCGTCTGACTATTAATACGTTCGTACTTCTCGTGAAAAGTTGTGACAGGCTCGGTAGAAGAGGGGTAGGTTTAACCCACGTCCTATAATCAGGCGAGCATCGGGGGACATCGACCGGGATAGGAGCACCCTATGTCAGCGGCGAGCAATCACAACTGGTTCGATACTGAATCCGGTGTCTTGGATAGGCGCATTTTCGCCGACGAGAAAATCTACCAGGAAGAACTGCAAAAGATCTTCGGACGGGCATGGAACTTCATGTGCCACGAATCCCAGATTCCTGAAAAGGGCGATTTTTTCATGAACTGGATCGGTGAGGATGAGGTCATCATCGTCCGCGGCCGCGAAGGCATTATCAATGTACTGCTTAACAGTTGCCCGCATCGCGGCAATACCGTATGTCGTGCTGAATTGGGAACTGCAAAGAGTTTCGTTTGCTCTTATCACGGCTGGAACTATGACCTGGACGGTCGCTTGATCGGAATGCCGAGCGAAGAGCATTTTTATCGCAATCCGATGGATAAGAAAGACTGGGGGTTGACGCCTGCTGCAAAGGTAGAGAGATACAAAGGATTCGTGTTCGCGACACTTGACCCTGATGCGCCTCCGTTGGTCGACTACCTTGGCTGGGTTGGCAGGCTTGGGATCGATTTTATGGCGGCACAGGGAGAGTTGGAATTTCTGGATGGCGTTCATAAGAACCGGGTGCAATGTAACTGGAAACTCGCGGTCGATAACCTGTACGACTGGTATCACGTCAAGGTATCGCACGGTTCAGCGCTTAAGATTGGCATGATCGGTGAGGAATCGATGGCACCGATGGACCAGATGGTACTGCTTGGTGAATTTGGACACGGTATTGGTGGGCCCGGCATCACCGAGGAGATGTTCCAAGAATCGGTAGCTCGACTCGGCGGTAATGAAGGGGAGCAGATCTGGTATGACCGGAACGTCAGGCAACGAATGAAGCCCGAGGTTATGGAAATACTAGGACCGGTGGGCAAGCGCTCTTTTGGTCATCCGAACATTTTTCCGAACCTGTGGGTCGCACTGACCCGGCAGGTGTGTTTGCGAATTCCACGAGGCCCCCATGAGACTGAACTCTGGTGGTTCAACTTTCAGCCGAAGGATGTGCCGGTCGAAGCGCGGCAGAACTCAATATTCATTCAGAACCACCTCTTTGGTCCTGCGGGGATTCTCGAACAGGACGACGGCGAAAACTGGAGCCATTCGACGAGGGGTGCCAAAGGGACTTTCGCCAGGACGCGACCCTTGAACTTTACCATGGGCAAGGGCCAGGACCAGGTGCTGCACGATGCGTCTGGACAGTCACGTATTGAAACTGTCGTTAATGAACACGGTCAACGCTGGACTTACCAGTCCTGGCAGGAATGGATGAATGCGGAGTCGTGGCCCGAGTTGATGCAGAACCATTCGCTGCCGCCAACGGGAAGCGTCTGATGAGCAGCGACCAGAAATTGGATATGCAGCAGCGCATGCTACTCAAGTTCGAGGTCGAGGAATTCCTGTCCATGGAAGCCGACCTGCTTGACTCGAGAAGGTATGACGAATGGCTTGAATGTCTTGCCGATGATATCCACTACTGGATGCCGATCCGTCGGACGACTACTGCACGGGAGGTTGAGCGTGAGTTCACGAAGCCCGGCGGCATGGCCTTTTTTGACGATGACAAGAATGTCCTGGCCTTACGGATAAAACGACTGGCTATCGGCAGGGCGTGGGCAGAGGACCCTCCCTCGAGGACAAGACGTCTGATCACGAATATCAGGATATTGGATTGCGACAGAGAAGAAGTGAGCGTGGCAAGTAATTTCAAGTTGTACAGGACCAGGCTTAATAGCGAAGAAGACACGTGGATCGGTCGCCGCGAGGACAAATTGCGGCGCGTTGATGGCGACTTCAAGCTATCACAGCGCCACATCTATCTTGAGCAAACCGTGATCCTGTCGCAGAACATGAGCAGCCTATTCTGAATCGGATTTGATCAGGTCCTGGTCAACGCAGGCGGCTCATCGATTCGTTGAAGGCAACCCGATGAGGCTCCTTCCTGGAGGCTATCCCATAGGTATTTACTTTTTGCAGTATGCTTTGTCCATGCGCAGGCTATATGTAAATGCTCAAATCTAACGAACCGCTCTCTTTAGCTGGGACACCGGCGGCACCACCACTGGGATATTACAGTTGGATGCTCGGGCAGGCCGCACGTGAACCTCTTTACGTCATGGCGGTCATCTATATTTTCTTTCCCTACTTTAGCAATGTTGTAGTGGGGGATCCGGTTCGGGGGCAAACGCTCATCGGATTTCTCCAGGCCGGTTCAGGCCTAATCATGGCGCTTACCATTCCATTTCTCGGATCGATTGCGGATAAGATCGGCCGACGTAAGCCTTGGATTGTTAGTAGCCACATTGTTATGGGTTTAGTGGCGATCACTTTTTGGTGGATGCTCCCGGAGGAAGGAGGGCTCAGCTTAACCTTGAGTCTCTTGCTGTTACTTGTGTTTCTAATTGCGTTTGGTTATGCCGAAGTTTTTCACAACGCAATGCTACCGAGCGTAGCTCCTGCGAATAAGGCGGGGATGCTTTCAGGTATGGCCTTTTCTGCCGGCAACCTGTGTGCGATTACCTTCATGCTCCTCATCCTGGTTGCTTTCGCGCTACCAGGATCGCAGGACTGGTCCTTTTTGCCGGATCAAGCGCTGTTTGGCATCGACCAGTCTACCCATGGACAAAATAGGATTGTCGGACCCATCGGCGCAACTTGGTTGTTTCTGGCAACGTTGCCACTCGTGCTATTTACCCCGGACGGTGTTGCTTCAAAACAGTCTCTCTCGACCGCCGTGGTACAAGGATTGGGAGATGTCTTGACGACCATTCGGCAACTGAAACATTACTCCAATATTGCGTTCTATCTATTGGCCCGTATGTTTTATAACGATGGCGTGATGGGCGTTGTAATTTTTAGCGGGGTTTATGCATCGGGTACTTTTGGATGGGATGCAACATCAATGCTGTTATTGGGGCTATGCACAACTGCATCTGCAATGTTTGGCGTCTATCTGGGTGGTCTGCTCGATGACAAACTTGGCTCCCTCACGACACTAAGATTGACTGTTGTCCTGGCGACACTGACTTTACTGACGCTGGTGTCGATGCAGCCTGATTCTGTCTTATTCGTCATTTCCGTCAGCACGGAACCGGTCTGGGCATCTCCCTACTTCAAAACAGTAGCCGAAATACTCTACTTCGTAACGTTCCAGCTGTTTGCCGCATTGGCCTTAACAAGTCTTTCTGCATCTCGAACGTTCATGGCGCGGATATGCCCCCCAGAGAAGGCCACACAATTCTTTGGTCTATACGGATTAAGTGGAACTGTAACGCTGTTTCTTGCTCCTTTGATGGTGGCGAGCGCAACCGACTGGCTCCAGTCTCAGCAACTGGGATTTGCATCGCTCATCGTGCTGATGCTGGTCGGTACTGTCATACTGTTTAAGGTAAAACAAGAACAATCAGAGATCGCACCAAGCTAGTGCCCGCGCGTTGCATTTCTTGCCGATCTACGTAACTAAGATCGTCTTGGGTCGGCAAATCGTTTGCCGCCCGTTCTGCCGGGAAATTTAGACAACGACGCTGGAGTAGAGAATGAATGATCCCACACCGTACGTCCCCCCGATGGTCTGGCAATGGGAACAGGAAAGTGAGGGCCGATTCGCCAACATCAACCGTCCTGTTGCGGGGCCGACCCACGACAAGGAATTACCAGTTGGTAAACATCCGTTGCAACTTTATTCGCTGGCGACTCCCAACGGGGTCAAAGTCACCATGCTGCTGGAGGAACTGCTGGCAATTGGGAAAGAGGGTGCGGAGTACGATGCATGGCTGATCAATATCGGTCAGGGGGATCAATTCGGTAGCGGCTTTGTGGATATCAACCCGAATTCGAAGATACCGGCAATGGTCGATCACAGTACCGCGCCGCCCACCCGAGTGTTCGAGTCGGGCGCGATCATGTTGTACCTGGCGGAAAAATTTGAAGCCTTTGCGCCGATGCAAGGCCCGGAGCGTGCGGAGTGTCTTTCATGGCTTTTCTGGCAGATGGGCAGTGCCCCGTATCTTGGCGGTGGCTTCGGCCATTTTTACGCCTATGCTCCGGAAAAATGGGAATATCCGATCAATCGTTATGCGATGGAGATCAAGAGGCAGCTGGATGTACTTGATCGCGACCTAGCATCGCGCCGGTTCCTCTGCGGCGATGAATACAACATTGCCGATATGGCAATCTACAGTTGGTATGGTCAGCTGGTACTCACCGGCCTATATGAGTCCAAAGAATTTCTCGATGTGGCGTCTTATACCAACGTGGTTCGATGGGCGACCGAAATCCACGAACGACCGGCAGTACGACGGGGTAGAAAAATTAATCGAGCCAGTAAGAACGGATTGAAAGAACGGCACGATGCCAGCGACCTGGATGCTCTTGAGAAGACGTGAGACGTGGGATTCGACGGTCGTTATTGAACTCTGCTTTGACGCCTAACGAAGCTACGCGTAGTTTTGCAGAAGCCCTTAACGAGGCCCTACATATGGTGAGTCGATCGACTTGCTTTGCTCTCATCGGTCTTGCGTTGTTGAGCGGATCATCGGTTCGTGCAATCGACACGTTCGACATTGATGGTGACGGTACGAAGGATGCCTTGACAGACGGTCTACTTGTCTTAAGGCACTTGTTCGGCTTTTCCGGGACCACGTTGACAGAAGGTGCGATCGCAGCCGGCGGAAGCCGATCAACGGCGAGCGAAGTTGAATCATATTTACAAACCAACAGCGTGTACCTGGACATTGACGAAGACGGAACGACCGATGCGCTCACCGATGGATTGTTGTTGTTGAGGCATCTCTTTGGATTTAGCGGACAGACCCTCACCGAGGGTGCGGTGAGTGAGACAGCAGTCCGGGCGAGCGCAAGTGAAATTGGGTCATATATAGATGTCGGACCCATCGATACTGACGCTGACGGAATAGGTGATCTGACAGACGCTTTTCCGTTGGATGCAACGGAGTTCATGGATACGGACGGGGATGGGGTCGGCGATAATTCCGACGCATTTGCAACCGATGCATTGGAGACGGTAGATACTGATGGTGATGGCACGGGTAATAACGCCGATACGGACGACGATAACGACGACGTTGTTGATGCCATTGATGCCTTCCCACTTGACGCAACGGAAACCGTCGACACCGATAACGACGGAAACGGTAATAACGTCGATACCGACGACGATGGCGATGGACTCTCTGATGAACTGGAGCACGCCTACGGTACGCAACCGTTGCTCTCGGATTCAGATTCAGATGGGGTCAACGATTCGATAGACACTTACCCGTTGGATTCGGGAAAAGGTGCCGATGCGACGGTCATGGTGGGGTTGATCACGGGGTATAACAAAAGTAGCAGCCGACCCCTACGGGTCATTGTTTCTTCCCCTGATGACGATTCCGTGTATATCGATGTAACGCCCGAGAAAACTGGGATCTTTCGGGTCTTAGGATTAACCGAAGGCCAAGAATACGTCGTCAGTGTCTATCAAGCGGGAACCCAGTTTTCCAGTCAAAAGATCACTGGCAAAAGTAGTGGTGCAAAGGACGAACGTTATAAGTCGAGTGTCACCCAAACGTCGACCAGTGGATTATTAGCAGTTAGCGGCACGTCATTACTCGGACTTGAAGACGATACCTTTGTCTTTTCTTGGTCCGAAGACGTCAACCGATCGGGTTCGGAGTATTCGTCCTACATCAACGAGCCACTTGAAGTTCAAATTATTGGCGAAACCGATGTGGATTTAGATTCTCAGGCAGCTCTTGATTTGCTTCAGCGATATGGAGTGGTTCTATCTAACGAGGGTGTGGATTGGTCGCCCGAGTACGCATATCGGTTGAGTGAAACCTTAAAGAGAATCTATCAGGGTGAGCTCAACGCCTATTACTCTTCTTTGGATGAGCGGCTTGCGTCGCAAAAAACTATTTGGTCCTTGACTGATCAAGAGCTGGTCGATGACTTCGAGCTGGTCACCCGTGACGATGGCACGGAAGTATTCCGCATTTCGACGTCCGCGATGACGTACGCGTCGCCTGTTCTCGCCTTGGTTGAGGGAAAGCGGGGTAAGTTCTTCTCGCAACGGCTCTTTATCGCGGCGGTTAGGGCATTGAGTAATAACGGTTCGGACGTCACCTTTATTAGCAATGTATTAAGTACTCGCTTTGGTGTTCGTATTGCCACAGACGGGTATTTCGATGGTCTGTATACGACGTTGCCGGTTATTGCGGAGGATCGATACGAAACAATCTGGCAACCCTTTAAAGCCGAAGAACTGATTCAAATCGTTTATATGTTCGAGGAGTTCCCACAGGGGATGTTGGACATCAGCTTTCCTGAAGAAAGTGGTGGTCTGCGTTATCTGTTGCGTCGGAAGGACGGTTACCTTCACCCCCTCTATCCGGAAGCGGCTGGCGTTGCCTGGGCAAACGGTGGCTATATCGAATTCATGGAGACGGCTTTCTCGGGTGGCGGGCTTTTGGGTACGCAGCGGTTGATTATCCATGAAAAAGCCCATTTCTTATGGGCCTACCTGATCGGCACTGAACTCAAGTACGAGTGGCTAAAGAAAAGCGGCTGGTACCGTCCGGGTGCGGACGACCCCGACTGTGATAGTTGGAGCGCCGATCCGGACAGCTGGACTCCAATCAACGTGGATAATTCGGATTTGACCGCTATCGAAGCATTGCCGCTTGAGCATTCCTTACGTGAAGGCGAGAACGCCGCGATCGCCATTGGGGGAGATACTTGGGCGTCCTGTACGACCACACAATTCGTATCGACGTATGCCGCCGTAAAAAATCCAAACGAGGATATGGCGGAGAGCATTGCGTACTTCATCACCAATCCCGACCTGCTGCGGTCGCGTGCACTGCCGAAATACGAATTCATTCGAGACTATGTCATGCAGGGGGCGGTCTATCTCGTGAAGATCCGAGAAGACCTAACATTTGAAGTTTTCAATTTGTATCCGGACTACGTGTACCCGGGGAAGATCAATAGCGTCGATGTGGAGGTGACTGGAGCCGCATATGAAGATAAAGAGGTGACGGTGACGATTGGCGTTCATTTGGCCGATTGCGAAGTGGAATCTGCCCAGTGCTTAGGTTCCGTCGCGCTCGGGAGAACAAGGATCTATTCGCCGATCGCGGGGAACTGGAGAGATCAATATTTTAGTCCCCAAGACGCGAATGGTAGCTCGTTGCGGGCGCAATTCACCATTCCTTTGCATTCGCCCGAGGGTTTCTGGTCGGCGCCTACTATCGAGACGTATGATTCTGTGGGTAATTGGCGCGCTGAGAAACGAGCTTCGGGCGATTACGGATGGAAACTTTACGTCAATAATCCGGGCGAGGACATCACGGCGCCCGTGTATCGAGCGAATTCTGTCGAATTTCAGATTCTGCAGCCCGGCGATGAAAACGCGTCTGGTGATCTTTTGGACACCGAGCAAGAAATGCACCTTTCTTGGCTGTTGGAGGATAAGTCTTCGATGGGTAGCAACGGATGTTCGGCGTCCGTAGCCAGTGAAGAGTCAAGAATCGCGGGGGCAGACTCACCGTATAGTTTCTTTAATTACGGTGAGGGGGAGTTTGTTTCGACGCTGTCCGATGAACTCAATTTGTATCGTTGTAACGCACGGATTCGTGTTACGCCATTCTTTCCGAGTGGTAGTTACTTCGTATCCCAAGCATATTGGAAAGATTCGGCTGGCAACCGCGATGACACGCGATTTGTCCAAGACCATGCTGACTATGAGGACCCCGTTTACGCCAACGTCGTGACGACAAACGAGGACGTCAAAGGTCCGGTCATGCTTATCAACCCATGTGCGACCGACGATGAGAACGAACAGTGCATCCGAGTGACGGCAGTTCCCAGCAATCCGGAAAATCCTGACGGGCAAACCATCATCACGATCAGTTATTGGGGATACGACCAAGGGCCCTTGGAAAACGCTTCTGGGCTGCGGGAGGCTACGTTTACGCTGAGGAACCCACAGGGCCAAGAATTTACTTATTTCCACACCGACAGTAACAATGACGTAGCCGGTAAGAGTCCGAGTCGCGAGCGTTATTTTTCATGTCCAGAACTGACAAGCATCGACCTTGCGAGCTGTGACGCCACAACTCCCGTGCGTTACGAAACACAGTTCGTCCTGCCGAAGGGATCTGCGCCCGGTATTTGGGGGATTCCGGTGGTTAGATTGGAAGATAAAGCCAATAATTTCACCTCTTTTTCATTCGAAGAAATTTTGCGATTTGAATCGGAATAAGCCAAGGACGGCTGTTGAGATTTCAAACGCCGCGCGGGTGGCATGCCTTACCCGATGGCCCTTCGGTTTTGGCGGTTCCGTGTTGATCGTAAGGGCATGGGCGCTGATGCAACGCAGCACGGCGGAAGAGATCCAGACTCATCGATAGGGAGGCTCGCGACGGGGAGTTGACCGGTTTCTTCCTGGAAGCTATCCCATGGGTGATTCGCGGCGGCGAGGCGGATGGCATGTTCGACCTCCAACATCTGCGGAGGACGGTATAGACGCCGAAGACATACAAGGGATTCTGGCCGCGGAAGGATTTTCGGCCGAAGAGTTTCGGGAGCTGCGCTGTGCAACCCATCGTCCGGAACGCTTTGCTTTTGCACTCGATCGAACCTGGGTGGCTAAGATCTTCGGGCCGGACGACTTTCGTAACTTCCTGATCGAGGAAAAGGTCTCGAGGATCCTACATGCTCGAGGCATCTCCGTACCCGAAGTGATTGCTGCTCGGGCCCAAGAGGGCACGTATTCTTACATCGTCTTTCGACATGCGGCCGGGGAATCACTTAGCTCCGTCTACCAGACGATGTCCCTCACCGAGTACACCTCGATGGTCGTATGTCTAGCCGAGGTCTTCAAAGGAATCCACAATCTCGCGCCCACGTTGTTTGATGGAGTTCCCTTCTTCGAGCGAGGTCACGACCAGTACTTCAACGTATCGT
>Ga0209752_1000288_pt1 | contig 24882 bp, 11 predicted proteins | sample METZYME_3_250m_FD_187548 | JGI IMG/M metagenome (GOLD analysis project Ga0209752, IMG submission 187548) | Marine microbial communities from oxygen minimum zone in mesopelagic equatorial Pacific - METZYME_3_250m (SPAdes) (version 2) | ecosystem: Environmental > Aquatic > Marine > Oceanic...
GTAAAAACCTCCGTCCCAATGCAAAGTCCATGGAGAACAGTTATCGTAGGCGCAAACCCCAGTGATATTGTGATGTCAACGCTAACACTGAATCTTAACGAGGCAAATAAACTGTCTAACACGAGCTGGATCGATCCTGGTAAGTATATTGGCATCTGGTGGGAGATGATTGGTACAAACCAATCTTCCTGGGGATCAGGACCAAACCATGGTGCGAACACAGAAAAGGTAATGAAATATATCGACTTTGGTTCAAGACATGGTTTTAAAGGTGTTTTGGTTGAAGGGTGGAACGAAGGATGGGACCAGAACTGGTGCTGTAATGGTGAGGGGGAAGATTTTGGTTTCTACCATCCGCATCCTGATTTTGATCATAAAATGGTCAGAGACTATGCGAAAGAAAAAAATATAAGAATCATTGGGCACCATGAAACAGGGACCCAGATCGAGAACTACGAGCGTCAGCTTGATAGTGCATTCGCCTACTGTCAGAGGAATGGTATAAGGGTAGTAAAGACAGGATATGTTAATGATGGCAGCCAAAATATTAAAAGGACTGGTGAGGATGGGAAAATTTATAAAGAGTGGCACCATGGTCAGTATATGGTAGAGCACTTTCGTAAGGTGTTAGAAACGGCCGCAAAGTATGAGGTCAGTATTGTCGTCCATGAGCCAATTAAAGACACCGGCATAAGAAGGACCTTCCCAAATATGATTTCAAGGGAAGGCGCAAGAGGTCAGGAGTTTAACGGGTTTATGGGAAGTAAGGATAACAACAAGCCAAACCACTCAACAATCTTGCCTTATACTAGACTAGTCTCTAGCCCGATGGACTATACTCCTGGAATTTTTAATCTTACAGAGTATCGCTATTTTGCGCCTGATAATAGGAATATAAACCTAAACCACCAGATACCTAGCACCATATCTAAAGAGCTAGCGCTCTATGTTGTGATCTATGCGCCCGTTCAAATGGCCGCGGACCTTCCAGAGAACTATGAGGGGCATCCTGCATTTCAGTTTATCAAAGAAGTACCAACAGACTGGGAAACCTCTATCTGTATAAATGGGGAGATTGGGGAGTACATAACCATGGTACGCAAAGATATTAATAGTAACGATTGGTACCTGGGGTCTATTACAAATGAGACGAATAGAGTATTGAGTGTGAACCTAAGTTTTCTAGATTCGGATAAACAATATAATGCAACCGTGTATAAAGACCCAGAAACAGGAGGATGGATGAAGAGGCCGGAAGAGGTTGTAATTCAAAGTCAATTAGTTGACAGTGGCTCAGACTTGCGCATTGTGATCCCTTCAGGTGGTGGACAGGCGATTCGTTTTTCTCCCGTAAACTAGAGATAAATAAAATTAATAGTATTCAACCTTATCAAAGTCAGCATATTCTTTAGCCTCTTTTCCATTGCTGGTACAATAGACTCCCAAATATGCACCGGTATAGCCCTTGCTTAGCAATTTATCTAGGCTAATCTTTTTAAACAGCGTAAACGATTTTTTATTTCCGAGCGTATAATAGATGTCGTAAGAATTATTCTCTGATACTATCTTAAACGTAACAGATCCATTGTATGATTTGATTGGAGTACGTTGGACAATATTTGGGGAGAGGTCTTTTTCTTTTAAGATTAGTTTAAGAAAATATTTACCTTCCGAATATTCAACCGTGAACGTTAGATAGTTATCATCCTTTTGAAACAAACTGACACCAGCATCGATCCCATACATATTTGGATTAAACCGCATTTTTGCTAAAAAAGTAAAATTTGTTTTTTTTTGTCTGATACCCATAAGGCTGCAGCTTTTTCTGTTTTTGATTACATTTTTGCTGGAGTATAAACGCAGATAGCCATTTTTTGGATTTATATTGTAGGTTCCTTTTTGGGGTACTCGCCTAAAGTTCCACTTTAGGTCTAACTGCTTTTTATTGAAACTATCTTTGAATCTGTAATTTTTACGTTGTGGCCTTCCTCTAATGGGAAGGGGGTATTGCTTTTCAACTCTGCCTGTTAGAGGAGAGCAGACCGGCCACTCATAGTTGACAAGACGCAATTTTTCAAACCGTTGTTTATTTGGAAGTGAGACCCATTGTTTATCTATCTTGCTATACTTCCAAGGAAATTTTTCTTGCTCCCATGTTACGGGTATTAGATGCGTCTCTCTGCCCATACTAGAGAATGTTTCAAACTCAGAACGAATGCCTAGGGCAACCATATACCAGTTGCCGTTCTTTGTTTGTACCAAGTCACCATGTCCAACGCTGTTTACCCAATAATCATTTGTGAGGTGACGAGAGGTGAGTATTGGGTTTCGGTCATTGGGAACATAGGGCCCTGTGATATTATCACTTACCGAGATCATCACTGCGTGATTGAGTCCGGTTCCTCCTTCAGCAATGACAAGGTAATAGTAGCCATTTCTTTTATAAATGTGAGGTCCTTCTGCCCAGGTTCCATAGAAAAGTGCACCACGCCACAGATAATATCTTTCTCCAGCAAGAGACCATGTTTTCAGATCGAGCTGCTGGAGCCATATCTCTCCCTCACCATTAAAGTTTGGCTTAGACGGTGAGTGAGTACCGACATACCATACGATTCCATCATCATCAAAAATTATATCAGGATCAATGCCCGGGGCGCCCTCAATAATATGTGGCTCTGACCAAGGCCCTTCAATATTTTCAGAGGTAATTACAAAGTTAATCATCTCTGTTTTTTCTCCAGTTCCGGTGCTGTAGACATTGGTTGTGATAATGTAAAAAGTTCCGTTATGATGTCGGATAGATGGTGCATGTATACCACCATCTGATTGGACATTAACCAGGTTCATTTTACCATTACACTGACTCTCACGGTGTAGTCCATAGCCAATAAGTTCCCAGTTTACTAGGTCTCTACTGTGATGAATAGGCAGCCCAGGAAAATATTCAAAAGAGGAGTTTACAATATAGTAATCATCCCCTACTCGGCAGATCGATGGGTCTGGATAGCTGCCAGATATAACAGGATTTGTGTAGCTAAGCTGTTTACTCTCTGCTGTAACAAATAAGAAGCAAAAGATGGGTATAATTATATGTATTCTAATTGACTTCATTAAAAAACGAACGGTATAACGCACCTCGAAATTTATCATAGACTCCGGATCCTAGACCTGCTTTATCGGGTGACTGGTTAGCCTGCGTCATTAACAGTCCAACGAATTTTCTTTTTGGATCGATCCAGAAACTTGTGCTCTCATATCCTCCGCCTTGCAAGAGCCCTGAGTCTCCTTTACCATATTTCTTTAGAATTTCTCCGGTAATAAACAGGCCAAAGCCAGTGCTTATTCCGTGTTCATCTTTTGTGTCTATGTTAGAAAACATTTTTTCTAGAGTTTCTTTATTAAGAAACCTGTGATGATTTAGCTTACCATTGTTTAGTAAAAGTCGCAGAAAATCTGCGTAGCTGTCTGCTGTCGCGAGCATGCCCTCACCACCGAGAAAAAGTGGTTGTCTAGGATCGTACTTTGGAACATTACGGCCCATGATATCCAGCTCACCTGGATTTGCTAATCTTAGGTAGCCGTCACGACCTGTTACCGGAGAAATAAGCTTTTTGTTTTTTGGAAGCTTATACTGAAAATCTGGAATATTACAGGGTTTCGTTATACGCTCCTTGACGAGTTGGCCCAAGGTTTTTCCGGTCGCTCTTTCTGCAACAAGTCCGAGTACGGTCGTGTTCAGGCCGTAGTGATATCTTTCTCCAGGATGCTGAATGAGCGGCATGGTTGACAAGGTTTTAATCAGATTTTCGCTGTCTATTGAGTTTGGTATATCTGCTTTGTATGATAATGAGTCTAGACATGGTATCCTCGTGTCAGCATAGTAGAAACCTGCTCTATGATTGATCAGGTGAGTGATCCTCATTATCGAGTCTGTTTCAGCTAGGGTTATCGGGCAAGCGTCACTCTTGTCCACCATCTCGGGGTTTGAAACAAAGTCTGCATTGGTGTACCTGCTTAAAGATACTCCGCTCGATGATTGAGCCACCTTTAGATTTGAAAATTCAGGAATATAATCTAATACTGGATCATTCAGCTGGATGATATTTTCCTCAACCAGGTCCATAATAATGGTAATGGTTACGATCTTGCTCATAGACCATATGCGGATCCAGGTGTCTTTGTTTACGCTAAGAGCTGGAAAAAGGTCTTTATTTACTGTGCCATGCTGATAGAGGATATCTCCATCTATATTTTCAATGTGTGCATACAAAAACGGGTAGGACCCATCAGTAATATGCTGATTAAGGATCTGGTCCAATTCGTTTTTGTTTTTTATTATATTATCAGATTCTGGCGATGTTCTGCAGGACCAAAATACCAGCGTCATAATTTCAACAAAAAGAATTATGAATCTATTTATAGTCACTCTTTCCCAATCAATGGTTAAAGGGTAATCGTATTTTAATGATCAGTATAAATATCAGATCCTTTATTTTATCAGCGTCATTTTCTTTGTCTGCCTGAAACTCTCACCCGCTTCTAGCTGATAGAAATAGATACCGCTTGGAACCTGGACACCATATTTATTTTTACCATTCCACCTAACACGATATACCCCAGAGGTCAGATTATCATCGCTCATGCGGTACATTTCTTCTCCCAGAACATTGTATATCGTAAACGTTACCCCAGATTGAACCGGAACAGAAAAGTCTATTGTTGTAGATGGATTAAACGGGTTTGGATAGTTATTCCCCAGGCTAAATTTCTTTGGTTGTAAAGTAGTGCCATCATCATCAGTCGCCAGCGTCCATCCACGATGCATTTTTAGCATATCAACATAGATTGAACCATGATCATCATTTGTTGGTTGAATGTGCATTATACCAACCTGTACTATCGTTGCCTCCTCAGGTATTGTGCCTTCTATGCCAATATGATGCCAATCGTTTTCCGTAAAGCTTGAACCATTAATATGGGTCGAGTCCATACCAATCCATGCCCATCCGTCTCCAAAATATTTTGCAAAAATTGCTACATCTGAATTTCCTTGGCCGATGAAATCACTCTCATGGCTCATTGCATGAGCTGTAACACTTAGTTGAGACCCCGGTGCAAGCGCATTATCTCCTTCAAAGGTCTGGAATAAATTGTTCTCAGCATTTTCAGAACCATTATAAAGACCCCAGAGTTTTACAGAGGTGACTCCCTCAAAAGCATTAAAAATATTATCGCTTCCAAACATTGTCTCCCCAGTATAAACTAAGGCTTGACTATCAAATCCAGGATATGCTTCCCAACCATCAAAGCCACCTTCAAATCCGCTGTTTACTAACTCATTAGGTGCGCCGCAAATTGAAGATGGGTCAAAGAGCTCGCCAGGAAGAGGTGGTTCTTTTTGCCACGTGTCTGTTGGAAATGTGTAGTCTGCCCAGGCGCAGTTATTGTCTGCATCCTGGTGCATATATCTGGCGCGAGAACGTCCGTTTCCAAATCCACCTCCTTCTTCGACATGTCCCAGGTCATTATTCTTAAAGGCCCAGGCATAGATTGAGTGCCACGGGTTTGGACCATTCAGGCTCACTGTCACCGAATAGACTCCGTCTCCATTCTCATCTGTTGCATAGAATAAGGGACCCTCGCCAAAACCATTAAACAGGTTTGACCATCTATCTTTTGGGGCAACAAAGACTGAGTCTGTTGCAGCATCAAACCCATCAGCCGCCGCACCTGTCATGTCAACAGAGTAGGTTACACCAACTGTCTGCCCCGCAGGAATCACGCCTCCCGCAGGAAGATCATAATAGCCCTCAAGCGGTCTGGTGAGCACCTCACCAGGCTGATCGTTCAGACTAAAAAATCGGTTTCCACCACCGTATACCGGTGAGTCTTCATAGCCGAGATAGTCAAAAAGCTGACCATATACTGACTCGAGAGTTGTTACCGATGCGTCACTAAGCTTCATAAAATATTTATACTCAATTCTCTGAGACGGTGTATTGGTCATTGCAACTGCAGCAGAGAGGAGGTTTGTCCCAGGGGTCCTGACGAGTTCTATCCCTGGCGATTCTGGTGGATATAATGTTGTATCATCAGCCCATCCATTAAAATCGCCACGGAGGAACATTCCGTCTCCGTTTGCAACGCTAAAGACGGGCATTCCGTTTAAGCCTTCTTCATTAAGCCACTCGGTCATGTCGACCTGAAACAGAACTGTTTTTGTAAGGAAGCCGCCACCACCAGGTGGATAATCATTGTACCACTTCCAAGATAGTGTTGTGTCTGAGGACAATGTTGTGCCTCTGTTATCTATACTTTCCCAGTCATCACCCGCACGAAATTTATATTCAACATTGTGAGCCTCGCCTGGTGCAAACGTAAAATGACCAGACCAAAACTCTGAGTTACCTTCTTGGGCAAGGTTTACTGGTGCATCGCCCCAGCCATTAAATGATCCAGCGACTCTCATTGGGGAAACGGCAGGATCATAGCCTGGTATATTAAATGTATTAACCCTGAACCAGACATCAATGGAGTCAGTAGGTGTGTATGGAGGTGTTGTACCGTGATTATAGAATAATAATTCTGTCTCCATATCCTCAAGCCCAATGGTCAACACTCGATTAGGAGTGCTCTCCCAAGCCTCGTTTCCAAGATCATCTACAGGGCAGATTTTAAAATCATAGGTCCCGGTCCAAAGCTCAACAGTAAACTCCCAGTAGTCTCCACCTACATTAATCGCAGAACACTCTGTGCAATTTTGCCATCCGTTAAAACTCCCTCTAATCTGTACATCATGAGTAGAGTCGGTAACCGCTGTGGTTGACATATTTGCTCGGAAAGTGACACTAACCAGTTCTGATGGTGTTGGCGCGATATCATTAAAATATTTCCATGCTACGGTAGTGTCAGAACTGACTGTGAGAAGACGATTTGGATCATTCTCCCATGTCTCACCCGCTTTGAACTTGTACGTAAGTACATGTGTTGTCGCAGGATCTCTCGTAAAGTGTCCAGACCAGAAATCTGTGTCACCCTCTCTAGTAAGCTCGGTACCGCTCCAGCCTTCAAAAGAGCCAGCTACTTTCATTGGCGTTGTGGCTGGATCATACCCAGGAATACCAGCTGTGTTAACCCTGAACCAGATATCAATACTATCAGTAGCCGTGTAAGGTGGCTGGTCTCCATTTTCCCAGTAGCAGGTAATGGTTGTATCATTGGCTGATACATTCAAAATCCTATTGTCTGTGCTTTCCCAGATATCTGTTCCTGTAGTTAAATCAACAGCTACAAATTTAAATTCATAGCTTCCGGTATCGAGCGCGCCAGTATAGCTATAATAGTCACCACCTTGGCTGTTAAGTGACATATCATTTCCGGCCCATCCATTAAAAGATCCTCTTATGACTAGATTATGGGTAGAGTCTGTTACTGCCCCAGCGGTAGACATATTTAAATTTATTGTTACGTCAGCATCCTGAGGAACCTGCAACGCACCCTCATCTATCCACTGAGCAATCAAATCAACCAGATCCGGTTCTAGATTACCATTTGGTGGCATACTACCATTGTTTACTCGCGTCCACAGCAGACTATTAGCATGATCACCTGCGACTACAGCCGCACCACTTGTTCCACCAATCATTGTCGCAGAATACGTGGTTAGATTTAAACCACTATTGTGACCATATATATGACAACTGGTACAGCTATTATTAAATATAGTCTGGATCTGTGTCTCATAATCCACCTGTGCATTAATAAAAGGTATAGATAAAAATAATACGATTATTTTACCAATTTTTTTCATGATAATTCCTTCTAGTATATATTTAAAATTAGATTAATTCTTGATATAAATATCAAACCAAATATTAAAATAAAAAATAAAAAAAATAGTCGGAATGGCATTAAGTCTATAGTCTTAGTCTGATACTGATCTGTTGGGTCGTCCCTAAGAATTTTAATGATTCAAACGAGTAATCTATGTTTATCGGTTTGTTAATGATATTTACTAGGTTAAACCCTAGGCCAAAAGAGTATTCACTCACTCTGTCGCTAAGATACAGAGACCTATATCCTGTTCTGAGCGATAAAAGCTTATTGATAAGGTTGATCTCAGCCCCTGCATTTAAAAAGCTATTATTATCATTTGGATGCCCGGAATCTATGGCCCAGATAAGGCCTCCGATATTCGAGATTGATTTTTGACCAGAGATACCGACCCTTAGAAGCAGCGGCAGGTCAAATTGATCGGTTGAAATATTTCCGGTTGTGTTTTCATTGTTTCCTTCAATGTTTTCGCTAATGTCTACCGGTACAATAAGATCATCACCAGACATCTGCATCTTTGGTCCAAAGTTGGATATGCTGGTTCCGAGTTTGAACCCAAACGGAGTGTCAAACAAGGTACCTATATCGATTGCGAAACCCGACGCATGGTTGCTGGCGATAGACTCTCTTATAAGTTTAAGGTTACCGCCTAAAGAAAATTTATCTGTCAAATTTCTGGCGTAGCTCAGACCGATCGCTAGGTTACCGGCGCGGTATGTTTCGCCAGTGTCCTCATTTCCATAACGTGTAACCTCAATCTCTTCCATGGAAACCATGGTAATATTTACCCCGAATGCGGCATTGTCAGATACCTTGATTACGGCGCCAGAATAGTCTAGACTTATACCTGCGAACCAATTGTTGTGATTCACTATCGCCTCGTGTCCTCCAAGTCTCGATATGCCAGCGGGGTTCCAATACATAGCTGTCGGATCATCCGCGATCGAGACAAACGCGTTACCAAGACCGGCAGGCCTGGACCCAATACCTATAGTTAGAAATTTCGCAGCCGTTGTACCTGTCTTGTCAATCGCAAATACTGTGTATGACACGGATAGGTAAGACAGGAGTAATATTTTTAGAAGGATTCTCATTTTATAATCGCAAACTTTCCTACTTTTTCACCAATCCCCGGTGCGCTAACGTGGTAAATATACATTCCGTAGCTTGCGTCCAGATTATCCTTTGTCAAAAGGTCCCATGAGCCTGTCCCAAAGTTAATTGACTCTGAATGGTGGATCTCGCGAACCAGTTCTCCGGCTATGTTAAAGATCCGAATCATGCACTCAGAAGGGAGATAACGGAACTGTATTTCTCTTGTACCCCGTCCGTTAATATAATTATTTTTCCCCTCAAAAGCAGACGCGCCAAAATAGGGATTTGGCACGACCTTGATCTTGTCCATATCGTTTACCGCTTTGTCCGAACTGACAAAAGATGCCTGAGTTGTAAACTCAAACACATCCTCGCTCAGGAATGGTTTTTCAATGATCACATATGCCGTATCACCAGGGCGAGGCTGATCAATCGTAAGCAGAGAATCGTCCCTATGAAGGTTTAGCGCAAAGTACCAAGAGGGGTTTGGCTCACCAGTTTCCGTTGTATCATCCATAAACACGATCCAGTCGCTTTCTCTGTTGCCGTCCGCGTTGAAGTACCCGTCTGGGTTACCATAGGGGATGACATCAATGAAACTAAATGGTATCTCCTCCCAGTCATTTTCTTCTATTCCTGTAAGGCCAACTCTACGCTCAATAAAAAAGTTTACACTTTGAGATGGGTACAAAAATCCTGGGAAACAGGTTGTGGTGTTGCCGATATGCCGAATACATAGCTCTAGAGACTCTGTGATTTGTTCTTCAGTAAAAATAATTCGATAGTCATAAGGCATTTTCGTACCAATGGCATCGAAAAGAGCAAACCAGTCGGAGCGTATAGTCCAGATGCTATCGTTAGACCAGTATGATTTCTCCGGGTTAAACTCAAGACTGGGAACGTTCTCAAAGCGAAGCCTGATACCATCGATTATGTCTCCATCTTCAATAGGAAGATTTTTTACATCATTTAACAATGTGTCAGGCGTGTTCGGATTTGTGATATCAACAAGCGTGTAAGACTTGGTGTATACCGTATCATACCCAGATATACCTTGCTGGTTAGCAAAGACTGTGTCACCAAATGTAATCTGGTAAGTGTGGTCCTGTTTTACGCTCTGAGGGTCCACGATCTCATAAAATATTTTTCCGCTGGTTGTTCCTTTTACATGATTTACCTGGTCACCAACTATGCTAGCGCTAGAGTAGCCAGCAGCAGGTGGTGAGGGCACCACTTTTACAACATTTGGCCCAAGCGATATGTCGTTTGTTATGGTGTTTACTCTCAGCCTCATAGGCGAGTCACTTGGAATGATCTCGTTAAGCTCATCACCTCCATAGTCATAAGACACTACCGCATAGTAGTAGGTCTGCCCGTTGACTACATCCTCATCAACATAAGAGTGTTGTAGACCTGTTTCATCACCAAGATAGAACTGTACACCATTCAGACTCACTGGGTGCCAGCCGTTTTTACCATTCACCAGGTCCCACTGGGCCCGGTGACCGTTTTGGGTGTATGGCTCAAAAAATGTAGGGTTCCCATCGCCGTCCGTGATGGTCAGTGCGTCCTCAAACTCCGTGTCTGTTGCCCGGTAGATCTTGTACCCCTCAAAGTCTCTGTTAACAACTCCATTGGTGATCTCATTCATATACCTGTCTTCCGAGTCTTCTGCAGAGTCATCCCAATAGAGCGTGATTCTACCATCGCCTGGAACGGCCCTTACCTTAGGTGGGTTTGGTGCTTTTGCGAACTGGTAGTCGTACTCATAGGTCGTCTCAGCCACCTCTTTATTCCGGAGTGCGTCTGCCTCATCATTTCCAAGGGTTACGGCCATTGCAATACGCTCTGTTTGTCCTTTTACTAGCGGGAAAAATCCTGAGGATACAAAAAGATCGTAGTCACCGGGAGGTTGACCTGTTTCTGGCGGCTGCCAAAAATCTCCTGGGGACATGTAAAAACTCCAGAGGTAGGCATCACTGGCAATCGGGATAGAACCCGCTGGGTCATAGCCGACAGAGGTGAGGCCCATCTGGTCAGACTCAGAAACGTCTGTCTTATCAATGTTTGGCTCACCAGGGAAACCCGTTCCAGATCCAGAGGTTGGTTGTTGATCGCTTACACCTGCTTCGATTCCGCCAGACTTGTCACCATTGATTCCAACGTCATCATCGATGGCCCAGTCTCCATCATTGTCAATAAAATCATCTCTAGATTCGTCAATCATTTCATCAATGCCCTCATCGATTCCTTCATCGATCGCACCATCACCATCGTTATCGATTCCGTCTTTGTAGGGTTTTCCAACATCATCCTGGTCTAGGCCATAGAGTATGATATTTGTTCCGGAAACTTTGTACCTGCCCCAGATATCGTTTGATGCGGTTGCGACCATTTCGTTTGTTACTAGGGGAGAGTTTACCTCTGCGCCAAGTCCAATCGGGTATTCAAGAAGATAAGGATCATCCGGATTTGCATTATTATCAATGCCGTCCGCATATCCTTGTCCAACGTCGGTCTGATCCAGGCCTATAATATGGATCAAAGAATCTTGAATTGTGCCACCTGTTTGCGGCCAAATATTCCACTGTATTGCGGCGGAAGCGTCTACCATTTCTTGTGTTATGATTGGACTGCTGGCCTCCCCATTACCATCATTATCGATCTTATCTGCATAGGTAACGCCAGACTGATCACCAAACGGAACATGGGCCATGTTTTCATCGATCAGTCCGTTTCCATTGTCATCGATAGCATTACCTAAAATTTCACCCTCTATCATTAGCTCAGTCACTGTAGGTCCATTGATCTCACCGTCACCATCATTATCGATTCGGTCTATGTTATTGCCGGGGGTCTCAATAAACGATGTGGCCGCGACGCCTACGGGGTCTGTGCCAAACGCGGGATTACCAATTCCATCACTATCCATAGACCATGCGACATCGTTTATGATCCGAAAGTCAGGCGTATCATCGCCAGAGTCGCCGTCTCCACCTACAAGATCTGCCAGCCAGAGCGAGAAGGCAACCTTATTATAGTCGTATGATCCATCGTTCGTGATCTCATGAAGAATAAAAACAACATCCTCAATCAGTATTTGTTTCCACTCCATTACACGTACACCAGTCAATAGTCCTGCACCCAGTCTTGTCATGTCTGTGGTGTCAGGGTGGTAGGTGTAGCCGCTTACATAGTTTAGATCATCCGATACTTTGTAGAACACCTCTTGCTGTGCATTAAACTGGTTTTTTCCAAAGTAACCGTTCCAGCTACCAGGCCATCCAGGATCATTCTCATCATCAAATTTATCTGGCCAGGTAGAGGGCCAGGTAGAAGGGTCATCGCTGATTGTGATTTCTTTTGAGTTAGGATCAAGATACCCTGAGACAGGCTCCCAGGTCATTGAGTTTCCATTTTGATCTGACCTAAAAGGTATAGTGACCAGAGGCCTTGTCTCTCCTGCCTCTGTTAAAACCTCGGCCCCAACAATGAGGGCTCCCATTGCGATATATTCTTTTCCCGAGTTTACCGGCCACTCAAATGGAACACCACCAGGGATGGTCCCGGTTCTACCAATAATGCCAAAGTTGTATACAGTTGCTCTTACTTTGTTTACGTCAATGTCCGTTCCACGCCTGTAGTCAGGGTCACCGCGTTCTCCGGACTGAGAAAAAATCTGGGTCATCATTAAAAGAAAAAGTATGACAGGCTTTACCATCTTAGTTCCATTCCCAGTTGTATGCTTCTAGGCTCAGAGTACCAGTCTGGACGGGAAAAATAATCATCCAAAGAGTGAGGTCTCATTGGCTCATAGGGTGATATGCTGTTTGCACGTATCTGTTCGATGGTTCGATTAGCCCTTCCGGTATCGCCATAGACACTGATTTCGTTTCGCGTGTCAAGTAGGTTGTTGATGTTGATGAAAACTTTTCCGTTAAACTTGTTAATCCTTATACTTCTAGATATTTTCAGATCAAAGTTATATGTATACAGCTTACGCCTACTGTTTTTGATCAGGACATTTGCAAGCTGACCGCCTTGACCTTCATAGTTTGTGATTACAGGGGTATATGGATATCCACTACCATATTGAAATAGAAGTGATGTTACCCATCCCTTATAGTCAAAGAAAAAAGAACCATTCAGGTTATTATTCTGGTCCCAGTCTAGAGGAATAATACTTCGTGTTGGCTCTTGACCACTTACGACCGCACCAAATTCTTCAGAAGGATCTGAATTAGATCCTTCTGCCTTTTGATAGGTGTAGTCTATGTGCCAGCCAAATCCATTCTGATAGAATCTATCCAGGGTAATAATAATCCCTCTGGTATTAGAGTAATCTTTATTGACAAATGTGAAGTATGATTTTCCGTCCCCAAGGTCTATTGGTATACCGCTCGAGACATAGTCCCGAGAGTCTTTATAGTATGCCCTCAGGTCCAGCTTTAGACTCGGAAGAATTTCCTGCTGAAGACCGATCTCGTAGCTGACGGATCTTTCGGGTTTTAGGTCCGGGTTACCAAAAATTCCAAAATCCGTGCCCGCGTCTGTAAGCTTAATCTCTGTGTTATTATAGAGCAGGCTGAAATCAGGGATCTTAAAAAAATATCCATAGCTAAAGTGAACGACACCGCGATCAGATATTGGATAAGCAATCCCAAGTCTTGGACTCAGCTGGCTCTTAACCGTGGTCTTTTTCCACCATCCTGTTTTTTGATATAGGTCTTGTTGATTGCCAAAGCTTTGATAGTAATCAGCATAGGTATAGGCAACCGGGTTCCCAAGACTGTCTTCGATAGTATACATGACTGAGCCCCAGTCTATTGTTTCTTTTTCTTGCGTGGAGAGACTATCTAGAGCAGGATTCCTTGGGTTTTTAATGTATGGCTCATGAATATTATTAGGAACAGAAGACCGTGGGTCAAAGTATTCATAGCGTATGCCGGCATTGATAATCATATCGCCATATTCAATCTTATCTTGGATATAGAACGATCCTTCAAAAGGATCATACTCGTAGGTGGTTCTGTTAAAGCTATCCCTATCTGGAACATATGGCGTGAAAATTTGATCGGACTGGCTTGAGTCTAAGAGCGCGTAAACATCCTGTTTTAGCAGGTGCTTTTGAAACTCAAAGCCAAGTTTTATTTGGTTATATTTATTAACCTGCGATGTCAGGTCCCATTTCAAACTGTTTGTTGTTGTATTCCGAAAGAATCTATCTGTCGCTACCCCCCATCTGGAGAAAGTGTACTGAGGAAAAAAATTAATTCCTGTGCCATATTGTTGGGAAATCTCTGGCGTAATTGCGCCACTGACATTCCGCCAAAATAAGTGATCGGGAGTGATATATCTTGGGTCAAGGTATTCTTTATACAGGTATGCGTTATACTCGTGAACAGACTGGTTGATATTAATATCGTAAAATGTTTTGGAGGAAAAAGATTGTGAAAGCTTTAAACCGGTAAAGCTGCCGACTGCGTAGTTTATCTTTTGACCTTCTTGTGCCATCTGAGAGTAGTGGTTGTAGTTTTGCCACTGTTCATCGCTGATGATGGAGTTTAAACGAAGGACTAGTTTTGGGTTTATTTTGTACGTTAGTTTTGTCTGAACCGAATATTTGTCGCGCCAGTTCATTGCCCTGTAGTATGGCTCTTTTTTCACATCCGTGGAATCAAAGTATCCATTTAAGTTTTTATCAGTGTGGACTGTGTCTCCATACATTGTAAACGTTTGCAGTCCATTAAGCCAGCCATCGGAAGCGTAAGATCTTGCGGAGATAAAGAAATTAAGTTTCTTCTTGATGATCGGCCCGCTAAGATTGAGGGTAATATTTTTATCATTGGTTAGTGTATACGAGTCTAGATTTTTGTAAATATTATCATCAGACTGATGATCTCCAGAGTAGACCTGCAGGTATGACTCAAACTTGTCACTACCATCTTTGGTAACAATATTTACGATCCCGCTCATTGCCTTACCGTACTCTGCGTTGAAGGTTCCGCTGATAACCTGAAGCTCTTGGATGTTTGCGTTTTCAATGTTAACCGCGATCGCACCATCATACGCGTCCGTAATGGATACACCGTCAACCAGATAAGCTACCTCACTTGACCGGCCTCCGCGAATGTGTATGCCTCCGCCAGCGTCTTGGGTTACGCCGCCTTGCAGCTTAATAACATCGGCCACGTCTTCGATAGGCATAATCTCTAGCTCCTCCGATGTAACAATCGCCTCCGAGTTAGTCTTGTCAAAGTCAATTAATGGTCTGGTGGCTCTTACAACCACTTCTTGGCCTTCCACTGCCTCAATATCTAGAGTAGTAGAAAGACGTGTGGTTTTATCAATCGAGATGCGAATGTTTTCATATTTTTTAACCTCATGGCCTATCATTCTTATGATTACGTTGTATTTCCCGGGAGCAATATTTAGGATGACGTAGTCGCCATTTAGGTCTGTTGCGGTGCCCAGGTCTGTGTTCTCAATAATAACGTTTGCCCCAATAAGGGGACCGTTATCTGACTTTGATTTGATTGTTCCAGAGAGCTTTCCAGTGGTTCCAGCTGAAATCCATCCTGTACAAAATAGGAATATGGGTAAGGTTATTTTTATTATGCGCTTATTCATTAGCGGACATGACAAATTCTTTAATTAAAACAGTGTCTAGGTTTATAATCGATTGTTTCTTCAAATCAGAGATAAAATTAAAATATTCTTTACGGTTTAGCTTTTTATTTTTTTTCATTGGCAGAATATCTGATAACACAGATTGAACAAGAATGTGTGACTTTGCTTGATTGAATTCTTTTTTGAAATCGTCATTCTCATTGATCCTAAGCTGAATCGATTTTTCTAGCAGGTTCGTTCTGACGATTAAACCTTTTATTGTTAGTCTTAATCGTTTTTCGCTGCTGATATTTTTTACCTGCCTTTCAGAAAGTTTTTCAATTTTAGATAAGCATTCCTGTAGGCTCCATTTTTTACGATTACCAAAAGTAACAAGCCTCTGATTTGGATTAGAAAGTAAAAATTCTTTACTAGGAGTTTGAATCTGGCTCCACAGTTTTCCAACTGCATTATCATTAAATATGATGTTGAGCTCAGAGATTAATGTTTTTGTATGAGCGTCTAAAGCAGGGTAGGATAACAGGCTGACTGCATGGGCATTCAGAAAGGCCAGCTCATGCTGAAAATTATCTTCTGTAATAATAGGCTCATACTCTCTTCCTAAAACTTGAATAATACTGTACCCGTAAGATGTTTTAACAGGGTCAGAAATTTCTCTATCTTTCAGTGAAAAAGCTGCAACCTCAAACGCTGGATCCATGTCCCCAATCTTGATCATTCCTAGGTCGCCGCCATTTGTTTTAAGCTGTTCATCTTGGAAGATTTTGTGTGCTATCTCTTCCCACAAATCTCCTGATTCAAGCCTGAGCTTTATTATCTGTATTTCTCTATTTGTTTTTGCAAAAAGATGCCGAGCCTGGATCGTGGTTTTGGACCAGAAAAATAGTTTCCTTAAGAAATTATCTTCTGGTGCAATCTTTTGTTTGATTATTGTTTCATAGTACCCATTTAAAAGCAACTGCTTGTTTATTTTTTCAAGTTTGGTGTTAATCAATTCCCCATATTTTTTTGGGTTAGACAGCGCATACTGTGTAATTAGTTTTTCATCAATTGCTGTGTTTGCCTGGAGATAACGATTTTTTAGATTATCAGATCTCAGACTGTGCTTTAAAAACAAAGCATAGTTTTTTTTAAAACTTTTTATATCAATATTTTCTTCATTAATACTGATCAGTACTGGATTATCATTTGTACATGATGTTAATGCTAAAACGAAAATTATCAGTGTGATCGGAAGCTTTATGATTAGTAGATCGCGCAATATGTTTGGTAATTTATCCAGCATTATTAATCTTAATTTATATTGTGGCTGGTTAATTTGAAATGGATCAATCTTTATTAAAGAGTAAAATTTTTATGAAAATTAGAGCCCTAACCATATTGATTACTGCCGTGCTAAGTCTTTTAAATGCCCAGACCCAGCTAAGTGTTACATTTCGCTATGTGGACACTCCAGAGGATAATTTTGTTCGCGTGTTTGTTCCTGGAGAGATGAACAACTGGGGCCCAAACTCGAGTGGTTTTATTAGCCCATCGGCATCTTCACTGATGCAGCCCAATGAGTCTGTAGACTCTTATATTAAGAATTATTCGTTGAATATTGGTCAGCAGTATCTCTACAAGATACACTTTCACTATAATAGCTCTGGATCTAATTATGCATGGATCCCTGACCCTCTGAATCCACTTACCACAAATGATGAATGGCAAAACTCAATCCTAAACGTTACAGACCCTCTTTTTTTTCAGTCTGTGAGACACATGGACTCAGAGGGAATGGTGGATGGTGTAAGCGTTGGCATGTTTACCAATGGCAATATAGACCAGGTTATCTGTGTGATTGGATCGGACACGATAGATACGCAAAACGCGTTAAGCGATGATGGAATTTTTTATGTTAGTCTAGATCCTCCTCGCTCATTGTACGAGTCTTATCTGATTGAGGCCACGATTGACGGCAATACCCACACTGCCTATAGCCAGTCTGCTATTGACATAGAGTCAGAGCCACTACCAAACGAAGTAGGCCTGGGACCGAACTGGATAAACGATCAAATGATTCTAGCGGTGCATGCGCCCAGCCAGCCTGTGGTGCAGGTTATTATTTCATCAGCCGGAGCCGTAGGCTCTACTTCAGATGCTTTGGTCATGAAAAAGGCAACAGATTTGGATGATCTCTGGTGGCTAGAACTTGATCTTGCAGATGGCCAGTACGATTATGAATACCTGCTCCTTGATGGAACCAGATTGCCAGACCCATTTTCAAGGAGACTAGAAAATAATAGAACAAGGATTGAGATCGGGCCGGGTGGTGTCTCGACTGCGGATAATTATCAGTGGCAATCTGCTGACTATGTTAGACCAGATCTAGATACACTCATAATCTATGAGCTCCAGATAGATGATTTTGCAGCAATGGGTAACGGGCAAGGAAGGTTTGAACATATTATTGATAGGCTGGACTATATAAAATCCATTGGCGTCAATGCTATTGAACTTTTGCCGGTCACTGATTTTCCAGGCACGCACTCATGGGGCTATGATCCAAACCTGATATCTGCGGTCGAATCAAACTATGGAACCCCAGAGGATTTTAAAATACTTGTAGACCAGTCACACCAAAGAGGGATTGCGGTGATCATGGACATCGTGTGGAACCACATCAGATCTTCTAGCCCGGTATGGCAGATACAGCCCAACTATGATCTTAATCCATATATTAAGTTATACAATGAGCTCAACCCAAATGAGACAGAAGGATCATGGGGGATGCTAGACTGGGACCATTTTAACGCGCGCACGGTTGAATATATTAACCAGGTAAATAAAATATGGCTAGAAGAGTATAAGGTTGACGGATTTCGCTATGATGCAACACGAATGATTGGCTGGAATCTTAGCCAGCCAGAGTATGGCATACCTGCCTGGACCTCTGCAATAGCAGAGACGGATCCAAGCGCATATCAGATAGCCGAACACCTCCCGGTTGATCCTTGGCTTGTGAACAACACCTCTCTGACGTCTTCCTGGCATGACAGCTTCCATGATAGGCTTCTAGAGCATATACACGGGAGTAACCCCAGTACGCTTACTCTGATGAATCAGGTAGTACGCCTGTATGAATACTCTAACTCTGGCAGCTACTATCAGCATCCTATCCAGGCTGTAAAGTATATGGTGTCTCATGATGAGCAGTCCTTTATCCAGGAGATGGTCACTTTTAGTAACTATTCTCTAGATCAGGCCAGAGACAAAGATAAATTTTATGCTACTATACTGTTCACCTCTCAGGGAATCCCGATGATTTTCCAGGGTCAGGAGTTTGGACTTCAGACAGGGTGGAATGATGACAATGGAAACGGTGACTATGAGGAAAAACTGCAGTATCGGCCGATTGATTGGTCTTATCTTGGTACAGAATCAGCCCAGTCACACCTGGATCACTATTCAGCATTAATTCACCTTAGAAAGAAAAATCCTGCGCTCTATAAAGGAACTTTCTACGACCTCTGGCGCTTCGATCCAGAACGGGTTATTGTCTATGGATACAAGGATGAGTCAGATGGCAATAATAATGACCAGGTAGTGGTCATCGCAAATTTCAGCAATTTTACCCGCACGGTTTACAATGTTCCTTTCTTATCGGCAGGGACCTGGTACAATATTATGGATGATAACAGCGCCTTAGTGACCGACGATGGTAACTACGGGGTCTACACAATTCCTGCAAACATGGCACACGTTTATACGAACAATATCTACAGCCTGAGCATTGTACCCGAAGAGAAAAATATCATCAGTCAAAAGTTTTTGATAAGCACGGTCTATCCGAACCCGTTTAACCCAGCGATTAACTTACATTTTGAACTATATGATAATGATGTAATGGAGATCTCAGTGTATGATATTCAAGGAAAAAAGGTAAGATCATTATACTCTGGCCGGATGGATAGAGGTACGCACAGCATAATATGGAATGGCAAGGAAGATGCAGGTAAGAGCGTGCCAAGCGGGCTATACTTTATTTCATTTAAAACTGGCTCTCACACTGAAACTCGGAAAATTAGTCTCGTAAGATAGTGCATTAGATCGTATTGCAACCACCAGGCACATACTATGAAATTTTTATATAGGTTCTTATTACACGCTTTGAAAATTCGCGAATTATTTCTTTTTATTTTACCTCTGACTTACTCTGTATATGCTGATGATTCTTGGATGGTCTATGACGATACGACAATGGCTACGATTCAGATTGAGATAGATAGTGATGATCTAGATTATATGTATAATAATGTAGAGAGCGACTCTATGCACGTGGCCTCTATACACTTTCTCAATCACTGGATCGACCAGAGTCTTGACTCGGTCGGATTCAGGCTCCGGGGTAATACATCAAGAAATGCGGCAAAAAAATCATTCAAGCTGGACTTTAATCATTTTGCACAAGGAAGGGACTTTTATGGACTGGAAAAGCTTAATCTCAACGGTGAGCACAATGACCCTTCGATCATCCGGAGTAAACTCTGTTGGGATATTTTTAAAGGTATAGGAATGCCTGCGACAAGAGCGTCGCACGTAAAGGTGTATATTAACGGACAATACTATGGGCTTTATATATCGGTTGAACATATAGATGAAAACTTCTTGACCAGACACTATGCAGATGACACAGGTAACCTGTGGAAATGTATCTGGCCGGCTGACCTGACCTATCGGGGTAATACGCCAGAAGATTATCACCCATATTATAATGAAGAAAGGCCCTACGATCTAAAAACAAATAAACAAGAGTATGACTTTTCAGAGCTTGCAAAACTAATCCGCATCATTAACCAAAATCCTGACTCTTTAGAGCAGGTTATTAATATGAAAGAAGTTTTACAATATTTAGCGATCAATATCTTAACTGGGTCATGGGATGACTACCGGTTTTTAAAAAACAATTACTATCTCTATCATGAGCCGAATAAAGATTTGTTTCACTGGATCCCTTTTGACTATGATAATAGTTTTAGCGTGGACTGGTTTGATAGAGACTGGTCTGATATTGATCCATACACCTATGCAAATATTGACGGCTCGGAGCGGCCGCTCACTGAATATATATTTACTAGACCAAGGTTTGTTGACCTGTTTACGCATTTTCTAGAGTTTTATATGAGTGAGGTTGCCAGCCTTGAAAAGATAGAACCAAGACTGGATTATTTTTTAGACTGGTTAACCCCAGCAGCGATGGAAGATGTATACAGGACCTATGACTATGGTTTTAATATGGATGATTTTACAGACAGCTATGGGTATGAGTATTCTGACCAGCATGTAAAAGAGGGCCTAAAAAAGTTTCTGGTTGACAGGGTGAATTCACTAGAAAGTCAGCTCGCTTACCAGTCAACACGACCCTATATCTATGATATAGAAGAGTATAACGATTTAGTACCAGTTGGCAATGCTGTTGATATTCATATTTCTGTTTTTGCCCCTGGGTCTATTGACCAGGTTTCATTTTATAGTAGAGCAGATAGCGGAGCCTGGCAGACCAGTCAGTTTTACCCAAACCCGGTGGACGAGACTACCATAGTTGAGCAGCATGACCGCTGGAGCCTGAGCACATATCCGTCTGTGCCAGGGCTTGTAGAGTGGTATGCGATTGCTTTTGCAAATGGCGAGACAGACAGATATCCAGCAAGCGGTTTCGGATCATTTACCGCGGTTAACATGGTTAACCCCAGTCTTTTTGTCAATGAGATCATGGCCATTAATGACTCTACCATCTCTGATGAGTTTGGAGAGTTTGATGATTGGTTTGAGATCTATAACCCTGAAGAGTATCCAGTACGGCTAGAAGGCTTTTATGTTTCAGATAAGAAAGATAATCTAACCAAGTGGCAGTTTCCTGCTTCTGATATTGAAATTTTACCGAGCGAACACATAATTGTATGGTGTGATGAAGATGAGGAACAAGGCATCGCGCACACAAACTTTAAGCTATCAGGAAGCGGTGAGTTCTTGGCCCTAGTTGCCCCAGATGGTGTGACCATAGTAGACTCCATCAGCTTTCAACAGCAGCAGCCTGATGTATCCTACGGTCGCACTATAGATGGGGGCGTAGAGTGGAACTTTTTCGATAGCCCAACGCCGGGTGCAACAAACCAATTACTTCGCATAGATCAAGACAATTATATTCCTCAGAGCGTTAGCATTATCTCTGCATATCCGAATCCTTTTAATCCAAATTGTACTATAAATTTTCAGGCTAGTCAGAGGTCCGAAGTTACTATCCAAGTATATAATCTAGCGGGTCAGTTAGTCTTAAATAGATCGCAAAAAATAGAATCAATCGGATTAAATAAGTGGGTCTGGAACGGAACCTCAGACACTGGAAATCGAGTTGGCAGTGGTATTTATTTGCTGCAGATTTCTGATGGAATTTCTAGTTCGTTAGTAAAGATTGTCTTTGCTAAATAAATCTGTACTCTTTTTAAATTAGATTTGTAGACTTGAGTAAATTTATTTGTAGTGCAATTATATAAAAACATTCGATCTTATTTATACCTTACGTCATCAAGACTTATAATATATCTTTCAGTTTTAATTTCTATTGTTAGTGCAACTGGTTCTTATAAAATTGATCATCTAGAGCCGCCATTCTGGTGGGCTGGAATGGTAGATGATCGTCTACAGATCTTGGTCCATGGAGAACATATTTCAGAACTGGTTCCTGAGATTTCCTATCCAGGAGTTACTGTTTCTGAGGTAAATAAGATTAAAAATCCGAACTATTTATTTATCAATCTCAAGTTATCTAGGAATGTTGATCCTGGAGAAATTGATATTGTATTTAAAAGAAATAGAAAGACCGAAATAAGATATAAATATAAAATACTAGACAGAGAGCCTAATTCAGCTAGTCGCCAAGGATTTTCTGCAAAGGATGTGATCTACCTGATTACACCAGACAGGTATGCCAATGGGAACCCAAATAATGATTCAAACCCAAAACTGAAAGAGAAATCGAATAGAAAAAATAAAGATGGGCGGCATGGAGGAGATCTGCAGGGAATCATGGAGAATCTTGATTATATAGAGAAAATGGGATTTACGCAGTTATGGTTAAATCCTTTGCTGGAGAATGATCATCCTGGATTTTCCTATCATGGTTATTCCACAACCGATTATTATAATATCGATGGAAGATATGGTAGTAATGATTTATACCGTGAACTATCGAGAAGGGCTAAAGATAAAAATATTGGTCTTATCAAAGATATCATTCTAAACCATATTGGATCTGAGCACTGGTGGATGAAAGATTTACCTTCAGAAGATTGGATAAATAATAAAGGAAAATTTAAGCCCACTAGTCATGTGCATGAGGTTGTGCATGACCCCTATGCTACTCAAACCGAAAAAAATGCATACACGGATGGATGGTTTGTGCGTACAATGCCAGATCTGAACCAGCAAAACTCATTTTTAGCTACATACTTAATCCAGTGTTCCATATGGTGGATCGAGTTTGCCGATCTATCAGGATTACGTGTAGATACATATTCTTACGCAGATAAAGAATTTCTCTCACTTTGGAGTGGCAGAATAAGTGCTGAATACCCAGATTTTAATTTTGTCGGTGAAGAATGGCCCGGAGTACCAAATATACCTGCGACAGCCTATTGGCAGGCTGGAAGCAAAACGTACGATGATTACAAATCAAGTACACCAAGCATGATGGATTTTCCATTTCAAAATGCTTTGATCAATGCTCTCAAGGGAAAAGAATCTTGGAACTCTGGGATCGAAGACATTTATAGAGTTATTGCAACTGATTTTTTATATGGTAATCCCTATAATCTTGTGGTCTTTGGTGACAATCATGACATGCAGAGAATATACTCTCAGCTTAATCATGATATAGATCTATACAAAATGGCGATGAGCATTATCCTTACGACAAGAGGTATACCGCAGATATATTATGGTACAGAAATTATTTTAAAGAGCACGGGTGACCATGGTGAACTGCGTAAGGATTTCCCGGGTGGATGGGAAGGTGATAGGGTTAATGCATTCACAAGAAAATCACTAAGTAAAGAGCAGTCTGAGGCCCAAATATTTTTAAAAAATTTATTAAACTGGAGAAAAAATAGTCTTCCAATAGCTAAAGGAAGGCTAATACACTATCCGCCAAAAGATGGTGTCTATGTATACTTTCGCTCACATGGCGATGAGCTTGTTATGGTCTTGGTCAATAATAATTCGGAGCCTGTAAGTGTTGATCTAAAACGGTTCTATGAGGTTCTAGATAAAAGAAAACAAGCAAGAAGTGTAATTAGTAGTCTGGACTATGACCTAAGGGAAAAGATAAGTATCAAAGAAAAAACTGCGCTTATTCTTGATATTATTTTTTAGGCTTGTGGGTTTTCTGGCATTTTGTACAAACGTGGGTCCCTCTTCCGGCAACTTTAATTTTTTTTATTGCATTGCTACAGATATTACAGGGCTTGTCCTGTCTTCCAAAAATTTTTAATTCATTTGAGTAGTTTCCGGACCTTCCATTTAGAAAGCTAAAGCTTATAAATGTGGTCCCAAGCTGCCTGATTGCTTCTTTTAAAATGTTTTGTATTGCACTGTGTAGCCTGGAAACTTTGGTCTTGGGTATCGCACATGAGATTGAGTTCGGGTGGATGCCGCTTTCCCAGAGGATTTCATCAATGTAGATATTTCCCAAGCCTGAGATGAAGGACTGGTCTAGTAGTAGTGCCTTTATGTTTCTCTTTTTCTTTTTCAGATTTGTTAATAACCATTCGTCCGTAAACTCTTTTCCAAGTGGCTCAGGTCCGTGTCTTTCGTTGATCTCTGAAAGATCATTGTACAAATATATCCTGCCAAATTTTCTAGTGTCTTCAAAGATGAGATCCTTTGAGTTTTCAAGATATATGACCGCACTCGTATGCTTCGGTCTTGACTTTTCCTCTAAAAGATAGAGCTTTCCTGTCATTCTTAAGTGGATGGCCAGTAGAAAGTCTTCTAGCTCAATAATGATAAATTTTGCACGCCTGCTAACATTTTGTATTTGATATTTTCCGCTCAGATCCTTGGGCGTAAAATTATGCAATACTTTTTTCCACACGGGCTCTATGCCTACAATATATTTACCAATAAGATCAGGCTTAATATGATCTGCTACTGTTTGCACCTCGGGAAGCTCAGGCATTAGCTACTCCTCATAAATACTTCGTCTTTTAATCTATGGAAATTAATGATGATCAGTACTCCAATCAGAGCGCCTAGATAGTGCAAACTTGCAAAATTCATTCCTGCAAT
>Ga0209752_1000289_pt1 | contig 24876 bp, 22 predicted proteins | sample METZYME_3_250m_FD_187548 | JGI IMG/M metagenome (GOLD analysis project Ga0209752, IMG submission 187548) | Marine microbial communities from oxygen minimum zone in mesopelagic equatorial Pacific - METZYME_3_250m (SPAdes) (version 2) | ecosystem: Environmental > Aquatic > Marine > Oceanic...
TTGCGGCTTCCGAGTCGGGTCTCAAGCAATCCCGATCGGTAACGCGATACCCGATCGAGTGACATGAGCTTACTGGAAGAATATCGCTGGCGAGGTATGCTACAGGACTCCACCGAGGGAGCGGAAGCCGCTCTCGCCGAAGGTTCCGTAACGGCATACATCGGCTTCGACCCCACGGCGGCGAGTCTTCATGTGGGTACCCTCGTGCCCATTATGGGCCTCATGCATCTCCAGAGGGCCGGGCATCATCCGATCGTGCTTGTTGGCGGCGGAACCGGGCTCATCGGAGACCCCTCCGGCAAGACGGAGGAGCGGCAACTACTCACCAAGGAGAAGACGGCCGATAACATTGCGGCGATCCGTGGGCAATTGGAGCACTTTCTCGATTTCGAAGGCTCCACCAACCCAGCTCGAACGGTCGACAATCTGGACTGGCTCGGCGAGATCTCCATGGTCGACTTCTTGCGTGACGTCGGCAAGCACTTCTCCGTGAACGCGCTCCTGAAGAAGGAGTCCGTGCGGCGGCGGGTTGAGAACGAAGAGACCGGGATCTCCTACACGGAGTTCAGCTACGCTCTCCTCCAGGCATACGACTTCGTTCAGTTGAATGAGCGCTACGGATGTACTCTCCAGATGGGCGGCAGCGACCAATGGGGGAACATCACCGTGGGTATCGACCTGGTCCGTCGCATGCGGGAGGAGAAGGCGTACGGCATCACGTACCCCCTCATGACGGGGGCGGGGGGACACAAGTTCGGTAAGTCCGAAGCCGGCCCCGTTTGGCTCGATCCGGCACTCACGTCGCCTTACCGCTTCTACCAGTTCTGGATGGCAGTCGATGACCGGGACGTCATTCGGTATATCCGGTATTTCACCCTCCTCAGTCCCGAAGAGATCTCCGGGCTCGAAGCGACTCATGCCGAGCGCCCGCACGAACGAACCGCCCACCGGGTGCTTGCCGAGGATGTCACGCGGCGAGTCCATGGCGGCGATGGTCTGGCGAGTGCGGAGCGCGCCACCGAAGTGCTGTTCGGCGGTGAGATTGCCGGACTCCGGGCGGATGAGATTGCCGAGGTCTTCTCGGATGTCCCGTCGAGCGAGATGGCTAGGACAGGGCTGGAGGGCGACGGCACGGGCGTCCTAGACCTGTTTGCAGAAGCGGGAGTGTGTAAGTCACGGGGAGAAGCGAGGCGGTCCATCGAAGGCGGAGGTCTTTCCGTCAACAACGTCCGGGTCGAGCACGTCGAGGCGGTGGTCAGGGTCGACGATGCGATCGAAGGGAGGTTCCTGCTTCTCCGGAAGGGCAAGAAGAACTATCACATGGTGCGTGTTGTGTAGGGAAAGAAAAAAACGTCCCGCCGGTGAGCCGGCGGGACGTTTCTGATCGGTCTGTGAGCGGCCGCCGGGCGAGGTTCGAGTCCTAGGACATCCGCCAGGAACGCTACGGGACCTAGAATTTCGGCGTGGAGCCCGTCCAGGGCTTATGGAAGGCTCTCGTTTTGGTGATATCCATGGCCGGGCCAGGCACTCATCGGGCCGATGTCCGCTTGCCAGGCACCGGCTTCTCGCATCTCGACTCTTGACCTCACAGGGCCGCTCCCACAAGCTCCTTCCATGAACGAGTCCCAACCACTCGTGGGCGTCGTCATGGGATCCAAGTCAGATTGGGATACCATGCGGCGTGCATCGGAAACGCTCGATACGCTCGGCATCTCCCATGAGGTCCGGGTGATCTCAGCCCATCGCGCGCCGGATCTTTGCGCCGAATACACTGCCTCTGCCGAAGAACGGGGTCTCGAGGTGATTATCACCGGGGCGGGGGGGGCGGCCCACCTCGGGGGAGTGATGGCCGCCAAGACGGTCGTTCCCGTTCTGGGCGTGCCGATGAAGGCCTGGGCGCTGGATGGGCTGGACTCCCTACTGTCGATCGTCCAAATGCCGGCAGGTATCCCGGTCGGGACCCTTGCCATCGGCAACGCCGGAGCGACGAACGCCGCGCTGCTCGCCGCTGAAATACTAGGAAACAAGTATCCCGAGATCCGGGAAGCCGTCCGCGACTACCGAGCGGGCCGCACGCAGCAGGTTTTGGACGAGGGCGACCCACGCGAGAGCGACTGAGGTTCGGTCCTCGCCGGATCGCTAATTCTCGACCGGACTCTCAGGGTTGTTTCCGTACTCTACCCACGACCCGTCGTAGTTGCGCACGCTGGGATATCCGAGAAGCTCGCTCAAGACGAACCACGTGTGAGCGCCCCGGACGCCACTCTGACAGTAGGTGATGATCTGCTTGTCGGGTGTGAAGCCTGCCCCGCCGTACAAAGCCGCCAGTTCCTCGGAGGATTTGAAGGTTCCGTTCGCGTTGACCGCCGCCGTCCACTCCACGTTGATCGACCCGGGGATGCGGCCCCCCCGCTCAGCTCGGACGTCGCGGCCAAGATATTCCTCCGGGCCCCTCGTATCACAGAATAGCGTGGCCGGATCGTCGGTGTGGTCCACCACGTACTGCCAGGTCGTGCGGATCTCGGGGTCCGGCGGACCCGCCTGGTAGTCGGACGGCTCATACTCTACCATCACGGTGCTCATCACCTGTCCGTCCTCGGTCCATTTGGGCGTTCCCCCGTTGTAAATCCGGACGTCGGCGTGTTGATAATACTTCAAGACCCAGTAGGCTCGTGCTGCCTGGAGATTGTTGCGGCGGTCGTACAGGACCACGGTCTGGTCCCGTCCGAGACCCACATTGGATAGGGCCACGGATACCTGGGCTGCCGTCGCGATCTGACCACCGATGGGGTCGTCGGGGTTGGACAGGCTCCTCATGGACAGGAAGACCGCACCGGGAAGGTGGCCCTCGCCGAAGGCGTTGGCGTTCCCACCCACCTCCAGCACCCGTAGGCTGGGGTCGGCCGCATGGGCTTCGATCCATTCCGTATCGACCAGGACGTCTGTGGCGAAAGCCACCTCGGCGATTTCAGCGGCGTCGCTGTTGCATGAGGCCAACACGGCGCTCGAGAGCACGATCCAAAGCAGCGAAGTGTGTACCGTTCTCTGGTAAGTCATACCTCTGTCTCCGCTTCCTTGCGAGTGAGCGTGAGGCGCCACTCCGACGCGCTCGTCTCTTCGATGTCGGTCCGAAACCCCAGGCGGGCGGCTTGCGTCGGAATCGTTTCCAACGCCGGCGGGTGGTCGGTGACCACCTCCAAAGTCCTTTCGTCGCTAGAGAGCCTTTTCAATGCGCTGGCCGTCCGCATCATCGGATAGGGACAGATTTCGCCTCTCACGTCCAGCTTGGTGGGAGTCATCGGTTTTCCATCGCCTCTCTGAGTTCCGCTCGGTGCACAAGGCTTATTTGCCGGATCGATGACAATCTACTCGATCCGCTGAATGATATGAGTACCGATCCAGGCGCCAAGGGCAAGGAATGCTCCGAACACCCAACCGTTCACGGCTAGGGATGGAATCGCCGAGAAGAAGGCTCCGATGGTACATCCCATGCCGATTCCGGCCCCGTACCCCATGATCACGCCTCCGCCGAGGGACTGGGCGTACCGCACAGGTCGTCTCGGGAGTCTGACCTTGAATTCTCCGGCCCCGAGCGCGGCCGCGAAAGAACCGAAGAACATTCCGAACACCAGAAACAACATATGGTTGAAGAAGAGTCCGTCCGAAGGCACCAGGACACAGCCCGGCAGCGACTCGACCCCGGCGAGGGGACCGGGTGCCACGTCAACGATCGAGGCCATCGCGATCGACCAGCGCGACACCTCTCCCGTGAATCCCCAAGGCTCTCTGGCAGTAAATAGCAGAACATTGAGGCCGCCCAGCACGGCCCCCGCGGGAAGCACAGGCCATCCTTGAACGAACAGTTGTCGCAGCGTTAATCTGAGATCGTCGGCGACACTCTCAGTTTGAGTGTTGGCGGTTGGTTGGCTGGAAGCTTGTGGGCGGACCCCCGATACTGGTGGGACGACCACTCCGGCCCGGTGTTCGATCGACACGACCCACAGATAGACTGCAGCCAGCCCGAGCAACGTGACGACCAGTGCGCCCGGGTGCCCGAGCCAGTGAGGGAGCCACATGCGTGGGGCCGTGGCAATGTGGGCCTCCCACCACCAATTCCACGTGTAGGCCGATACCAGCAGGCCACCCATGACACCGGCGAAGGCCACCCAGGAGGCGACATATCCCTCTCCCATCCGGTAGATGCTGCCGGACACACACCCTCCTGCTAGCACCATCCCGACGCCGAACAGGAGTCCGCCGAGTCCCGTGTGGATTCCGAGTGGAAGCACGTTGGCCGAGGGCGGATAGATGCCTAATCCGGTCAGAGGCACCTGACGGCTCATGACGAGCGCAAACCCGACCGACCCCACGGCGAGGCCCAGGAGAAGCCCCTTCATGTTGCGGGCGTGGCCCAGCAGGAAGATGTCTCGGAAGGCCGACGCGAAGCAGAAACGCGCTCGCTGAAGTACGAATCCGAAGGCGAGACCGAACACCCAGAACATGGCAAACTCGGTGTCTTGGGCGCGGGCGACCACGTACACCACGGCCGCCGCCGCCCAGGCAGTCAGCGCAAGGATCGTATTCACACTGACCCTTTCATCAGTCATCCTATCCATGATGACTGGGTGCGCCCTTCGCACTCCATTCCTGCCAAGATCCGTCGTACAACCGAACACGCGGGAAGCCGGCGTGCCGGAGCACGACGTAGGTGTGCGCTGCCCGCATGCCTGATCTACAGTACACGACGACCTCGTCGGACGGATGCACTCCGAGCCCGGCCAGTTCCGAACGAAGGGCCTCGGGATCCCGGGAGCACTCCCAGGATCCGACTGGCACTGCGTTGAACCAATCCCAGGATTTTGCCCCGGGTAAGTGCCCCTGGTCGAACTCGGTGTGGGACCGTGTGTCCAGAAGGATGACCGCTTCGCGAGCCACCCGGCCCGCAAGCCATTCGAAGTCCGCGGCAACTTCCGGGTTCGTGCGGGCTTCGAAGTCGTTCCTCCCTTCCGGCTCTGGACCAACTGAATTCGTTGGTGCAGCGCCGTCCGACCCCCTCACGCCTGCCGTAGGCCGCCCCTCCTCCTGCCATCGGTCCCAACCGCCGTTCAACACGGCTACCGCCTTTTCTCCGTAGTAGTGCAGGGCCCAAATGAGCCTGGCCGAGGGTAAGCCCCAGTGGTCATCGTACGCCACCACGGTGTCCCCGCTCGAGACACCGATTCGGGCCATGGCCCGCCAGAAATCCAGCGGGCGTAGAACGGCGTTCTCGCACCCGTCGCGGATCTCGCCGATGTCTTCGAGGTCCAGCTGAACGGCACCCGGAATGTGCTCTCCCTGATACGCCTCTTGATCACGCAGGTCGGCGATGCGTACCAGGCGGTCATCTAGGTGAGCCTCTAACCACTCGGGATCGACCAGGATCCCAGGCAAGACCGGTCCTGCCGATTGCTCGTCCTGCGGCGCGGGGGCGGGGGTCATTGCTTGAAAAAGCGGGGCTGCCCGATTCCGTTACCGAATCCGGGCAGCCCCGTCCGAAGGCTACAAAAGTCGAGCGCTAGTTGGTATCGATACCGAACGTATGACTGATGCCCAACGTGAGCGCATGGTCATCGGCGTTGTCGTCGCTGTAGATCCAAGCCGCCGACAAGTCGAAATCCCCTACCGATAGGGAGTAGCCAGCCTCGATATATGAACTATCGAGACCATCACCGAACATGCCGTAGGTGGCGTGGAGCCCTGATTGCGCGATGGTGCCGGCGGCGAACCAGTAGGTCTCATCGCCCGACGTGAGCGCGTCCGAGTCATGCTTGCCGTAGGAGAATTCTGCGGAAAGAACCCCGATGCCCGCATTGAGGTTTCCCTCCAGGTACTTTGAGTCGAAAGCGTCGTTCGTGTACACGTACGCTGTGCCGCCGACGCTGACGCTCAAGTCACCAATGTCCTGGCTAAGACCAAGGTAGACATCGACCTCGTTACCTGTTGCTACATCCGCCGCCCAAGCGCCCAGATTGAAGCTACCGGCAGTCAAGTCCAGCCCGGCACTCGCGGAGGATGACCCCTGAGGGGCGCCACGGTAAAAGTAATCGGAGGCGAAGCCGACATTCCCCGACAATTCCGCGTCCTGGGCCACGCCAACCAGCGGCGTAGCCAAGACCGCAACCGCCGTCACCGCACCTATGCTCAATTTCATTCGTTACTCTCCTTGAAACGTGACGGAGCTAAACGAGCGGCGACTCCCACCATTCGGGCAGCTCCAGAACCATTTGTTGCAAATATACATGGACAAGACGGAGCGCCAAGGGTCAACATCCCTTTAGACGCCGGTCACCCTCAGATCGCGGTCTGGTTTGTTTCCTCGGTGATCGGAGTCACCGCTCGCTCGTCTTTCTCCCCGGTCCTGATGCGGTACACGGATTCGATTGGGAATACGAAGACTTTTCCGTCTCCCACCCCGCCTGTCCGGGCACTGTTCAGAATCGCGTTGACGGTAACCTCGACAAAAGAATCAGAGACTCCGATATCGAGCATGATTTTGTCGGTGAGCCCCATCTTAACCGTCGTCCCTCGGTACGTTTCGACGCCTTCGGTCTCACCGCCATGTCCTTGCACCCGGTTGACCGTGACTCCCTCGACATCGGCCTGGTACAGTGCCTTCAGGACGTCGCTGAGCTTTTCCGGTCGAATGATCGCTTTGATAAGCTTCATGATGGTTACCTCGCTTTATATCTGAGATTTTCGGGCTTGCTAGTCTTAAGAGTCGGACCCCCCAAGAGGCCGCAGCGCCCGAACTCCTATCGCTTTACTCGTCCTCGAGAATCAGAACCGCTCCATCACCCGTTGCGTATCCTTCCTCGCCGTGCGCAATGCCGTCCATTCCGCGCAACTCGAGATCGGCCGCAGGCCTTAACCCGCCGGAGACAGCTCCGATCACCTTAAGGATCACGACGGTCGCGATGAAGCTATACGCTAAGACCCCAAGAATCGCGATCACCTGTGTCAAAACCTGCCCAGGATTGCCCTCGAAAAGGCCGGCCGTGCCGCCAACTGCCTCGGCCGCAAAAACACCTGTAAGAATTGCTCCCACAGCACCGCCAATTCCGTGGGCCCCAAAAACGTCCAGAGAGTCGTCAAGGCTGGAGCTAGTCCGCCACTTGATGAAGAAGTAGCTAGGGATGGCAGCGATCGCGCCGATCGCGATAGCACCCATTGGTGTCACGAAGCCAGAGGCTGGAGTAATCGCCACAAGCCCGACGACAATTGCCGTAGCCAGACCAACAGCGGTCGTCTTGCCCGTCGTGAAGTGGTCTAAGAGCGCCCAGACGACCACGGTAGCACCAGGAGCAAACATCGTCGTTACCGCGCCTGTGGCACCGAGCCCGTTGGCCGCTAACGCGCTACCGCCGTTGAATCCGAACCAGCCAAACCACAGCAGCCCAGCGCCCAGAAGTACGAAAGGCACATTGTGCGGAAGCATGGCCCTCACGCCGTAGTCCTGCCGCGGTTTCAGCACGATTGCTGCAGCAAGCGCTGCTGCACCAGCGTTAACATGCACAACGGTTCCACCTGCAAAATCCAGTGCGCCAAGGTCAAATAACCATCCACCTTCTCTCCATACCCAGTGGACGACCGGCGCATAAACGACGAGTCCCCAGATTGCGATGAAGGCGATGTAGCCTCCGAACTTCATCCGGCCGACCACCGCTCCAGAAATCAGTGCCGCCGTGATGATGGCGAACGTGCCCTGGAAGCCCATAAAGAGGATATGCGGAATTGTACCGTTGGCTTCCGTGTCTACCCCGCTCAGAAACGCCATCGAGAGATCACCGAAGTATTGGCCGTCCCCACCGAAGGCGATCGAATAGCCAGCCACGGCCCAAAGAACACCAGCCACCCCAAACGCGACGAAGCTCATCATCATCGTGTTGAGGACGTTTTTCGACGGCACTAGCCCACCGTAGAAGAACGCGAGTCCCGTAGTCATCAAGAGCACTAGGGCGGTGGACGTCAGCATCCACGCGGTGTCTCCCGAGTCAATTGCGTCCTGCGCCTCAACTAGCTCTGGGGCTAGCAGTAGCACAAGGCCGGGCAGGACAAGTCGGGCCGCCCATCCGGCCAGCTTTCCAGTATTAATCATTTTTCCTCTCTTCCCCTTCGAACGATGGGCCAACTCGATCTCAGGTTGAGTGAATAGGTGCGACTGGCATCAGCGCGCAGACGCCTGAAGACTATCTCTATTAGCAAGCACCGTACCACTTTGAAAAGTCTCATAAATACTTTGCGTATATCATTGTAAACCGTTTCTATAAAACGGGTTACAAGTCTTACATATCGCGAACAATCTAGCCTGGGGTACGACAAAATTGTGGCACTATGCCCATAATCCTACAAAATTGTCGCTTTTATCGACTAGTTCGGTTAGTTGTCCCAGGAGGGACGGGATAAGGCACGGTAGTCCGCCGGATCAATCCCATGCTTACGGAGCTTGTAGCCCACAACCCTGGAGGTTGTCTGCAGCAGCCGGGCGACCTCGGCCTGGTTTCCTCGGGCAGACTTCAGGCTATCCAGTAATAAATCTCGCTCATAGTTCCCCATAGCGGCCTCTAATGAAGCATCTGGAAGGGTGTCGGACACCTGAGCGGTCTGAAGGGTGGGCGGAAGGTCATGTCCATGAATCACACCACCTTGGCACACCAGCACAGCACGTTCGATACAATTCTCGAGCTCCCTCACGTTACCTGGCCAATGATACGCCATTAGCATGTCGATGGCCGGAGTGGAGATACGGCGGACACTCTTTCCCAGAACAGTGGCGTATTTTTCAGCAAAATGGTCCGCCAGAAGAAGAATGTCAGGCTTTCGGTCCCGCAGTGCCGGCATGAAAAGACTGAAGACATTCAGTCGATAGTACAGGTCTTCGCGGAAGGCGCCCTGGCGCATCGCGCTCTCTAGGTCCCGGTTGGTTGCAGTAAGCAATCGAACATCAACCCGGATCGGCTGGACCCCGCCGAGCCGCTCAAACTCCTTCTCCTGGAGCGCGCGAAGAACTTTCACCTGGGTAGACGGGGACAACTCACCAATCTCGTCAAGGAAAAGTGTTCCCCCGTCGGCGAGCTCAAAACGGCCTTTCTTCTGTTCACGTGCGTCCGTGAAGGCACCGGGCTCGTAACCGAAGAGCTCGGACTCTATCAGCGTATCGGGAAGCGCTCCGCAGTTTACTTTGACGAAAGGGCCCTCCGAGCGTGGGGAGTTATAGTGAATCGCGTGCGCGACCATCTCCTTTCCGGTACCGGACTCTCCGCGAATCATCACGGTTATCGGGCTCCCTGCTACCTGGGCGATCTGCTGATAAACGTCACGCATCTGCCTTGAATTCCCAATAATGTTGCGGAACTCATAGCGCTCCCGAAGTTCCTGGCGGAGCTGGTCATTCTCCGTAAGTAGCCTTTCTCGCTCAGTCTCGACCAGGTTATCGACTCGGACAGCTTGCCCAATCATTGAAGCGACAACACCCAGGAACTCAACCTCGGGCGTGAACGTTTGATCCTCGTCGTATGGAAGTGTTACTCCAAGGCTTCCTTCCGTTTTTCCGTCTACCGGAATCGGTACGCACACAAAGCTTAGTTCGGGGCGCCCGCTTCGCTTCCACACGTTGGTCTTGTCCAGGAACAGCGGCTCCTGGCTTACTTGAGGGACAATAATGTGTCGCCCGCTTTCCACCACCCTACCCGTTATCCCCTCACCCACCTTGTACTTCGCGCGACGCTGCACCCGCCATGTCATTCCGGTGGCTGCTTCAATGTTCAGGTCACCCGTATCACGATTTCGCAGAGTTATCGTGCCACTGATTGTCCTATGCTCCTCCTCTAGAAGCTCGAGAACACGCATTAGGGCGCTCCTGAGGTCGAGCGGAGTGTTCAGGGTCCCAGTAACCTCTGCCAGCGTGGAAAGCTTTTGGCGGGGGAGAGCTAAACTCATTATTTTCTATGAAGAGAAGGGTTTCTGGACGTCGCTGAATCGATAACGACACTTTCGAATGATCTAGGTCATATTCCTACAATTATGTCGTAATAGGTCAGAAATGCTAGGGCCCATCTAACATCCGTAGCGCTCTGCCTAAACGGGAAGAGATTCTTCCGGCCAACTGAGTGTTGGGAGGAGAGGACCTGAGTCCAGGCTTCTCCCCTCTGCCCACCCTCGCTCTAGTAGTAAGCCCTAGTTGACGAGTGGGGTTACGTTGACCGTAACCTGTTCATCAGTATAGATGGCACTATCATCGGCGCACCACTTGATGCCGATCGCGAAAGAACTAGTTTAGCCGGCGGGGCGTTTCCTTCACTGCAGATGTGGAGGGAAAAAGCGCCGGTCGCTTCGCCCGTTTTCTGGATTCCACTTCTCCTGGACCACGCCCTATGCTTGACGAGATTCGGGAGAAGATCGGGGAAGAGATCGAGCAGCTCGTCCATGAGCTCAACGTTCTCCTCCCGGCGAGGATCGAGAAGGCCGTCGAATTGGGCGACCTCAGGGAAAACGCCGAGTACAAGTCGGCCCTCGAGCGCCAACAATTCGTACAGCTCCGGATCGGGCATCTGACCCAGCGTTTGTCGGAGTTGTCGAAGATTGATGTCAAGGCCATGCCCATCGATCGGGTCGGTTTCGGGTCTCGCGTCGAGATCCACGACCTCGCGGTGGACGAGGTAGCCAACTTCACTATCGTAGCGGGTGACTTCATGGACCTGGACGGTGGACAGGTATCAATGGCCTCTCCGATCGGCCAAGGCCTCCTAGGCGCACGTAAGGGCGAGGAGGTGACCATCGAGCTCCCGATGGGCGAGCGACGCTTCAAGGTCCTCGACCTCCTTACGCTGCCGCAACAGATGGAGGTCGGGGAGGGGTAGGACGAGTGGCGAAAACCGCATCGACGATGGCAGCGTTGGGTATTGCAGCGCCGGACTTCGTGTTGCCAGATACGCACGGGCGAGCTGTGGCGCTCGGCGACTTCGCCGACGCCCCCGGCCTGCTGGTCATATTCATGTGCAACCACTGCCCGTTCGTTATACACATACGGGCAGAGTTGGTGCGCTCAGTGAAGCGATACCAGGGGAAGGGATTGGCGGTGGTGGCCATCAGCTCCAACGATGCGGAGGCTTTCCCCCAGGACGGCCCCGAGGCGATGGTCCGTGCAGTCGAGGAGTTTGGATATACGTTCCCGTATCTCTTCGATGAAGCCCAGTCGATTGCCAAGGCCTACGAGGCTGCTTGCACGCCGGACTTTTTCCTGTTCGATCAGGAACGACGCCTGGTGTACCGGGGGCAGTTCGACGGCAGCCGGCCGGGGAATGACGTACCGGTGACGGGCGCGGATCTCGAAGCTGCCGTGGAGGCTCTCGCCGCGGGTGACGCGATCTCCCTGGACCAGAAGCCGAGCATCGGGTGCAACATCAAATGGAAGGCAGGAAACGCGCCGGACTACTTCGGCTGAGGGAGGGGGCGCATCCCGGTTACCGAATCTCTGGAAGTTGAAACGCGCCGCCGGGTAAGCCACCCCGACGACGCGTTTCTCTTGTCTGCCGCAACCCGGCACGAAGGCCGCTACCGGTGCGGACAGCTGAAGCCGTTTCGGCTCCTACTTACTTACCGAAGCAGCGATCGCTTGCCCTCACCAGGTTGGGCAGACTACTTGGACTAGACAATTGATCACCTCCTCTTTTTCGGTTCGACTTTGGGCGTAACGCCGGCGGGCTCTCAGACCCGCAGTCCGCTTCTCCACCCCCTCATTGGAGGCTGAGAGCGGCCCAGGCCATTTTCAGGCCAACGCCAACATATCGGTCGGTAGGGGCGATATCAAGGACATTCAGCACCGTAAAGCTCTCCGTACAAGTACGAGCTTTCTACCAGATATGGTGGTGGTCAGGCCCTCCGGTACGACCACTGGAATAGCCACGCGCTGGCGAGCACGGCTACCGCAATCCATAGGCCGCCCCATACGACGGTATGGATGCCGGTGAGGTCGCCGAGCATGGCGGCGTCCGACCGCAGCTCTGGCCGATCGAGCACGTCGCTCTTGATGTCGAGGATGGCGTAAAGGCAACTCGTGAGTCCCAACGTCAGAAGAATCCCTTGATTGACGGCGGCGGAGAGCCGTGCTGCGCCGAGAACAAGGACGGACCCGAAGGCAAGTCCGAACCAGAAGCCGAATGGACTGCGGACGTAGGCGAGAGTCAGGCCTATTACCAGGAGCCCCACGGCACCCGTAACCCAGCGGCTGTTGATGCGCTTCACTTGGCCGGCGGAAACCAGGAGCCCCCCCCAAGCCAGGCTTCCCAGATACCCCGCCGACAACGTCAGAAAGGCGTTCCCTCCGGGGCAGTAGCAGGCGCCTCCTTGATTGGGGTCCAGCATGATTCTATCGATCGTGCCGCCGGTGGCGACCGCGATCATCGCGTGGCTGATCTCGTGGAGGAGGACGACAAAAACCTTGAGCGGGTACACGGCCGGCGTATCCCACAGAAACCAAATGGCGCTGAAGTACGCGGCGAACCCGATCAGGAACATGATCTTATTTTTGGCATGTGCCGTCATTGCATGTTACTACGGCTGGACCGGTCCGAGTGTTTCCCACTCGACCCGTGTACTGTTTACCTCTAAGGGTGTGGTTCGGGCTCAGCCATCATCTGCGAAGATGATGGGGTAGGCCACCCGGAGCAGGGGAGTCAGTTCTTCGAGCTCACCGCGCGCGATCGTTGCAAGTTGCTCGGTGGCCCCCAACGCAGCCCGAGCGGCTTCTTTCACTTGGGTGCTCGTGAGGCCGGGAGCGAATCCAAGGGCCAGACTCCACCCAAGCGTCCGATCCTCGAAATCTCGGGTGATTGTGGCCAGGTACGCCGTTGGCACCACGACCGAGGAAGCTCGGACCTCCTCTATCGAGACGCTCTTGGCGGCCTCTTCGATCGAAGCGATCAAAGCCGAGACCTCTGCTACGACTGTGGGGCGGGCCTCTTCGAATGAAACGATTTGGCGGTTCTCGAGGCGGAGGACGTGGAAGCCATACTGCGTTTCGGTGACGGGACTGATCTCTCCCGGCTCCAACGCCAAGGCAGCGGCCCAAAACTCGGATACCCAAGAGCCCTCGCGCCCGGGTTGGAGTAGCCCCTGTCGGCCCTCGGCTCCCGGCTCTTCTGAAAGCTCTGCCGCCACATCCGGAAAGGGCTCACCGGCTTCGAGGCGCGCGATCGCGGCCTCGGCCTTTCTCTGGGCGAGCTCCCGATGTGAGTCCGCTCGCCAGCGTTCCGAGAAGAAGAGAACGTGGCGCACGGTCAGTTCGAGCGCCGGGTTGGTGAGGTAGTGGGCGCGGAGTTGGTTGTCGTCCACTCCGTTCTCGGTCAGGATCCTTTCGGCCGCGAATTGCCTCACCAGCGCAGCGTCTCTCGCCTGTTGGAGTATCGGGGCCAATTTGACAGGCAACTCTTCGCGTGCGCTGGCCAACCCAAAGGCGGTGATCTCTGCGAGTTGAGCTCGACGAGTATCATTCAGGCCGAGGAGTTCGGCCTCGGTGAAAGTCACGGTGCCGACGGTCAGAGCCGGAGGTTCGACCGAGCACGCCGTCAATACGAGTGCCAAGCTGGTCAGGAGTCGATGTCGCAGGGGTGCCTCCGGCGGCGAGTACCGTTCATTTCGATGAATCCAATAGGTTACTGTCCATAACACTTGCTGCATACCTCACTCATGGGCCACCTTCGATTCGTGCTTCTTTCGTTAACAGCCCGGCCGTGGTATCCGGAGGACTCGTGCCTTGGCACGGCACGCGGCCCACTGTACTCCTCCAATAGCCCTCCGAGGGAAAGTGACCGGACCCGAACCCACAGAACGTGCCCTGCTGATCTCACATCTGCATGACCAGTTCTGGTCGGAGGAATACTACCTGGCTGCCCAACTCGTGCGGCAGTGGAGAGGTGGTGGGACGGACGATTGGGCCGCCGATCTCTTCCGCGAGTTGGACGGTGTGGTCGCCTTACCAGAGGAACGGCGCCGACTCGTGGAGCGTACCAACGCAGCCCGCCGCTTGATCAAGTCATATTTCCGCAAGACACACCAGTTTTGCAGCCGCGGCTTTCTGGCGCCGGAAGATCTTCGAGATCACCTCACGATGGCCCAACGCCTCGAGATACTGTTCGAGATCATCGAGCCGTTCGAGCGGGCTCGGAAGGCGGACTACAACCGCGAGATGTTCGACTTCTACGACGATCTACATCGAGGTGAGTTCGAGCGTCCCGGACGGTAACGTCGGGAGGGAGCAACACCGAGGCTCACCTCATCGCCCTCCGTGAAGAGCGCGAACTGACGCAGGGGATTCACGATGCCCTTAAGGAGCTTCGGCGAGAAGAGGCCGAAACGGTCCACGTCGATTTCGAGAAGAAGGAGGCCTAGGCCAGGCCTACAGCAGCCCGGCCTACGGCACGATGACGATCGGACGCGGCACCGTCATGGGCTCACGGCCGGCAAGCGCGATTTCCACCGTCAACGTGTACTCTCCCGGCTCCAGGTCGGGGGGTAGGCTGAGCTGAACCGCGCGGAAGACCGTGCCCAAGGCGTCGGGCCCCGCGTCTTCGTACGTCATCAGCACGGGGGATTCCGGCGTGAGCACCCGCAGGAACTGGCCCACGGCCCGAAAGAAGCCCCCACCACCCTCGTCGAGGCCGATGCGCACGGTCGCCGACTCTCCGATCTGGAGTCCGTATAACTCCCATGCCACCTTAAACGGTTCGCCGGCCCGGACGCGAACCGCCGGAAGCACGGTCGGCATTGCCTCCTCGAGCGAAGTCGGGATCTCTCCGCCACCTGCCAGGATCAGCAGATCTGAAACCGCTGCCAAGCCGGGGACGAGCGGATCTTGCCACAGTCCGTGGCGGTCCCGCCAGGCTTCTTTCGCGTCGGGGCTGAAGGCTTCGATGCCGACCACATAACGTCCATTCGGCACCTGGAGTTGGTAAACGCCACTCCGGCCCTCCCCTTGGACTTCGTGCTGCTGGCCACTCTCGGTGTCGATCAGGAAGAGGGCGGATTGCACGGGGCCCTCCGGTTGTTGTTCCACGACGGGGAGAGGGAGGGGCGCTTCCGGGGGCCGGCTGAATGGATTGGTGCGGGCCTGTTGGTCCCCCCGGTCCTGGTTCCGTCGCGCACGAAGATCGACGATGCGTGGGTTCACATTCTGGCTCTGGCGACGGCTGTCCACCGTAACCTCCTCTGGCTCCGGCCTGAAAGCCCCGGCGACGAGCAGCGAATCCCCGCGGCGGAAACGGGCGACCTGCGTCTCCAGGGCGTTGAGGTCCGGAGCGTAGGGAGGTGCGTATCCGGTCCACGGGCGCCGTTGTTCCAGGGTCCAATCACCGGGTGCCACCTGTGCCGGATCCTCGAGAGCCAAGTCGGGCGGAAGGAATTCCTGGCTCTTCGGATGATGCCGACCCACGATGCCGCGTGTGTCCTGGAGCGTACCACTCGGTAGGCTCCGTTTCCGCTCCCACGCACGTTCAGCCCCATAACGGAGGGTGAGTTCCTCGATATCGTCGCCCCACTCTATCCCATACGGGTTGACGGCTTCACGCCGCATGCGGATCAGGACCGCCCGGGCGTACTGTTCGGTCATCCGGTCGTTTCCGTCCACCAGATAGAGTGGGTCGGCGAGCAACCACAGACGCTCCTCTGCGGCGGCCTGGTCGGACGCATCCTCATAGACATCCAACGCGTCGGGGTCTAGGAGAAGCCCGAGGGAAAGAAAAGTTTCGTCGTCGGGCATCTGGCCGACGGCCAATGCGAACAGGTCGGCGGCCGTGTTCCAATCTCCTTGTGCGTGCCTCACGAACCCGAGCAGGGACGTACACCACCAGTTCCCGCCGCCGCAGTTACGGATCAGCGCTTCTGCGCCCTGCCAATCACCCACCTCTCCCATGTAGAAGACGCGCTGGCCCAGAATCCAGGAATCCCGCGGTATCTGGTTGTGGATCTCACGGAGATCGCGAAGGACCTGGACCCGTGCCATGCCGAATTCAATGGGCTCCTCGGGCACCGTCCATTCGCTCTCGTCTTCGCCGTCCTCGAAGCGGAGGCAAAACCGGCCAACGATGTCATCACACCCGCGCCCGTATCCTGCCAGTTCCGGAGGGATACGTTCCTCTCGAAAACGCTCGAAGCGCGCCTGGATCTCCCTGGCCTCCTCGTGGAGTGACATGGAGTCCGGGTTGGCGCTCTGGGCGGCAAGGGCCGAAGTCGTAGCGAGGACGGCGGACGCCGCGGCCGGCAGGATGAGTCTGGGTCGGGTCCTGACGAAGCCAAGCACGAGCATCCTCCCACGAAGCTCAGGTAGGCGGCCACCGCCGCTGTAGACGCGGCAAAGCCGCGACTGTCGTTTTCCAGATACCCGACTTGAGCGGAGCAGGTCCTCAGGCGCCACCAGGATCGGGTGCACGGAGGACCTCGATGTCTGGCGTCACACGATCGACCCGGAAACTTGGAATCTCGAACACGGTGGGACTACCCGGTGTTCGGGCGTGACGTGTGCCTGCTTCCCCCGTGATCACAACGATTCCCAATGTGTCGGTTCCTGCCCCGAGGGCCACCACCCGCCTAGGATTTTCCTCGAAGATCTCACCATCCTCGACGAACCCGAGGGCGACCAGATGCGCCAGCTCGTCCAACACTGCACGCATGGTGTTGGCGTTCGCGGGCTCACCATCCACCGACCATGTGGTGTCGACCCGTTCGGCTACATGGGTCTCCTCGTCCATCTCCAGCACGACACGAACTACGGAGGCGGTGTCCATCCGTAGGATCGTCTTGTCCCGCCACTCCGTGATACTCAGGACCACCGTAGGCCGGAAGTCTCCGGACACGACCACAACCGCGTCCTGATCGGGCAGCCGCACATACCCGCTGGGGAAAACCGGCCCGGTCTTACCTACGAGCAGCGACGTCATGCCGCCGTCGGTGAGCGTGAAGTCCACCGTCCACGCGCTGTCAGTGGACAACCCCATGCGCTCATGGTTTCCGGGGTTGTTAGCCACGACTCCCCCCACCTCGGCCTCCACGACGGATCTCCAAAAACGTGCCATCGTCACTGAATCCGCGACATTTCCGTTGACGGTCCAGGACCCACCGCTCCTCTGGAGTGACACGGTCTGGCTTGGACCTACGATACGGATCTGGCTGACGCCCGTCTCGTCCAAGCCCTCGAGGAGCGACGCTAGGCCGCCATCATCGAGCGCCGCTCCCCCGCCACCTCGCCTGGAGAGCAGTCCAGAGCCCAGCCAAACGATTACCAAGATGCCGAGCACTACGAAGATGCTTTTCAGCGTCTTCTCACTCATGCGGGTGCGCCTTTCCAGCGTGTTTCAGCTCGCCTCCGCCGTCCGGTGACGCGAACCAAGCCCAACAGGACGAAGAGCAGGGGCACCCCCACCAGATTGCCCCACTTGAGCGCCACTCTCCCGAATTCAGACGTAAACGCCAACAGGGGTGGCGTCCGAAGCTTCGAGCGAATCCCGATTAAGGCCTCGTCCTGGGCCAGCCAATCGATCGCGTTCAAGGTGAACACGAGATTCTGAGGATTGGCCTGGAGGAACTGCTCCTGGAGGAAGTCCACGTCACCGATGACGATCATTCGGCCACCCGTCGCCGAATCATCTCCTGTTCCTGAGGGCTCATCATCGTCGGCTGAATTTGGATCCAACGCGACTGCCACCGTCAACGTCTGGAAGTTGTTCCGATCAGGCTCCAGAAGCGCGTCGGGCATGATGATTCCGCCCGCTGCCTGAATGGCGCCGAGCTCTGTGGTCACCCAGATCCGCTGAACGGCCGTGTCCGTTACTGTAAGAATCGTCCCCCACCCTAGGCTCAAGTTGCTCAAGTCACGCGTCGTAGGGTGCGGGTCCCCCCTCACCGCTATAGGCCACAACGGGTAGGGGCGCACGACGTTGAAGCTCCCCTGCTGCCCCATGGAGATCCTGGAGTTGGAGCCGTAGTCCAGGACCACTCCGGCGTCGGTGCCCACTCCTCTTGCCTCGAGGAACCCCTCCAAGCCGGTAAACACCGGGTACATCATCGGTGACTCGGGTGACACCTGATGTTTATCGATCAAGAAGAGCGCGGTTCCTCCGGCGTCGACGAAAGATCCGATCGCATCCACCCCGGGTGCACCCAGAGGCTGTTGGGGGCCCGCGACCACCACGATGTCCAGAGTGTCACGGTTCAAATCAGGTACCGTATCCACCGTGAGGTCGATCGTCCGGATGTCGTATCGGTCGGACAGCGCCTGCGCAAACGAGGGGAACGTCTCAGGTCCCTGAGAGCCGAAACCGGTGAGAAAGGCCAACCCCGGACGCTCTACCGTGGTCATCGTGGAGATCGCCGAGACGAGTCGGAATTCGAGATCATCCGTCCGGTTGATGAATGGGATGACTTCGCGTTGGTCTGCGTAGAGAAGCGCCAGTCCAAACCAGCCACGCCGCACCTCGAACTCGTCGTCGCGCAAGACGTTGAACTCGTTCTGCGTTACGCCGAGGTTGCGCGCCTCCCTTGCCACCTCTTCATCCTCATTCGGATTGAGATTCTCGACGACGAGGTTCCCGTTCGCCGCCCCGCGGAGGTCCGCAACCAGGTCCTCCATGTCCCGAAGCGTTGGCTGGAGCTCGGTCGGCAGCTCGTCCGAGATCACGAGCTTCAGCGTCACGATGTCGTCGAGCTCCCCCAGAATTTCTCGGGTGCCGTCGGAGAGCGTGTAGAGGCCTTCCTGAGTGAGATCGAGTCGACCCCGGATATTCCCACCGAGAAGGTTGAGCATGACCACCGTCGCGACCAACGCCGCCGTTCCCGTGCGAAGCCGCCGGTGGGCGCTCCGTCCGGCGCTCAGCCGCTCGCGGCTCATGATGCCGACTGCCATGAACAGGAAGAGTGCAGCTGTCGACACGAAGTAGAGCACATCTCTGAGGTCCACAACGCCGCGGGCCACGTTCTCGAAGTGCCCCAATACGGAGAGATTCGACACGCCGACACCCAGAGACGGCGGAAGTCCGATGAGCACGACGGGTGTGCCGATGATCACGAGGGCGAACGAGGCGGAGACTGCCAAAATGAAGGCCGTGATCTGATTCCGTGTCAGACTCGACGCCCAAAGGCCGATGGCGACACCTTGGGCGGCGAGCAGTCCCCCACCGATGTACTCCGCCATCATGATTCCACCGTCCGCCTCCGACACTCTGAGCAGGCCGAAAGCGGTGGGGAGTGTACCGGCGAGGGCGGCGAGCACGAGGAGCCAATTGCCGAGGAACTTGCCAATGATCACTTCGGTTTCGCGAAGCGGATGGGAGAGCAGCCACTCCAGCGTGCCGCTCCGCCGTTCCTCGGCGAGCGAGCGCATCGTCAGCGCCGGGATGAAGATTGCGAAAAGCCACGGCAGCAGATCGAAGAAGGGCCGGAGCGTGGCGATTCCGGCTGCGTAGATGGTGCGGAATGTGAGGAAGAGCCCGAACCCCAAGAAGGCCACCACGAGGATGTAGGCCGTGGGGTGGTCGAAGAAGCTCGACATCTCGCGCCGTACCACGGTCCAAATTCGCCTGATCATTCGGTCTCCGAGTCCTCGTCGGGGGCGGGCGCGCCTTCATCTTCGGATTCGTCCGCGTCGGCCGTCAGTTCCCGGAAGAGCTGCTCGAGTGAAGCCTGGCTTCGGTGTAACTCCCAGAGCACCCACTGGTGTTCATTGGCCATGCGTGAGATCTCGGGGCGAAGCTCATCGTCCCCCGCTACGGTTAGTTGCACTCGGGTACGACCTTCAACTTGCTCCTCAGTATGGGAGTCTACCCCGGGGAGCCTGCTCAGCGCTTCGGCTACGGCAGCACCCTCGGCTTCGACCGTATACTTCGACAGGCCCCTGCCGCCGGAAGAGAGAAGTTCCGCCACGGTCCCGCTCGCCACGAGCGAACCGCGGTTGATGATCAGCAACCTGGTGCAGGTCGCCTCGACCTCCTGCAGGACGTGGGTACTGAGCAACACTGTTCGCTCTTTGCCCAGATCGCTCACCAGGTTTCGGATGTCGACCCTCTGGTTGGGATCGAGCCCTTCCGTCGGCTCATCGAGCACCAAGATTTCGGGATGATGAAGGATCGCTGCCGCAAGGCCGACCCGCTGCCGGTATCCCTTCGACAACTCCGAAACCGGTCGAAAAAAGACGTCATCGATGCCCGTCTCGTCGACGGCGTCGGAGATGGCGGACCTGGCCGCAGCCGAATCGAGCATACGGAGTTGGGCGGCGTACTCCAGGTACTCCACGACCAGCATCTCCTCATACAGAGGGTTGGTCTCGGGCAGATATCCGAGTCGCGCCTTGGCGGCCGTGAGATCGCGGCTGATCGGCACCTGGTCGTAGAGGACGCGGCCCTCATCGGGCTCCAACGTACCGGTGAGCATCCGCATAGTCGTCGTCTTGCCGGCGCCGTTGGGTCCGAGAAATCCGACGACCTCGCCCATGTCGACCGCGAAGTCGAGGTTTTTCACGGCGACGAGTTCACCGAATCGTTTGGTCACACCCTCAACGGAGATCATTCCGTCCCGCTCCCTTCGTGAGTACGCTCGGCGCAAAAAAAGCTGGGGCGACGCCTGAACATAAGGACAGAGCCCATCACTCCTTCGCTCCGAACGCTTTCTGACCCGTCGTTCGGTCGAGGCGGGAGGATTCTAAAAAGGGCTATCGGGGTTGTCCATAGCACCCGAGAGGCCGTTCGGGTGCTGCTATCCACTCGAGCGTGGTCGGGAGCCGGTTCCCATCCGGCCCCCGTTGGGCGGGCGTCTCCGCTGGTTGGCACCGTTTCGTCAGTGTTACACCTTCCATGTGATGAATCACGGAAATAGCGGTTCCAGCACGCCTCAACAGCTCAACGAAGCGGTTCGGCGAGGCACACGTGTGGCGGCGATCGGTGTCGTGGTGAGCGCGGTTCTTGCGACCACGAAGATCGCGGCCGGGGTGATCGGAAATTCCTTTGCCCTCGTTGCGGACGGCGTGGAGTCGGTGCTCGACATCTTCAGCGGCCTTCTGGTCTGGGGCGGACTCCGGGTCAGCGCGCTGCCCCAGTCGGACCGATATCCGTACGGGCTGGGCAAGGCTGAGCCTCTCGCCTCGCTCGTGGTCTCGACGGTTCTTCTCTTGGCTGCCGTCGGCATCGCCATCGGTGCCGCCCAGGAGATCATGAGCCCGCAGGAGGTCCCGGAAAGTTTCACGCTGGTGGTCCTGGTTGGTGTGCTGATCGCCAAGGAAGTGATGTTTCGGGTACTGTCGACCCACGGGCGGGAGATTGGTAGCCAGTCTCTGAACACGGATGCCTGGCATCACCGGTCCGACGCGTTGACCTCGCTCGCTGCGTTCATCGGGATCAGCGTGGCGCTGACGGCCGGCGAGGGCTTCGAGAGTGCCGACGATTGGGCGGCGTTGGTTGCTTGCGCTGTGATCACGTACAACGGTGTTCGACTGTTCCGTGCTTCGCTCCGCGAGGTGCTTGATGTGACCGCCCCGAATGAAATTAGGGACCGTATCCGGGAGATCGCCGAATCTGTGCCTGGCGTCGATGGCGTGGATTTACTTCGGGTTCGGCAGAGCGGTCTGGCGCTATGGGTCGACATTCATGTCGAAGTGGAAGGTGAAATCTCGGTGCGGGAGGGGCACCATATCGCGCATCTGGTCAAGGATGGGCTCCTTCACTCGGACCTGCGAATCCTTGATGCCCTCGTACACATAGAGCCCCGTCCGGACCCGCAGCCGGCCTCGGCTACTTCTGGACGAATCTAGGACCAGGACACCATGTTGATGCTGCGCTTTTCTCGTGGCTTCCCTGAGGAGAAATGGTAATGGACCGGAGAATTGTGGGTTCGCCCTTATTTGCAGCCCTCCTTTTAGCCTCGCTGGCTCTTGGTGCGGCCAGCCAGGAGAACACCTCTCCGGAGATGCCGGCGAGCTTCAACGAGCCCATGCCCTATTACACGATTGGGCTGGGCCCATTCTCCCGCACGATCACGACGGACTCCACAGAGGCGCAGGCGTTTTTCGACCAGGGCATTCAGCTCGTGTACTCCTTCACCCTAATGGATGCCGCGCGCTCTTTCCGGGAGGCGCAGCTTCGCGACCCCAACTGTGCGATGTGCTACTTCGGCGAGGCCTGGGCTTGGGGCCCCTACATGAACGGTCCAATGGGTAGGGGCGCCCTTCCACGAGCCCAAGCAGCGATCGAGAAGGCGCTGGAGCTGGCTCCTGATCATGCGAACCGGGTGGAGCGGGAGCTGATCGACGCGATGGCCGTCCGGTACGTGGGACGCACGGATCGAGCTCCGCAGTTGGCGATCGATACAGCCTACGCGGAGGCGATGGGCCGGGTCTACGAGGCTCACCCCGCCGACCTGGACGTGGGATTTTTCTACGCAGAGAGTCTGATGTTGTTGGAGCCCCGGCGGGGGAATTGGGATATTGAGCGACCCGAAATTCAACGCATCCATGGAATCCTCGAAGAGGTACTGGCCAAGGACATCCGACATCCGGGTTCTTGCCACCTGTACATCCACGCCACGGAGTCCACTACCCAACCGAACAAGGCCGAGGCCTGTGCCGACTTGCTGGGCGAAGCCATTCCCGGCGCGAGCCACATCAACCACATGCCTTCCCACACGTATAATCAAGTTGGTCGTTGGGGTGACGGGGTGCGTGCGAACCAACGCGCGTGGCACTCCGACCAGGCGGCCGCTTACGGTGAGGGCTTCGCCATCTACACGTCACACAACCTGCACATGCTCCTCTTCGCCGCATCGAACGATGGACAGGGTGCGGTCGCCATTCAGGCCGGAGCCGACTACACCAATGCCACGGGCGGAGCCCAGTATTACGAGGTGCTCACGAGGGTGCGATTTGGGCGTTTTGACGACATCCTCGCCATGGAGAGCGACGGGACCCAAAATCCGATCTTCAAGGGGTTTTGGGACTTTGGGCAGGGCTACGCCCATCTTCGAGCTGGGCACGTGGACGTGGCCCGCGGATTCCTCGAGGAGATCGAAGAGGGGCGGGGATCGGCTCGGGAGGGCGCGCAGTTCCGGGGACACAGCGCCTCCGATCTTCTTGGAATCGTGTGGGGCATCCTCGATGGAGAGATTGCACGCGAGGAAGGGCGTACCGATGAGGCCATCGCCGCCTTCGAACGGGCCGTCGAGATCGAAGACGGACTCCGCTACGATGAGCCCGAACCACTGAACTTCTCAGTCCGGGACTGGCTGGGGGCAATTCTCCTGGAGGCCGCCCGCCCGGCGGAAGCCGAAGCCGTTTACCGCGCAGGGGTCGACGACCATCCCTTTAATGGGTGGTCTCTGTTCGGGCTTGAGCAGGCGCTGCGGGCACAGGGGAAGGTCGGAGAGGCCGAGGAGATCGCGAAGATTTTCGAAACCTCGTGGGCACGGTCAGACGTTTGGATTCGCTCCTCGCGTTTCTAACCGCCAGCGCTCAGATTTTTTCCAACTCCTCGAATGTCTGTAGCCCGCCGTGGAACCACTGTTCCCGAAACGGAACGGATGAGATGTCCTCGAGCGTCAATTCCTGGGTCATCTCGTGAGGATGTAGCGTAAGCGAGCCGGCTTCTTCTTCGTGCTCGGTGTGCTGGCCATCCATAAAGATATTGACCTTGAAGCGGTCTTCGTCGTTGACGGTGAAGGCGTTGAAGAGGACGGTCTCGGGGGCGCCAGGGAAGTTTGTCACACTCAGGTCGAGGACCGGCTGGCCGTCGTCGGAGATGCTCACCGAGAGTTCGTCTTCGGTCTCCGTGAAATCCATGTGCAGGTTCTTCATGTAGTGTGGTAGGTGCCAGCGTTCGATGGCATGCTGGCGTGATGCATCCGTCGTCACGCCGACCATGAAGGGATAGAAGGCTGCCCGCGGAAGCGGCCTGCCTGCCTCCATCAACGGGGGCACGATGACTGACATGACCACTTCGTCGTACTCACCCACCATACTTTCGGTGAACTGGAACGCAGTAATGGCGAGGATACTCCGCTCGTGTTGGACCTCCAACGGCTGGAGATGGGTTGGGAGGATTCTTCGCGCGTCACTCGTGGGCATTTCGAAGAAAGCACCCACCGCGTTCTTGAAGCCGTATTCCGTCAACTCCATAACCCGAAATTACTCCTCGTTTCCGTGGACTGCGTCGTGGCGCTTGAAGTGCCCCTCCACATGCCGTTAGCGTTCGAACCTATGAAACTAAGAGGGTTTTTGACCGTCGCCACCATCGGCGGGTTTTTAGTACTTGCCGACGTGGTTCAGAGGCTGATCATCGTGCCGTTGGTGCGGGCGGGCCCGGCCCGGAAGGACCGCGTGTTTGCGGTCTGGTTGCGGGGACTTGCGTCCGCGATAATCGGCGGGGTCCGTTCGGTTGGTGGAGGTAAGTTCGGGCCGTTGCCGACGATCCCTTTCGCTCCGGGCGTGCTCGTGCTGATGAATCACCAGTCGCTTCTGGACATTCCCATCGTAGTGCAATGTGTTGAAGGGGGGTACTTACGTATCGTTACGCGTAAACGGTACGCCCGCGGTGTACCCGCCATCTCGCGGCTGATCAAGCTGTATGACTTTCCGGTCGTGGATCCCACAGGTGGGATGAGGGAGCAGCTCAAGGTGCTCCGGGAGGCGGCCCGGGACCCCCGGGTTCCGATCGTTGTGTATCCGGAGGGAACGCGCTCCCGCGATGGAGAATTGCTACCCTTCCGGCGAGGTGTGGTGGATACCCTTCTGCGGTATCGGCAGTGGAAAGTGTATCTAGTGACCGCGGATGGGACTTTGCCGTGTGGTCGGCTCAAGGACATGCTCAATGGAGT
>Ga0209752_1000293_pt1 | contig 24584 bp, 32 predicted proteins | sample METZYME_3_250m_FD_187548 | JGI IMG/M metagenome (GOLD analysis project Ga0209752, IMG submission 187548) | Marine microbial communities from oxygen minimum zone in mesopelagic equatorial Pacific - METZYME_3_250m (SPAdes) (version 2) | ecosystem: Environmental > Aquatic > Marine > Oceanic...
TAGGAAAATTTTCATAACAATGTTTTATTATAGCAGCAGATATATCATTTTTTTCATTTAAATAAATATAATTTTTATGAACAAAATTATATGATGATTTTTTAATAATTTTATACATATATGGTATTTGATCATATAAAATTTCATTATCATTATCCAAAATAGCAATAATACAATTCATATTTAGTTCATTATTATAAATTGATCTTTGTTTACCTAAAGAAGGTATTATACCATAACAATCATTATCTTTTATTATTTTATTAAAAGATTTTTCATATGATTTTTTATCATTACTATTATTTTGAACAATGTCCGTAATAGTAATTTCTAAAATTTTTATTAATTTTCGAGTATATCTTCTATTAATAATAAAAGAATTAATATTATTTAGATTTTGTTTTATTCCAATTAAATTATCATTATTATCATCATTATTTTTATATGTAATATGAGAATTATTATAATTTAATACTACTAAATTATAATCAATATCTTTTATTGAATTTAATTTTTCTAATATTAAATCTTTATCAAATAACCATTGAAAATCATATTCAAAAAATATTAAATTTTTTTTTTTACATTCTAAAAAATTTTCTAAACATTTTAAAATACTAATAATTCTAGTAACATATTCTGAATGAAATTTAAAATATGGTATATATTCTATTTTGGGAAAAATATTATTTAATTCATTTTCAATTAAAATTTTATTAGTATTATCTTTATTTAAATTACATAAACATATAATATGATAATTAGAAATATTAAATTTGTATCCATTATTAAGATTTATTTTTAATTCTAACATTTTTTCTTTTATAGAATTTTCAATATCTTCAGTCATTTGAATCTTATGAACTAATTGATTATGTGTTTCATTTCTTTCTTTAATTATTTTTTCTATTTCTTTTTCTATTTTTAAATTATAAATTTCTTCTAATGAATTTTCTTTTTTTTTAATTTTTTCATTATTTTTTTCTTTTTCTTCTTTTTTAAAATTTTCAATTGATTCTTCATGTTGAATTTTCAAATCATTCATTCGATTATTATAATTTTCATTGTTTCTTTTTTGTTGATCAACAACTTTTTTTCTTTTTTTTTGTTCTCTTTCATATATATATTTAATTTCTGCTTTTTGTATTTCATTTAATTCAATTATTTTTTTTTTATTTTTTAATTTTATTTCTTCAATTTTTTCTTCATTTTCTAATTTTATTTTTTCAATTTTTTCTTCATTTTCTAATTTTATTTTTTCAATTAAATCATTTAAAATTTTATTTTTACCAACTAACTTTCTATTTTCTTTATTTATTTTTTTTATATTTATTTGATAATCGTCTATTTTTAATATTAAATTACTATTTAATTTTTTTAAATTTGTAACTAATTGATCATCTTCTTCTATTTCTATATTTTCTTTTTTTTCTATATCTTTTTTTGGTTCTTTATCTAATATTTCCTCAATTTTTTCTAGTTTTCGTCCTCTGCGAAAAGACATTATTACATATATTATAATTCTTTAAAATTATATTTAATTTAAAAATAAAAAAATTATATATTAATATAGTATTTATGGTTCTGTCACTCCCACCCTTTAATTCCACAGTTAATTCTGATGAGAAAAAAACTAAAAAAATTTATCAAAATAATATTCAATATAATCCAATTTATAATAATATTTATGATTTAGAACCAAAGATAGTAAAAAAAACTGATAGAGTTGAAGAAAATTTAAAAAAAGATATTTTTGATTTAAATCTTTTAACTATAATAAAAAATATTTCAGATGCGATATTATTAATTTTAATTGATTTAACAAATCCAAATAATTATACAAATCTGAGTTTATTTTTAAATATTTTCTTAAAGGAAAATAGATTAATTTATTTAGGTATCTTTATAGTAATAATATCAGTGTTTTTTCTATTATTTAAATAATTTTTTTTTTAAAATTGATTGACTAAATTTATCTTAAAAAAAATCATTAAATATGGCCGCAAAAGTATTATCAGTATCAGATTTATTAAAAAATTTAAAAAAAGTTTCATTCAGTGAATTAAAAAGACAACAATCAGGTTTTGTTTCATGGGTAAATATTAAGGATAATGGAAGATTAAAACGCATTTATGTAAAAACTCCAAAGATGTTTGCTCCATTTGGAGCAACAAATTATAATCCTAATAATGTTCCTGCAATGAATAACAAATTTGCTGTTGCTTTATCTTTTAAAGGTGAAGAGGAAAATTCAGAGATTGCTGAATTAAAAACATTACTTGAAAAATTAGATGAATTAGTTATTGATCAAACATGTAATGAAAAAACATGGTCAAAATTAATTAATAAAAAGAAAGTATCTCGTGAAGTAATTGATTCAGCATATACTCATCTTCTTAAACAAAAAGATGATGATGAAAATAAATTTCCAGCATTATTTAATCTAAAAGCACAAGTTAATTGGAAAGATGGTGAACCATATGTAGGAACAAAGGTTTATAATACTAATAAAGAAGTATTAGAAATCAATTTTGAAAATTATGGTGAAGTATTACCTAAATTAACAGATATGAAATGTGTTTTCCAAGTAGCATCTGTTTGGTTTATTAATAAAAAATTTGGATTAACATTAAAATTAGTTCAAGCAAAAGTATTTCCAAGTAATATGGGACAATTACCAGATTTTGCTTTAGATGATGATGAAGCTGAAGAAGAAGTTTCAAAAGTAGTTAAAAAGACAGAAGAATTATGTCTAGTAGATGATGAAGAAGAATCTGAAGATGAAGAATCTGAATCTGATGAAGAATAAATTTAAAAGAAAAATTAAAAAAAAATAAAAATTAAAAAAAAAAATTAAAAAAAACGAACAAAAAATATTTTAAAAATATCTTTTGTCCGTAAAGACAAAAAACTATAAAGCACCATTGGCGAAGTTGGTATCGCGTCGGTCTTATGTACCGAAGATCACGGGTTCGAGCCCCGTATGGTGTATAAATTATTAATATTTATAATAATTAAAATTTACTATAAATATTTATCAGAACATGATCCCAAAAACCGATATATACATTAATAAAAAAATAGTAGAACCATATTTATTTTTATTTAAAAATATTCATCCAAATTTTATTTCATTATTTGGTATTTTTTTAAATGTTATTATTTTGAAATTATATTATGGAGGTTATAATAAATTTTTTGTAATTTTTTCAACATTTATTAGAATATATTGTGATAATTTAGATGGAGCAGTTGCACGAAAATTTAATAAAATAACAAATATAGGTGGTTTATTAGATTCAACAGATGATTTAATGTTATGTAGTATTGCAAGTTATATGAGTAGTTATTATTTCATACCATCATATGCATTATATTTTTCAATATTATTTGGTTTATCATGTACATATTATTTATATTATAATAATTCTTTGATATTACATTCTAATTTTTTTGGAAAAAAAAATCCAACATTTTTTGATCATATTGCTTTAATAATGGGAAATAATACTTTTCTTATATCATTCATATGGGCGATACTATTATAAAATTGATTTTATATTAAATGTATTACAATATGGGAGATGAAGTAAATGAATTAATCAAACAAATGACTGAATTATTAAAAACTTTAAATAGTGATTATGTAAAAAGAGAAGTTACAGATGTTTATGATAATATAGATGATATTTTAAAAAAAGTAAATAATGAATTATTTTTTGAAGGATTCAATGATTTATATAATAATATAAATGATTTAGTAAATAATACTAAAGTAAATATTGATGTTGATGATAATAATAAATTATATCAAGTTTTATTATTATCAGAAATATTTTTAATATTTCTAATGATAGTTATATTTGTATTATTTATAATATATTTATATGAAAAATATCAAAAATATAAAGAAGGTTTTAAAAAACCATATAAAAGGGTAAGTTCTAATTTAGATACCTTTCTTCAAAATGATTAAATAAAAAATATTAAAAATACTATTGCTAAAATATAACCAGCAAAAATTTGATATATATTATGACATTTTTTTTCATATCTAGAAATACCAATAATAAGAGGGATAAAATTTAAAAAAGCTAATGCAAAACTATCATTTGGATATTTTTTAAAATACATATAATTAACAAAAAAAGTAGTTAAAGTAACATGACCAGAAGGAAATCCTGGTTCTAAACCAACAAATCCACCATTATTAAAACTACTACAATTACAAGCATCTGTAGGTCTTAGGAAAATTTTTTCATAGAAACATTTAGTAAATTTTTTAATAAAAAGTTGTATAATAGTTAATAAAGTCATACCAAAAATCAATTTATATTCTTTATTAAACAATGAATAAATATAAAATAAAATCGGACATAATGATATAAAATCATATATAATCATTTTAAGAAGTATATAAAAAGAAATTATTTTATTTTTTATAATATTCAGAAAAATTGGATAATTCATTTAATTTTTTAATTTCTTCATCTAAATTATCATTTAAATTATTATTATTATTATTTATAAGATTATCTAAATCATTCATTAAATTTTTATTTAATTTATTAAAATGTGTATTAATATTTTTATTTTTTTTATTAATATTAATATTGTTATTATTAGTTTCCATTAAATCAGCAGTAACTTTTTTAAGATTAGTTTTAACTAAATCATTCCAAGAAATATATAAAATATTTGGAAAATTAAATTTAACATGAAAACCTTTTTTTCTCATAGAACTAATAATAAAAACTGTACAAGTTCTATTATTATATAAAGGAAATCCAAAAATATAATTAGGTATTTCATAAATTAAATGAGTTTTTTTTCTTTTATTAACTATTTTTATTTTATTATAAATTTTGTTTAAAATTTTGTTATAAACATCTAACTTTTTTTGTTGTTGTTTATATTGATCATCAATCAAAATATTAATATCAAAATCAGACATATTCTATATTATAATAATATAATAATGTTTTTAATAAAATTATAATAAAATTAAAAGGTAATTAAAAAAAAAAAAATATATTAATATAAAAATGTCTGATCAAAAACCAAAAAAAAAAAGAGGAAGACCTAAAAAAAGTACAAATAAAAAATTAAAAAATAAAAAAGAGAATTTATTAAATATAAAACAATTTGAAAAAAAAAATATACTAAAGAAAAGTTTATTAGTACATTTACCAATAAATATAACATTAATAAATCAAGAAAAAAATAATGTATATGAAAAACATTTTTTTAATTATGATAATAAAGTAAAACAAATTGATCAAGAACCGGAACCATATGATGATAATTTTAATAATGCGATACAAGAAGAAAAAATAATAGAGAAAACTACAAAAATAGAAGTTAAAGAAATAAGTTTATTTCAACAACAAAAAAAAATAAAAAAAAAAATTTATACATTAATAAATTTTATAGATTTAAAAAATCTTATTGAAGAAGAAAAAATATGTTGTTGGTGGTGTACTTATCAATTTGATAATTTAGCATGTGGAATACCAATAAAATATGAAAAAAAAAAATATCATGTAAAAGGATATTTTTGTAGTTTTAATTGTGCATTAAGTTATAATGATAATGAAAACATAGATTATTTAATAAAACAAGAAAGAAGATGTTTATTAAATTTATTATATAGTATTATGGAAGAAAAACATGATATAATAAAAAAAGCACCAAGAAAAGAATGTTTGATAAAATTTGGAGGAATATTAACAATAGAAGAATTTAGAAAAAATAGTAAAACATATAAATTAACTTATCCACCAATATTACCATTAATACCAGAATTAGAAGAAATAGAATTAATAAAAGATAATAAAGATATAACATTAAATAAAAATATTTCACAACGATTTAATAAAAAGAGTAATACATCATTAGATAACTTTTTTTCTTAAAATTAATTAAATATAAATTAATATAAATTATTATACTAATGGAATATAATTTAACAAATCAAGAAATGGATATGGGAATGGGAATGAATAATCCAACTATGAAAGAAGATAATGATTTAACAAATTTATCAGATTCAAGTTCAAATTTTGGAGGAATACCAATGCAAAATCCACCACAAAATCATCAAGATAATTTTGAAAATGAATTAAAAGATAATCAATCAGTATCATCATATGCTGGATCAGATTTATCACCAGAAGAAACATTAAAAAAAAAAAGATTATTATTATTTAAATTAAAAAGATTACAAAAGAAAAATTATCAAGCATCAAGATTTTATGATATGAATTCATCATTACCAGAATTAACTGCTGAAGTAGAATCTTTAAAAAGAGAAGCAAATTTAGATCAAGGAACAAAAGTTACAAAAAATGCTTTAATATCAGTATGTTCATTATTAGAATATGTTAATAATAAATTTGATCCATTTGATATTGTTTTAGATGGTTGGTCAGAAGATATTAATGATGATGTTCAAAATGGAGAATATGATGAAGTAATGGAAGAATTATATTATAAATATTATGATAAAGTATCAATGGGACCAGAAGTAAAATTAATTACAATGATTGGTGGTAGTGCAGTTAAATTTCATTTATCACATACATTATTAAAAACAATGATTCCAAATGCAGATGTATTATTAAAACAAAATCCTAATTTAAAAAATGAAATTAGTGATTTAATTCAAAAAAATATACCAGAAATGAAACAAGTACAAAATGAAATTAATAATTTAGGTAGAGGACAAGTAACTGGTTTAACTGGTCCATCAGAAAATGTAGATGATATTATTGCAGAAATAGAAAAAGAATCCTTAAATAATCAACAAGAAAATAAAATAATGGATGAAATAAATAATCAAGGCGGAACAGAACAAGAAATTGTATTTTAATAAAAATAAGATGGAGGAGATTTGGATCTTGAATTAATAAAATTTAAATCCATTTGTAAAGTATTTTCAATAAAATCTACTTTTTTATTTAAAATATTTTGTTTATCATTAATTTTTTCAATTTTTTCTTGAACTATAGTTTTAAAATTATTTATATTTGTGTTAAGTTGATTTACTAAATTTAATAAATAATTTAATTTTTCATCATGTTCTTTTATATTTTTATAAATATCTTCTTCAACAGTCATTATATATTTTCTTTTCATTTAGTTTAAAAATATTTTTATATCAATTTTAAAATATATAAAATTGAATTATTATATATCATTAACCTTAATGAAAATTAGAATGAAGATGTTACAACAAAATACTATAGTCAGTCTAACCAAAGAGTGGTATGATATACGAGAAAAAAAAATATCATCTACTAATATTAGCACTATAATTGGTGTTAATAGTTTTAAAAGTTCAGAAGAACTTTTAAATGATAAAATATATGGGTTAGATAAGATTGATAATATTTATACTAAACATGGAAACAAATTTGAAGAAATTGCAATTAATATATTAGAACAAAAACTAAATATATCAATTGAAGATATTGGCTTTAAATTAAGTGAAAAATATAATTTTTTAGGTGCAACTCCAGATGGTATAACAATTTTTAATAAAAATATTCATTTAGTAGAAATTAAATGTCCATTAACTAGGAAAATTAGTGGAATACCTTCATTTAATTATTATTGTCAAATGCAAACACAGATGGAAGTTTTTGATACTGAAGAATGTATATTTTTTGAATGTAATATAAAAGAAATAACAAAATCTGAATATAAAAAAATGAAAAATGATACTAATATTGGATATTATAAAACTAAAAATATTTATTGGAAATTAAAAGAATCATCTTTAAATATAGTAAAAAGAGATAGATTTTTTTATGAATATTATATTAATGATATAAAAAAATTCAATAATAATTTACAAATAAAATTAAATCAAAAAAATCATAAAAGAAAATTTTCTGAAATAAATTTATCATCACCAATAAGAAAATATCGAAAAAATAATGAAGGAAATAGAGTAAGTAATATACAATTAGTTTTAACAAAACGATATTTAAAACATTTTATCAGAGATGATAAATGTGAAGTATGGTTAAAATATTATGGTAATAAATATTACAAAGATTATCGTATTGATAATAAATTTAGTAAAGAAATATTAAATAAAAGTATCGAATATAAGAGAAGTTTTATTAAAAAAATTAAAAATATTTGTGAACAAAAAAAATTAACATATATTGTAATACCATATCATTATGAATATAATAAATATTTAATAGAATTTACAAAAATTCAAATGAAAAATAATATAGATGTAATTATTAATCCATATTTTTTTGAAGAAAATATGGGATTATATTCAAATCCTACATTAATTATTAAAAATTATTCTATAAAAAATATTTTTCCTAATATTGAAACAGATAATACTGATTGTTATATTCTAATAAATAAAGTTATTAAAAATATTAAATATATTGATAAAGGTAATAATTTATCAAATAATTCAACAAATCGAAGTTATATTTTGAAAAATAATTTTGATCATTATGTTTTAAATAAAAATCAAAAAAATATTAATAATAAATCTTATCTTATTGGTAATAAATGGCATTATACAGAAGATAAAACAGAAATTGAAAGTGAAGAAGAAAATGATTTTAGTAAATTAGGAATAATTCATTTTTCACATCGAAAAACTAGAAAATTTTTATATAAATATAAATATTGGTTACAAGAGATTATAAGTAATAATGATAAATATATTATATTCAATGATAAAACTTATACACCTAATTATTCTTCAAATGAACAATCAGAATGGTTAGATTTTAAAAAATCAATATTAGAAAAGAAAAAAGATTTAGTTTTAATATATGGAATTGGTGAAAAAACTAGAAAATTATTTAATAATGATAATATTTTTAGTTGGAAAGATCCAAAATTTTTAAAAAATATAAAAAAAGATAAATATAATTTAGGAATTAATAAATGTAATATCATACAAAATATATTAGAATTAAATAAAACTCAAGAATTAATTTATCCATTAGAATTACCAAAAGAAACAAAATTTATATTAGGAAAAAATGATTTAGAAATATTTTGTGATTTTGAAACTATTAATAGTTTTCTAGGTAAAGATAATTTAACTTATCTTATTGGAATGAGTTATAAATATAAAAATGAAAATATAAAATATGAATATTTTTTTGCAAAAAAAGATGATAATGAATCAGAAAAAGAAATATTTGATAATTTTATTGATAGAATTAATGAATTAGAAAAAAAATATGATTGTGATGCTAATGTTTATTGTTGGTCTAAAGCAGAACATAATTTTTTAAGAAAATTTAATAAAAAAAATAATTTAGATTATTTTATTGATTTTATTGATTTATTAGAAATTTTTAAAAAAAATTGTATTTTAATTAAAAATAATATTTATGGATTTGGTTTAAAAAATTATGTTAAATCTATGTATGAACATGGTATGATTAAATTAAATTATAAATTAGAATGTGATAGTGGAGATAAATCTATAATATCAGCATTGAAATATTATAATAATAATAATATAGATGAATATTGGAATTTAATAAAATATAATGAAATAGATTGTACTATTATGTATGAAATTTTAACTTATGTTAGAAATTATTATAAAATTAATTAAAAAATAATTTATATTTATATACTATATAATATTATTATGAATATAGTTGGATTAGGTTCTTCTTTAGCTATAATTATATTTTTACATGTCTTAATAAAAAGATATAATGAAATGGAAGAAGATAATAAAGAATTAATGGAATTATTTAAAAATAGATTAAATTTTAGTCAAGTCAAATCTGAAAATAAAGCTGAAAAAATTATTGATGGTGATAAACAATCATATAATAAATTTGAAATGGAAAAAGTTGAAGATAAAGAAGGAGTTGATATTGAAAATGATTTTTCTTTATTAAAAAAAGATTTACTTAAATATGTTAATGGTGCCCGTAATATGTTTGATAATAGTTTATTTGATAAATCAAATGAAGTTAATGATAAACAAAAACAAAACGAAAATAATAAACAAAATATTCAAGAAAAAAAATATGAAAACTCTTCAGAATTTGTAATTCAACATCCATTTAAACAACAAGCTATTAATTCATTAGATAATAATTTAAATAACAAAATTGATGAAAATAATAAAAAAAGATATTCTAGTTTAGATTATAAATCATTTAAACCAGATATGTGGGTTTCTGAAAATGAAAGTAGTATGAATGGTGGTAAAATAGATCCTAATTCAAATATATCAGCTTTTGATAATATGGAATCTTATAATTATATTTTAGAATAAGATATAATTTCATTAATTATAATTTTAATAAAATTTAAAAAAATTATTAAAATTTAAAATAATTTTTAACATTATACAAAATCTTATGATGTCTTCCGATAAAATTCCAGAACCAATTTTAACTGAAAATCAAAATCGATTTGTTTTATTTCCTTTACAAAATAATGAAATTTGGAAAATGTATAAAAAACATTTAGCTTGTTTTTGGGTAGCTACTGAAATTGATTTATCTCAAGATCTAAATGATTGGAAAACATTAAAACAAGATGAAAAACATTTTATTAAATATGTTCTTGCATTTTTTGCTGCAAGTGATGGAATCGTTTTAGAAAATTTAGCTGATAATTTTATTTGTGAAGTAAAACTACCTGAAGCAAGATGTTTTTATGGTTTTCAAGCTGCTATGGAAAACATTCATTCTGAAACATATAGTTTATTAATTGATACTTATATTAAAGATGAAGATGAAAAAAATAATCTTTTTAATGCTATGAATAATATCCCTTGTATTCAACAAAAAGCTAATTGGGCTGTTAAATGGATGAATAAAGATGCTCCTTTTGTACAAAGATTAGTTGCTTTTGCATGTGTTGAAGGTATTCATTTTAGTGGTTCTTTTTGTGCTATATATTGGTTAAAAAAAAGAGGGTTAATGCCTGGTTTAACTTATTCTAATGAATTAATTAGTCGTGATGAAGGATTACATACTGATTTCGCATGTTTATTATATAGACAAGCAGTTAATAAATTAACTAATGAACAAGTTCATAAAATTGTAACAGAAGCTGTGAAAATTGAAAAAAATTTTATTTGTGATGCATTACCTTGTAAATTAATTGGTATGAATTCTAAAATGATGGCTACTTATATCGAATTTATTGCTGATCATCTATTATATGAATTAGGTCATACTAAATTATATAATGTTGAAAATCCTTTTGAATGGATGGATATGATTAATTTAACTGGTAAAACTAATTTTTTTGAAAAAAGAGTAAGTGAATATCAAAAATCTGGCGTAATGAATTCATTAAAAAAAACAGAAAAAAAAATTAATTTTAGTGTTGATGATGATTTTTAAATTTAATTTATTATCTTATTATATAATCAAAATATGGATTTGAAAAAAATTTTTAATAAACAAAATTTTGGTATTGTTATTGGTTTATTAGGTACTGGTATCGGTGCTTATGGTGGTATGCCACCACCACCTCAAACTTTTATAAAGCTTGTCAATAAATATAAATTTTTACAATGGTTTTTAGTTTATGTATTAATTTGGCAAGGAGCAGGTGGTTATGATGAAAAAATATCATTTATGGGTACAATTATTATTTATGCAATTTATAAATTAATTAGACATGCTGAAAGATGGTGGGATTTAAGATATAAATTAGGTTTAGATAAATACACAAGAAAACAAAAACAAGCTATGAAAGCTGCAAAAAAAGCTGCAAAAAAAGCTGAAGAAGAAGAAGAAGAAGAATCAGATAAAAAAGGTAGCTTTGGTAAATCAGTTGAATCTCAATTAGAAAAAGCAGAAGAACAAGAAGAAAAAGATCAGAAGACAAGAGATTCATCATTATTTGGTAAAATATTTGTTTGATAAATTAATTAACAATTAAAATTTATACAATATATATATTTTAATTATGACATTACAACAAGATCCTGAATTTATCCAAAATTTAAAAGAGTATTTAAGCTTAGAAAAAAAAATTGCAGATTTTAAATCAGCTTTAAAAAGATTAGAAACAAGAAAAAAAGAATTATATGGTAAAGTTCATCAAAAAATGATTGTTAAAAAAGTAGAAACATTAAAATTACCAAATGGTGCAAAATTAAAAAATTATGTTAAAAAAACAAAAGAAGGATTAACAAAATCATATGTTCAAAATAGATTAAAATTATATTGTGAAGAAAATCATTTAAATTTTGAAGAAATAAATGATTATCTTTATAATAATAAATATAGAAAAGTAACTGAAACACCAGCTATTAGAAAAACTGTTCCTAGAAAAAAAAAACAAAATTAAATTAAAATTGATTATTATAATTTTATAATAAATATTTGAATAAAATGGATAGACATCAATACGAAGCTTATACGCGAATGACTAAACCATATTATGAAAACTTTGTTGAAGAAAATCATTATGATTTAACAAAATTATATAATATGCTAACAAATAGAGTAGAAACTTCATTAAAATTTGAAGATTTTTGTCGATTTGTTTATAAAAAAACATTATACCAGTTTTAAATTTTTTTTAATATTTAGTTATATATGACTAAATCAATTTATATTCCCACGGATATTAAAAATTTAATTAATGATTTTATTCCATCTAATATAAAATATAAAAAATGTGATAATTGTGATTTTTATGATTTTTATACTAAATATAATTTTTATGAATGTCAATTATGTGAAATGGATACCAGAAAATATTATTGTTTTGAATGTTCTAGAATTTGTGTTACATGTGATAATTTATATTGTAAATATCATAAATTAGATTATCATCATATTTGTATTTTTTGTAATAAAAGAAATATGATGAGAGAATTACAAGGAAAATATACTACATATTATTAAATTAAAATAACTAATATTATTAATTATTTTAAGTTTTATTTACTATATATTTTAAAAAATAAAATATAATATACTTAATTTGAATAAGCTAATCCTCCCATTCCTGACATGATTCGTAATACATTATAGTTGCTTGCGAATACTTTTACGACTGGGTTGGTAAGACCAACAAAGTTAGCTGAACAGTTTAGTTGTAAAGTTGCGTTATCAATTCGAGACATGTTTGCTGAACCTGATGGTTGTTGTTCTTCTGGTTTTAATGCGAAAGAATAACAGTTAATTCCGGTTGATGGGATGTTTGAGTGATGTTGATAAGGTTGTACTACATTGAAGTATGAACCATCTCGTTGACTGAAACGATCATGACCGTTTAATTGTAATTTTGCTGATTCACATGGGTTGACACCTGCTGCTGCATCACTGAAGTTTGATGCATCTAGTGCTGATGATTGACATACCCAGACTAATTCTTTTACTGGATGGTTAAAGTTTAATTTGACTCGGCTTGATGCACCTGATACTGATTCATCACCAGTGAATTGTAATTGTTCAATTAAATATTCGTGGCTGATTTGTGCGAATCTTCGTCGTTCTTCGGTATCTAAGTAGATATAATCTACATACATTGATGCTGAAGTCATTGAACCTGTTTCGGCAATAGCAGTGGATTTTACTAAGTTTGATAATGATTCAAATTCAATTGCGAATTTAACTTCGTGGTATTGTAAAGCAATTAATGGTAATGCAAGACCAGTATGACGGCAAAACCAAAATTGTAAAGGAATAATACATGATCGTGCAGCGATACCTGATGCTCCACCTTCAACCATTTTAGATTGATATTCATCTTCTTTACCTGCTGGGCAAGATAATGAAGACCAGATTGCTAACCATGCACCGTAGTGTTTGTCGATTCTTTGACCTCCAATTTCTACTTCACATGATTTCATTAAGTAGTGACCTACTTCTGAGATATATGCGTTTTCTGCATTACTGTTAGCATCTGGTTGTGCTGGTAATTCAGCATTTAAGTAACATTTGGTAATTAAGTCACCGTTTCGTGAAACAGTTACGGAAACTTTTTTTCCGAAATCTGCGGAACCATTGAAAGTTTGTTCAATAGCTTCCATTGAGAAGTTTGTGTGTCTTCGATAGACAACTTTGAAAAAAGTGATTTGTGGGTTTCCTGTAAGATAGATATCTTGAGCTCCATAAGCTACGAGTTGCATAAGACCGCCTCCCATTTTGTTTTTTTATATACTAAACAAATATAATTCTAAATTTAAACGAATAATACATTAAATAAATTAAAAAATATGATTTAATTTATTTAAAAAGAAATTTAAAAAAAAGATTAATTATTACCATATCTACCAAAACTAAAATAACTATTTGAATTCATATTTTTCCATAAAAAACATTCTCTCCAATTAAAATGATAAACATTAGTTTTTACAGGTTTTTCTTCTCGACACATAAGCATAATATAACAAAATGCAGTTGAATTACTCATTATTAATTTTTATTATAAAATTTATAATCAATTTTATATTAAAAATTTATATTTATAAATATGAATAAAATAATTTATAATAAATTTGGAAAAGATTGTGGAAATATAATTTTAGATTATAAAAAAGATTTAGATAAATATGAAACATGTACAAAAATTTTTAATCAATTATATAATAAAATTCATATTTGGGATACTGATTTTGCGGTTGATTATGGATTAAATCAACAAGTATATAGAATATATGATAAAATAACAATTACACAATTTATATATTTTATAAAATATTATATAAATGATGAAAAAAAAGAAATATTTGAATTATTTACATTTAAAGTTAATATTCGTGATCATTATAATAATTTTAATAAGGATTATTGGTTAACTCATTCAATATATAAATTTAAAAGATTTTTAAATACTTTAGAATGTTATAATTATTTAGATTTACAAAATATCAAAAGATATAGACGAGAAATAACATTTAATTTATTTGATCATCATATTAAAAAACCGAAATTATATAAAAAAATATATTTCTTTTTCAAAAGATTCTTTGAAAATTAATCAGTTGGTATAATTAAATGATCATATTGTTCATCAATATAATCTAAAATATCTTCCAATGTATTTCTATATTTATTATCAAAATTAAATCTTTCATAAAATGCTTTTCTCGAATCAACATGTTCATCGTGAAAATTATATTTTTTTTTCATAACATTAAAATAACTTTTTTCAAATCTCATATCATAATTTTTTATATCATAAATTGCTTCTTTAAATAATTTATAATTACATTCTTTCATACCTTTTTTCATTCTTTTTCTAAAACCTCTTCTTTTATATTTTCCTCGTAAATCATTTAATTGATAAACAGAAGCTACGGCAATAGCTCTATACATAGCAGCCATTCCAGCAGCAGTTGCAAAAGTTATGAGAACAGTAGTTTCAATACCACTCATATTAATATATATTTTAACAATATTTTAAAATTATATTAGTGATATCTTTATAAATATTATATTCCTCATCTAAAAATTGTTTTAAAAATTTAGCTAACATAACTCTTTTAAAAAATTTCAAAATTTTTAAACCATAATATTTTTTAACATCATAAAAAAATACAAATTGATTATGTTGTACTTTATTTTTTTTAATATATTTTATTTCAAGATTATAATCATAAATATTAATAAAAGAATTATTTTGGATATTAATTAAAAAACTTCCATAATTTTTAAATTTATAAATAATATCTCTATGAATTTTTAAATAAACTAAATTTATTCTTTTATTCAAAGTTTTATTAGAATAAATACTTAATTTAATATTTTCATCAACTAAAAAATAAGGAAAAAAATCAATATTATTAATTGGTAAAAAAATATCATTTTTATTTTGTTCATTTAAAATAATATAATTAATTTTTTTTTTAGTATTACCATATTCTATAAAAATTTCAAATTCAGTACCAATATCATAATTTGAAAAATTTAAACCAGTTAATAAATCTAAATTACGAGGAATAATAATATTATCATTATAAAATGTAAAATTAGATCTTCTTTTAATAGTATGAAATTTTTGAATATAAAAAAAATAAAAATCAGTAAAATTATTATTATGATCTATATTAGAATTACCATTATTTACTGGATCTAAATACATTTCATTTTCTTCTCGTTTTAATTTATTTAAAATTTTGTATACTTTATTCCTATTACTAAAAAAATAGGAATGAAAATCAGAATAATATTTTTTTAAATTCATTTTTTAAATAAATATATATAAACATAATATAATTTTTTAGTATTAAATTAAATTAAAAACCTTCTTATATTAATTAATATAATAAATAATGAATAAAGATATAAAATTAACAGGAATAGTAGATAATTTAAATAAAAAAATCAAAGATTTATATAAATATAAAAATTTTGTAGAATTAAATCGTAAGAGTAAAAAATTATATGAAAGATTTGAAAAAATACAAACAGATAATCATCGATTAGTACAACATATAAAACAAGAAAAAACTAATTTTGAATTATTACAGAGAGAAAATATAGAATTAAAAAAAGTATTAAATAAATTAAAAAATGATGGATTAAGTTATGAAAATAAAAAAAAATTTTATGAAATTAATTTAAAAAATAATGAAATTAATGAAAAAAATGAAGAATTAAAAACTATAATAAAAAATAAAGAAAATAAAATTATAGAAATAAATAACGAAATGATTAAATATAAAGAAGATAATGAAAATATTAAAATTGTAATAAATAATTTTACATCAAATGTTGCAAATTTTATAAATCCAGAACAAGAAGAAAAAAAAGATGAAAATAAAGAAGAAGATAAAGATAAAAATGTATCACAAACAGAAGAAAGAGGATCACATCGGAAAGAAGAAGAAGATGCAGAATTAGAAGAAGAAATTGAAACAAAAGAAGAAGAAAAAAATTTAAATTAAAATTTATTAAAAATTTATAAATAGTTATTATGAAATTAAATTTTTTCAATATAGAAGATAAAAAAATAAAAAATAATTTGAAAAAAAATATCATAATTAATAAAGAATTATATTTAGAAATAAATAATTTAAAAATACAAATAGATAATATAACTTTTGATAAATGGAAAATAATTAGAAGTATTTCGACAGATTATGAAATAATTGGTAATAATAGAATACATAATATATATCGATTAAAAAGATTTAATATTATTAGTAGAGCATATTATAAATTATGGGAAATATTAAGAAAATATGAAAAAACATTTAAATTATGGGAAAAACCTCAAATTAATATAGCATGTCTGGCAGAAGCACCGGGAGGATTTGTACAAGCATTAAATCATTATAGACATAATTATAATGATAAGATAACAGCAATATCATTATATGAAAATGATAAAAATATTAAATGGGCTTTAAAAGATAATAAATATCAAATTATATATGGAGATCCTAAAAAAAAACATGATGGTAATTTATATAATCCAGAAATCATAGAATATTTTATAAAGGCACATAAAAATAAATTAGATTTAGTAACAGCAGATGGTGGAATATTATTAACAGATTATAAAGAAAATTATAAAAGTCAATATCATTTACATTTATTTTTATGTGAATTATATATTTCATTAAAATTATTAAAAAATAATGGAATATTTATATTAAAAGTATATGAATTATGTAGTCAAAATATGATAGATTTAATGATTCTTATGAATAAATTATATAGAAGAGTTAATATATTTAAACCAAAAACATCAAGAGAAATGAATAATGAAAAATATATTATTTGTCGTGAATTAAATCCAAATCAAGAAAAATTAATAAATGAAATTCATAAAATTATTATTTATTTATGGAGAAATCCAAAAAAAATAATAAAAAATTTTTTTACAGAAAAAGAAAGAAATAAAAATCAAAATTTAATTAAATTAATAGAAAATATTGAAAAAAGAAATTTAATGAAACAAAAACAAAAATTAGAAATTGCATTAAACTATAAAAATAAAACTAAAGATGAATTAAAAGTATTATTAAAAGAAAAACAACCTATGCATATTTATATGGCAAATAAATGGTATGAAGAAAATCAACATTATTAATTATTAAATAAAAATTTTTGTCTTTCTAATAAATCTTTTTCTTTTCTTTCTAATTCTTTTTCTTTTTTAATTAACATTAATTCTTTTTGTTTTAAATTATTATTTCTGAGAATAACTGAATTATTTAAATTCTTTTGTAAATCTTCAATATATTTAATTTTTTGATTTACTTTTTCAAGGCAATTTTTTTCTATTTCTTCAGATTTTTTTATTTTTAATTCAATATCTCTAATTAAAGAAGTTAAATAAGTATATTTGATTTCAATTAATTTTGCATGTTTTGATACTTCTTTTAAATTTGTTTTTCCTATATTTAAATTAAATTCAATGATTTTTTCTTCAATGAATTTACTTAATTCATTTAATTTTCTTCCTTTTTTTTGTAATTCTAAATCTTTCTTTATTAAGTTTTCTTCTTCTAATGTTCTAAAAATATTCATTATAAATAGTATATAATAATATTATATAATATTTATTTAATTTAACAATGTATATATTCAAATTTAAATTTTTCGAAGGATTTAATTAAATTTATTGTAGATTCATTATCATCTATTAATTTTATTCTTTTATATTGAGAAGTTTTCCAATATTTAATTAATACATTTAATTTTTTATCTGAATCATTTTTACCAAAATATATTTTTATTCTATCACCTACTGCATGTATATTTTCTTCTTTTAAATTAAAATCTATTTTTAATTGTTTTTTTAACCATAATGGTATGATTTTTCTAATAGTATCTTCTTCACCTCTAGCAGTTAAAATACCTAAATCCCAACCATTTTTGATATGTTCTTTTACAATTTCTAAATTATGTAATATAGGTGTTGATTCTATAATAGATTCACTAATAATAATAGGATTATCAAAATCACAGAAATCAAAATGATATTTAGGATATTTCATTGCATATTTTTTATATTCGTTTGGAGTTAATTTAATAAAATTATTATCTGATAAATTTTCTTTAAAATAAATAAAAATATTATTTGCACTTAATAAAGTATCATCAATATCTAAAAAAAAAATTCGTGGATTATTCATTATATTATATATATAATACATTGTAATTATTAGTATAATAAATAACATGCTTGGTCCAAAAAAAGAAAAAATATTATCTATTTTATCCATGTGTCTTAATATTTTTTTATTAATCAATTTTATTAAACATTATCAATATTTTAAACTTTTTTAAATCATGAACTTTTAAAAAATCAAATTTAGTATTTTTTTGAAAATTATTTATATTAAAATTATTAGGTATTTTAAAACAAATTATTTTACAAAATTTTATTACATTCATACAAATTATTGAAGAATCAATTTCGTTTAAATTTAAATTCATCTTATCTTTTTTTTTATAATCACGACCATCCCAAGGTAAATCAAAATATATAATGTCTTGTTTTAAATTTTTAATGATTTTTAAACAATCATTTTTATATGTTTTATAATTATGATAATCTTTATATAAATGAAGATTATGACATAAAAAATCATATCTAATATTATCTAATTCTATTGCATTGACATATTTAAAATGTTTTATAAAATTAATTGTATCTCCTCCAATACAAGCACAAGCATCTGTAATTGTACAAAATTTTAAATTATTTAAATATAATTTTAAAACTTTAATAATTTGAAAAGAAAGATAATGAGGTGTTAAACTATAAATAGAAGTTTCATCTAATTTAATATTTTTAACATCATTATAATTTTTAAAATCATTTTTATCTATCAAATATGTTAAATATTTCCAATCAAGAGTCGGTGTTTTATTATATTTATCCATATATTTATTTATATATAAATAATAAATTTTATTTTCTTTCTATATTATATAAAGGAATGTTCCCAACTCAATTAAAAATATCATTAAAAATATCTATTGTTGTATTATTAAGTTCATTTTTAGCTGGTAAAGATATCAATGATACTAAATTACAAGTTGATTTAATTTATACAATTTGTGGTTTTATTGCTGCTGATTTAGTAAGTCAAAAATTACAAAAACAAATCAATCAAATTGATCAAAAAGTAGGAAAAAAAATAGCAGGTGATATTGTTGGACCTTGTGTTATGCTTTTAACAAAAGCATTATTAGCAAGAAATCCAATTAATAAAAAATATTTATTTAAAATATTATGTGTTGTTATTGGTTTTACATGTTATAATGTATTTATTGCTGATAAATTAAATAATTCAAAAATTGATGATGATGTAAAAGAAATGATTAGTAATGTTTTCAAACCATCTGTTATGTTAATGGTAAGTGGTTATTTAGAAAATGGTGAAAATCCATTTAAATCTCAAGTTATTAGAAATGCTTTATTTACTGCTAATGGTTTTATGGCAAATACACTTGTTGTAAAAGCAACTGGTATTTAATTAATTGAATTAAAATTAAAAAAATATAATATTATTATATCTTTTTATGAATTTATTAGAAAAATATAAACCTAAAAATTTAGATGAAATTATTGGTCAACATTATATTATTGATTTTTTAAAAAAAACTATAGAAACGAAATATTATAATAATTATATTTTTTATGGATTACCTGGTTGTGGTAAAACTTCAACTAGTTTTCTATATGTTAAAGAATTATATGGACAATATTTTAATAATTATATTTTTGAAATTAATGCATCTAATTTTAGAGGTATAAATATTTTTAAAAATGAAATAAATGATTTTATTTGTAATAATAATAATTTAGATAAAACAATTATTTTAGATGAAGCTGATAATATAACTATTGATGCACAACATTATTTATTTCAATTAATCGAAAAAGCTTCTAATTTAAAAAATAATATTAATTTTATAATCATTTGTAATTATATTAATAAAATTAATTTAAAAATTATAAATAAATGTATTCTATTAAGATTTAAATTAATATCAAATGATTTTTTAGAAAAAAAAATAAATTATATTTTAAATAATGAAAATAAAAAAATAACATTAGAACAAAAAAAATTATTAATTAAAAAATCAAATAATGATTTTAGAAAATGTTTAAATAATTTAGAACTTATTTTTTTTAATAATTTTAATTTTAAAATTGAAAATGATAAGATAAATAAGATTTTAAATATACTATTATTAAAAGATCATATAGTATCTAAATATAATAAATTAATCAAAATTATAGAAAATAATCAAATAAATTTAATTAATTTAATAGAAAAAATAACCAAAGAATTTATAAAAACGCATAAAGAAAAATATACAAAAAAAGAATTTAGTAATATTTTAATTAATTTATATAAACTACAAAAATCATTATATAGTGATTTTAATTTAGAAATACAATTATATTATTTAATTATTTTATTTTAAAATTTAAATATTCTTTAAATATATAAAAGCTATTATGCAAAATTATAACAATAGACAACAAATGCCACAACAAATGCCACAACAAATGCCACGACAAATGAATAAACCACAAAAAATGAATAAACCACAACAAAAAGCTAAAGTTGTAAAACCACCAAAAGCACCAGCAAAACCAGCTGATCCACCTTTATCAGGTTATATTGTTGTTATTAGTATTGAAAATGGTGGTGTAGTGGTACATCCAAAAATGCCAAAACCAGCACCATCTAATTATTTTGCTTTAAATTATGACAAACAATATGAAATTAATACTGTCAATCAAACAGTAACAGATGGAAGACATTCAGTAAAAGCATATAATAAACGAACTGATAAACCAAGTAAATACTCATTTTTCACCAAAGCTGTTCAAACATCAACAAATATTGTATATGTGCATGAACAATATGATAGAGAATTGAGTGATATAGAATATGTTTCATTTCATGAACATTTTGAACAAGCCAAAAATGTACCAAAACATAGAGATGCAGGAAATGCTGCTGCTATTAACAATCAATATTGCGGTTATGCATCTATTGAAGCAAGAACTTCAAATAATAAAAGAGCAATAATGAAAGGAGGAGGTAATGTGATGAATGTGTTAAAAACAATTGGAAAAGTATCAAAAGAAGCAATAAAACACATAGATTTAGATATGGCAAATAATGCAAAAGAGCTTATAGAACAACAATTTCAACAACAACCTCAACAACAACCTCAACAACAAGGTGGTGGTCCACCTGATTTAATAGAAGATGCACAAAATATAGTAAACTGGGCAAGTGAATTACCTGACAGAGGTTATAAAGGTATTCAAAATAAAGCAAAAGAAATTATGAAAGAAATGAGTGGAGGAGATCTAGAAAAAGCAAAAAAATGTTGTAAACAACTTGAAAAATTATGTAAAGATAAATGCAAAAAACAAAAACAAAAACAACAAAAAGGTGGAAATTGTGGAAAGAAACATTGCAAATGTGGTAAAAAATGTAAATGTGGCAAAAAATGTAAATGTAATAGTAAATCTGGCGGTAATCCTCCTTTTGTTTTAAAAATTTCTAAAGCAAATCAAAAATATCATTCAAAATTAAAAAAACAAGTTGATGAAGGAAAAAAAGCTATACAAAAAAAAGGACAAAAAAAAATTAATAAACTAGAACAAAAAATCAAAAAAGAAGAAGAATCAATTCAAAAAAATAAAAAATTTAAAGCAGCACTTAAAAAATTAAAAGCATCAGAATTTGATAACAAATTAAAATCAAAAAAACATATGTCAAATGCACAAAAAAAGAAAGAAATGTGTGATAGACAAGATAAAAAAAATGAAAAATGTCAACAAAAAATTAAAGAAGCTAAACAACAAATTAAAGATACTAAACAACAAATTAAAGAACAAAAAAAAGATCATGAACAAAAAGTATATGGTCCATTTCAACCTTAGATCATTTTAAATTAAAATAAATATATTTAGTAATTATATAATTTCTAAATATGAATATTGATTTTGATATTTTCGAAGAATTTGAAAATAATATATTTCAAAGATTTTCAAGTATTATTCTTTTTGTCTATTTATATTATTCTTTATCATATTATTTTATAACTGATGATAAGATTAATAAACCACATATATTTTTTATTTTAATCTTATTAATATTACATTTAATACATATTATTTGTTTAAAAATATTACATAAAAATGATTTAATTACATATTCTTGGATATTAGCAATGGCTCCATTAGTAGTATTTTTATTATATACTAAATATAAAGAACGAGTCAATTTACATCAAAAAAAGAAAGAAGCAGAAATGATGCAAAAATTAAGAAATCAAATGAATTTACCTGATGGACAACCTTTTATGAGAAATGCTAATCCTCAAATGCCTCAAAAACAACCATTACAACAATCTGGACAACAAAATCCAAGACAACAACCAATAATACCTCAACAACAACCTAGAGAAATCAAACCAATGGTTAATCAATTAGATGAAAGTCGTAATTTAGAAAATTTACAACAAAATAGAAATGCACGAGTTAATTTAAATCAACAACAAAATCCAAATCAAGTATCAGAAAGAATTGATCAACCAGCAGAATTAATGGGAATGGATCCATATTTTAATGGTATATCTAATTTTTAAAAAAAAAATATAAAATATTTATTTATTATATAAGATTTTTTATAATGAATAAAATTAATTTTAATCCTGAATTATGGGGGAATCATGGATGGGTTTTTCTCCAACATGTAGCTTTATCTTATCCTAATCAACCAAATAAAGAAATAAAGAAAATATATAAAGACTTTTTTTATTCAATTCAAAAAGTATTACCATGTGAAACATGTGCATTAAATTATAATGATCATATTAATAAAATACCAATTGATAATTATCTTAAAAATAGAAATACTTTATTTAGTTGGATTATTAAAATTCATAATGAAGTTAATAAAATACAAAATAAAAAATTATTAAATGAAAATAAAATTAAACAACATTATTTAAATCAAAATAAACCAAGTTTTTATATTAATCCAAAAATTAAATTAATTTGTGCGATTTCAAGTTGTATTTTAGTTTTATATTTAATAAAAAAAATATTAAAAATAAAAATAAAAATATCTTATCAAAAATAATTCATTCAATATCTAAAGAATTGAATAATTTTTCTAAAGAAAAAGTATTTTTTAAATTTTCCACTACTCTATTAAATTTTTTATTTAAAAATTTAAAATATCTTTTATTTTCATTTATTGATCTTTTACATAAAGGACATTCAATTAAATTATATTTTAAACATTCAATATAACATTTTAAATGCATACAATGTTCACATTGTAGTATAACTTTACCTTTACTATATACATTACCTAAACATATAGGACAAATTTTATTCATACAATGGTTGTATATATATATTTTGGTTAATTATTTTTAAATAAAATTTATGAAAAAAATAAATAAAAACATGACTAAAAACAATTTAAAAAAAAATTTTAAAAATTTTGAAAAAGCTGTTGATAAAATGTTTATTGATATATTAAAAGATATTTCAATTAGACATAATATCTCTATTGAAGATTTAAAAAAATATTATCCAAATAATTTCTTTGATCATTACGAACAAATAGTAATGCAAAAGCAATCTAC
>Ga0209752_1000298_pt1 | contig 24371 bp, 16 predicted proteins | sample METZYME_3_250m_FD_187548 | JGI IMG/M metagenome (GOLD analysis project Ga0209752, IMG submission 187548) | Marine microbial communities from oxygen minimum zone in mesopelagic equatorial Pacific - METZYME_3_250m (SPAdes) (version 2) | ecosystem: Environmental > Aquatic > Marine > Oceanic...
CCAAGATGCGTTGCAGAAAGGATATGGCATTATTATCACTGAATCGGAAAATGCAACGTTAAACACTGGCCTTAATCGCTGGCTTCTCCAAACATGGACTTTAGAAGAAAATATTGATATTGCAAATATCCAGGCGTTGATAGACACCTTTACGGTTCGCGGCAGTATAAATGCTCAAGATCCGATTTATTCTGCAGGTGTCTCCAATGGCGGGAATTTTTCATCCGTTGTGGCCCATGCCTTGAATTTCAACGCAGCTGCCATGGTTTCCGCCTGGGGCAATCCACCGGCACTATATCTGGTCACTGAAACACCAACTGTTTTCTGTCCGGCAAAATATGATCCTGCTCTTGGCGGAGGAAACTGGGTAGCTCACATGAATTTTGACACCCTTCAGGCCCGGGACATTCCCAGCGCATTTTATGAACTGGACCGCTCCCCGGCTTATCCCCAGCGCTTCGCACGCATCCCGGAAATCGACCTCAGTTTATCCAATGATCTGTTTAATGAATTCCAGTCCATGGGATTTATAAACAACGATCACTATTTCACAGTACTGGATGATTCCATTCAGCAACTATACATGACCAATCCAGACGCCTTTTCAGTCCTGAGTACGTTGGACATTGCAACAGTTCGCCATGTTTTAGATCAAATCAAGGTCATAACGGCGGATCATTCCTTTTTCGCTGATTATAATGAGCGGGTTCTGGAGTTTTTCAGTGAACACAGTACAGGCCCTGATTTCTGGCAGCTGGAAGATATCCCCCAGGGCTACAAATACCTTGTGGGTTCAGGGCCAGAAGGTCATGTGATGGTCGCCGGTACAAATCCGAATGGCGGAACACCAGCCCTTTTTTATTCGGAAAACGATGGTTTATCCTGGACCCCGCTGTACGGAATCAATAACCCGGCACCTACGTTCCGGGATGTGATTATAAGCGGTGATGGTCGCATATACATACCTGATTTTGCCTACGGTGTTTTTTACAGTGACGATTATGGCCAGACCTGGACTGGCATCGGTGAATTCACGCCGGACGGCTGTGCTGCATTTGGTTTGCATCCATCTGGGGTGCTCTTTGCCGGGCTGGCCTCCGGGATCGGTTACATACACCGTTCCGCAGATAACGGATCAACCTGGGAAGCCATTCCTCTGCCCGATTATGACTCCAATTATGCCGTGGAACACATTCATTTCAACACCCAGGGCCATGTGTTTTTAGGGACCATCAACGGCATATACCGTTCTATGGACATGGGCCTCAGCTGGGACCAAGTCAACGATGGCCTGAATGGTGTGCAGGTTTATTCTATGACTATCGATGACCAGGATCATATTTACATTTTAACCACTCAGCCAGGGTTATTTGACGGCTACTATCGCAGTATGGATAACGGCAGCACCTGGGAAGCGTTGGATTGGGTCCAGGATATTAATTACGCTCTCGATATTGTTGGCGTGGATGATCATATTTACGCCATTAACGACCAGACCATTTTTGTCACAATCGATGAAGGCCAGACTTGGTTAGAATTGACCGATGGACTCAGTGAAGAAGAAACATTCAACCTGGGTGCGGATCTGGAATTGACTTCATCTGGTTATCTCTACGCAGCCGGGAGATATGTGCACCGTTCTTCCCAACCGGTTTTTTCGCCTACAATGGATATAAAACCGATCAATGTACCCAAAATATTCTCCTTTAAACTTTTTCCCGCATATCCAAATCCATTCAATCCTACCACAACGATCCAGTTTTCGGTAGAGACGCATCGCAATGCGTCTCTACAAATATTTGACATAACCGGACAATTAGTTGAAACATTGGTTAATGGACAGATCGGATCTGGTTTCCATGAAATAAAATGGGATGCTGGCGGATTCGCCAGTGGAGTATATTTTGTCCGGTTGCAAAACGGGAATCACTTAATAAATCAGAAATTGTTATTACTGAAATAGACAAACTTGCATAACCGCTGATATCCCCGTATTTTTATTGAAGATGATGAAATATGGTTCAATCGCTGGCGGGGAAAACTCAACAGTCCGGGCTGCCTGCCAAATCCTGGAAAATGGCGGCAATGCCTTCGATGCAGCTGTGGGAGCGGTATTTACCTCCATGGTTTCTGAGTTCAACCTTACAGGACCGGGAGGCGGTGGTGCTTTCCTGGCTTGTCCGGCAGGTTTGGAACCTATCCTATTTGATTTTTTTGTAGATACACCCCCGCTTCAATCCGGAAAGGAACTGGATTTTTTCAGCATCTTGGTGGATTTCGGGCCCAGCCAGCAACAGTTTCATATCGGGCAGGGTTCAGTCGCTGTACCCGGCAATGCCGCCGGTCTTTTGCATGTTCAGGAAAAATTGGGACAACTCCCGCTGAAAACTGTTTTGGAACCAGCGGTGGAGGCCGCCAGATCCGGGGTCATTCTCAATGAAGCCCATGCTTACCTGGTCAAGATCCTGGAACCGATCCTGATTCATTCTCCCGAAGGGAATAAATTATTCAAACCAGACGGAAAACTATTAAAACAAGGTGATCGTTTTCAAAATCCTGCCTTTGCAAATCTCCTGGAAATGCTTACTGCTGAGGGAGCCAGGTACTTTTATGAGGGAGCCGGTGCAGAGCTGATTCTGGGCACCATAGGAGAAAATGGTCTTCTAACCAAAGAATGCCTTGCCCAGTACAGGGTAATTGAGAGGCAGCCGCTAAAAAGTAAGTTCCGAGGGAAAACCATCTATACCAATCCGGCGCCCGCAACCGGCGGTACACTAATCACCTTTGCCCTGCAGCTTTTGGAACAATCAAAAACTGCTTCTGGTTTTGATTTCATAAATCTTGTAAAGGCAATGCAGGTTACCTCCATTGCCAGAAAAGAAATTTGCCTTGATCCGGAAGATGAATTCCAAATATCTCAGGTAATGGAACCAGGGATATTCAACCATTACCTGCAGTTATTCAATTCCGGCAATACTGCATTCCACAATGAACAAGATCCTGCTTCCCGGGGTGCCACCACACATGTGAGCATTCTGGATAAGCAGGGCAATGCCGCCAGCGTCACCACCACCAATGGTGAAGGCTGCGGATACGTCATCCCGGAAATGGGTATCATGCTAAACAATATGCTTGGTGAGGAAGATTTGAATCCCCAAGGTTTTCACCAGTGGCCACGGCAGCGGCGGCTGCCAACCATGATGTCCCCTACCCTGGTCATGGGAGAGAAAGGAGTTGAAATGGTATTGGGCAGCGGTGGAAGCAACCGGCTCCGGTCTGCGATCTCCCAGGTAGTACTGAACTTCTTTGTCAAAAATATGGACCTTGAGTCCGCTGTCCACGCTGCCAGGATTCATCTGGAGGGAAGTGTGCTCCACTTTGAACCGGAAACGGTATTGGAGTCTTTGCCCGATAATATTCGACTCCATCCCTGGGATGAAATCAATCTTTTTTTTGGCGGCGTCAATGCAGTGACCTCTACCGCGGCAGTGGGCGATCCGCGGCGGGGAGGTACCGGAATAATCTGCTAAAAGAATGCCTTTATTTATATAAAATGAGTCAAAAAAGAAAAATCGTTCCATTAATATAAAGGGTGCATTATTCTGTATACAATTTTATCTTCACGGAGTGTCTGCACATAATTGCCTGCAGTAGATTTTACCTTTCTACCACCCTCCTGGTGACCGATTTTATTGATGATGTGTCGAAGATGAATGGCGAATAATCCCGCTTTAACCCTTGGACTGGCCATGGCTCTGGGTATGCTGGCCCAGGCCATAGCCCGGAGAATACACATTCCCGGCATTGTAATCTTATTGGCTGCCGGCCTGTTATTTGGGCCAGACGGACTGAACTGGATCCAGCCGGACTCTCTCGGTTCAGCACTGCACATTATTGTTGGCTTCGCTGTTGCTGTAATCCTTTTTGAAGGTGGAATGAATTTGCGTATCAGCCGGATCAAACGGGAACAGCTGGCGATCCAGGGTCTCATCACTATCGGTGCCCTCGTAACTATGGCGGGTGGAACCCTGTCCACTCTGTTTTTTCTAAACTGGGATTTTAGAATTTCCATTTTATTTGGAACCCTCATCATTGTAACCGGCCCCACAGTCATTTCGCCCTTATTAAAACGGATTCGTATCCACCACGGTGTCAGTACCGTTCTGGAAGCGGAAGGAATCCTCCTGGATGCTATCGGCGCCATCGTTGCCGTGGTCGCACTGGAGGTTGCCATCAGTCCCTCAGGACTTTCACTTTTAAAGGGGTTTTACCATATTTTTACCCGGTTAGCCATCGGTACCCTTTTTGGTGTTACTGGAGGCACCCTGTTGACCTTGCTGTTCCGGATCCGCAGGCTGGTTCCGGAAGGATTAGAAAATGTATTCATCCTGAGCTGGGTCTTCGCCCTGTTCCAGCTTTCCAATACCTTGAGTCCAGAAAGCGGCATTGCCGCTGTCACCATTGCCGGGATGACCATCGGCAATTCAAAAACCTATATCCATCGGGAACTCTTGGAATTCAAAGAGCAGCTCACCGTTCTCATGATCGGGATGCTGTTCATCCTGCTGGCAGCGGATGTGAGACTATCTCATATTCAAAATCTGGGAATCAACGGTGTATTCACGGTGTTATTCTTAATGATAATCATTCGGCCCCTTGCCGTTTTTGCCGGTACAGCACGGTCCAAGCTGCACAACAAACATAAAATTCTTCTGGCCTGGATCGCTCCCCGCGGGATCGTGGCCGCAGCGGTGGCTTCCCTGTTCACATTCGAACTGAGCCTTCATGGCTATGACGGCTCCCAGCTTCGGGCTCTTGTTTTTCTACTCATTACCATGACGGTCCTGTCAGCCGGGATCACCGGCGGCTGGGTCGCGGTAATTTTGAACTTGAAAAGAAAAAGTGAATCCGGGTGGGTCATCCTGGGAGCGCATGAAGTAGCCCGGCTCTTGGCCCGGCTATTAAAACAGCACGAAAATGAGGTTATTTGCATCGATGAGGATCCCCAAGCTTGTCGACTGGCCGAAAACGAGGGCATCAAGGTCTTTTACGGGAATGCCCTGGAAGAACGAACCTTGCAGCGTGCGGAATTGGACAGCCGAAAAGGGATTATTGCGTTAAGCGGGAATGAGGAGGTGAATTTCATTTTTTCCCAGCGGGCTAAGCACCTTGGGAAAGAATTAAACATCCTGATTGGAATTAAACACGAGAATGAAGGTATCACTTCCACCATGATTGGGGATACCGGGGGCCGGATTCCGTTCGGACGGCCGGTGGATATTGATTTGTGGTCCTCCTGGATCCGGGGAGGGCAGACCTACTGCTCTTCCTGCGAATTAATCGAAGATACTGATCTTAATTTCAAAGATGAATCCATGAGAGGAGTATTGTTGCCAATGGTTGTTTCCCATAAAGGGACCACCATGCCGGTTCATGAGCAGATGACCATCAAAAAAGGAGACTTTGTCACCTTTTTGTGTAATGATCAAAAAAAAGAAACAGCGCACGGCTGGCTGCAGGAAAACAGATTTACGATCTAAGTCAGTTTCAGCCCTGGACCATCATACTATCCGTAGAAATGATCCTGATATTGGATCCTAATTTTTACTCTTAATGAGCGAATAGATCACATCCCTTAGATCCTTCGGATGAATAATCCTTTCCGCATGGCCATGCTTTTCAAGCCAATCCACCGTTTGGAATCCTTTTGATGTTTTCTTTCCTGTATACTGTTCTATGACCCGTTTCCCGGAAAACCCGATATGTCCTGCATTAAACTCGAACAGCTGTTTTCCCCGACTGGCCATGCCAATCGCCACGCCGCCAAGAGTTGGATCTGTTATTAATGTGACCACAGGAAGCCCTGCATTTTCCACGCAGCTGATGGCCACATGTGCCTTAGGGATACTCACCATAGAAGAGCATCCTTCATGCATTCTGGCCCCACCTCCAGAAGCCTGAAGGATCAGGGGAACCATACGATCAATCGCGATCTGGGCTGCACGCCAAACCTTTTCTCCTGTACTCATACAGAATGAGCCGCCGAGAAATCCAAAATCTGTGGCACAAAGCACAACATCTTTACCCAGAATGATCCCGTTACCAGTGATCATGGCACTAACCAGTCCCGTTTTTCTGCGGGTTTCCTTTAATTTTTCTACATAACCAGGAAATCCAAGGATGTCCTTATCAGCAATCAACTTGGTTTCATCGTGTTCTGCAAATGAATCATCATCCACGATCCAATTGATATAGTCCCAAGCAGATGGGCGGACATATCGGTGACCACACACGTCGCAAACGAAGTTTGTTTTTTGAAGTTTCTTAATAGATTCTGGATCATAATGGCGGTTCCCATTAGTGTCATAACACTTTACGTGCCGCTTGACGTAGCCGGTAGATTTGGGAACAGGAAATCTGGTAACAGGACGATGTAAGGAATTCAACTCAGATGGATCGACCTCTTCCCAATGTCCAATCTTTTTCCAGCGATCAACCCGTTTTTCAAAAATAGTTTTTGGATCGAAATCAGAATCATTCATAACATATTCCCGCAATACAGTTTTTACAGATGCCAGCGCTTGCTGTTTATTTCGATGGGCAGGACCATTTGGTTCCGGAATCAACTCATCCACGATTCCATGTATATACCCTTCTTTTGAAGTAATCTGGGATACCTCTGCCGCTTCATTGGCCCGGGATCGTGTATGAAATAAAATGGATGAGCAGGCTTCCGGGGTGATCACCAGGTAAGTTGAATGTTCCATGGCCAGGGTCACATCGGTTCCTGTCAAGGCAATGGCGCCTCCGGAACAGGCACGATTCATGATCAGGGAAATGGTGGGAACCTTCACATCCGCCAGGGCGTGGATCGTGTCTCCGATCCGCCAGGCGATGCCATTGGCTTCTGACTGTTCCGTGGGGTCAGCACCAGGTGTATCCACGAAAATGATGATGACCCGTTGCTCTTCTTCAGCAAGCTTGATGGCCTTTACCGCCCTTTCGTAAGAGGCGGGCACCGGCATGCCATGATTCCAGATACGGACTGTTTCAGGATCTTTCAAAGATTCAAGAAGGTCCGTATAATTGGAGTATGGTCCGCTTTGCTGGCCAATGAGCATGATGGGAATCCCTTCCAGTTCTGCTCGATGGGTCTGGACAAGACAGGCTCCGAATTCGCTCGACTCAAGGCATGGTTCCACAACATCAAAAATAGATATATAATCAAGGTATTTAGGACGCTCAGGGTGAAAAGATAATTCATATTTTCCGTACTCAGAGAGGTTATCTATGGATTGGTATGAATAATTGAAATTAAGGTCTTGTTCGAAAGATAATTTGAATGTGTTATCCAAGACTTAGGCCTGATTTTCCGAAACCTTTTTCATCTGCACTACTTGAACCATCAAAGTGGAATCCGGCAATTGAGTTATAAATTAATCCATGTAGGGCCACCGCCACCTTCAGGGGGAACCCAGTCAATAATTTGATACGGGTCCATTATGTCACAAGTCTTACAATGTACACAGTTTGAAAAATTGATCTGAAGTCTTTGATTTTCGCCATCCGGCACCATTTCATACACATCAGCTGGACAGAAATTTTCACAGGGATTCCCGTATTCTTCAGCACACTTCGTAATACATATGTCCGGTTCATTTACATGCAGATGTGGAATCTGGTCTTCTTCGTGAGAAGTCGCGGAGTGATAGATGTCTGTCACTTTATCAAATAAGTAAGTCCCATCAAATTGTAGATCTTTGTAACGGTCTTTTTTCAGCCCTTTTTCCATTTGTAAATGGCCGGCTTCACTGGTAAGACGATCTTTAAATCCCCATCCGCGGCCAGCAGTCAAAAGTCCTATTCCTGCATTCGTTAAACCTCCAAACAGTCCGTGATCAAATCCCTGATGAAAATTTCGCACCTTCAACAATTCATCTTTGATCCAACTCGACTTCATACGATCTTCATAATCTCCCAGTTTTATCTCAGTAAAATTATTTTCAGACAACGCTATAGAAATTGTTTCAGCAGCTAGCATCCCAGATTTCATGGCTAAGTGGATACCTTTTAACCTTTGCCCATTCAAAAATCCAGCAGAATCACCAATTAGCATAGCACCGTTTACTGAGAGCTTTGGAATAGAATACCAACCGCCTTCAGGTAAAGATTTAGCTCCATAAGCAATGACTTTACCACCTTCTAATTTCGAACGTATCCAAGGATGAGTTTTCAAGTTCTGGAATTCGTGGTGAGAATCCACACCCGGATTCTTATAATCAAGGCCCACCACGAGACCCAGATTCCAGATATCATTCTTCATCCCATAAAGGAAGGCACCACCAAAAATATCATGACCCAAAGGGAAACCCATGGAATGAGCTACATAGCCACTCTGAACCGTGCCGGCCGGCATCTGCCATAATTCTTTAACACCAAGAGCCCAAACTTGCGGATTACGGCCATCCATAAGATTGTGTTTGTGTATAAGTTTTTTGGTCAGGCTCCCTCGTGTTCCTTCGCCCAAAACAACAATCTTGGCATAGATGTCTGCACCTGGCTCAAACTGAGGTTTTTGTGCTCCGTTCTTATCTATACCCCTATCACCAGTGCGAACGCCGATTACCCGATCCTCATCATAAATCAGTTCTGTTCCCGCAAAGCCACAGAAAATATCTATATCCTCATTTTCACAGATTTCACTTAACCAACGTGTAAGTTTCCCCAGTGATGCCACAAAACATCCATGGTGATTCATAGAAGGAGGAATAAACGGAAATGGAATTTTCTTATTATCTGTTAAATAATATAGATGTTCTTCAGAGACTTCTGCTTCAAAGGGAAAATCTTGATCATTTTTATCGAGAAAAAGTTCCCTAAGTGCACGGGGATCAACAATGGCCCCAGATAAAGAATGGGCTCCTACCTCGACTGCTTTTTCTAAGATGCCTACACTGGCATCTTGACCTGATTCTCGCAAAAGCCGTTTAAGATGAACCGCTCCAGCAAGGCTTGCGGGGCCAGCACCTACAAAAAGAATATCCAGTTCCAGGGCTTCCCGTTCAATCATGAATTTTTTTCAGTCTGTAATGCTTCTATCAGTTTAGGGATTATTTCTAAAAGATCTCCAACTACAGCATAATCACCTATTTCAAAAATTGGCGCATCAGGATCTTTATTGATAGACAGGATATTCTTGGACCCTTTCATTCCCACCACGTGCTGGATGGCACCGGAAATACCCAAGGAAAAATATAGTTTAGGAGCCACTGTCTGTCCCGAGCTGCCCACCTGCCTGAAAGATTCTATCCAGCCCGAATCTACCACCGGCCTGCTGGCAGATACTTCCGCACCCAGTGCCTCGGCCAGTTCAAAGACCATAGGTATATTTTCTTCCTTTTCGATTCCCCGGCCTATGGAAATAATGAGTTCTGCACTTTCCAGATCCACATCACCAGCATCTTCCTGAAATGGTTCTTCAGTTTCTGAACGAACCATAGAGGCATCCAGATTGACTTCAAAGGGTCGAGACGCGCAGGATCCAGGTATTAAATCTTCATCGCTGAATGCGGCAGATTGAAAACTCAAAATGAACGTTTCTACGGAAGTGGAAACAATGGCATTTAATTTCGCATTCAAAACCTGTTTCACAAAACCGTCAGCGTCAAATGAAATAATATCAGGAATGAAAGGAATACCCCGTTTCGCGCTGAGACGAGGCATGTAGTCCCGGGTCTGGTATGTATGTCCGGCCACTATTGAAAGGTATGATTCAGACTCAATGACCTGCTTTACAACTTCTGAATAACCATCCGCATTATAGGATGAAACAAGCCGGTGGTTTACTGTGATCACCTCTGTTAGATCAATGTCCGATAATTCACCAGCCAGTGCCTCCGCATTTCCACCGATGGCAAGTGCTGTAACAGTTCCACCCATTTTTTGTGCACCAGCAACAGCTTCCTTACTCATACGGTGTAATGAACCGTGATTATCTTCTAAAACAACTAAAATATCCATCAATTATAATACTTTCACATCGTATTTTAGAATTTCCACAATACGTGCAACCACCGTATCCGCATTGCCTTCAATCACTTCTGTCTTTTTTGTTGTCTGGGGTACAAAAACTTGATCAATGGCTTGAGCTCTTGTAGCAGATTGATGCTCGGATGCCGATATAACCCTGATCTCTTTTTTCTTAGCACCCATTATACCTTTGAGCGATGGATAACGAGGTGTATTCAGCCCTGACTGAATACTGATGGACGATGGCAGGGGTAGCTTCACCCACTGGAACCAGCCTGATTCAAGCTCACGCTTGATGCGAATTTGGCCATTTAATATCTTCGTTTCCACAACGAGTGTTGCCGTGGTCATCTCCAGAAATTCACCGATCAGGACACCGGTCTGACCCATACCCGTATCATCCGATTGCAGACCGGTCAGGATCAGGTCAAAATTCTCATCTTGTAAAACAGATGCAAAACTCCTGGCAATGGACAAAGGATCAGTTTCAATCTGACTATCCTCTTCCAAATGAATTCCCCTATCAGCACCCTTTGCCAGCCCTTCCCGGATTACTTTTTTAACTCGTTCCGGTCCTAAGCTGACTAGGACTACTTCCCCATCCCCAACCTTTTCCTTGATCAAGAGTGCTTCTTCCAGAGCATAATTATCCGGCGGATTCATGGTATAGGTTACCTGTGCTTCATCAACCCAGGTTTGTGTGCTGTTCAGGGGCAGGGGTGATTCTGAACCAGGGACCTGTTTAATCAGCACAGCGATCTTCATAAAATATTCTGGTAAGGATTAAAAAAAGAAAAATGATTAATTTGGCGCGTGAATTTAATCCAACATAACATTAGGCAACAATTAAGATGAATGAAATAATTAAGGCTATTATATTAAATGGCATATTTTTTTTTGGCAGTATCCTGACTTTATATTGTCTTTGGGTCCTGTGGGGGCGCTGGAGCATAAAAAAAAAGGATTGAGAAGAATTTTCAAAAAGTCTTTGATACATCCCGGTCAACGTTATATCTTTCACCATTCGATACCTGGAAATGATAGGATTGAATCCTGCGAATAAGGAAATACACAGTCTTAATAACCAAAAATGGGGGATATCTATGAGATTATTCATTAATGTCTTTCTTTTACAAAGGAGTATTATTATGAAAAACCTGTTAACTGTTTTTTTATCAATTTCTTTGGGTGCCGGCATTGTAAGCGCTCAAGATATATCGGGGAACTATCAGCTTGACAGTTTAGCTGTTAAATATGTTGTAGTTGTGCGTGATATGGTGCAGACAGGTTCAGATGGAAATCAATATACCACTGCGCGTGATAGTGCAGTGTCCAGCTATGGACTTAGGTTTGGCTGGCCAAACGCAAGCGACACCTCCCATTTCGATTACGAATTACCTGCTTTTAGTGTAGGCGATACAATAACCGTTATCGATGTACACCTGCCTTATGCTATCATGCTTACAGGTGGGGGTATTTCTATGAATACAGACTTCACTGATGGAGCCTATACCATCAATGAAGGCAGTACATATCCGACAACACAAACTGTTGATTGTATCACCGCAGCGGTAATTCCTGCCATCCAGGATAATGGGGTATGGACAGATGGCGGTTATGACCCTTTAATCGATGAAACAAATCATAGAATAACGAGCGGATGGGGTATTATTACCTCAGCTGTCTTTGCATCATTTCAAGCGCCGGACATGGTTAACCATGTTTATGGTACAGACTATGGTGTTGGCACCCCAATGGAAAACTGGGGTTATATTCGAACCAATTATAATGACGACTGGAGCCAGCCTCTTGGTCTTAACATTGGCTGGGAAGCTCATGATGGTACTGAATCAGGCCTTGGTCTTGTAAGTCCAGGTGATGAATACTACGATGCGGATGAAGAGGCCTTGGGTCTGGTGAATAACATGTTTGGAGGTAATGCGGCCCCTGGAGATTCAGTAAGCATTGGGTGGACGGCTGCACTCGCTGCAACCTATGGGATTACAATAAATGTTCCCACCGAAAACCCGCCCTATATGCTTGGCGGCCCAGGAGGAGTAAACCCAGTAACTGGTGATACAATTGGCACTTTCAACACCAACTGGGGCTATGTTTTTGATCCGACAGGTGACCTTCTTGGCGGCGGGGATGGTGTTCCGTTCAGCGGTGATGAAGCTTTACAATTCACAGGGTATTATGCTACCTGGCATGTACTCATGACAATAAATGCTATTCAAGATGGTACAATCGCAGCCATGACTGCTGCTGCTATGGCTGGGCAAGCAGCTACATTGGATTCCATCGCTGCTTACGTTATAGCGGAAGTCATGTGGCAGTGGGATGTTGCAGATGCAGTCCAAGAAGCTCTAAACGCAACGGCGTCAGCGGCATTGACTGCGCAATTGACAGAATGGGTAACAGCTTACATGACAGCGGGAATGGATCAAAATTCTGCTACTGCCGCTGCCTTAGAAGCCGCTTTGCCCTGGGCATTAGGATTTTTGAGTCAGTACCAAACGCAGCTTGTTGATTCAGAAGGTAACGCAATTATTGTTGATGATAGTGACCATGACCTTGATCCTGATGATTATGAAGAATGGACTGATTATTATGATGAATACATGGGCTTCACCTATCCAAACGGCGGCAGATTATTTGTGCAATTATACGCTAACTGTGTTCCAGCAAAATGGTCTCAATATATTGATTCACATTGGGACTATACTGGTGCTCTTAGCGTTGATACTGATGGTGTAGTGGCGGATAAGTTTGAGCTTAAAGGCAATTTTCCAAACCCATTCAACCCAATTACAAGGATTAGATTCTCCAATGACAAAACAGGCAATGTTAAGGTCATTGTTTATGCTATAACAGGTGAAAGGGTTGCTACCATACATAACAGTCAGCTGTCTCCGGGTACATATGATGTGACCTGGAATGGTAAGAATTCACAAGGTAAAGTTGTACCAAGTGGCATGTACCTATATGAAGTGCGATCTGAACAAATAAGTCTGCAAGGTAAAATGCTGTTCTTAAAATAGATCTACACACTTGATTTAATACAAAAAAACAGCCTCTTGGAAATACATCAAGAGGCTGTTTTTATTTTCACACTTGATAAAAAAAAATAATATAGTTAGCTATCTGTTGCTTCTAATTGGGGCTGTGTGTTTTGGGCAAACATATAATCTCACAGGAGAAATTCAAGATAAACGTGATAAGTCGCCCCTTATTGGTGCTAATATTATGCTTCAAGGAACCACCCATGGAGCAGCTTCAGACAAAGATGGAAGATTTACCATACCAAATGTTGAAGCCGGTGAGTTTACAATTGTTGCTACCTATATGGGCTATTCATCCTTCAAACAAAAAATAAGCGTTCCAATCGAAGAAAATGCTTCTATCATTATTTTGCTAGAGACCGAAGCAATCCAATTAGATGAATATGTCGTCACTGCATCCAGAAGGAGAGAAAGAATAGAGGATGCCCCGGCAGCCATATCAGTAATTACAAAAAAAGAGATCCGGCGGGAGAGCAATACAAACCTCGGTGATTATCTTAAGGGAACCAAAGGCATTGATTTTACACAGTCTGGGATTGACAGTTATAATATGACAGCAAGGGGATTCAATTCATCCTTCAGCTCCAGGCTGCTTACTCTTACTGATGGCAGAATGGCAAATGTCCCTTCCCTCAGGCTCACGGCCTACAATGTTATACCCGTCTCATTTGATGATGTAGAACAAATTGAAGTCGTTCTGGGACCATCCTCAGCACTCTATGGCCCTAATGCACACAGTGGTGTATTAAATATCATAACCAGTTCTCCTCTACGTTCCCAGGGAACAAAATTTAATTTTCAGACTGGTTACCTAAGTCAAAACAATACCAAACCCTTAGAAAAATATACACTGCGCACAGCCCACAAATATAAAAATTTTGGAGTTAAGCTTTCAGCTGTAGCCCTCACAGGTGAAGACTGGCATCATTTTAATGAGGATGAGTATGAAGGACATGCTCCCGTTTTCATTGGCCGGCATAACCTGGCACACAATCGACTCAATGATGGTAGCATTTCAGCAGAGTTTGGCAGTCCTACCATGCCGATAGAATGGCTGAACAACGAAATACCCGGGAACGGTATTGATGATAATGGGAACGGTTTTATTGATGAAGAATTAAACTGGGGGTCAGGAACAGGCGATGATTGGACAGGACCGAAATTTGCGGATGGAGTGGATAATCCTTTTTTTAAAGATGCGGAAACTGGATCACCAGTAATTGATTCTGCAATGGTCCAGGAAGCCATGCTGGATGAATATGGTCGTTATTTTTTAGATAATGGTATTATACTCTATGACCTGACCTATGATGATGTCGGCTGGGGTTATACTGATGGAATTGACAATGACGGGGACGGTGAGATCGATGAAGGTATTGATAAAGGTATCGACGAACCAGGTGAAATATGGTTTGATGGCATTGATAATGATGGTGATGGTGAGATCGATGAGTATGATGAGATTGGTCGATCCTGGATAGAACGCTTTGGAAGCTACTACTCCACCTGGGATTCCCCGGACGGAGGATTTGGTGAATATATGTTTGATGAGGATGGTAATATTATTTTCGATACCAACGGCAATGATACATTCAATGACAACTGGGGGAGTGACGGTATTGATAATGATGGTGATGGCAGTATTGATGAATCCGATGAAGGTGACTTTGTGATCAACTATGGCGGATTACCAAAAATTATAAAAGATGCCAATGATGATAATATTAATGATTATCCAGACTTTAACGTAAAAAACTACCGTTATGATTTTCGTTTTGACTGGGAACCAAACCCAGACTTTACTGCAAGCCTATCTCACGGTTATGCCTGGGCACGAAATATTAATATTACTGGGATAGCAAGATACCTTGCAGATGGATGGGTCTATAGATATTACCAGTCAAAAATTCGGTATAAAAATTTATTTATGCAGGCTTACCTCAATACCAGTTTTTCTGGGGAGGCTGAACATCCGACACGAAATCTTGCTACAGGCAGTCTCATCTATGACAGATCCAAGAAATTTAGCTTGCAGCTGCAGCATTATTTTGAAAGGTTAAATGGTGATTTTCGCTTTGTCTGGGGGCTGGATTATTTTCTCACACTCCCGGATACGCGAGGGACAATACTATCAGATCGAGATATGAATGACTATCGGGATAATAATGGTAATGGTGAAGCAGGATCACCAAACCATTTTTATGATTTAAATGATAGTTATTACTTTGAGACTGGAGAATCTTACAGAGGTGTTGATTCAACAGGTCAAATATCGTCATATGATCCTACCTTAAAGTGGGGCGACAATTTATACAACGCTGCCATATTTGATGTTGATAATGTAAGGGGTGCTGTTAGGGATGGTATTGACAATGACCACGACAGCGATGACTTTTATGATGCTGATGGCAATGGCCTTCCCTGGACTGATTATGATGGAAACCAAATATACAATCCTGACGTGGACCAAGTAGAAGAAGGAGCACGTGTGATTAAGGGAACCCATGTGTTTGTATATGCCGATGGGCTTGATAATGATGGCGATGGTAAAATCGATGAGAATATTGATGAGGGTATTGATGAAGGCGCTGAAGATAACCGTTATAAAGTCAATGAATTGGGAATATATTATCAGCTCAACTGGAAATTATCTGACAAACTCGAGTTCATTCAGGCAACCCGGTTTGACGTTCACGACAGATTAACTGATCTAATAAAATTTAATAATGAAACTTACAATGCATCTTACAGTCCCCTGAATTGGAATCTGGATTTCAGTAAAAAAGAGGGAGTACAATTTTCACCTAAATTTGGTTTAGCATACAAACCTAAAGAAAATCAGAACTACCGTCTGACATGGGCCAGAGCTTTTAATACACCATCCAATCAGGCACTATTTCTTGATATATTTGTTACCCGATTTAGTGTATTCAAAGTGTATGCCCGGGGTGCTTCCGGTGGCTATAATTACCCTCTAAATAGTTCCGGAAATATCATGTGGTATGACCCTTATGAAGGAACATATCAGCCAGCAGATTCTACATTGATCTATTTTTACCCATCAGTTGATCCTAAGGTTACAGGATATTTTAGAGGCACTTTAGAGAATCAGCCGGAACTGGAATCTGAAATTGTAAGCACCTGGGAATTTGGCTATAAAGGACGGGTTGCTAATAATATCTTTGGAACCGTGGATTTATACACCAGCCACTATTCAAGTTTTGTAAGTGGAGCAACATTTATTACGCCGCTTACCGTGAAAAAATCCATACTCACCGATGACTATAATGGAGATGGTATTACTAATACTACTGATGTAGATGGAAATGTTAATATCAGTGACCAGGGCGATTATGATCATGCACTGGAAATATGGCGCCAAGGACTCGAAGGAGTGGCTGCAATTGGTGATACGATCGATGGTGTCCCGACACCCGTGATCATTGGGTACGTAAATTATGGCGAGGTTGATGTCTGGGGCCTTGACGGAAGTGCCACGTTCTTCCTAAGTAAGTCTTGGAACTTAGATCTCACTTATTCTCATCTTGGCATGACTGAATTTTTTAATCCAATAACAAAAGTGAAAGATCCAATTAATGCCCCGCGACATAAAGTTGGCCTTAAGCTGGAATACAGCTCAAGGAGATATCCTTTTACCGCCTCTTTAAATGGAAGATATGTAGACGGCTTTCAATGGTCATCAGGCATATACTATGGAAATATAAGACCCTATAGTATTTTTGATTTGCACGCTGGATATGAATTGAATAAATATGCAAAAGTTAATTTGACCATTAATAATCTCCTGAACCACAAGCATACAGAAATTATCGGCGGGCCCTCCCTGGGCCGTATATTCTTACTACGGCTGCAGACAAAATTCTAGAACAAATTATCCAGCTTGGTCTAATCGAATCTATGGGTTATTTAAAGATGACAAAGTTGAACCAGGGGAGAACCTGGGTGCGGTATAAAGGTAAACCTCCAAAAATGATCTAGTTGGGCAGAATGTCCTTCGGCGGCTTTACCCCAAAGCCTGAGAAACCATCATCCTGCTTGGGATGATTGATTTCTCCGTGTTTGGCTTCAAATTTTTTTATATTTTCATTCAAAGCACCCAGAAATGCCTTTGCATGGGGAGGGGCCATCACGATGCGGGAATGAACTTTCGCTTTGGGAACACCGGGAAGAATGCGGGTAAAATCCAACACAAACTCAGCGGGAGAATGGGTCACAACAACAAAATTGGCATATTCGCCGGAGCTTACCTTTTCATCGAGTTCAATATTGATTTGCTGGACATTTTTCTTTTTTTCATCCATATTATTTTCACCTATTTAGCTTTTTTTTCAAAATCCCGTTCATTGAACTCCTCCCAGTCATCATTGATTCCATCAAATTCTGTATAACCTTCCGTTTCATCCGCTTCAACATTCTTGGGGAATAATTCATTTTCATAAATGTTAAAAACATCTTTTTTCTTTTCATATTCGCTGGGATCGCCTTCTTCCTCCTTAGTTTGATCCAGGTCATCCACATCATCACTGTAAACATCCTGGTCAAAAAAGTCCAGATTCTCAACGATACCGTTGGCCATCAAAAACTCCAGAAAATCAAGGTATTTTCTATCCTTGAGATCTGTTTTGCAGTTGGGACACTTCAGAGAGTCTTTCAGATCAATTTCTTCGATGGTATTTTCGCAGGACGGACAGATTAAGCCTTCAAGCATTTATATTTCCCTCTAAAATCGGCGGTTAATATAGTTGCCAGGTTTTTCGTCGTCAACTACTTTACCAAGATAGAAGGATGTTTTTTTTACTCAGGCAGTTTCCGTGAAAAATTGAACTATATTTCTTTTTTCAGGTTATGCTTGCCGAGTGGACAAACAGGTGACCATACTGCTGTGTTCACCATACAGATCAAAATGTGGCAGGAGGCGCATATCAACCCTTAAATGATTGTAATACAATATTTCACACGAAATCCATGCCCGCTTCCATAATGAATATCAAATACCTGCTATGTCAACGACAGGGGTCCAAGATTCAATGCATGGTCATCTTCAAAAACAATACTATTCATGATAAACCTAATATTTGTTCAATTGTATGATAATTATTCTCAAAAAAACCAGAATCCGCCCTTTGAATGATCAGGGAATATAATTTATCAGCAAGATCAGACTGAAATCCAATCTTGATCGGAATCTCCAATTCTAAGATCATCATGGCCATGGCCGGGTGAAATTCCTGGTTTAAGTCAACCATGGCATCATAGCGGACGGATTTGACTCGATCCAACATGGATGGATTGGCAATGACACCCCACCAGTTTAGGTCTTTATCATTGTAAGTGATGATACTTGGCTTTAGTTGTTCAGGATAATATATCAATCCACTTTGATGAACCACATAACGGATCGTTCTGGTCTCCTTCTCCAAGTCACGTTTTACAAAATAAGCTGCGATCTGAGCATTCACCGCATCGGCTGGCAGCAGGAAAAGGATAGCATCTGCACCAGATCCCTTTTTGGTGATCCTGATTTTGGGGTCACCTTTTGCAAATGTCTTTGTAAGGTAGTGCCAGGCCATAAGACATTGAAATCGCCAGGGGATATCCATGGGAAAATATAACCAGAGATCATACAGGTTAAAACTCCTGTGAAGGTTTTACTCAAGCTGGATAAATTCAGGAACATTTATGTTATTTATTCTTACAACAACTTTTTAGGTACGATACACAATGACTATCGGAAAAAAATTATTATGGGGCAGCCTGGGTTGGGTTCTGGGCGGCCCTATTGGAGCAGTACTCGGTTATGCTTTCGCTTCCATGGATGAGGGCAATACCAGGCAGAGTTGGAGCCAAACTGGAACCTTTGGTCATCAAAAATATCCCCGTACAAAACCTGGAGATTTCATTGTATCACTGCTTGTACTTTTCGCAAAAGTAATGAAAGCAGATAAAAAACTGTTAAAATCTGAGCTTGATTATGTAAAACAGTTTTTACGGCAGCAATTTACCATCAGGGAAACTCAGGAATTTATGGTTTTGCTGAAAGATATTCTGAAGCAGGAATACGCCCTGAAAGATGTTTGCCGGCAGATCCAGAGATCCATGGATCACCCCAGCCGGCTGGAGATAATTCATATTTTATTCGGTCTCTCAGCGGCAGACGGCGAGGTTCATCCTGATGAGGTCCGTGTTATTCATACCATAGCCAACTATCTGAATATCAATCAACATGATTATGAGTCCATCAAGGCCATGTTTGTAGGCGACTCATCTGCTTCTTATACGATTCTGGAGATCGATTCAACTGTCTCAGATCAAGAGGTCAAAAAAGCTTACCGCAGAATGGCCAATAAATACCATCCCGATAAAGTTTCGCATCTTGGTAAGGATCTTCGTAAAGTCGCCGAGGAAAAGTTCAAGTCTGTTAATGAGGCTTATCAAACAATTAAAAAAGAAAGAGGTCTGAAGTGACCTCGGAAAAACCCGGTCGGTTTCCTTTTACAAGGGGTATTCATAAAAATATGTATCGTCAGCGTTTGTGGACCATGCGTCAATATTCCGGGTTCACTTCCGCAGAAGAATCAAATAAAAGGTATAAATACCTTCTTGAAAATGGCGTCACGGGCTTGTCTGTAGCCTTTGATCTGCCCACCCAGATCGGTTATGATTCCGATCACCCTATGTCCAAGGGTGAAGTGGGCAAGGTTGGTGTGCCCATCTCTACACTGGAAAATATGGAGTCCCTGCTGGATGGCATTCCCCTGGATAAGGTGTCCACATCAATGACCATCAATTCTACAGCAGCGATCCTGCTGGCTTTTTACATTGCTGTGGCAGAAAAACAGGAACTGTCATTGAAACAATTGAAGGGCACGATCCAGAATGATATACTCAAGGAATATATTGCCCGGGGAACCTATATTTACCCGCCTGGACCATCCTTGCGCATCATCACGGACATATTTGAATTTTGTGACAGCCACATCCCCCAGTGGAACACCATTTCTATTTCCGGGTATCATATACGCGAAGCCGGCAGTTCCGCCGTGCAGGAACTGGCCTTTACCTTTGCCAATGGAATTGCCTATGTGCAGGCTGCTGTGGACAAAGGACTCAATCCCAATAAATTTGGGAGAAGGTTATCTTTTTTCTTTAATGCCCATAATGGCTTTTTAACTGAGATCGCAAAGTTCCGTGCCGCCAGGCAGATCTGGGCTACCATCATGAAAGACCGTTTTGATGTTACAGACGAAAAAGCACTCAAATGCCGATTCCATACTCAAACCGGCGGTTCCACACTGACTGCAACTCAGATTGATAATAACGTTGTTCGAACCACCATTCAGGCTTTGTCCGCGGTTTTGGGCGGTACTCAATCACTGCACACTAACAGCCGTGACGAAGCACTGGCCCTGCCCACAGACAAGTCAGCAAAACTTGCACTGCGCACCCAGCAGATTATCGCCCATGAAAGCGGCATTCCTGAGTATCCTGATCCATTCGGCGGCAGCCATGTTATTGAGTCTATGACCGCAGACCTGGTAGAAGAGGCCATGAAAATAATAAAAACCATTGATGGTCTTGGTGGATCAGTTTCCGCCATTGAGCAGGGATATATTCAAAATGAAATTTCCCGAAGCGCCTATGAATACCAGAAAAACATTGATAAAAAAAATCAGATTATAGTCGGTGTTAACGATTTTATAGATGAAGATACATTAGAACCGGAGACCCAGAGTATTGACCACGATAAGATTCACACACAGATTAATTCCATAAAATCATTCAAGCAACAACGAAATAATGACCAGGTGAAACTGCAGCTGGACAGCCTGAAACTCAAAGCCCAATCCCCGGATAATTTGATGCCCGCTATCATTTCCTGTGTAAAGAATACTTGTACACTGGGAGAAATCTCAGATACACTTCGCGATATTTATGGCGAATATCAAGACAGCTGATTTATTTTGAACCAGATCGCATCGATGATTTCCCTGGTTCTCCATCCCATGATGGTGGCTCCGGTGACTTTTGCGATTTTGATCTATACAGAACCTGCGGGAAATAATAATCTGCATCTCACTTTTTTTATTACTTTTTTCTTTAGTACCGCACTTTCAATCATCACTGTTGTGTACTTAAAAAGCCAAGAGAAGATCTCAGACCTGGATGCATCCAGGCGGGAAGAGCGAATTCAGCCACTGGTACTGGGTACGATTTATTGTGCAGCTGGTTTTGTTCCCTTAATGATTATCGACGCCGCACCCATCGTTCAGGGGCTCATGTTCTGCTATGCTGTTAACACGTTTCTTGTCTGGTTCATTACAAAAAGATGGAAAATTTCCATTCACGCCATCGGTATCGGCGGGCCAATGACCGCATTATGGCTCTACGGAATTCAACTGCCGATTATCATGACCTTAGCTGTTATTGCCGTGTGCACGGCCAGGGTCATATTAAAAAGGCACACCATTGCTCAGGTATTGACAGGCATCATGATCAGCATGGTTTTTACCTATCTGCAACTGCAGTATCTTTTCCTTTGATCATGATGTTATCAAAATTGGATTCATCCGGGCAGGCTGTGATAGAAGTTGGTGGTAAAAGGCGAATATTCCTCTCCATTATTTTAGATTAATTTTAATTCATGAGACGAATCTGGGTTTTATTTTTTCTTTTTTGGAATAATTCCTTTACTCAGGAATTGCTTTATAAATCTCCCATTAGACATAAATTGAGTCAACATATAGTCGCTCAAAATATTTTTTTAGAGAATGATTATATTTTAACAGACAAAGATATATCTGCGGCAGTGAGAGTTCAGCACCACGAGAGAACTGTGTATTATTTATCACTGCGATTCTCAGATCAGGGTCCAGTCAATTTTATCATTGATGATAAAGATTTCTCTACAAACGGAGAACTTTTTTTTATTGATTTACATACTAATGGCTGGGTGGGACCATACTATAAATACATGCTGAATAGAAATTCGGCTTTCATTTCTGGTAGGCTTCATACAGATCAAATACTTATAGAATATTCAGTTGCAGATAATAATTACTCCGGATTCCCTGTAAAAAAAATAATAAAACCAATCAGGAAATCTGTACATCAAGATTCTATCCCTCGAACTTTACGTAGAAAAAGAACCAGCCGTGAACGTGATAAAATTCTTTTAACCGGCTATTGGCCACCATCAAACGAAGGTATTAGACCATTCAGTACAAATGAGATTATTTTAAATCCCAATGGTTGGATAGGCAATAACTGGGAAGACCGCGGATATGATATCGTATCTTATTTCCCCACATTCTATCCTGCTGATTGTACAGACTGCGGTCAGGGTGATGGGGATCTGGAAGTGGATTATCAGGATACATCCGAAGACTGGTTTAATATTATCGATTCTATAAATCCTGTTGCGATTATTACCTTTAGTCGTGGATTTATTGATTACAGTTGGGAATTGGAATGGAAATATTATAATCTCGCTACCTGGAACTATGATTTCACCCCACCCTACCTCCCAACACCAAATCCACCAGACTCCCATATGCCGGTCAACGGCAGGCGATATACATCTCTCCCGCTGGATCCAATCATCTATGCCATCGATTCAGCAAACCTAGGTTTAAATCCATATGTGGATTACACCACTGGGGCGGGCGCATATTTATCTGAATTTATGGGTTATCACGGAGCCTGGACTAAAGCTCGAATGGATTCTGCTAATGTACCCTGTTATTTAGCTGGGCATATCCACGTTGGGGGTTTGATTGATTGGGAAACTGCACATGAAGCAGTAAAAATTTCCCTGCGGGAAGTAATCAAGGTCGTTGATTATTATAAACAGCTTCCAGGAGATATAAATGGTGATGGTGTAATATCAATTACGGACCTGATTATAATAGTATTTCACATATTGGGAACAAATGAAATGTCCGCAGAGCAAATCCAAACAGCAGATTTGAATTTCGACCTGGTTATCACTATTGAGGATGTTTTAAAATTAGCTGACATCGTTATGGGGAATTAAATAATTTTATGTCTGTCTAATATTGATAGGGGTGTGAAACTTTTATATCAACCTCGTACCCTGGAAAACCAGTAATCGAATCTTTCATTTCATTGCAGCATTCAATAATCTGGCTCTTGTTTAGACCAGGACGAACACGGATACCAAATAAAATAACATGATGATTTTCTGTATCCACGATACGAACGTCGTGAAAACCGGTGATCCGTTCATCATTTATCCAATGGTCATCTAAGAATGTCTGAACCTCCGTAACCATGGGGTTATCGGGATATACAGGATCAATATGTACTGTAGGTGCTACGTTCAGTCCTTCCATTAGTTGAGTTTCCACATTTTCAGCTAGATCATGTGCTTCCGCCGTAGTTTTATCGGCATCAATCTCAACATGGACACTGGCAAATTTATCCTGCCCATAACTGTGTACTGTAATATCATGGACTCCCAAAACACCATTGATTTTCATAATAATCTGTCTGATGGTTTCAACTTCTTCAGAAGTCGGCGGTTTCCCGATAAGATCATCTACAGCATCTCTCGCGATATCAAATCCGGTATAGATTAAAAAAAGTGAAACACCCAATCCGGCCCAACCATCAACGGCAGGATATCCATAAATTCCAGCGATCATTGCAATAACCACCAACAGGCTGGAGATTGCATCCGTACGGTGATGCCAGGCATCGGCATGAAGAGTGCCCGATGCAACTTTAGATGAAAGAAATTTCGCGTATCGGGCAGTGATTTCTTTTAACACTATTGTTACAGCCAGCACAATAACCATCCACCATTTTACTTCGATCAGTTGTGGATCACTGATACGCTCGAATGCAGCTTCGATGAATTCGATTCCCGCAACACACAGTAGAATAGCGATAATCAGAGTGGCAATATATTCAGCCCGTCCGTGTCCATAGGGATGTTCTTTATCAGCCGGTTTCTGCGCCTGCTTAAATCCCCAGACAACAACAGCAGATGAAATCACATCGGAAAAAGTATGAACAGCATCAGCAATAACACTCACAGCCCCCACCATAAGACCAATGACCAGCTTTAGGACAAACAATACTCCATTGACAGTAACGGAAACCCAACCCTGAAATATGCCGATTTTTGTCCGATAAATATGTGCCGATTCTTTGGTATTGGGCACGAACCTATCGGTAAAGGATTGAAACATAATTTTAGAGCAACCCTTTTATCTTATGGAGTTTATTCTCCCCTCC
>Ga0209752_1000300_pt1 | contig 24294 bp, 24 predicted proteins | sample METZYME_3_250m_FD_187548 | JGI IMG/M metagenome (GOLD analysis project Ga0209752, IMG submission 187548) | Marine microbial communities from oxygen minimum zone in mesopelagic equatorial Pacific - METZYME_3_250m (SPAdes) (version 2) | ecosystem: Environmental > Aquatic > Marine > Oceanic...
CAAGTCGCTACTCTGGGAGCGCCTGATAACCAGACTTTAACAGTACAGCCTTGGGAAACATCGATCCTGAAGGATATTGAAAAAGCAATTCAAGGTTCTGATCTGGGTTTGACTCCCAACAATGATGGTAAGGTAATACGATTGATTATTCCACCGCTAACAAATGAAAGACGACAGCAACTGATGAAATTGGTAAAAAAGCAATCGGAGGAATGCAAGGTGGCTATTCGAAATATCCGAAGGGATATTAACGAAAAACTCAAGAAATCAGAAAAAAATCATGATATCTCTGAAGATGTAGGACGCAAGGCGCACGAAGCAACTCAGAAAATTACCGATAAATTCGTGGCAGAAGTAGATAAGATTATCCAGACAAAAGAGAAAGACATTATCGAAGTTTAATTTCTTCTTGATATTTAGTTTTAATGCTGCTCGGTCGTTTATTCAGGAGTCTTCTTCTTGGTCGAATCAAAGTTACAGGAGAAAATCGACCTACATCGATTGCCCAGACATATTGCCGTTATAATGGACGGTAATGGACGGTGGGCACAAAACAATTTACTCCCCCGAGTCGAAGGTCATTGGGCCGGTGTTAAAGTTGTAGATCGTATAGTTACCTTAGGGTGTAAACTTAACCTCGAAGCATTGACCCTGTATTCCTTCTCCGATGAAAATTGGAACCGCCCTTCCGCTGAAATTGGTACCCTAATGAAAATCTTGGATTTTTATCTCAAAAAAGAATTGAAGAGAATGAAAGAAGAAAATATTCAGTTCAATATCATTGGGCATATAGAAGACTTACCGACCTCCATACAAAAACTGATTCAATACTCAATTGATGAAACAAAAAATAATACGGGAATGATTCTCACTCTGGCTTTAAGTTATGGAGGAAGGCAGGAAATTCTTGATGTTGTTAAAAAAGTAGCTCAAATGGTGAAAGATGGAAAAATTTCAACCGAAGAAATCGATTTTCCGCTGTTTGAGTCTTTTCTTTCGACTCACCCTATGCCCGATCCGGATCTTTTGATTAGAACCAGTGGAGAAAGGAGAATCAGCAACTTTCTTCTATATCAAAGTGCGTACACAGAATTGCATTATAATAATGTTTTATGGCCTGATTTTACGGAAGATGATTTTCTAAACGCCATTATTGATTATCAAGGTCGAGACCGCCGGTTTGGAATGACCCAGGAACAAGTTGCCAAAGCCTAATTTTTTTAATGACCCAGAGTATAAACCCATTTCCCCCTATTATTTTCCACTGAAATGTACTTTTAATCCGTTTAGGAGAAAATTTTGGAACGCATTATCAGCGGAGTCATAGCAATTCCCCTAGTACTCGGGATTATTTTATATGGGCACCCCTGGTTATTTTTTATTTTGATTGCGTCTCTTGTTTTGGTTGCCGCGTACGAATATTTTTCTATGATTACCAATGCAGGATTGAGTGGGTTTCCTGTTGTAGGTATGGTTTTGAGCTTTTTTCTGCTTGTAACTTACTTTTTTGTTCCTCAAAATTTGCCGGTTTTTATTTTTTGTATTCCCCTTATATTATTTACTGTCTGGTTTTTTAGGGGAAAAAATGTGCGCGTGGCACTCGACCCTGTTGTCTATACCCTGTTCGGTATTTTCTATACTGCAGGACTAGGGGGATACTTTTTTCTAATTGGCAATTTGCAAGGGGGTCGGGAAATGGTAGTTTTTATTTTATTGTTTATTTGGGTCGGAGATATAATGGCCTATTACGGAGGCCAAAAATTCGGGAAACGAAAATTACTGGAGGTTGTTAGCCCAAATAAAACTATTGCTGGGGCTGTGGCCAACGTTGTCGGCACTTTAATTGTTGCCTTGTTGGCGAGCAACCTGTTTTTCAGTCAGATTCCTCTATTCCACTGTTTGATTGTGGCTTTCATTTGCGGTATTATTGGCCAGCTCGGCGATTTAGCAGAATCTCTGATAAAACGGAATTGTCAGGTTAAAGATTCTGGAACCCTGATTCCGGGGCATGGAGGGGTTTTAGATCGCATTGATAGTCTATTGTTTGCGGGCCCAACTTTTTATTGTTACTACCAGTTATTCTTGGCAACTGAATTTATATGAAAAAAATATCACTTCTCGGTTCTACTGGCTCAATCGGCGCTAATGTGCTGGATGTGATTGAACGTAATCCAGAAAAATTTCAAATTTTTGGCATGTCTGCAGGAAACAATGTTGACTTGTTTGCAAAACAAATCAGAAAATTTAAGCCTCGAGTCGTAGCCCTATTTGACACCAAAAAAATCCCAACGTTAAAGGAACAAATCGCTGATCTGGATATTGAGATTTTATCCGGTGAAGAAGGTTCCATTGCAGTCGCCACCTTGCCGGAGGCAGATGTGGTTGTTTCCGGTATAATGGGAAGTGCGGGTCTATTACCTGCTATTCACGCGCTAAAATCAGGGAAAAACCTTGCTCTGGCGAATAAAGAAACTCTTGTTATTGCTGGTGAGCTGGTACTCAGAGAAGCGAAAAAAACTAATTCGCAAATCATTCCTATTGATAGCGAACACAGTGCTATTTTTCAGGTGTTGAATGGAGAAAAAAAAGAACAAGTCAAAAAAATTATCTTGACTGCATCTGGTGGTCCTTTTCGCACATTCAGCTTCGATCAAATGGAAACTGTTACAGTAAAAGATGCACTCAAACATCCTAACTGGGATATGGGTGCAAAAATTACTATCGACTCATCCACCATGATGAATAAGGGGCTGGAATATATTGAAGCCAAATGGTTGTTTGGTGTCAATACTCCGGTCGAAATTATTGTCCATGCTCAAAGTATCATCCACTCGATGATAGAGTTTGTTGATACATCTATAATAGCGCAGTTGGGTATTCCAGATATGCGCGTACCCATTGCCTATGCCCTGACTTACCCTGACCGGTTTGAATGCGATTTACCCTCGTTAGATTTGACTACCATGGGCAACTTGACCTTTGAAGCACCCGACTTTGAACGGTTCCCCTGTCTGCGGTTGGCTATTGATGCAATGGAAATTGGGAAAACCATGCCTGCTGTGCTCAATGCTGCGAATGAAATTGCGGTACAGGCGTTCCTCGAAGAACTCATCCCTTACAAAGATATCGCAGAACTCATTCGTATGGTCATGCAAAACCACAATCCATCTCCATTAAAAGAATTGCAAGATGTTTTGATTGCAGATCGATGGGCTCGCGAAGAAACTACAAAATTAGTCACCGTCACCCATTAGCACCCTTTTTGGGTATGAGAGTAATTTAAGTACTATCACATACAGGGGCGATGGGTAAACTCTTTTAGACGAGCTTTCGCATTTGGTTTATAGAAAGAGGTGTGGGGTTTGTTGCTTCTTTAACAGGCGGGATACTTAAACAATTGGTAATAAAAATTTTATAAAATGAGCTCACCTATAATTCGTATTGGTAATGGTTATGATGTACACCAACTGGTTTCAGGTAGAAAGCTGATTCTCGGCGGTGTTAATGTCCCTCATTCAACAGGGCTCGATGGGCATTCGGATGCTGATGCATTGCTGCACGCATTATGCGATGCTCTTTTGGGGGCAGTTGGTGCGGGGGATATCGGTATGCATTTCCCGGATACAGATCCACAATGGAAGGGGATCTCCAGCATTGTTTTACTAGAGCAAGTCACCGCAATTTGTAGGGATAAAGGGTTTGAAATTTCGAATGTTGATACCATCATCGTTGTGCAAAAACCAAAATTAGCCCTGTTTTTCCCTGATATGAAAAAGAATATTGCACAGGCCATGGCAATAGACATCGGGCAGATAAATATAAAAGCCACAACCACAGAAAAATTGGGTTTCATTGGCAAGGAAGAAGGCATTGCTGCGTATGCCGTAGTGTTATTGTACAAAATGTTAAACTAAAATGACTAACTCGCGCATTGTCATAACCGGTATCGGATTAACATCCCCCAACGGTAATAACCTGAAAGAGTTTCGCCACAACCTGCTAAATGGTGTATCAGGTGTTCAGGAGTACGAAACCCGTTATATGGGAAAAGTTCTTGCCGGAGTTTGTGATTTTGACGAGCTCAAATACCAGAAAAAAAAAGAACTTCGTCGCGGAACCCGTGTGGGTTCAGTTTCCATATATTGTTCACGAGAAGCTTTTGCTGATTCGGGGCTCGACCTTGAGTCGATTGACCGTTCACGAATCGGGGTTTATCTGGGAACCACAGAACACGGAAATGTAGAAACTGAAAACGAAGTCTACAACATCAGCAAATACGATTACGATGTGAAGTATTGGTCGCATCACCACAACCCTAGAACTGTGTCCAATAATCCTGCCGGTGAAGTTACTTTGAATATGAATATCACTGGTCCTCATTACACCATTGGAGCAGCCTGTGCTGCGGGTAATATGGGGGTTATTCAAGGAGTCCAAATGTTACAGCTCGGGGAAGTGGATTTAGCGTTAGCTGGCGGCGTTTCTGAAAGCATCCACACATTCGGCATTTTTGCCAGCTTCAAAAGTGAGGGTGCACTTGCTGAACACGAAGACCCAACAAAAGCCAGTCGCCCCTTCAATAAAAACCGAAACGGAATTGTCTGCTCCGAAGGAGGTTGTGTCTATACACTCGAACGCTTAGAAAATGCCAAAAAACGGGGGGCAAAAATTTATGGAGAAATTATAGGCTATGCCTCAAATTCCGATGCTGTAGATTTTATTTTGCCAGATCCAGACAGACAGACCCAATGTATGAGGTTAGCTCTTGATCGAGCTGGACTCAAACCAGGCGACATCGATATTCTAAACACCCATGCAACCGCAACACAGATGGGAGACATCCAGGAAACCAAAGCCATACGCGAAGTGTTTGGTAATGATTCTAAAACCCGCATCAATAACACAAAAAGTTTTATCGGTCATACTATGGGTGCTGCAGGTACTCTGGAATTATCAGGTAACTTGCCAGCCTTTGAAGATAATATGGTGCACCCTACCATTAATCTCGATGACCTAGACCCTGAATGTGCCGTGAACAACCTTGTTGCAAATACACCGGAAAAACTCCCTTCAGTAAACTACATCATGAATAACTCCTTTGGCATGTTCGGCATCAATTCTGTATTAATTGTCAAAAAATTTGTTTCAGGAACTTGAGTTTTGCCGCTTTCTTCTTTTAAAGCTGTTTTTTTTGATGTTGGGGGAACCTTGATTCGTGTTCATCCTTCAGTGGGTGATGTATACGCAAAGCACGCGCGTGCTTTTGGTTTCTCTGGAACCGCTGATGAGCTTAACAAGGGATTCCGTTCGCAATGGAAAAAAATGGGTGGTATCGAATCTTTGGGGAATAAATCCGGTGCAGAAGTAGAAGAAAAATTTTGGAAAGATTTGGTGTTTGAAGTTTTTCAACCTTTTGGGGGGCTAGATCGTTTCGATAAGTATTTTAAATTAATTTTTGAAGTGTTTCGCGATGGCTCCAATTGGAAGATCTATGAAGATGTGATCGAGTCTCAAATTTTTAGAAAATTAAAAGAACGGAAAATTATTTTAGGTGTTATTTCGAATTGGGATTCGCGATTGACTTCGACCTTGGATAGTTTAGAACTGGCAGACCATTTTAAATTTATTCTTCCTTCAGTGGTAGTAGGTTCTGCAAAGCCAGATAAAAAGATTTTTGATGAAGCGATACGCCTTAGTGGCGTTGAACCTTACGAGGCCTGCCATATTGGAGATGAAGTTAAAACAGATATTGATGGGGCTCGTAATGCAGGAATTCACGCCATTCTGCTTGACCGAGATAACCAGTTCGATGAGTCCATTCAACCCAAGGTTCGATCTTTTTTCGAGCTGGTCTAGGAAGTTTTGTAGTCTTTTGTTAAAAATTTTTGTTTTTTAAGGCTTGTTCCTCGGGTCAGGGTAGATGTTAAATTTGTTTTAGCGAGATCTGCCCTGTGAAGGGATGCTAAAGAGAGATTTGCATTCCGATTGCGCTGGGTTTTAGGTTTTTGCAATATATCCTCTCCTAACCTTATAGGCAAATCAGGAACTGTTATTCCATTTCATTGTTTTTGCCTTTTTTCAGCACCTTATTTTTTAAATCCAAAATTAACAACAGATAAAAAGGAAGGTATTCAATCCAGGGAATCCATATTTTCCATGATTGTATTTCTTGATAGTCAAAATAAAAATCGAGGTAATAAAGTCCGACGAGACCTGTTAAAAGAATCCACGATCTAAGAGGAAACAAACATAGAAAAGGAACCACCCAACAAAGGTACCAAGGGTTTTGAATTGGGCTGAGCAAAAATACCAAAGCCATCAATATGAAAAGCTGTTTCAAGAATGTTTCCGGGTCTTCAGACAACGAAGTATTTTTCAACAAAAGCCAGATAAGAACTCCCATCAAGATGCAAACTACGGTTAGTTTGCTCAGGAAAATGGGCAATGGATTTGAAAAAAAAGAAATATTGCTTAATTCCCCCGGCAGGTTTTTGAAAATAAAAACTAACCAGGGAAAAATGCTATCATTGCTTTGCCAGTAGAGCGAATATGCTTTAAGACCATCGAACATTTTTAGCCCTATCCCCGTAAAAGGAATGTAACCCAAAACTATTATGCTGATAAAAAGTAACGAGTTGATTATTGGGGCTAGCCAGAGATTGCCCTCTTTTTTGCGGGAATTTTGGAGACAGGATTGAAAATAAAGCGGAAATAAAATAGCGGGATACAATTTACCTAGAAAACCTAAGGCAAGAAAAACAGTAGCGAGACTGTGTCGGTGGCTGACCAGAAAATAAATCGAGCCGCATAGGAATGCAATTCCAATGATATCCAAATGAGTTGAATTGAGCGTTTCTTTTATTATCAATGGGCACCAAAAGTAGACAGCACTCATATTTTTATTTAATCCCAGCTTGGCCAAAATCCCGATAATGAAAAACAATGTTAGAACATCAAACAGCAGGAAAGCGATCCGCATGGCAAGAATACTATCGGGTTTAATAGAATGAACAGCTCGAAACACAAACTGAGCCATAGGAGGATAAATTGTGGGAACTCCGGGATGGTTCACTCTTTCTAGATATTTTAGGGATTTTGGAGATTCCCATTTCAAAGCTGATAGCTTTTCCAGTTCCCTTTCATTTCTTTCGTTATAAATTTTGTAATAAGTTTCAGGGTTCTGAATTCGTAATTCTTTAAATTCGTGAACTTCAGAGGGGGAGTATTCGAAAGGATTAATATTATTAGCAAAAACTTTTCCATCCCAGAGGTAACGATAGACATCGTCTTCCTGTATCTGTTGCGCGGGTAAAATAGAAAGTCGGAATAACAAGCCGAGGGCGATCATGGTCCAAAAGGTAAATCGATCTTCCGGTTGCTTTAATAGGATGGCGCAAGTGGAGAAGAAAAGTAGGGACAGTGAAAAATAAATTGCCAGATAAGTGAGAATGGGACGATCGGCATAACCTTCTCCCCAGTTAAACTCTTTTGAGATGTGGGTAAGAAATAAATAGAGGAGTAGACTAACAATTCCCAGGATAATGACCTGGAGGCGTGGGCGCATAAGAGACTAATGCGTTTGTGCGAAGGAACTTTGTCCTTCCAGAGAGTGCTTTAATTTCAACTCAATACCCATTCTTTACTCTTCTCCTCAACCGAGGTTAACTCGTTTTTTAACTTTTTAGTCGTGGTTAGTTAAGGTACTTTTGATAGTTCTATGCAATAGCTAACATCATCCATGATCATATTAATGAAAGGAGTCCCCCCGGTTATTGAATTTTAATTATCGAAACAGGATACTTTGAAACCCCATTTTTTCAATCATATCACCCGCTAGCGCGGGGGGCAATGGTCAAGGATGCGTCAAAATAAGAAAACCTATATGTGCTAAATTGATATTTTATAGTCTCGAGTTGTTTGTTTTTGGAGTCTGTGATGCCATCGATATAAATCAATACTTGATCGCCCTTTTTTAATGCTTATTCGTTCTGAATGTATTTAAAGCCTTGCAAGTTATTTCTTTAATTTATTCATTAACATAGCTAAAATAAAAACCAGGGTCAATCTGTATGACCCTCCTAACAGAGGGAAGAAATATTAGCAAAAGGTTTGAAAGTGATTGTTTGCTATACGAGCGTTGACCTATTCACTCCTGTTAACCTTTCAGGCACGAAAGATTAAGGTTTATTATCGCGGTGAATTGAAGCATTGGGAAAAACATGACAGGCCCCACTACGAGCGGGGATTAACTTTGTTCGGTTTATTGGTATGATAAGAAAGCAAAACCTAAATAAAAACTGGTCCGACTTAGGTTCTGTTTTAATTGATTCTTTACCTGAAAATTTACAAAAAGATCAGAAAGAATGGTTGGGTTACCAATGGAACCTTGTTGTTGGGAAAGAAATATCAGGAATATCTTTTGTTGATAAAATCGCCCAAGGTACACTACATATCCGCGTTCAAGGTGCGGAATGGTTGCCTGCACTGGAAAGTTTGAAGCAAAATTTTATTCTTGAATTAAATAGCAGGGCTGGGAAACAACTGGTTAGTAAAATTAAATTAATAACATAGGCCTTCTATAATTTAAAATGAAAAAAATATCTAAAACTATATTGAATGGTTCAATGGATAATCTCTTTTCACCAAAATTTAGAAGAAGTAGTGGGTTGTTTGCAGTAAAATTTCTTGTGTTCGGAATTATATTTTTATTTCTTTCTAACTGTTCAACCGTTGGTAATCAGATGGAAATGAAATCACAAGATTTGGATCTCTCTATGTCTTATGCTGTGAAAATGTATGAACAGAAAAGGCAACAATCGCAACCTTTAGAAAGTAAAGATCCGCGTGCTTATTTCCAATTTCTCATATCCCTGGAAGCCGAAAAGAAATTTCAGTTTGAAAAAGCGGCTATGCATTATAAAGAAATTGTAAAATACGACCCCGAAACCGAAAAGTTTTTCGAAAAGTGGGTACACCTACTATTACGCACTGGCCAGTTAGATAAAGCGGTAAAAGCTGGGCAAGAGGCTTTAACGCGGTTTCCAAAAAATAAGGTAATTCATATGGATATGGCAGATATTCTCGCAAGTCAAGGGAAAGCAGATTCTGCTATTTATCATTATGAAAGGGTAAGTCAAATAAATCCAAAAAGCTCCCGCGCCATTTTCCTAAAGGGAACCGTTTTGGAAGAGCAGGGTAAATGGGATCAGGCAAAAAATATGTATTTACAGTCCGTCAAAATAGAACACAATAATCCATTGGGACAGTTCTATCTGGGCCGAGCTTTATTGCAAAATAATAAGCTAGTGGAAGCTGAAAAGAGATTTCAAATGGCAGTTATTTTGAAGCCTAATTTATTGCAAGCTCGAAAACACCTTGCTTGGGTTTATGAGCGTTTGGAAAAAACCGAAGAAGCTCTTAAAGAATATAACTTCCTAATAAAACTAAAGAAGAATAATCCTTTTATTAAAGAGCGTATTGAAAAACTTCAAAATACCTCTTCCCTAGCGTACAAAAACGCATTGTCGAATAATAAAGGTATTCCCAGCGAACTGTCAAAACAACCGAATGTCCATATGAGAATCGCCGCTATTTATTTTGAGGAGACTCTTTATTTAAGGGCATTAGACGAGTTTCAGCTGGTTTTGGCTGCCGATGACCATAAAGATCCGCATGTGCTCATGGCTCGGATATATGAGAATCAGGGGCGATTAGACAAGGCCATTGAGGAATTTGCAATACTTAGAAAACTTGAGCCGAAGTCAATGGATATCTTGCGTTATTCCGCGCGTTTATACCAACTTGCCAAAAAAACAGATTTAACTATTGAGCTTTTGCAAAAAGCCACTGCAATGGAACCTGAAAATGATGAGATTTTCCATTCCTTAGCGCTTGCCTACATGTCAAAAAATGAAAACAAAAAAGCTGTAGAAAGCATGAAGAAAGCCGTGAGTCTCAACCCGAAAAAAGACACTTATTATTTTGAATTGGGCGCATTAATGGAAAAGTCCGGGGATTTTAAAGGTGCGATTGCTAACATGCGGCAGGCTATCCAAATCAACCCACTACACTCCAACGCTCACAACTTTTTAGGATATATATATGCCCTTGAAGGCCGTGACCTGGATCGTGCTTTGGAGCACTTGACAAAAGCTCTCACCATTCAACCTCGTAATGGTTACTTTTTAGACAGCTTGGGGTGGATATACTTCAAAAAAGGCGACTCAGAAAAAGCCCTTACGCAAATTCAGAAAGCCTTGATTTATACTGATCCAGATCCCGTGCTTTATGACCATCTTGGGGATATTCTGTTTTCTCTAAAAAATTATGATGAAGCAAAAGGAGCTTGGAAAAATAGCCGATCTCTGACGCTTCATCAAAAAGGTGATCTGGGCGGAGAAATGCCTAATCCGCAAACCCTTCAAGAAAAAATTGAAAGAGCAAAAAAACTTATTCAACAAAGTTACTAACCCTTTACGGGGGAAGCAATGTTGGGGAGCCATAGTTGTATGTCAAATAAAAGGCCGTTTTATTTTTGTGCGTAGCCCGGTTTTTTTATTCGTTTTTTTCTTTCTTGGTGCTTGCCAGACTTCTGTTGAAAAAATTCCTTCGCATTTTTCAAAAGACACCATTTCTTCCGCTTATATATTTAATAGACTCCAGGCTCGTGCGAATAAAATTTATAACGTTAAATCATTTGCACGAACCACTTTTATCGACAAAGAAATAAAACAATCCTTCCGCCAGACTCTGGTATTACAAGGAAACCGTTCCATTCGTGTGGATACTTATGGGTTGTTTAGTCAGGCGATGGGGGTTTTTATACGTACAGCCGGGAAAATGCAGTTTCTGGACCCTTCAAAAGGCAGAGTTTATTCGGGCTCGGATGTAAAAAACCTTTTACGAAAACTGCTTGGAACCCAAATAGATTTTTACGAGCATTTAAGAATTTTTGTCGGGCATATCCCGCGCTTTGAATTTCTAAGAGTAGAAAAATCCATATTAAATTCTGATAACACCCAATATATACTTCAAGCAAAAGATTTAAAAAACAACGGAGAGGTTCTTCTTTATATAGATGCAATCACATTATTGCCGATAGAGATGACTCGAATCGAAGGGGGGCATAAGAAGTATTTTGTAAAATGGCAGGAGTACAAAAAGATCGGTTCCATAGATTGGCCGCATTTGATTACTCTTGAATTTCCCGTAAGGGAGGAAATAATAAGGGTTAGATATAAGGACCCGATCTTGAATGGAAAAATTTCTCCTGATACATTTAAATTGATGCCAACAGCTTCCACAAAATAAAATGACTCTCCCTAACAAACTGCAATTTAAAACTCCTGCAAAAATAAACTTAGGACTTCATATTCATAAAAAAAGGGAAGATGGATTTCACGAGCTGGAGACCTTGTTTCAAATGGTTGCTTGGTTTGATGAGATGGAGATGGAAGGAGCCCCGGAAAAAGTCGAATTGTTTTGTGATGCTCCTGGCATTCCCAATGATGAAAGTAATCTTGTTATTAAAGCTGCCAGGCTTTTACAAAATAATTTTCCCGGTAAATGTGGTGGAGTAAAAATCAAACTTCAAAAAAATATTCCCTCAGGAGCGGGACTAGGGGGAGGGAGTGGAAATGCCGCCGGGGCCCTACTGGCTCTTAACATTTTATGGGATTTAAAGTTACCGCGGAGTGAATTGCTTACAATGGCCTCTGACCTGGGTTCTGATGTTCCCTTTTTCCTCATGTCACCATGTGCAATAGGAAAGGGTAAAGGTGAGATTCTGCAACCGATTGAAAGTCCTATGATTTTTTATACTTTAATGATCTATCCTGGATTTCCTATAAGTACATCATGGGTTTATAGTAATCTAAAATTGAAGTTGACAAAGACCAAAAATAATATTAGCATTTTGAAAAATTTTCTTGTGCGCTCGGACTTTGCCCAGTTAGGGGCGGCCCTTCAAAATGACTTGGAACCCTTTGTTATTAAAAGATATCCGGAGATTTTGGAGATAAAAAATGAGCTGCTGAACTTAGGCGCTGAAGGTACGCTCTTGTCGGGAAGTGGTTCTACAGTCTTTGGAATTTTCGAAAATCCCGAAATTGCTAAAAAAGCGTTGGCTAGATTTACTGGGAAAAAGTACAGGGTGTGTCTGGCCAAAAGCATCACTCGCTTTTCTGAATTTTTTCCCGAAGTAATGATATCGGCTTTTTAACAATGACCCTGTCATTGTTAAAAAGCCTTTGCGTCATTACCCCTATAAACCCCTTGCGGGGCATGAATTTTTGATGGTGAGGTTTTACCTCCTTGGGGCGTCGTCAAGTGGCTAAGACACAGGATTTTGATTCCTGCATTCGGAGGTTCGAGTCCTCCCGCCCCAGCCAGATTTTTTAAGGATACAGAATGTTTTCCAACGACAATAAGCGTGTATTGGTTTTTTCCGGTCGAGCTAATCAGAAACTAACGGAAGAAATCTGTAATTACATCGATGTTCCACTTGGAAAAACCGTGATTCGGGATTTCTCAGACAAAGAAATCTATGTAAAAATCGAAGAAAATGTTCGTGGTGGAGACGTTTTCGTTGTTCAGTCGACTTGTTTCCCGGGCAATACCAATTTGATGGAATTGCTGATTATGATCGATGCATTGCGTCGTTCATCAGCAAAAAGAATCACGGCGGTGATTCCTTATTATGGGTATGCGCGCCAGGATAGGAAAAACGAACCCAGGGTACCCATCACATCCAAGTTGATTGCTGATTTAGTGGTTACTGCAGGGGCAGATCGTGTTCTGACGGTCGATTTACACGCAGGGCAAATTCAGGGCTTTTTTAATATCCCTGTGGATCATTTATTCGCAATAAATGTTTTGATCGACTACATCAAAGAGCAAAAACTGGAAGACTTGATTGTAATATCACCCGATGCAGGAGGGGTGGAAAGAGCCCGTGCTTATGCAAAACGGTTAAATAGCTCTTTGGCGATCATTGACAAACGCCGAGATATTCCAAATGAAGCTCAGGCGATGAATATCATTGGTGATGTAAAAGGGAAAATAGCTTTTATCGTAGACGACATGATTGATACAGCGGGAACATTGATGGAAGCGACTGATGCATTATTAGGGGCCGGTGCAAGGGAAGTGCACGCTTGTTGTTCCCATCCGGTTTTATCGGGACCAGCAGGAGAGCGTATTGCTAAGTCACCTATTAAAACGGTGATAACAACCAATACCATTCCTTTGAGTGGAGAATTGGAAAAAAACCCTAAGATAAAAGTGTTATCTGTTGCATCCCTTTTAGGGGAAGCAATTTTAAGAATTCATCAAGAAACCTCAGTTAGTTCCTTGTTCGATTCAACCAAGGATTAACTAATTTATAGGGTTTTTTTCAGAATATTTTTTTACATTGATCGGAGTTTAGAATGTCAGTTTTAACAGGAAAAATTAGAGAAGCAAATGGTAAGTCAGCCGCACGAAAATTGAGGACAGATGAATGTATCCCGGCCGTTGTGTACGGTCTCAATGATAACCTTAGTTTGTCTATAAATCCAAAAGAACTAAGAAAGTTGATTGAGGCCAAAGGTCGTAATGTGCTGATCGAATTGAAGGTCGATGGCGATTCTGCTGAAAACAGAAACGTGGTGTTAAAAGAATTACAAACCCATCCTCTTAAGTCAGGTTGGGTGCATATAGATTTTCTTGAAATTGATATTAGCAAAAAGATCAAAGTAAAAGTTCCTATTCTTCTTGTTGGAGTTTCTCCGGGAGAAAAACAAGGAGGACATGTAAATCACATAATTCGGGCCTTGGAAATTGAAAGTCTGCCGAATGATATCCCGGAAAAATTTGAAGTGGATATAAGTGGGGTTGAGCTGAACCAGATGATTCGCGTTTCAGATTTGAATCTTGGAGAGTCCCTACAAATCCTGAATGATCCAAACGACATAGTGGTAAATGTTCACCTAGAAAAAGTCAAAGAAGAAGAACCTGAAGTCGAAGAAGGTGAAGAAGGTGAAGAAGGTGAAGAAGGTGAAGAAGGAGCAGAGGAGGACCAGGTTCCCGCAGAATCTAAAGATGATTCCGGGAAGAAAGAGGACGGTTAAAATTAATTGTGTTTTTGATTTTAGGTTTGGGCAATCCCGGGTCGCGTTATGAGCTGACACGACATAATGCGGGATTTCTTGCTTTAGATAATTTGGCCGATAAATATAAAATTAAGCTGGCTCAACATAAATATAGTTCCCTTTATGGAGAAGGGAAAATTGATGGGCTTCCGGTTATTCTCGCAAAACCGATGACCTACATGAACGAAAGTGGGAAAGCAGTCAAAGCACTTCTTTCCGCTTTTAACCTTTCCCCAGGAAAATTTCTGGTCATACATGATGATATTGATCTTCCACTTGGAAAAATAAAAACCAAATTTAAGGGAGGCGATGGAGGCCAGTTAGGAATTAGATCGACCATAGAAACTTTGCGAACTCAGGAATTTTGTAGGGTACGCATCGGGGTCGACCGCCCTGAAGATAGAGAGGACATTGTCGATCATGTTTTGTCCTCTTTTACCGAAGAAGAGTCGAGCCTATTAAATGACGCAATAAATCAAGCGGTGCATAAGATAGAAGCGGCGCTAAAAGAACTTAATAAACGAAATAACCCTACGGAGGAATAATAAGAATGTTATCGGAACACAAAGGAGAACTGGCTTTCATTGGTTTTGCCATGGTGGCATATCTGGTGATGGCTTCTTTGGATGTATCACAAAATTATGTGTATTTAGCTGTCATATTTGGTTTATTCGGTCTCATCATCGCTTGGAAACTTTTTGAAGGTGTCGATGACGAATCAGCCGGAAATGAAAAAATGACAGAAATAGCTGAGGCTATCCATGAAGGGGCCATGGTATTTCTTTCAAGGGAATACAAAATCCTTGGTTATTTCATTGGGGGAATTTTTCTCCTGCTCCTTTTTTTGATTTCCATGCAAAAAGGGATATGGATCGGATTTTGGACAGCAATTTCTTATGCAGTTGGAGCCGGGTGTTCCATGCTTGCTGGTTTTTTTGGTATGAATGCAGCAACAACATCGGGCGTACGTACCTCGCAAGCGGCTGTTGACGGCGGGCAGTCCAAAGCATTGCTCATCGCATTCAATGGCGGCGCAGTAATGGGACTAAGCGTGGCGAGCCTGGGTCTATTGGGGGTTGGTGGGTTATTCCTTTTATTCGGTCGTGGTGATTCATTTACTGTTGTTAGTGGATTCGCAATGGGCGCGAGTTCTATTGCGTTATTTGCTCGTGTGGGCGGTGGTATCTATACTAAAACAGCAGATGTAGGCTCTGATCTCGTTGGTAAAGTTGAAGCGGGAATACCTGAAGATGATCCACGTAATCCTGGCGTAATCGCTGACAATGTTGGCGACTGCGTAGGTGATACAGCTGGACTGGGTGCCGATATATTTGAGTCATACTGTGGGTCCATGATTGCAGCTATAGTTATAGGTGCCAGTATGGCTACCTTGCGTTTCGAATACATGGCATTGCCGATTATGATAGCTATGGTGGGTTTGATCGCTTCGGTCATTGGTATACGAGCTATGGCCATGTTAGGGAGTATGGACCCTTCTGCAGCGCTTAGAAACTGCACATTCATCAGTGCGGGTGCTATGCTGTTCGTTGCATTTTTTCTCATTAAAGTTATGGGCCTGCCTTCAGGCGTATTTATCGCGCTTTTGTTTGGTTGTCTGGCAGGTATCGGTATTGGTCTGATCACCGAATACTACACAGCCAGTAAGCCCGTTATTCGAATAGCAGAATCAAGTAATACTGGGGTTGCGACGGTAATGATCACCGGTCTTGCAGTGGCTATGGAAAGCTGTGTGATACCTGTTGTGATTATAGCATTGACCATTTATGTCAGCGCGGAATCTGCAGGCCTTTATGGTGTTGCACTTTCAGCTGTGGGTATGTTGGCAACAGTAGGTATCACCATGTCGGTTGATGCTTATGGTCCCATCGCCGATAATGCTGGTGGAATTTCTGAGATGGCAGGATTGGGAGAAGACACTCGTAAAATTACAGATGGATTGGATCAGGTGGGTAACACCACGGCTGCTATTGGTAAGGGATTTGCGATTGGTTCAGCAGCTTTGACAGCGTTGGCCTTGTTTGCAGCGTTTACCCAAGCAGCGAATATCACTTCTATTGATATTACTAAAACCGATGTGGTTATCGGTATGTTCCTGGGTGGTGTGGTTCCGTTTTATGTTGCTGCCCTGACTATGACCTCTGTGGGTAATGCTGCGATGACCATGGTTGAAGAAATCCGCAGACAGTTCCGCGAGATTCCAGGATTAATGGAAGGCACAGGCAAACCAGATAGTGCACGTTGTATCGATATTAGCACCCAGGCGGCATTGAAGGAAATGATTGCGCCAGGTGTTGTAGCTTTCCTAATGCCAATTATTGTGGGCTGGATGCTTGGCGCTGAGGCATTAGGGGGAATGCTAATGGGTGCAACTCTGGTTGGGGTTTTGCTTGCGTTGTTCATGTCGAATGGCGGTGGAGCTTGGGATAATGCAAAAAAATATGTGGAGGCAGGGAATCTAGGTGGTAAAGGTTCTGATGCACACCACGCTACCGTGGTTGGAGATACAGTGGGTGATCCCTTGAAGGACACCTCCGGTCCGGCAATGAATATCCTTATCAAATTGATGTCTATTGTCTCGCTGGTTATGGCACCGTTTTTTATCTAGTAGTTTTAGTTTTTTATTAAAGGGATGGGGGATCCCCCCATCCCTTTTTGTTTGTCAGGAGATTCTAATTGTTAAAATTTGGCATTCACGATTTTATCAATGCCCAGCCGATATTGGTTTCTTTGAGGGAAATGGGGGAGTGGATAAAGCTTGATATCTATACAGAGACTCCGGCTCGTCTTGCTGAACAGCTCAATGAAGGAAAGTTGGATTTTGCCATGATTCCCGCAATTGAATATCTGAGGCAGGCGGAAACCTTGCGCCTGTTGCCGGGAATTTCCATTGCATCGAGGAATCAAGTCGGCACTGTTTTACTGGTATCCAAATATCCACTTAAAGCAATTCAATCTTTGGCAGTTGATAATAGATCGCGCACTTCGGCGGCTTTGTTGAAATTGATGTTTAAAGATGATTTTTCACCTAACCTGGAATGGGTGAACTGTGATCCCAACCCCGAAAAAATGCTACAGGAACATGATGCTGCTCTCATCATTGGTGACGCTGCTTTAGGATTTAATAAAGAAGGAACAACAATATATGATCTAAGCGAAGAGTGGTATCAGAGAACGGGAAAAACTTTTGTGCATGCAGTGATTGTTGCAAGAGAGGGAGTTGAGATTGGAGAACGAATTGTGGAGATCTTTCGTATTGCAAAGCAAGAAGGATTGATGAAAATTGAAACTATTGCCAGGACCCAGGCCCGTAAAACTGGACTTCCAGAAACCTTGTTAGTTGATTATCTAAAAAATAAAATTCGCTACAATTTGGGAGCGGAAGAGTTAGACGGATTGAGTTATTTTCAATCTATTTGCCAGTCCGCCGGACTGATTGAAAAAAAATTTCCTTTCAAATTCGCCTTCAATGAGGGTACAAACTAGGCCGCATTCAATCCAAAGATTTAATTAGAAAACCTTTTCCTTTAGCAAACCCTGCTTTAATCAGTTCACCTATTTTTACCAAGGTTGTTTCAAAAAAATCAAGATACGCTTGCACGGCTTTATTTTTTTTGTTCTTTTTGAATTGTGTAGGTGCTTCTGCAAACTTTGGTTCCTCTATGTTTGAAGTAGGTTGTGTGTGAGGTATCATAGCAGGAGCAGGCGGAGCGAAAATTTCCTCGGCATAGTCTGCTTCTGTTTTTTCAGGTTTTTCGGGTATGATTTCACCTTTGGTTTCTTCTACCAAAGTTTCCAATTTTGGCTCGATAAATGTTGAGGTGCCAGCTACTTTATCAGGATCATTTGAGTCTGTCTCATTGATTTCAGGTATGGTCTTCGTTTGCGAACCACTGACATGTTCTTCGTTTGATGGTGATGGAGTTATTTCAAGTACAGATTTTTCTTCAACAATAAGAGTTTCTTTTTCGATTATGGGGTCAGGAACTTTTTCTTTTACTCCCGATATTAGTTTTTTAGGAGGTCGAGGTGCTGGAGCAGGTTTTATCCTAGCCAGCCGCTGTTTTAGGGGTTGTAGAAGCGGTTCAATCCATTCCTTGATTTGTGGTGGAATTTGATCAGTGTAAAAAAGGTAACTGCTTCCACCTGTCAAAAGCAAAAGGATGAAAAGAAATAATCCGTACCGACTGCTTTTTTTCTTTTCAGAGGGTAGGACTTCTCCTTCCTGCTCTTCATAGAATGGTTCAGATTCAGAGGACTCTGAGGGTTTAGAAGTTGGTTTATCATCAGACAACTCCTCTTCGTTTTCAGGAGTTTCTGCTTCGTTTGGTTTTTTCGATTCAGTATTTTCTTGCATAGAGGGAAAGAGAGTTTTCTACCCATTAGGAGATAGGTAGAAAAACTTAACCTAAAAGCCCGTTACATTAGACCCGCTCTAAAATCTAATGATTTTAGTCCGCTACGGTTAGTGGATTATTTTGTTTAATGGATACTCAACGATGTCTTCTGAGCCGGCTTTTTTAAGATCAGGAACAATATCGCGCACTAATTTTTCTTCGAGAATTACATTGATGGCCACCCACTCAGGGTCACTAAGCTCAGAGACCGTTGGTTTTTTACCTGGCGGAAAAATTTTAATGATTTTGTCCAGCTTGTTTTTAGGTGCATTTAGCATAAGTCCTACCTTGCCGTTTGCGGCCATGGCACCTTGCAGCATCAATACCAGACGGTCGACTTTATTGCGCTTCCATGTATCTTCACTTGCAGCTTTATTCATTATGAAGCGGGTTGTAGATTCCATTAATGTGTCGACTATCCTTAGATTGTTTGCCTTGAGGGAAGACCCGGTTTCTGTCACTTCAACAATGGCATCAACCAGCTTGGGAGCCTTAACTTCGGTAGCACCCCAAGAAAACTCTACATTGGCGGTCACTCCGTGCCCTTTTAACCAATCTGTTGTTAGGTTAACGACTTCTGTTGCAATTCGTTTCCCCTGCAAGTCTTTTGCACTTTGTATAGAAGAGTCATTTGGCACGGCCAGAACCCATCGGACGGGTCTTGCTGAAACTTTTGAATAAACCAGCGGTGCAATTTCTTCTACATCGGCTCGATTTTCCATAATCCAGTCTTTGCCGGTAAGACCTGCATCGAGAACGCCGTCTGCTACATAGCGAGCAATTTCCTGAGCACGTATTAACATACATTCAATTTCGACATCATCAATGCTGGGGAAATAAGATCGGCTTTGAATCCTAATATTGTACCCTGCCCGAGCAAAAAGCTTGACTGTGGCTTCTTCTAGACTGCCTTTTGGAATTCCTAGTTTTAATACATTACCGCTCATGGATTAACTTCTTTCTTCTTAATTGGATTAAAAAAATCTAAATGTTTTATTTTTTATAAACTTTTTCTGGATCAAAAACTTTCTCTTCTATAACTTCCACATCACCGTTGACTTTTCTAAAAAAGCAACTGGTATAACCTTTATGACAAGCCGCTTTACCTACCTGTTCTACTTTCAAGAGCACAGTATCATCATCGCAATCGACAAATACTTCCTTTACGATTTGAACGTTGCCGCTTTCTTCCCCCTTCATCCATTGTTTGTCCCGTGATCGACTATAGAACCATGCTTTTCCAGTTTCCAAGGTCTTTTCCCAGGCAATGGTATTCATATAGGCGAGCATTAATACCTTCCCAGTCTCTGCATCTTGAATTATTGCCGGAACCAACCCTCCCATTTTTTCAAAATCCAGTTTCATGCCTTTGCCCCTTTAGCTAAAACGATTTACAAATCATAAGAATATGGGTGCTAACTGCTGATATCCGTCTTCCCAAATGCAAGACACCCTCCAAGCATTGGGTGAAACTCTGGAATTTAAAATATAATTGATTTTCTGTCAACCTTATAATAGCCTGTTTCTAATCGAATTAGTTCTTTTTGTTGGTTTTTTTTAATCAATTTTTATAGCCTTTACAGTGTTAATTTATATTTTTTAAGGATTAGCGCTATTCCTAAAATATAAGGGGTCCAAATGCCATCAATCACCCATTTTGAAATATATAAACCCGCAGAACCCTGTAGTTTAACAGGCGACAAACTACGCGAGACCATGGATAAAGTTGTTGAAGAAACCTTGAGTGAAGACGGAAAAGAGCTGAACCTAAAAGGTTATTGTGTTGGCCCCAATGGCATGACCATTATTACTCGAGATGAACGTCTTGTGAAAGTGCGAAGACTTAATTTAGGGGGAAACCGCATAGGCAATGATGGAGTAAAAATGCTTACAGAATCAGACCTGTTTGCTAAGGTAAATTGGATAGAGTTGGGCGGCAATGATATTGGCCCAGAAGGAGTAAGCCATCTCATTCGATCCAAAGTTTTTAAGAAGGTAAAGTCGCTCAATCTTTACCGAAATTATATTAAGGATGAAGGTGCGGCAATAATGGCAAAGGATAACGAATTAGACAAGTTAGAAGACTTGGATCTGGCTCAGAACGAAATTGGCGATGAAGGGATTTTAGCATTGGCCAATTCAAAAAAGTTTCCCGAACTCGTCAGCATTGCCCTGGATAATAATTTTGCCTCTATCGAAGGAAAAGAAGAGGCAAAGGTCGGACGTAATTTTAAAAAACTTCAATCCTTAAATTTGTAACTTCAAATATGCCAGAGCAATCCAATCAAGAATATGGTAAAGGGTATTTCCTGATTGCCAATCCGGTTTTGCCCGACCCAAACTTTTCCCGCACGGTGATTCTTTTATGCAACCACGACGATGTGGGTTCATTTGGACTGGTTATAAACCGATCTGCTCTTGTAAATTCCAAAGAAGTATTTAAAGAAATGGGAATATATGGGTTTCCTTCGGGAAAAATTTATTTAGGTGGACCGGTCTCGCCTTCACAGGTATTTTATCTTTGTCGATCTGAAGAACCTTTGCCAGAATTAGAGACTATTTGCGATGGTGTCTATCTGGGAATGAGCTCGGAATTACTCGATAATTTAATGACTTCCTTTAAAAATCCAGAAAAAAATATACGATTTTATTTGGGTTACTCCGGCTGGGGTGCCGGTCAACTGGCAGGTGAAATGACCCGCCTTAGCTGGTTGACTTCCCAGGCTTGTGGTAAATTTGTTTTTCAGGAAAATGAAGATGGGATCTGGGCAAATGTTGTGCGTTCCCTCGGTAAAGATTACGAATACCTTATACAAGCTCCAGTTAACCCTCAATGGAACTAAATACCAGCGTGACGCTGGACTCCTTGTATCAGCCTCCGGCCAGTCAGCAAATATACCAATCTTCACTCTCACCCCAGTATTGCGGGCTTCCCATTGAAGAATATTTTGCCAAACGTTTCCCATACCAGTCCAGAAAAGCTTGGATCGCTCAAATTGAAAATGGAGATATTTTGGTAAACGGTACGACAGCGCAGACAGGTTATGTTTTGCAAGAAGGGGATCGCATTATTACTTACGCCGGTATGAGGCAGGAACCCCCTGCGAACCGAAGTTTAAAAGTTGTTTATCAAGATCCCTATATACGAGTTTTTAATAAGCCTGCTCCCATACCCGTTCATCCGAGTGGACGTTATTTTCAAAACAGCATGACAGAAATTTTGAAACGGTTATACCCGAAAGAAATCCCCCGGCCGGTGCAAAGGTTGGATTCGATTACAACAGGCGTTATTGTTTTTGCTAGGACACGTGATGTGGCAGGCGTCCTGATGGATGAGTTCATGAGTCATAGAATAAAAAAGGAATACCTTGCTTTGGTGGAAGGTGAGCCTGAAACAGAAAATTTTTGTATCGATGCGCCTATTGGTATTTTAAACGGATCGCATAGAGGTGTTGGTGACCAAATAAAAAATGCAAAATGGGCAAAGACAGAAGTTCAGTGGCTTGCTTCTAAAGATGGGTTCTCACTTTTAAAAATTATTCCATTTTCAGGAAGAACCAATCAAATTCGCGTTCACCTTTCAAGCTGTGGGCTGCCCATTTATAATGATCAGGTTTATGGGCAAGGAAGTTCAGAAAACTATCAATATGGCTTGCACGCTTGGAGTCTCGAATTTAAACTCTTTGATCGAACTATGGGATTCAGGGTAGAACCTCCTTTGCATTTTGAACCCTTCTTAAAAGCGGCAAAAATCAAAAGTAAATGAATTCTTTAACTCCTCCTCATCCTGCTGGCGAAAACTCAGTGCAAGAGACCTTGTTTACCAGGGCTCGGAATGCTTTTTGGCTGGCACCTATGGCCGGTATTACCGATGTTTGTTTCCGACAATTGATGGATGGAATGAATGCCGGAGTTTTAATTTCAGAGCTAGTTTCTGCAAAAGGGCTATTTTACAATTCTGAAAAAACTAAAAAAATGATGCGGGTGCACCCAGATAGCAAATCTATTACGGGTATTCAGTTGTTCGGCGAATCAGCAGAGGATATTATTCGCGCCTCTGAACTCGTAGAGTCTACAGGAGCACATTTTGTCGATATCAACCTGGGGTGTCCTGTCAAAAAAGTAGTTAAAAAAGGTTGTGGTGCAGCCCTTTTGCGTGATCCGGTTTATCTGGAAAACTTTCTTTCCACAATCAAAAAAGGAATCCGGCTCCCACTCACGGTAAAAATGCGAACTGGTTGGAGCGAAGAAGAGTTGACGATACATGAGTGCGTCAAAGCGGCCTACAACTCAGGTTGTGAATGGGTAGCGATTCATGGGCGCACTCGAGCACAAGGGTATGAAGGCAAAGCCGATTGGAATCTGATCGCCGAAGTTAAAGAAAAGGCTAAGCTTCCTATCATCGGTAATGGAGATATCCGTAGTGCTGACCATGCAAGAAAGAGGCTGGAAGAATCAAAAGTGGATGCAGTCATGATAGGGCGAGGTGCTTTGCGTAACCCCGGAATTTTTAATGAATGCATTGGGCTCAATAACGACAGCTCTTGCTTGAAAATACTTCGTCGCTACCAGAAAAGTTTGAAAGAATATTACGATACGCGTTTTTCCCTCATCCTCTTGCGAAAATTCTCAGCCTGGCTTGCGTTCGGTAATCCGGGAGCTGCAAAATTTAGGAAGAATATGTTTGAGTGTATCACTACTGCTGAGGTCATGGAAAAGGTTGAAGCATTTTTTCAGAACGAAAATCCCCTCCCATTCGATGACAACGAAGAGTTCATGATGAGCGGTCACGGCTAGCCAGAAACCACTAGGTGCAGGGTTTTTGTGATTCAAAGGAATCAAGTATAAATAATATTTTATTTTTAAGTCCGGCAATATGCTGACGATGAGTAATGAAAAACAAACAACCCAAAACATTTAAGAAAACTCATTCCGATCGGGATCGAGCCAAGCACAAAAAACAAGAAGAGTTTACTCTTTATGGTTGGAACGCTTGCATGAGTGCGTTTAAAAAACGCCCGGAGAGTTTATTACGCTTGTTTTTCAGCAGAACCCGTACAACCGAATTGAAGGCAGTGAAAGCATGGTGCGTGGAAAAGAAACTTCCTTTTCGCCAATTGGATCAAGAATCATTAAATAAAGTTGCATCAGGAACACATCATGAAGGTATCGTCATGGTGGTTCGCCCTTTCCCATGTGATTCGGTGTACAAACTAATTCGCGGCAGTATCCCTAAAAACGGATTGGTGGTTGCCCTCGATGGAATTGAAAATCCTCATAACCAGGGCGCGATCCTGAGAAGTTGTGCCTATTTTGCGGCCAAAGGTTTGATTGTGCCGAATGCTGGAACAGTTACGGGCATCACTTCCTCTGCGGCAAGAATGGCTGAAGGCGGTTGGGAATCGGTTCCAATTTATAGCAGTAGCGACCTATCTTCTTCTCTTAGGGATCTCAGGGAACAGGGTTGGTGTGTGGTTGGTGCCGACCTGAGTGCGAAGAAACCCTTAAGCTCAGCAAAGATTACTTTTCCCACCGTTCTCGTGTTTGGAAATGAACAAAAGGGACTATCGGATCGAGTGAAACGTCGCTGTAATACCCTCGTCAATATTCCGGGTAAAGGAGACATGCAATCTCTAAACGTTTCGGTTGCGGTAGGGATAATGTTGGCAGACTTGGACCGGCGAAGAAACAGTGATAAAAAATATAAGAAAACTAAATGATATTTTTTGCGAAGTTACATCCTTTAATCG
>Ga0209752_1000302_pt1 | contig 24134 bp, 20 predicted proteins | sample METZYME_3_250m_FD_187548 | JGI IMG/M metagenome (GOLD analysis project Ga0209752, IMG submission 187548) | Marine microbial communities from oxygen minimum zone in mesopelagic equatorial Pacific - METZYME_3_250m (SPAdes) (version 2) | ecosystem: Environmental > Aquatic > Marine > Oceanic...
TGGAGAATTTTCTGCTTTTGCTTCCTTGTTTACTGCTGCCTTTTTTTCAGTTTCGGGCTTGGGTTTTTCCCCCTCGGCAGGTTTTTTTTTCTTGCCCTTGTCCGTATAATCGGTCAGATAGAACCCCGAACCTTTAAAGATCAGACCCGTACCTCCGCTGATAACCCGGGTCACACTGCACTGCTCCTTCTCACAGCCGGGACGCTGTTTTAACGGATCCGAAGACATAGTTTGAAAATGTTCGAACCGCTCACCGCATTCAGTGCAAATATAGTCGTAGGTGGGCATGTAATAGACCTTTATAAGGAATAATCAGCGGCGAAATCTAAAAATATTCAGCGTGAATATTTAGACAATAATATATCTTTTACCGGTTTGGGAACAAATTCGTCTATGTTGCCTCCCAGCCGCACTACATCTTTCACTACAGTGGAATTCAGATGGATATATTTTTCGTCGGGCATCATGAACAGGGAGGCTATATTTGAATTTAAGTGATAATTCATCATGGCCATCTGGAATTCAAACTCAAAATCACTCACATGCCGTAAGCCGCGGATGATGGCCACTGCATCACAGTCCTGGGCATAGTTTACCACCAGCCCGGTAAACTGCTGGGCAGTTACGTTGGTCAGGTTCGAGGTGGAATCCAGTATCAACTGCACTCTTTCCTCGGCAGTAAGCAGCGGGTTCTTGTCGGCGTTAACTGCGACCACAAAAATCAATTCATCAAATAACTTTGACGCCCGGGCTGCAATATCAATATGGCCGTTGTGAATAGGGTCGAAAGTTCCCGGATAAATAATTCTTCTCATTCTTTTGTCCAGATCAGGATGCGCGTATCGCCAAAGGTAACACTAGATGCATCGGGGTATGGCTGTTGACAGGCTGCGCATTCCAAAACAAATTTACCCTTGTTATGCAAGCGATCCAGAATTGTTTTCACCATTCCGTCCAGGGCATAACGACCGTAGGGCGGGTCCGCGAAAATGAGGTCGAAGGCATTTTCGGTTTCCAGAAAGCGGATCGCATCCCGGTATATATATTGAAAATCCACCCCTTGAAACTTTTTACCGTTCTCTTTTAACAGGTCCAGGCCCCTTTTATCCTTCTCCACCAGGGTCACTTCCCTGGCGCCCCTGCTCGCTGCCTCAAAACCCATGATCCCGCTGCCGGCGAACAGGTCCAGTACTGTTTCATACCGATAGGGATTTAAACGGTCAAAAATACTTTTCCGAATTCGGGTTTGCGTAGGACGATAGGGCAGTTTCCTGGATGTGGCAATGCTCTGGCCTTTAAACCGGCCCGCCAGGATACGCACCGATCAATCTTTCAACAAAGACAGGTAAAAACCAGCCCGGGGCGCAGGGTGTTCGTAGGAATTGAATAAAACAAATTTTCTTAACAAAATTCGGTCACCGCTGTTGGAAAGGACGGCGCTGGCCTGCAAAATGTTGGATTTATCCCTGGCCCACAGCAGCAGGGGTTCATAAATCTGGTTTTCCAGGAAGATCTGGTCAAAATATTTCAAGCTGTAATCGGTCAGGGTGGTATCCAGCTGCAGCAGCAGGTCTTCTTTGGACAAGGGTGTCATACCCTGATTGACCGAGGCCAGATCCGGCATATCAAAGGTGTAATACCAGGAGAATACGGTACTGTCTGTGCCCAGGGGTTCAACGGAGAATGAGGTGGGTTCCAATTCCAGAATATTTTCAATGTTGGGGTTCATGCCGCTGGTGTATTCCATACTGGCAAAATTCTTGGTAATTGTCAGAGTGTTGTAGCGGTCAAGGTCCGTTTGTATCAGCAGTTTCAGCAACGCATCCGAAATTGCCTGTGATTCCTGGAGAAGTCTTGCCGATGATTGAATGACAGACCGCTCGATTTGATTGACCCGGCTCACCGCAGTTCTTTCAATGGTGTAGGATTTATCCTTGCCGAACAGCGGCAGATTTAACTCTTCCCGGAGTTTGATATATTGAAACCCGATAAAACCCAGTACAATCAGCACGGCCGCAGCCAGAAGCCATAAATTGTCCGGGGCGGTTTCAGGTGCTGTTTCGGCAGTAGTTGCTTCCTGTTCCTCAATTCTTGCCTCCTCAGCATGCAGTGCCAGCATCTGTTTGTGGGCATCAATGACGGTTGTAAACAGGAAGTCGGTTATACCCGGTTCATTGAAAAAATTAAATGAATAATCAGTGGCAATACTATGGATCAGCTGGGTCATGATACTGCCTTCGTAGTAGGGAATGCCATTGAGGTTGACCTGATGATCTTCAGCATTAATATCCGAAAAAGTCTCCGGAGACCGAAAATCAGACGCTTCCCAGGAGGAGAGTGCCTGTCGGCCAAGCTTCTGCGGGCAAAAAACAGGAATATCATCCAATTCCGATTTTTCCAGACCCAGTCCAGCCAGGGTCACATTTTCCGCTTCTGTGGAATTGATCACCCGGGGAGCACCGCCGGAAAAAGCAATCTTTCCCATATCAAAGCGGTTGTTCTGCACCTTGTAAAAGGTGTATCTGTTGCCGTGCCTCTGGATCATGGCGGCCTCGGACATGCCTGTACCATCCAGGTACAGTGAACTGGCAGGTCCCATCCAGACCGGCATGGCACCCATTTCAATGATGGACAATTTCAAGGTCCTGACCACGGGCAGGGGGACACTGCAGACATGGATACTTTCATCGTCAGGTAGATACACCTGGCCAAAAATAAGCTGATTCTGCCCCTCCGGCTTTCCTTTTTTTCTATCCAGCCATTGGATAAACTCCCAGTAGTCATCTCGCCCCAGGTCTTTTTCCATTTTCAAAGCACTATGGGTCAGGAAAATATCGGGAATCACCACGGACACATTCTGGCCATCTATGGTATGCTCTTCAGACGCCTGGCGCAAAACAGGTGCCAGGATAGTATTTAACTCTGCTTCCTGGTACAGTACGCTGGTGATGGGATCGGAGAATTGCACCCTGGAAAGAGATTTAAGTATTTTGGCACTTCCCTCTACTTCCCAGACACCGCAAAGTAAAAATGAGTCGGATAATACCAGGCCAATCATGTCAGCTCAGATCAATCCCAGCTTCTGGTTCCGTCTTGTATAATACCGTGGCTGTTGGCCTTAAATGAAAATAAAAGATATCTTGGCTTTTTCACTGTCACTGTAATGGGACTGGAGACCTTGAAGCTGCTGCCCTCCTCGGAAATATCTATCTGGTATGCCTTTTCGGTCAATGGACAGTAATAAGTGGATGAATCGGGCAGGAATGTTTTATAATATTCTACCAGTTCAACCCGTTCAACCGGTTCCTTTTTGACAATTCCATTGAAATTGGAATCTCCTTCATAAGAAAACAGGTCCCGTTTTTGAATAAATATTGAATCATCCCGGCCCAGGCTTTGGTCATAAACTGCGATCTGCAATGTTGTGTCCAGAATCGTATCACGGCGAAAGCTTTTAAAACCAAATGTGGTGTCATATTCAAACGCGAAATTATCATAAATGTCCACCAGGTATTCTTTGTCATTAAGAGTGATGGACTGCTCTTCAATAAATAGGGAATCGGCTACCACGGAATCCCGGGCAGCATTGACAAGATTCATTGCTTCATGGAAATCCGGGTTGAAATTTCCCGTAAGGCTCTTGTGGAAAACTTCCAGATCATAGAGATTGTTCATTCGGAATCTGCTTTCTCTCTGGTAATGAGTTTCCTCCTCCCAGATGGCTACGGGTACGTAAATAACAATGATCAATAACAGGATAAAAAAAACAATTCCGATTTCCAGTAAGTCTGTTTTATGAGTTTCGGTTAGCTGCATGGGTGTATCTCAAATCAAATAATAATTCGTGTCTTGAGCCGTTCAAGTGTTTTTGGGCCAATTCCCTTGATCTTTGCCAAATCATCGATGGACTGAAATGGTCCAAAATCATCCCTGAATCGTATAATTCTCTCAGCTGTTATAGGTCCTATTTTAGGAAGCGCCATTAATTCTTGTTTCACAGCCGTGTTAATATTAACCAATTCTTCGCCATCTTTAATATTTTTTTCTGTGGCATCTCCCGCCGCTATATTAGCTGTTTCATTATCCTGGATACCTTGGCTGGAATAGGCATGGATTGCAGCCTGTTTAAATTCTTCTTTTTCTGTTTTAGATATAATATGGACCGGACCATCCACATTGCGCTGTTTCATATAATGAATCAAATAACCTGAAACCAGGGTCGTGCATAAAAAGACGAATACCCATTTCTCCTGTTTTGTTAATAGAGTCATTACAGATCAATTTTGTTGAAAGGATTCTGGATCGGCGGCAGTTCTTTATCGAGTCCTTCCACCAGTTTTTTACCAGTCCTGTTTAATTTTGAAGGCGTATTTATTTGAATTTTGACCAGCTGATCGCCTCTGGACTTGCTCCGCAGCATGGGAAATCCTTTGCCTCGCATACGCAGCACCTGGCCCGATTGGATGCCGGCAGGAATTTTCAATTCTGCCTTTCCGCCAACAGTGGGCACATCCACCCTGCCCCCTAGTACCGCTGTGGGATATGAGATTCTCAATTCAAGAATCACATGTTCACCGTCACGGACAAAATAAGGATGTTCCTCTTCGGAAAAGATCACAATCAGGTCACCAGGAGAACCGTTGATATCCTCATTTCCCTGGCCGTTCACAGTCATATAGTTGCCCTCCTCAACACCGGCGGGTACTTTAATCTTGATTGTTTCATCTTTTTTAATCATCCCATCCGGACCCGCACCCAAAGGACGGTTGCCGATTCTTTTCCCTGACCCTTCACAGTGAGGACATACGGTGGAGGATCGCATCTGGCCCAGAATGGTATTGGAGACCTGGGTCACCTGTCCCTGCCCATGGCAGGTGGGGCAGGTAATGAATTCTGCGCCGGGGGCAACTACAGAATGTTTTATTTTAATTTTTTTCTCAATGCCGCTCGCAATCTCTTCATAATTTATTTTCAATTTGATACGGATATCCTGCCCCCGCCCACGGGTCCGACCGCGGCTCTGACCGCCGCCAAAAAAACTTTCAAATGGACTGCCTCCGAATATATCTCCGAACTGGGAAAAAATATCATCCATGCTCATATGGATTCCGCCGCCAAAGCCGCCTGGGCCGCCGGTGTCGCCCAACCCGACCCCCGCATGGCCAAATTGATCGTACTGGGCCTTCTTGCGGTCATCGCTTAAAACCGAATAGGCTTCGGCCGCCTCCTTGAAACTCTTTTCTGCTTCCTGGTCATCGGGGTTGCGGTCCGGGTGATATTTTAACGCCAGTTTACGGTACGATTTTTTAATTTCGTCCCGGGTTGCGTTGTTAGCGACACCCAATATTTCGTACAAGTCTCTCATTTCTTATTCACAATTACCTTGGCATGGCGAATCACTTTTTCTCTGTAAGTGAATCCTTTTTCAAATACATCAAGAATAACATTATCATCCCTTGTTTCGTCGGCCTTCGTCATCATGGCATCATGTATATCGGGATCCAGGACGTCGCCCACGGCGCCAAATGGCTTTACGTCCAAGGATTCAAAATATTTTTCAATCTTTGAAGATACCATTTTTACGCCGTCTGCCAGGGATTCATCACCGTTTTCATTTGCAGTTTCTGCAGCCTGCATCATACGCTCCAAGTCATCAATGATGGGCAAAAAGCCTTTGATAGCCTGTTCCCCATCATAAAGCAGCAATTTGGAAAATTCTTCTGTTTTCCTTCTCCTGAAATTGTCAAACTCTGCTTTCAGCCTCAGGTGCCGGTCCCCCAGTTCCTTCAATTCCTGCCCCAGGGCAGTAATTTTCTCATCTTCTTTGGGTACAGATTTTCTGGATGTTTTTTGCGGTGATTTTGGTTTTTCTTTTTTCCTTTTTGTTACACTTTTTGGCACAATGAACCTCTAAAATAGAATTTAATTAGTAAAAATGACCTGGAATTTAATTGTCTGAGTTTTTTCGTGACAACGACACGTATAAAATAAATTACTTCAATATGCCTGCTATTGCTCTGTAACTGCCCAAAATTGTAATGGTGGCGGATAAAACAAACAGCCAGATCCAGATGGCAGGATCAAAACTTAAGCGGATGCCCCAGCTGGTGAAATTGGCCAAAATATAATTCCCCGTCTCTATGGTACCCACCAGGGCGGGAAAAGCAATGCTGGATGACAGGATGGCAATAAAGAACCCTTCAAAAATAAATGGCATTTTAATGAAAGTTCTTGTTGCGCCGATCATCTCCAGGGTCAAGATCAATTGTCTCCTGGAATAAACAGATAATTTTACTGTATTGTAAATCACCAGGACCGCCACCAGAACCACTATACCGGCAATCACGGGCAATTTACCCAGGATGCGGTAGTAGGTTCTTTCAATCTTGCGGATCAAGCTGCCCTGATAGCGCACTTCCGCCACACCTTTCATGGTTTTTATTTTATTGACAATAGGATCCGCCTTCACCGGAACTTTACTGGCTCGGACCAGGTTGATGACTGCACTGACCGGCAGCGGATTGTATCCCAGAATATCCAAGATATCTTCTCCAAACTGGTCCTTGAATATTCTCATGGCATCTTCTTTTTTAATGAGCGTAGCTGTACGAACTCCATTGATCTTTTTGATTTGATGAATTAATCCCAGAGCCTTTTCATTGGCTACATCCTGGTCAAAGAACACTTCTATTTTATACTTGGCTCGCAGGTACTGCAGTATTTTGTGGGTGTTCTCTCCTGCAGTGGCCATGAGCCCTACAAAAAACAAGGCGAGGAATAAAGAGAATACAGCTGTAAAGGCTGTCATTTTATGGCGCCAGATGTTTTTAAATCCTTCAGAGATAAGATAATGAATTTTATCCATCAGCTGCCTCGAAGAGTCCCATTCTTTATTTCCAGAATGCGGCGGCCCCTGCCTTTGATCAGGTTATAATTATGAGAGGCCATTAAAATCGTCGTACCCATTTCATTAATGGTTTCCAGTAAACGTACCAGTTCAAAGGATGCCACTGGATCCAGATTCCCCGTAGGTTCGTCCGCAAGCAGTATATCCGGTTCCTTCACAATTGCCCGGGCCAGGCAGGCCCGCTGCTGTTCACCGCCTGATAATTCCATGGGTAAATGTTCGTTCTTGGTTTCCAAACCCACAAGATCAAGCGCTTCCTCGACCCGGTCAACGATCTCTTTGCCGGGAAAACCAAGTGCATGCAGCGGCAGGGCGGTGTTTTCGAACAGGTTTCTGTCACCGAGGAGCTTATAATCCTGGAAAACCATACCCACACCCTTCCGAGCCCCGGGTATTTTTCGGGTGGTAATTGTGCTGGAAGAATATTTTCCAACAATCACCATTCCCGCATCCGGGATCAGGTCAAAATAAATCAGCCTCATCAACGTCGTTTTCCCTGAACCAGTGGGGCCGATCAAAAATGCAAATTCACCCTCATCGATCTTGACGTTTAAATTATTGACACCATTGCCTTTTATATAGCTATAGGAGGCGTTCTGGAATTCAATCATCATTAAAATTAATCAATTTGTTATTAGAATGATATGGACAATCAACGATAATACTTGAAAGAATCACCATACATTTTGATTAATATTAACCATGCCGGATTTTACAATTATCCTGGATTGCATTCTGGTCCTTTTATCCATAATTATGCTTTGGAAAGGAGCAGAATGGCTGGTGGATTCTGCAGCCGAAATTGCCCATACGCTGCATGTATCAGATTTAGTGATAGGACTAACGGTGGTGGCCTTCGGAACATCTGCACCGGAATTTGCGGTCACCATCAGTGCCGCTTTTTCGGGACAGTCCGAGATCAGTATAGGCAATGTGATCGGATCAAATATATTCAATCTTGGCTTTATTCTGGGCGGCACCGCGGTGATCCGCCCCATTTCCACCTCACCCAAACTTTTTAACCGTGATGGTTTATATTTACTGATCAGCACCTCCATTATCTTTTTCATGTTTTTCGGACTTGACGGCTGGACACCCAGCGACGCCTACTCTAAAACGGAAGGGGGCTTTTTGTTTTTAATGTTGATTGGGTATATCTTGTACCTGTTCTTAAAAAAGGAACCCGTCGAAGAGACCCACCCTCACAGCGCCACCTGGCTGTCTTATATATATTTTATCGTTGGGCTAATATCCATTGTTGCAGGCGGACATCTGATGGTCACCCACGCCTCCAACGTGGCACGCTATCTGGGTGTATCTGATTGGATTATCGCAGTGACCATCGTTGCCGCAGGAACCTCAGCTCCTGAACTGGCGACCTCCATCACGGCTGCGTTAAAAGGACGCCATGGAATTGCTTTGGGGAATTTAATCGGCAGCGACCTATTTAACCTCCTTGGTGTTCTGGGCCTGGCTGGAATCATCAACCCCACAATGATAGAACAGGAAATTTATTTCAGCGTATTTAACCTGATCATGATGGTTGGCCTGGTCCTGCTAATGATACGGACCAATTGGCGAATATCCCGGATCGAAGGCGGCATCCTGGTGGCGATCAACCTGATCCGCTGGTATTTTGATTTCGCTTCTTAAATTTTTCTTTTAGCTATATAAATTATTTTTATTGATATATTCCCATACCGGCAGAGTCACCATATAACGAATGGTCTTGTCTTCCGCCCAGCGGGAACGGATTGTTTTTGATGATATTTCAAAGCGGGGGATATTTGCAAATTGAACCCTGTGCAGGATCCAGGGTGCCAGATCGCTGGGCCGAAATCCGGGCCTGATAGCCACAATGACCTGACATTCATTTAATATCGCCCTGGGTTCTTTCCAGGTATGGAAATTCAACAAGGTGTCGCTGCCAATGAGAAAATAACAGTTATCCCTGGTTAGATTCATACTTTCCTTAATGGACAGGATTGTGTCAATGGAGAATGAGATTCCCTTCCGGTTTAACTCAGCATTTGATATATCAAAATTGGGGTTTTCTGCAATGGCCAGCCGCAGCATGTCGACGCGCTTTTCCACTGCTGTTATGTCATTTTTATGAGGCGGCTTGTAGGCTGGAATAAACAGGATTTTATCAAATGATTCTTCTTCGCATACGGTCTGCGCAATTAATAAATGACCTATGTGGGGCGGATCAAATGTTCCGCCAAAAAGACAGATTCTCAATTGGATTCCTTGGTGATCTTTTTCTCAGCTTCGGCAATGGACGCAAGTGCATCGTCGTATAGTTCACTGGCCTTTAAAACAGTTTCATAGTCAGCCAAATGCTGATTGGCGGCCTCGAGATTCAGATCTTTAGCATAGGCTTTTATAATCCACAGCTTGGTATCATCCACAACATCCGTATCATAATAAAGATTGTCTACCCGTTGAAAAACCATTCTTGCTGACTCATATTCCTCCATTTTCATATATAAGATACCGGTTTCGAATTCCTTTTCACCCACCTTATTCCTAAGAATCCTGATGGAGGATAAAACCTCATTTTTATAGGGGGATCCTGGAAAATCATCCAGGAATTCCTGGTAACGTTCCAGTGCTTTTTCCGTATAGGTCTGATCATGATAAAAGTCTGGAGACTCGATCCGGTAGGCCTCGCATATTTTAAACCTTGCTTCTTCAACAAAGGGGCTGAAGGCCATTTTCCGGGTCAGTTTTTCATATTCAGAAATGGCCAGGATATACTCCTTGTTTAAAAAATAGGCTTCTCCCAGGTAATACTGGGCATCATCACCCAATTCTGTGCCTGAACCCCGAATCAGAACAGAGGTGAACTCATCCTGTGCACGGAGATATTTTTCTTTTTCAAGAAATTTCATGCCCTGTTCAAACCGTTCTTCAATGGTATGTTCCGCACCGGCTTTTGTCCCGGCACAGTTGCAGGCTAACAGTATTGCAGTAGTGATATATAGGGATGTAAATCTTTGCTTCATTTTAAAACATGACCGTAATTGCCAATCCCCCTATGCCAGCCGTATTATAGGGATTGTAGAGTAAACTCACATCTGTATCAATTGTTTTATTGGATTGCTGTTTCCTGGATGATTTTCTCTGGTTTGACCAGACCGCATCCATACCGCTGATCACATGGTTGAACATTATGGCACTGATACTGAATTTGGCGAAACTGAGCCAGTCATTGGATTCTTTGCGTTGATCGAGATAGTGGTCTTTTTTAGGAGTTTTAATGATAATTTCCGTAGTGTCACCCACATCTTTTTCTTCCCAGTACCATTCACTGCTGGCATCCGCCCAGCCGCCCAGGAATTGATCATATTTGCCAATGTTTTCATAAAAATGACGATCCCGTGCAATAGTTACTTCACTGCTTTCTGCCCATTCGGGGTGTAATTCCAGGCTATCGGAGCTGACAAATTCGCCGTATTGTTCCTGGAGCGAACCACTGAGCACCAATATCAGGTCATGGGTGCCAGCTAAATTCAGCAGTGCTGGAAAATGATTCCATTGTCTGCCTTCATTATCAATATGAGTGGAGAATCGATTTGTAACCCAATTGGCCAAGGTCCAATTATCATTCGCAAAAGACTGAAACTCATCCTTCAGGTTTGCTGCACGGCTATTGCAGACAGCCCAGGTCGCGATGCTGGCCAGTTCGACTCCAGCAAAGCTGGCTGTTTTCCACATTGGCTCACGGTTATAATATTGTCCTGAACCTGGCAGGACCAGCGACATTAACAATGGCTTTCCCGGGTATTGTATTACTGGTTCCTGATGGATAACAACCGAGAGGGTGTCCTGTTCCTGCTGCTCTCCTTCCAGGGTGTCCTGGACAGCAGCAACACTGCAAATAGACAGCAATGCGGTGGCATTAAAAATCAAATAGTATTTTGAAATACGTCCGAGGTTCTTTTTCATAGGTAGTTTGAGTGTTTTGTGCAACATGTTCATTCCTAACAACATTGACTGGTTGGTGATATTCAACTTCAATAGCGGTAGGGAAATTATAAAAAGAAAAGCCATTCATCCGCCATTGAATTCCAACTGATTTTTTCCAGGCATGATTATCCGCTGCGGTCCAGGCATCCCCGATTTGCAGGATGGCGCCTATGGTGCTGTTTTGAAAGATCGTCCACAGCAGGGGGTAGTGCTTTTCTCTGAAAATAGGAATTCTGAAAGAATATTCCGCCAATGCCTTTCTTGTACCCTGAATACTGTAGAATGGATATCCTTTCAAACCCGGCAAACCACCGAGATAGAAGTGGAAAAATGAATCTACCGAGTTATCGGAGATCCATCCTGCCTCAGCTTTCAAGGACATGGTCCATCTTTTTATCCAGGGTAATTCATAATGGTACACGGCCCCGACCTGCAGTCGGGTCAAGTCATAATCCACGAAATCTTCTGTCAGTGTGCCTGAATCAGAAAAATTCAGTCCCTGTATAAACTTATTCTTCTCTAGATCCATGTTGGCCCATATTTCAAAGCCATTGGAGGGGTTGATGCCGCCGTCCAATCGTTTTTTCATCATGTCCAATTTCCAGCTGGTGCTTAAATTCCAGCCGCGGAAATAGTCATAAGCGGCACCAGCCTTCAAGCCTTCCGTGGGCAGCTGCTCATTAATGAATGCCCTGTACCACTGCCTGGATGCATATAATTCCAGTAAACTGCCAAAAATCGGCACCTTCAATCCGCCTCGGAACTGCACCAGACGGAACTTTATATCATCATCGATAGGGTATACGCCCTGATACAGAGTAGAGTCGCTTGTATTACGGGTGACATAATATGTTTCGAAAAAAAGGGTAGGGTAAAACCGTTTGAATTCAAAATTGAAAAATAAATCTGTGTCTTGAAGCTGATTCACGGAAGCACCGCCAAACAAGGACAAGCGATTAATGATTTCACCAGAATAAAAATAAAAGCCTGGTTTCACAGTGCCGTAATCCACCATTAGTTTGGGCATGATAAACATTTCAGTGAATTGATCATCATATTGTTCGGCAATCGCCGGGTCAAGTTCCACTATTGGCGGTTCAAGCCCCTGATGTGTTTCATGAAATGATCGGGGATAACCAACCAGAGCCTCATCAATGACCTGAAATGAATCCAGGATTGCGATCGTATAGGATCCATTTTTATACAATGAATATAGAATGCGGTTCTGTTCATCCATGTCAGGCATAAAAGCGCCGCCGACGGTATTGGTAATGAAGCCCATTGCGCTGTCAACGGGATTCATCAGGTATAGATTATAAATACCAGTTCGGTCATCAGAAAAGATGCTTACGCGCCTGGCGGCTGTGGCCATATTGCGTTCATCCCAGTGCGGGTTATTCATCAACAGGGTCGTTTCACCGGTATTCAGGTCTATTTTCCCGATATCCCGATAATGATGGGTTGTGATGTCGAAGGTGAGACTGTGATAATCAGCGGCATAGGATAAATAACTGATCATGGGCCGCTGGTCAAAATCGGTAGTCCTTCTTACTGCCATGGTTTTCAAGTCCAGGATGAATATATCCTGGCTGCCATCGTAGGTTGCCAGATAGGCCAGGGAACTGTCCCTGGCAATAAAAACCGGATTAAAAGCCCGGGCATCATAGGTCAAACGCGTTTCTTTTTCTGAACTTAGGTTATAACAATACAGGTCATAGAATTTTGAGCCATTCCTATTGGGAAATTTTGGTTTTTTACTGTAGAATATTTTCTGGCCATCTGGATGCCAGGTCGGTGCTGAAAAAACAGCACTGCTTATTTTTTCTTCTTCACCGGAATCCATATCATAAATGTATAAGTCTGTTTGACCAAAATAATCATTCTCCTTATTGCTCAAGTAGGCAAAGGCTTTTTTTCCCGGCTGCCATTTGGGGAAAATATTGGTACTGCCAGCGGTAATAATTTGCCTGCCCTCTACAAGATTGATCTGGATCGGCCGGGACAACCTGCCATATCGAGACTCCACTTCCGCCTTAAACGCCTTATACAATTCCTCACCGCTGATGCCTGTCACATTGGCTATGGTTTTATCAATGGAATATTGCCAGGGTTTGGATAATTCGATCAAGATGTCTTTCAGGGTATTCGAACCATATCGGGATGCTATATAGCGTGAGAGGGCAAAACCGGAATTATAGGTTGATTCATTACCGATGCCCTTCTTGCCAAAGGTGTTCATTTCTGTAAAAGATAATAAATTATTATTTATAGCCCGGTCCCTCAGGATCATATCCCGATGGGTATCCCAGTGGTCCCAGTCCGCGCCATCATACATAAACTGGGCAATTCCTTCCGCCAGCCATGGCGGGACCACCGTACCAGGGACCGGATAGCTCACCAGTGTATTTGGATAGCCATAGAGGACATCCGGTCTTTTCTCCTGTTCATAATTCATCAATTGAACGTAGGCTCCGGGGAACCGTGTCCCTGCTTTCATGGCCTTCTGCAAAGTAACAATATGAGTGAATTCATGGGTGATCACATTCTGCAGCCAGCGGTGGCTGCCCCGCAGTTCAAAATCAAGGGGCGAAGCCCAGATCATGATTTTATTATCATAGTAATATGCCGCCCCGTTGGAATAATCATCAGGATCCATTAATACCAGATGGGTCTTTCCAGACGGTTCAAAATCATAAAGAGCGGTCACTTTACCATAGATTCTTTCTGCAACGGTAGCTGCTTCCCGGGCCGTCGCTTCCGTTTCATCATGAAAATGGACCTTAAAATGCTTTGTATCAAAGGTATGCCAGTTAAATTCAGAATGGTTGTATTCGATCTGGGAAAACAGAAATGAAACAGCGAAAAAGACAATAAGATTAAAACGATACATTAATGTATAATGGCAATTTTAATAATATCAGTACTTATATTACTATTATCTATAGCGGAAACATGGGCAAAATACATACCTGATTCTACCTCAGACACCTCCCATTCCCATTCAGAGACTTGCAGGCCGGGACGCAGATTATCTATGTTAAAGTCCGTCACAAAATATCCGGCCAGATCGTATAATATAACCTTAATCTGTTCCGCATTCACGGATTCAACCCTGATTTTCCCTGCATTCTCTCGGATTGGATTGGGATAACAATATGCCCTATGCAGAATCGTATCGTTTGTAAAATTGCTAGTGTAGTCAAGGGACACTGTCCTGCTCCTGCCCCAGTTGCCATGTTCAAACGACCACTCATTGCCCTTAGTATCTATTGCAGCGCCGAATGTGTAAATGGCTGATCTTGTCAGGACAGCATTTTTCCCCTGAAGGGTACTAACTGCAATTAATTGATCATTATGACTGGATGCTATCCGATATATTATATTGCCCTGATGATCAAAAACTAAAATTGAGTTTGAAACGGCTGCCTTGCCCACGATCTCAGGATGATGGTCACCTATCAAGTCCCGGGCCAAAATCGGTGTTTTAAGCTTTACTTCCAGAGGAAAACCAGGCATGAGGTTCAAGTCTGAATTAAAGGCATATAGTGTGCCATTCTCTTCAAGTGCCAGGAGATCTAGCGTAGCATCCAGGTTTAGATCTATTCCGGCCAGGTATTGAAACCGGTGATCTGTCCACTGGGTGACTGTGCCGTTAAAATCTGTAACGGAAATGCCGTCGTTACTCAAACTGATTCCATAATGGTAAGAAGCAGGAAAAAATACTTTCCGGGTATGGTTTATCCACTCGCTGGCCGAATAAACAGTCGGCTGGTCCGCAGGGTCAAAATAGACTGTGTAAACGGCAGAATCCAGAGTTTCAAATGAAGTCAGCATAACCGTATCTGCCTCAAACAGGTATTTATAATGCCACAATCTGGTATAATCGCTGCCGTATTCTACAATTTCGATCAGGGTATGATCCTCTCTGATCAGGTATCCTATGAACACATCGTTGCTCTCAATAACAAGAAAATATTGACGATCGTCTGCCTGGTCTGCATGGGCAAACCAGAGTGAATCGCTGCCGCCAATTAGTTCTGAAACACCGTCGTCATCCAGATCAAACACAGAGCGCAAAAAAGCAGAACTGTCCGGATAGCCCGGCATCATCATGGAATTGGTTACAATAATTGTCATGGTGTCACCGGGTTCGCCTATATCCCCAATGGTAATATAGGAAGCAGCGCCGTCATTGGCAGATGTATTTGGAAAGGTAGAAGGACCGAATTCCAGTTTTTGTCCCTGCATACCCGGGTTGGAACGATTGTATTCTTCATTCCCCTGGAACCACATATCGCCAAAATATCCGCCGGATGGATCGGCAAATAAAAAGAACGATGGATGACCTATATCCTGGGCACCGTCAGCCTCCTCCAGGTCCACACCCAGGCGGTTTATATTTGAGTTCACTGTATAACCATCCAGGCCGCTATTGATAACACTACGATCGATATGCCAGATCAACAGTCCGGAAGCAGGCAGCCCCAGATCATAATTAGGGATGAATGTTACCACACCATTGTCATCTTTTTGAATTTCAACACTGTCAAATAGTGTTTCCACCAAAGGCGGATATCTGTCCTCACCGGAGGCTTTCCACATATTGTATCTCATAGAATCCAGACTCACACCATCATGGACATCATTGGTTCTATTCTCAACCAAAAAGGACTCTAACCCATGGATGGGCAATTCTACCACCTGCCCTCTACGTCTTGATAATAGAGTGATCACGGAACTGAACTCTGCCTCTACAGGTACTTCCCAGCCGGCATAGGATCGGGACCATGCCGTGGGTGGTGCCGGGATCAGGCCCCGGCCATTATTGGATCCCTGATCCATGAGTCCAAAAATACCTACACCACTCTCCCCTGTTTCAATATTCCACAGGGGCGGTAGGCCGATCGCAAAACCCAGCATGAGTGCGAACGTACCTGTGAGTCCATACTGATACTCGCAGGGCTCCGAAGATTCGGAAAACATTTCATCGGCAATATCATAGAGCAAATGGTTTTGCGTCTCCGGGAGTAGAATGCCTTCTGTAATTACTCCATTTCCCAGTTGAATACCATTGGTACCCAGGTATTCGAAAATCATTTTCCTGTCAATAAAAGTTGATGGAATATCCTCTGGTGTAGGGTCCAGAAACGGCAATGAAAAATCCTGCCCGATGCCCGCATGAAAAACAACAACCAGGTCAAACTCTGAAAAATCAATATTTCCGTTCTCATAGGCTGTAATCAATGCATCCTGGAATAACCGGGTTAAACGTTCCTCCTGGATATCATCCTGTCCATAGGGATGATAATAATTCATCTGCTGTTCCAATTCGTAGTTCGCTTGGACACCATCAGGATAGATCACAGAATTTTCCAGGTCTATACCAAAATCACCATAGGACACAGATCTGAAATAGGCATCAACCGCCTTTAATTGCGATTGAAAGTAGAATTGATCATGGGGCGGCGGGTCGATAGTGTATCCACCGCAGTCAATCCCGGAAGACTGCTGCAGGAATTGGCCATTTCCTGTCGTACTGGCAGCATCATCTTCAGCGAATGAAACCCGCAAGGCACAAATACGATAATTGCCGATGATATCCCCGGCCAACATACCATAAAAGCAGACCAGGAAAATGGACCTGCGCAAAAAAACCAACCACATGGTGTATGGAGTGGTTTTAAAATTCCATATTCAGGGAAAAGCGCATAGTGTTGGTTAATGGATGGCCGGTTTCACCATAGGTATAGCCAAAATCAAAACCGTAACCAGCAAATCGCAAACCAATACCAAAGGTAGGGTTATTGATTTTCCCTGTCTTATCATAATAAAAGCCAGTTCGTATGGCAAAATATTTCCCATACCAGTATTCCAGTCCGATATTATGGACCAGTTTATCTATTTCATTGGATAAGGACCTGTCCTTGGCATTGCCAACTTCTTTTTGGCCCCATTCATTGTACGGCCCCCAGCCGGCGTCGCCCGGCTCACCCGAAGTCTTTACCATCTCGCCATCTTCGGTATCAATAACTCCATCATTATCCAAATCCTCCCAGTCGTAACCACCAATTACTTTATCCCCCATTCCATCCGATGCAGATTTATCCATATCGCCGCCCAGGAACCAGTCGTCCACCCAGGACGTGAATAAAGCCAGATAAATGGGATCGGTGTGGGCGATCTCCAGTTTCCCATCATCATTAAAATCATTGCCGGGGCTGAGATTGCCATCCTCATCATAGCCGCCGATGTAGCCATCCCCGTTCCAGTCCATATCAGGATAAGATGAAACGAGCAGTTTATCTACATCATATACAAAATTCAGTTTATTAAACTTTGTATTGACCAGCGCATAATTCAAGCCCAGAGTTAGGTTTGTAGGCTGCGGGTCTGCCTGGTCGGGGTCAATAAATGAAACTTTTGGCCCAATATTAGAAAGGTTAATCCCGAGGGTCAGGTTTGGCAGCAGCCATTGTTTGTGCATATAGCCCACATCGAACCCAAAATCCGTGGAGGTCCCTTTCCCTTTTTCGCTCCCCGCACCAATTTCCACAAGATGCTGGTAAGAAACCTTGGCATTCATACCAAAGGACTGTGTTGCAGAGATTAGGGCACTGTATGACATGGAAAAACTGGACATGTAGCTTGTAAATGTGCCTAGTTCTTCTCCGGTTTCGCTGGTGCGGGTCTGTTCCCCCAAATTGAGGAAGATCAAATGTCCTCCAACTGTACCCAGGGTTTCATATTTTTTCCGGAAGGCAAAAAATTCATAATACATATCATTCGCCAGACCCGGAAGCCAGTTTACATGCATGAGAGCCAGTTCGGAGCCATCTAAAAACCCAAGTCCTGCAGGATTCCAGTAACTGGCATAGGCGTCATTAGCCACGGCAACCTGCGCTTCCCCCATTCCTCCAGCACGGGCACCGGGAGCGATCAGTAAAAAAATAGCTCCTGCTTCACTTTGTGCAAATAAAGGGGCGGCAAGGAGTGCGGTGAGTAAAAACGCTACTCTTAAACGCTTCATAAAACGTCTCCTGGATAATTTCTATGATATTTTTGCCCTATTCGGGCAGAATTATTAGCGTTTAAAGAATATTTGTTATCCAATATTATTGGCGGCGAACTTATTTCGTACACCTATACCAAGCAAGAAATGAATTCAAGTTGAATTTGTTCCAACTTAGTTTAACAATCCTAATGTTAATATGGGTATATAGGTGATGAGAGCAACAGCTACCAGTTTCACAATGAAAAACGGAAATATGGATCTGTAAATTTTAGGCATATCCTCATTGAATCGGTAGGCAGCCAGAAAAAGATTCATCCCCACCGGAGGTGTAAGGAACCCCAGTTCCATATTGGCGATAAATATAATCGCCAGGTGAAATGGCTCCACACCAAAATGAGCCCCAAGCGGTTTAATCAATGGTACGATAACAATTATTGCTGAGAAAATATCCATCAAGCAGCCAGTCATCAGTAAAAAAATATTCAGCAAGAGCAGAAAAAAATATTTGGAAGAAATGGCAGCTTTGACCCATGCCAGGAGCTGCATGGGAATTTGGGCATCCACCAGATAACTTGTGAGGCCCATGGCGATACCAATAATGATCAATACACCGCCGATCAAGGTGGCACAGTCAATGATAATAGAAGGCAGTTGATTGAGTGTGATATCCTTATAAACAAAAAATTCAATAATAAAAACATAGAGCACAATAATGGCAGCTGTCTCCACCAAGTTTGTATAACCTGCGAATACGCCCAGCAGGATTAGAACGGGTATCACCAGCTCCCAGCTTGTTTCCAGACATACCTTAAGGGCTTTTTTGGGATCAAAGACATGGATTTTCACTTTTTGGTGTCGACCCTGGATAAAAGCCCATGTAGAAATCATGACTATCAGCAGGGTTCCCGGCATCAGGCCTGCTATAAAAACGTTTTTTACCGAAATTCCAGCTCTAACGCCATAGATTATCGCCGGCAAACTGGGAGGGAATAACAGCCCGATGGAACCTGAGACCGTAATCAGACCAAGAGCAAATGTTTTGCTGTATCCTTCCTTAACCAGCAGCGGCAGCAAAAGGCCTCCCAGAGCTAGGATAGTAACACCAGACCCACCTGTAAGGGCAGTGAAAAAACCGCATAAAAGTACCACGATAACAGGTGTACCGCCGGGAATCCATCCAAACAATGAACGAAATACATTGACCAATCTGGTTGAAGCATTGCTTTCCGCCAGCAGATATCCCGCCAATGTAAACAGGGGAATTGTGGGCAGGGTTGGTGCAACCACAATGCGATAGGCTTCTGCGGGAATTGCGGATATAGAGGTAAAGTCATTCCAGAACAATAAAACAGCAGCACCTCCCAGTCCGGTGAATATTGGCGCACCGTAGATCAGGGCAATCAAAATCAGCCCCAGACCAATCCAGACTACCGGGACTGCCTCCTGTACAGTTTCCGTGACAGAAATAATAGCAAAAAAAACACCAGAAATGATGAGCGTGACCCGGTGGATGTGCTGCTTATAACTTTTGAAATAGATTTGCACCGCCATCAATGTAAACCCAACAGGCATAATGACCATTGCCGCCCATCTGGGTATATTGGGAGCAATTTCAAAAGGAAATTTGTATTCGATTTTTAATAGATAAAAACTGCCCCATGCCAGGGAGATTATAATAAGAAAAGACATGGTTTTTGCAATCCAGCGACCCAAATGAAGACTGCCTTCCTGGTTAAAAATCGGTTCCCTGGTCAGCGCCAGAAGTTTATTTCGCCGTGCCGCCAGTACAGCACCCAGAAATCCAATCCACAGCGTGCAATGCTGGACAATGGCCTGGGAAGCAGGTATAATATTGGTCCCGAAAAGACGAGCAATCGTTTCTATCACAGGGAGAATAGACATGGCTGAAAAAATCACCAGAGCCAGAGTATCTTCACCCCACTTAATACGCCCGACAAGACGATCAAGATTTTGCCGACTGACCATTATTCTTCCTGAGAAACCTGCAGTATGTTCATTACCCTGTCGAAAGTCTCTTCACTTATGGTATTGCCGCGCATGATGGGTCCCAGGCGCTGAACCTCTTTCCTCCATTGTTGTTCCTCATTCGGAGTGGGAGTATGTACCTGCAGGCCGTACTGTTTCATGGCTTCAATGGCCTGAAGTTCCGATTCCCGGTTTACATTCACCGATCGCTCCTTAATTTCATCAAGGATCTGAATTAGCCCGGCATGGTATTTTTTTGGAATTCTATTCCAGGTTTTCACATCAATGACGACACCTGCCAGCAACAGTCCCCACTTCATATCCAGCATATGGGTTGCTATTCCAAAGGTTTGACGCGCCAGGGCATATAAAGGCACGGTGGAAAATGTATTTATTAACCCTGTCTGTAGCCCAGAAAGTAGTTCTGTTCCAGCCAGCGGAACGACAGTATACCCGGCTTTCCTATATACTTTCTCGTATTCATAATTCCCAGCCCAGGTAAAAATTTTTTTATCTTTTAAATCACCTGGCACTCTTATGGGTTCCGTACTGAACCAGTACGCCCAGCTTAAATCCGATACATAGAGCAGTTTGACACCGTCATTTTCCATTTCCTTAGATAAACCTGGTAACAGATCAGCTAAAACATTATTAACATCATCGAAATTCTGGTAAGCCAGGGGCAGGAAAAACGCAGAAAATTCAGGCGCCAATTCCGATAAACCTTCTGTAGAAAGGGCAGCTGCATGTATCTGGCCAATCCGCATCTTTCGCACCATGTCCCGCTCGTCACCTAGGATACCGCCGGGATAAATTCTGACCTGGACTTCACCGTTGGTCGCCTGATTCCATTTTTGACCCAAATCAATTAGAATATCATGCCATGCGGTCCCTTCAGGAGCCAGAGTGGCAACCTTGATGACTGTTTTTCTAGCATGCAAACAAGTTGAAACAAGTAAAAGTATTAGGATTATTCTCTTCATTCGAAAAAGTACTCATCTGTTTTGGTTAAAAGCCACTTTGCCCTTTCCTGGGCTATAATATTACCCAGTCTCAGGTCCTGATCCTGGTTTATATTCATTCCACTCACGTATTCCAGTTTGCGAATAAACTCGCTTTTATGCTGAAATTTTTTATCGATATTTTCGGCAAAGCTGACAAAGGCACCCGCATCCATGCTGTCCGATGAAGAAACTGCCAGTTCATAATATTTGTTCACGGAATCAATTAATGCATCGCCGACCAAATCAGAGCGAGTAGCCGTATAGCTGATCATCGCTGAATAAAGGGCACCATGATTCCAGTCTGCATCCAGCCTTAGTGCAGCTTTTAACAATTTACCCACCCTGGGTAGCTGAATCAGTTCAAAAGGATTACCCCTGCTGGCCCGTATTGCACCCCCATACGCTGCTGCAAGCCAGTACAGTTCATAAATATCATCTTGCACAAACAAAATAATATTTTCCTTTCCTGACAGCCATTCTTCGAATTCTGGATATTTTTTGGTTAGATTTAAGGTCCCTATTTTAATGGCATCTTTCAACAGCGAATATGCGTCTCCGGCTCGCTCCAGCCCTTGCTGATAGTCTTCTGCGAAAAGACGATCGGCCTCCTCCAGAATGAAGCCATAGGCAAACTCAACTTCCAATTTTAATAATTTCCGTCTTTCCGGGTGTGTTAAACTGTCTTTTTCCCTGAATGATGCGATCTGGTTTTCAAAATAATAGGTACTGATCAGTTGGGGATGATCAACAATAATGCGCCGGGGTACGCAGCCTGCAGTAAAAAAGATAATTAAAATGCAGGGTAGTTTTCCCTTAAAACCCATGCCGGGTTACAAAACTGAATTAATGATCATAAACCGGAAAGGAAGAACACAGTGTATGCACATCTTTTTTTACCCTGTTCAGCGCTGTCTCGTCATCATTCTTTTTCAGTGCAGTATCTATCCAACTTACAATCATGCGCATTTCATCTTTTCCCATTCCCCGGGTGGTGACTGCCGGGGTTCCCAATCGAATCCCACTGGTGATAAATGGGCTTCTTTGATCAAAGGGTATCATATTTTTATTTACAGTGATGCCTGCCTTACCCAGCACCTGTTCTGCAGTTTTCCCGTCTATATTTATTGAGGTTAGGTCAAGTAACAATAAATGAGTATCCGTACCGCCTGATATCAAGTCGTAGCCAAGGGCAAGAAACTCCTCTGCCATTGTTTTGGCATTATCAATAATAGTTTGCGCATAGAGGGTAAACTCCGGTTGTAATGCTTCGCCGAATGCGACTGCCTTGGCACCGATAATATGCATTAAAGGCCCGCCCTGAATACCCGGCATGACCATGGAATCAATAAGTTCAGAGATCATTTTGATTCTGCCGGATTTTGGTGCTGTTTTTCCCCAGGAATTCTCCATGTCCTTCCCCATCATAATAATACCTCCCCGGGGTCCACGCAGGGTCTTATGGGTAGTACTGGTCACGACATCGCAATACGACATTGGCGAGGGATGAAGACCGGCGGCAACCAAACCACTGGGATGCGCAATATCTGCCAAGAGATAAGCGTTCACAGAATCTGCAATTTCCCGGAACTGTGCGAATTCAATAAAACGTGGGTATGCGCTGCCACCGCAAACGATCAGTTTCGGGCGGTGTTTTTGTGCCAAATCCTGTACCTCACCAAAATCAACTCTGCCGGAATCTTTGGATACATGATAAGAGATAAAATGGTACAGCTGGCCTGAAAAATTAACAGAACTGCCATGCGTGAGATGTCCGCCATGAGCCAGGTCCAAGCCCAGGACAGTATCGCCTGGTTCAAGAAAAGTCATAAACACAGCCATATTTGCCTGAGATCCTGAATGCGGTTGTACATTGGCATAACCTGCACCAAACAATAATTTCAGACGTTCCCGCGCTAAATTTTCAGCCTCATCAACATAGTCGCAGCCTCCATAGTAACGTTTACCAGGATACCCTTCTGCATATTTATTGGTCATCACCCCACCCGCCATTTCCATCACGGATTGGCTTGCAAAATTTTCCGAGGCGATCAGTTCTAGCGTGGTTTCTTCCCGCTCCAGTTCCCTGGTAAGTGCGGCGTGGATTTCAGGATCAGACAGGGCAAGAAAAGACAATGACTATTTCCAGTCGTCTTCCGGTAGAAGGGCTTCCGTTACCCAACGGTAATCAGGAGATACTGGTTTGATTTTCCGTGTTCTTTTTACCTTATCTTCCGCCATAAACCACTGCGCTCTCCCGTACATAACATCCTTGGCGTTTTCATCCAGCCAGTCTTTTTTATTAAATATTCCCCTGTATCCCTTATTTTCCGCAATGACAAAGTAATTATAGGCCAGTTTGGCCACGATGCGGTCATCGATTGTAAATGGATTTTTTCGAAAATGATCCCATCCATAATAGTATACTTTAGCTTTCTGCAAGTATGTATCCCCATTGTCGGAATTAACATCGATTGATTTATCAGCCCATTTTAATGCTTTGTCATATTCTGCGGTCTCAATGAATATATCAGACAATGAAATAGCAATACGTTCATCCCGCGGATCAATTTTAAACAATGCGTTATAGGCCTGCGCTGCTTGCTCCAAGTCATCTATCTTTTTACTGGCCTCGGCCAGTTTTCTATAGGCAAGCTTGCTCGTTGGATCTTTTTGGATCACGGATTTGAGAATAGCCACTGCGTCCTGGGGAAGGTCTGCCTGCATAAGACGGTCAGCATAATCAAGTCCATAACTCAAGTTTTCAGTATTGTCCTGATATCGTTTTTTGTAGACATCCAGGGGATCTCTGCCACTGCTTTCAAAAGCCAGGGCAAGTTCACTTTGGGCAATTTCGTTACTTTCATCCATTTTGAGAATCTTTTCCAAAATAAGAATTTGATCTTCATAACGTTCTTGCTCCTTATAGAGCTTAGAGAGATCATTCAATACGTTAACATCTTCAGGTGAAAGATCTGCAAGTCGTTCATATTCAATAATCTCCTTGTTCAATTTGCCCTGACGCTTATAGGAATAGGCCAGTCTTTTCCTTAATTCAATATTCTCTGGCAATTTTTGCAAGCCGTCCAATAAGACGAATTCTGAACTATCAAATTTTCCCATCTGTTCATAGGCAATAGCATAGTACTGATAGATCTCCTGGGGGGGGGCAAAGGTCGGGTTCCATTCATCACAATCCAGGGATGTGATCTCACTGTAAATTTTTACTGTTTGTTTCCAATCACGGTTTCTATAA
>Ga0209752_1000306_pt1 | contig 24052 bp, 20 predicted proteins | sample METZYME_3_250m_FD_187548 | JGI IMG/M metagenome (GOLD analysis project Ga0209752, IMG submission 187548) | Marine microbial communities from oxygen minimum zone in mesopelagic equatorial Pacific - METZYME_3_250m (SPAdes) (version 2) | ecosystem: Environmental > Aquatic > Marine > Oceanic...
GAAGCGCGTCTGGAAATGCTGGATGATGTTCAGTGGAGTGCTCCATTTTATTGGTCTGCGTTTGTGATGGTTGGACGTAATACTTAAAAACATGGAGCAATTAGTCATTCATGGTGGAGCAGGAAGTCTGGAAGGGAAAACGACTGAAGCTCAGAAAATGCATGATTCCCTTTGTAAGATATGGGAAGAGACATTTGAAGTACTTCAAAAACGCTCTGCAGAAGATGCCGTTCGGCATGCTGTCCGGATGCTGGAGGATGATCCTGTTTACAACGCCGGAACTGGATCCAAGCTTCAGGCAGACGGTCAGATACGCATGAGCGCAGCCTTAATGGACGGCACTAATAATCGGTTTTCTGGCGTGATCAATGTTCAAAATATCCGGAATCCAATTGAAGCAGCAGCATTGCTGTCCGGAGAAAAACATTCTATTTTAAGTTCTGCACAGGCAACTGAATTCTGTCGAACAAAAGGCATTCCCGAATACAATCCGGAAACTGAGTTTCGCCTGCACGAATACAAAAGTAATTGTGCCGGAATTCACGGAACAGTAGGAGCCGTGGCGCTTGACAAAGATGGACATATATTTGCCGGAACATCAACTGGCGGAATCGGTTGTGAAATTCCTGGACGTGTCAGTGACAGTCCAACAGTAGCCGGAACATATGCCTCCACAAAAGCAGGTGTTTCCTGTACAGGAATTGGTGAACAAATTACCCAGCAAGCCGCTGCTGCAAAGGTAGTAACCAGGGTTGGGGATGGAATGTTGCTGAATGAGGCAGTTACCAGAACAATGCATGAAAGTGACGACTTCAATTATTTATATGGGCTGATTAGTCTGGACTCGGAGGGTCACGTTGAGGTGGGTAAAACAGCTGCGCTGAGTGATGTTTTCTATGCATTTCACGATGGTGAAAAAATCAGAACATTTTTTGAGTGATTAATTTTTTGAAGTTCAGTTGCCTGCAGAATATTTGCTGCGCTCATTATCTAACCATTCTCCGATAAAAAGTTGTTGAGAATCTGGCATCTGATAACGCTGTTCAAGAATGAAATTGTCCAAAAATGGGCCAGTTTGCAGAAGAAATTGATTCCGCCACATTTCACTTTGTGACAATTTTGCATCAAAGTGCAGTTTGCCAATTCCAATTTGTCGTCTAAAACGAAAACGCTCCATAGTGTAACCGGATGCGACAAAAACTAATTCAATCGCTGAAGCTTCGAGATCAAAGTGTATTCGAAAACGTCCATCCTCTTCCGGAAAAACCAGCCTTGCCTTTGGCGCATAAAGAGGGGATTCGTTTTCAAATTGAATAAATTGCGAATAATATTCAAGAACAACGACGAATCCTTTGGATTTTAGGTCATTTCCGTTTTCTTCCAGTAAAGTACCATCAATCCACTGTGTTCCCCATCCGGGGCGATAGTTCAGTGATTCCGGATAACAACCTCCTGAGAAAGTTAGTATCAACAGCAGATACAGAATAAAAAATCTCATTCCTCTGGGCTCTCTATATAGATTGAATCTATCTTGAAGATAAGCTAAACCCCCAGAATTGCAAGTTATTGTTCAGGAATTTACAGTGTTGCCAAAACTTTGTAGTTCTTGACCCTGCACTTAGGTTTTGCTAAACTTACAGGATTGGATTTTAGTTAGACTGAGTTTGCAAATGAGAGAACTATTTTTCATAAATTTATCACTTTTCATTACATAATCAAACAAACTCCGTCTTCTGTCCTCACAATGCCAAATGTGGCAAAAGGAATCTATGTGGAAAAAAGTTAAAAATATTTTTGGCGATGAAAACGCAAAAACACTGAAGGGCTACCGGAAAGTGGTGGACAAAATAAATGCGCTTGAACCGGAAATTCAGGCCTTGGCAGATGAAGAATTTCCAAAAAAAACTACAGCATTTCAAACACGACTTGAAAAAGGAGTAGCTCTGGATGAGCTGATTCCAGAAGCTTTTGCACTCGTTCGGGAAGCCTCACTGCGTGTTATTGGAGAACGCCATTACGACGTTCAGTTACAGGGAGGTTTGGCGCTGCATCACGGAAACATAGCTGAAATGGCAACCGGTGAAGGAAAAACTTTGTCTTCAACCTGTCCTGTTTATCTCAATGCACTTACTGGAAAAGGTGTACACATCATCACGCCTAATGATTATCTGGCGAAACGTGACAGCAAATGGATGGGAGCAATTTTTGAGTTTCTTGGTTTGTCTGTCGGCTTGATTCAGCATGGAATTTATGATGAAGAACGCCGCGCTGCATATGAAGCAGATATTACATACGGTACAAACAACGAGTTCGGTTTTGATTATTTACGCGACAACATGAAGTTTTCCCTGGAGGATTATGTTCAGCGAGAATTTAACTTTGCAGTTGTAGATGAGGTTGACAGTATACTGATAGACGAAGCACGGACTCCGTTGATTATCAGTGGACCAACTGAAGATAACATAGATAAATATCATCAAATAAATAAGTTTGTATACGGACTCAGTCGTGAAATCCGTAAGGAGGAGGTGGGCAAACTACCTCAGGATCAAATGCACAATATTGCCGAAAATCTGGAAGAACTGGAAGACCACGATATTGTACGTGATGGAGATTATGGGCTCGATGAGAGGGCCCGCAGTATCAGCCTGACAGACCAGGGTTCTGTAAAAATTGAAGGGCGTCTCAGGGATCAGTTGGTTAAAGATACAAGTCTGTTTGATTACGAAAACATGGAAATTTTACACCATGTTAACCAGGCACTTAAAGCGCACTACCTGTTTAAAAATGATGTCGATTATGTTGTTCAGGAAGGTCAGGTAATCATTGTTGATGAGTTTACCGGACGACTGATGCCAGGACGGCGCTTTAGCGACGGACTGCACCAGGCCCTGGAAGCAAAAGAGGGCGTCAATGTTGAGCGTGAAAACCAGACACTGGCGACGATAACTTTCCAAAATTATTTCCGGTTGTACGAAAAACTTTCTGGAATGACCGGAACTGCGGAAACAGAAAAAAATGAATTTAAGAAAATTTACAACCTGGGAGTTGTTGTAGTTCCCACAAATAAACCGTTGATTCGAAAGGATCTTTCTGATGTAGTTTTCAAAACGGTTGATGCAAAATATCGTGCAACTGTTGATCGTATCAAAGTACTTAACGAAAAGGGGCAGCCGGTTTTAGTGGGTACAGTTTCCATCGAGGTGTCTGAGGCCATCAGTAAATTGCTCAAGAAAGCAGGTATTGAACACGAAGTTCTTAATGCAAAACATCATGAAAGGGAAGCGGAAATAATCTCAAATGCAGGCCAATTTGGGGCAGTGACTATTGCAACCAACATGGCTGGTCGTGGTACAGACATAAAGCCTTCACCTGAAACTCTTGAAGTAGGTGGTGTGTTTGTTTTAGGTACAGGAAGGCATGACAGTCGCCGAATCGACAACCAGTTCCGGGGACGTTCCGGACGGCAGGGAGATCCAGGTGCATCTCAGTTCCTGCTCTCACTTGAAGATGACTTGCTGCGGATATTTGGTGGAGAACGTATTTCAAACTTGATGGATAAGCTTAACATTGAAGAGGATGAACCGATTGAGCATGTATTCATCACCAAGGCTATTGGGAATGCACAGAAGAAGGTGGAAGGTTATCACTTTGATATCCGGAAGCACGTTCTTGAATATGATGATGTGATGGAAAAGCAAAGATCCATCATCTATGGCAGGCGCAGAGAAATTCTTGGAGAAGAGGTGCAGAATCTGATTTTAGAAATGTGTGATGGTGTGGTAGACCAACTGATGGAGCAGCATTGTCAGGATAAATATGTAGATCAATGGGATGTTCAGGGATTCAACCGTGCTTTTGAAGGCGTCTTTTCAAAGGTTCCAAACGAAAAATGGTTTGAAGATGAACTAAATCCGGATGAATATTCAGAAAAATTTTATGTCTGGATTGAAGATTTGTACAAAGAAAAAATTGAGTTCTTCCGTAATGTTGCAGAGCTTAATTTTGAGCCGGATGTTTCTACTGAAGATCGCAAAGAAATATTGGGCCAAATGATCCTTGACCTGGAAAGACAAATTTTGTTAAAAGTTAACGATAATCTTTGGAAAGATCACCTGCTTTCAATGGATATTTTGCGGGAAGGAATCGGCCTCGTTGGTTATGCTCAGAAGAAACCGCTGGACGAATACAGAAAACAGGCTTTTGAAATGTTTTCTAATTTGATGAACAGAATTGATAATGAGGCCATCAGCACTTTTTTCAAATTAACAATTGCCCGCCCCATTGCAGAACCTGAACCAGCACCGTTACTGAAGGATGTGGAATTCATACATGGAGAAGTCGAGATGCCGGACGGAACCGAAACAAAAAAGAAAAAACCACAACCTGTCCGTGCACAGTACACTGTAGGACGCAATGAACCATGTCCTTGCGGCAGTGGTAAAAAATACAAAAGGTGCTGTGGACTTGCCAAAAAAATTGCCTGAACGTTGATGCTGATTTGTACTCAAAACGAGGTACTCCCAGCTGTTTTAACAGTTGTAGCTTCCCAATCTTCATCCCAGTTTTATTAAAATTAGTAAATGACTTCATTAGCCAAAGCTTACGACCCCCAAGCTTTTGAATCCAAAATTGCAGAACAATGGGAAAACAGCGATGCGTTTCGCGCCGATGCACATTCCAACAAACCTGCTTTCACCATTTCCATGCCGCCTCCAAATGCCACCGGACAACTGCATGTCGGTCATGCAGTGATGCTGGCTTTGGAAGATATTTTTATTCGCTGGCACCGAATGCAGGGCCATGAAGCACTTTGGCTACCGGGAACCGATCATGCAGCCATTGCCACTGAAAATGTGGTTTTGCAGCAAATTAAAAAAGAGGAAGGCATTGCTGATCCACGGGAAGTACTGGGACGTGAAGAAATTTTGCGACGTATTGCAGAATATGTGGAAAGCTCCCAGGGTACCATCCGCAATCAGGTAAAAGCGCTGGGATCAAGTTGTGACTGGAGCCGCGAACGTTATACGATGGATCCGCAGCTCAATCGCTGTGTGAATGAAACTTTTGTGCGGATGTACGAAAATGGATTGATTTATCGTGGACCACGTATTGTAAACTGGGATCCGAATCTCAAAACCAATGTTTCAGATGATGAAGTAGAACGTAAAGACACGCAATCACCATTTTTCACCTTTCAATACGGTCCTTTCCAAATTGGTACTGTACGTCCGGAAACCAAGTTTGGCGACAAATATGTGGTGATGCATCCTGATGATGAACGATATACGCAGTACAAACACGGCGATACATTTGATTGTGAATGGATCAATGGGAAAATCACTGCCAGCATCATCAAAGATGAAGCCGTTGATCCGGAATTTGGAACCGGAGTGATGACAATTACTCCATGGCACGATCATGTTGACTTTGGTATTGCGGAGCGGCACGGTTTGGACAAAGAACCAATAATTGATTTTGATGGTAAATTACTTCCAATTGCACAGGAATTTGCCGGAATGGGAATTGACGAGGCACGTCCCAAAATTATGGAAAAACTTCGTGAAAAAGGACTGCTGGTCAATACAGATTCTGGATACGTGCACAGTAAATCATTCAACAGTCGCGGTGGAGGTGCAATTGAACCGCAAATTCGCGAACAATGGTTTATAGACGTCAATAAACCGGCTGTCGATTGGCATGGAAAAAAGCAAAGCCTCAAAGAGGTTTTGATTGATGTAGTTCGTTCCGGCGATATTAAATTGGTTCCGGAACGCTTTGATTCCACTTATTTTTATTGGGTAGAAAATTTACAGGATTGGTGTATTTCAAGGCAAATTTGGTGGGGACACCGTATTCCGGTTTATTACAAAGATGGAGAAACACTGGCCAGCATTCGTCCGCCGGAAGAGTTCGATGGTTGGGAACAAGATCCGGACACGCTGGATACCTGGTTTTCGTCTGCACTATGGACCTGGAGCACTTTGATTGATCCGGAACTGGCAAAAAATTACTCTTTGTCTCTGGAAGATTTGTTGGAGCGCAGTCCAGATTTTCAGAAATTCCATCCAACAAACATCATGGAAACAGGTTATGATATATTGTTTTTCTGGGTGGCACGGATGATTTTGATGACGACTTATATGTTGCAGAATGTGCCGTTTAAGACAGTTTATCTTCACGGGCTTGTACGAACCCGTGATGGTAAGAAAATGTCAAAATCAGTTCCTGAAACCTGTGTAGACCCGTTGGAAAGTATTGCTGAGCACGGAACAGATGCCTTGAGGCTGGCCTTGATTCAAGGTACCGGACCTGGTCAGGATTTGCGGCTTTATCCGGAAAAAATGGAAAGCTGCCGTCGTTTTGCCAATAAAATATGGAACGCAGGGCGTTATATTTTGCTGACAATTCCACTTGGAACACCAACCGCTCCTCCGGAAAAAGTACATTCCGAGTTGGCACAATGGCTTCTACATGGATTGAATGACTTGATCCGGCGCTCACAAACCGGCTTGGAAGCACATCGTTTATCAGATGTTGTTGACTCACTGCGGAGTTTTTTCTGGGGTGAATTTTGTGACTGGTATTTGGAAATGGATAAAAAACCGGAACGTACCGACGAAGACAATCAAGTACTGGCCTATTCTTATTCGACTTTGTTGAAGCTAATGCACCCCTATGTTCCGTTTGTCACCGAAGCATTGTGGGAGCAATTTGAACAGCCAAAAATGCTGGCCGTCAGTGAGTGGCCGCAAGAACAGTCTTATTCGTTCTCGGAATCTCACAATCGGATTGAACTTCTTCGTGAGGCAATATCTCAGATTCGTACATTGCGTGAAAAAGCTAATATCGGCTTGGATAAAAAAATTGGTGCAACACTTGATTCAGAAAAAAATGCTGAATTGTTCCGGACACATCAAAATTTAATTATCCGGCTTGCACGTTTAAGTGAACTGGAAATCAATGAAAAAACTCCGGACTCTTCCCGGGACAACCTTGGTGCATATTTTAATGAAACCCTTGCAAGCATCGAAGCTTCTGCGGTTGATTGGAAAAAAGAAATCGAAAGCCTGCAAAAGAAACTCAAGACTGAATCAGGTTTTGTAGAAAAAAGTCTTAAAAAACTCAAAAATCCCGGATTTCTCGACAAAGCTCCAGAAAAAGTTATTATTGAATTGCGGGAAAAAGTTGCGTCTACAGAAAAAACTCTGGAAGCCTTGAAACTGCAGATCCATGAATTAGATAAATTGGTGGAGTGAGTTGATTACAAATTCTTCGTAAACAAAAGATAAAATGTTAAAAACAGCAGTAATTGGTGTGGGTTATCTGGGCCGCTTTCATGCACAAAAATATGCTGCACTTGCTGAATCAGAACTGGTTGGTGTAGTTGATGTCGATTCTGTACAGGGACAAAAAGTTGCGGATGAAATTGGAGTTCCGTTTTTTAATGATTTTCATGAAGTACTGGATTTGGTTGATGCAGTCAGCATCGTTGTACCAACTGTGCATCATTTTGAAACTGCTAAAGCCTTTATGGAAAAGGGTGTTCATGTTTTGCTGGAAAAACCCTTTGCGGCAAATATTGAAGAAGCAGAAGAACTGGAACACCTTTCAAGGGATAAAAATCTGCGCCTGCAGATAGGTCATCTGGAACGCTTCAATCCGGTTTTTACTGAATTTCAGGAGCTAATTGATCGGCCAAAATTTATTGAAAACATCCGCATTGCACCTTTTCCGAAACGTGGAACTGATGTGGATGTTATTCTAGATTTAATGATTCATGACATTGATTTGGTTTTAGCAGTAGTTGGTGAATATCCGGAATCTGTCGAAGGTACTGGAGTAAATATCATTACTTCCACTGCAGATTTGGCTAATGCACGCCTGCGCTTTCCTTCTGGCTGTATTGCGGATTTAACGGCCAGTCGAGTATCCGACAAAGCTGAACGAAAAATGAGAATTTTTCAGTCAGGACTGTATCTATCTCTCGATTATGGAACAGGTCAGGCACGCAAGCTACATGTAGAACCCGGAACTGCTGTTGACCCGGAGACGCTCCGTCCGGAGACTTTCCAGTTGGAAAAAGGTGATGCCCTGTTAACAGAGATTGAAAGTTTTTTGTTGGCAGTTCGTGAAGGGAAAAATCCCAAAGTTACTGCTGAAGATGGATTGAATGCAATGCGGGTGGGTTGGCAAATCAAGAATCAACTTTAAAATATTTTATGCTGCTTTTTCGTTCAATATTTATACAATTGATTGTTCCGTTTCTGCTGGCACTTGGAATATTGACTTTTATCCTTTCAATGGAAACAGTTTATCGTCTGATTAACTTGATTGTGGAACGGGGGGTAAGTGTTTTTAGTGTCGGATTGATGCTGCTTTACCGCCTGCCGCAATTTTTATCTGTGACTTTGCCCTTGTCTATTGTGATTTCATGCGTGGTGTTGATGGTCCGTCTCTCAACGGACAATGAAATTTCTGCAATGAATTCGATGGGAATCAGTTATTGGCAGATTGGGCGGCCGTTTTTTTTGTTTGGAATTGTTGCAACAGGAATTACTTTAATCATTACTCTCTGGCTTCAACCTGCCGGTTATGCCGCTTTTGAGCAGGAAAAACTCAGGGTGTTGAAAACACAAACTGCGAAAACCATTCAACCATTAGTCTTGAATTATGATTTTCCTGGAAAGGTTTTGTACGTACAGGACAAGGATAAAAATGAAGATTTGAGCGGTGTTTTTATTACCGACCTGAAACTGACTCAGGACTCAATGGTAACACTTGCAGATCGTGGACGAATTGAAATTCGGGAAGGAGAGCGTGATTTGCTTTTAAACCTGGAAGATGGACTAATTCATTTGCAAGGACCTGCTGATAATTACCGTACGATTGCATTTGAGCAGTTCCACTATATTTTCCGTCCGCCTCAGATTGTTCCGTCTACTAAAGGTGGGCATATCTGGGGTGTTCCCACTAAAGCACTATTGCAGAACTCAAGCCGCTCGTCAAAAATGGAATTATTCTTAAGACTCACCACTCCGTGGGCTTGTGTGGCTTTTGCGGTGGCAATGGTTCCATTGGGTCTGATCAATATACGTCAGGGGCGTTCTGGTGCTTATTTACGGGGCTTGATTCTGGTGGTGAGTTACTACATTTTATGGATGGGCGCAAAAGAAATGACGATGAACATGAACTATCAGCCTTATGTTTTGTGGATGCCTCCACTTTTGATTTGGCTCTTTGGGCTTTATGGCTTGAATAAAAGCAACCTCAATCTGCAAAATATCTTCGACATTCTGAGTTCATTTGGCAAAACGGGTTCAAGCGTTAAGTAACATGCACTCGAAATCTGAGGTATTTAACAAGTTTTTTGTATGAAATATTTTACATTTGTATTTATCTCCATATTATTGTTTGGCTTTTCAGGACAATCTGTTTCCAAAGAAACAGATCTAATTCAAATGATTCAGGAACAATATCAGAGTATTCAAAGTTTTTCTGGACATTTTGTCCAAACCAGTTATCGGAACAATACTGAGACTGTCAGAAGAGCAGAGGGCTTGGTTTCTTACAAACGTCCAGGCAAAATGCGTTGGCTTTATGAAGTTCCTGAAGAGCAATTGTTGGTTACAAATGGTGAAACTTTGTGGCTCTTCGATTCATTGTTGGAAAATGTGACTATACAAAAACTGGAAAAGCTCACTGATGGAACGGCACTTTCTTTTTTACTTGGTTTGGGAGACTTACAGGCAGATTTTAACAGGCGGTTAATCAGTCAGGTTTTGCTTACTAGTCCGGATGCTTTAATTGTTGAACTGGAACCAAAAAAAGCTGCTGCAAATTTATCATTTATCCAGTTAGCGGTGCATCCGGTAACATATAATTTGCAGATAATAGCACTGATGGATCAGGAGGGTAATTACCGGACAATCGAACTGGGGTCAATGCACTACAATCTTGTGCTTGAAGATAATTTTTTTGAATTCAAAGTCACTCAGGATATGGAAGTGATTGAAGCAGGAAATTAGCACCTCCTTCAATAATTCTGTTTTTTGCACAAGTCTGTAAAAGAACAACAAGTGAAGTAAAAACCTGTGATTGTCTAATTCTACTGGTAATAGTTGCAACCAAAATTCCAGGATAGCATGCTTAAAAAAGAACTCACTTTACTTAATGTTTACGCCATTGCCACAGGCACAACTTTGAGTGCAGGGTTTTTTCTGCTCCCTGGAATTGCCTTCAATGAGGCCGGTCCGGCAGTAGTCTTGAGTTATATGATTGCAGCAATTCCACTGATTCCTGCAATGTTCAGTATGGTCGAGTTATCCACTGCCATGCCCAGAGCAGGAGGAGCATATTATTTCCTCGACAGAAGCATGGGGCCGTTTGTCGGTACAATCGGAGGGTTGGGAACGTGGTTGGCACTGGTTTTCAAAACAGCATTTGCCTTGATTGGAATGGGGGCTTATCTCAGTATTTTCTGGCCGGAAGTTCCCATCGTTATGCTGGCGGTGATTTTAGCGGTCCTTTTTGGAATTGTAAATCTTTTTGGAGCAAAAAAAACCGGGACGTTTCAGGTATTCATGGTCTTTGCCCTGCTCTTGATTTTATTAGCTTTCATTGGAAAAGGTATTCCGGAAATAAATTCAGTACATTTTGAAGGATTTTTTGACAAAGGTACTGTATCAATCATTTCAACTGCAGGACTTGTGTATATCAGCTATGTTGGAGTAACAAACATTGCCAGTGTTGCGGAAGAAATTCAAAATCCAGAACGAAATCTTCCACTTGGAGTTTTTCTTGCCATCGGGACTGCAATTATAGTTTACGCTGTTGGTACAACGATCATGGTCGGAGTGCTTCCTGCAAATGAATTGGCTCAGGATTTAACACCGGTTGCTTCTACTGCAGAAATTATTTTTGGAGAGTGGGGTAAAATTGCTGTGACTGTGGCAGCAGTTATTGCTTTTGCATCTGTGGCAAATGCAGGGATTTTAAGTGCTTCTCGATATCCTCTGGCCATGAGCCGGGATCATCTTATTCCGAGTAAATTAGCTAAACTAACTGCACGTAATATTCCTCACTATGGAATAGCAGTAACTGTTGTATTGATTATCCTGCTGGTTCTTACTCTTGATATTGCCCGCATCGCCAAGTTGGCCAGTGCTTTTCAATTATTGATGTTTGCTTTGATTTGTCTGGCAGTAGTTGTGATGCGTGAAAGCCAAATAGAAGCCTATGATCCTGGATATCGTTCCCCGTTTTATCCGTGGATGCAAATATTCGGAGTTTTTTCTCCACTGTGGCTGATTGCTGAAATGGGCGCTCTTCCCATATTATTTTCTCTGGGACTAGTAACACTTGGTACAGTCTGGTATTTTGCTTATGCACAAAATCGGGTGGTTCGTTCAGGTGCAATTTATCATTTATTTGCCCGTCTTGGTGAACAAAGATTTGAAGGGCTGGATCGTGAGTTGCGCGGAATTATGAAAGAAAAAGGTGTGCGGGAGGAGGATCCCTTTGACGAAGTAGTGGCCCGTGCACAAGTGATGGAATTTACCAAGGAACATCAATTTGGTGAGATTACACGTCAGGTTGCCATTGAATTTGAACGCAATCTGGGTGTAGATGCAAAAGAATTAGAGCAAGGATTTTTGGAGGGCAGCAGGATTGGCGCAACCCCAATTTCACATGGTGCGGCTTTGCCTCACATTCGTCTGCCGGATCTCAAACTTGCAGAAATGGTGATCGTCCGTGTAAATGAATTATGCTTTGTAGAGGCACCTGATTTTTCGGGTAAAATATCACTTCAGGGACCTATACATGCTTTTTTCTATTTAATCAGTCCCAATGAAAATCCTGGTCAGCATCTGCGGATTCTGGCTCAAATTGCAGGAAGGATTGATGATGAAAATTTTCTCAAAGATTGGCTGGATGCTTCAGATGAACAAGAATTAAAGGAAATATTATTACGAGATGAACGCTTTTTATCACTAAGGATTCGCAACAATACACCTTCTTCAGTATTCATTGGGCGTTCATTGAAAGATATACGTATGCCAGAAGGCTGCCTGGTAGCCCTTATTCGCAGAAGAGGAGAAACGATTGTACCGCGTGGACTGACGGTTTTACTGGAAGGTGACCGGCTGACTATTATTGGTGATGCACAAGGGATTGAACAATTAAACAATAAATATAATTAAATTCATGAAAACAACCTTAAGAACTGACGGACGAAAAAACAACGAAGAACGTCCGCTTGAAATCTCACTTGATTATACAATGCACGCAGAAGGCTCGGTGCTTGTTTCTTCCGGAAATACGAAAATAATTTGCACAGCATCTGTTGAAAATAAGGTGCCGGATTGGCTTTTGGATAAAGACAAAAAGCCGCATCACGGCTGGGTTACTTCTGAATACGGAATGCTTCCGCGTTCAACCGGAAGCCGCAGGAAGAGAGAAACCGGAAAAATAGACGGACGGAGCCAGGAAATTCAGCGGTTAATTGGTCGTTCGTTGCGTTCCGTGGTAAATCTGTCAGTACTTGGAGAACACACTATCTGGATTGACTGTGACGTGATCCAAGCTGATGGAGGTACTCGAACTGCAGCAATTACGGGTGGATTTGTGGCTCTAATTTTGGCTTTAAGAAATATCTTTAAAACAGGAAACATCAAAGAATTTCCTGTAAAAGAATACCTTGCTGCCATCAGTGTAGGTATAGTAAATAGCCAACCGATGCTGGATTTAAAATATGATGAAGACAAAGCTGCAGAAGTAGATATGAACGTTGTTATGCTGGAGTCCGGAGAATTTGTTGAAGTCCAGGCAACTGCAGAAGGAAAAACATATTCTCGTGAACAATTGGATTTAATGCTTGATCTGGCCGTACAGGGAATTCGTTCACACATTGCTGCGCAAAAGAAGGTGCTTGGGAATGTACTGTACGGCTAACTTTTATTCCTGAAATAATTATGTATCCATATATTTTTTCTCTTGAAATTCCATGGCTTAACATTACCCTTGAACCTAGATTTTACGGATTGTTTTATGCAGTTGCGGTTTTAATCGGTTCACAAATTGTAATTGCTGAAATTGCAAGGCGGCGTATCAAGCTTGACGAGGATGAAGCAATGAACATGACAATGCTCATTTTTTTGGCAGGCTTAATTGGTGGACGAAGTTATGAAGTAATCTTTGAGTGGTCGAACTATTATAGATTTCAACCATTCTGGAAAGTCTTTGCAATTTGGGAAGGTGGATTGGCGATTCATGGGGGGATTCTCGGCGGAATCGTTTCGCTCTATTTTTACTGTCGAATCAAAAATATTTCATTAGCCGCCATTCTGGACATAGGTGCATTATGCATGATTCTTGGTCAAGCTCTTGGTCGATGGGGTAACTTCACCAATGGAGAAACTGCAGGGCCAGTCACTGAATTTTGGACTGGAATAGTATTTCCCGTAGGAACAGCCGTAGACCGTTATGCTCATGGTGCACCAGTACATCCGACAATGATATATGAATCACTGGGCAACTTTCTAATTCTAGCTCTACTCTGGAAACTCCGGCTGCGAAATTTTCGTCCAGGAATGCTTGGCGCGCTTTATTTACTCTCTTACTCCGCTTTACGTTCCTTATTGACACCTCTACGTATGGACAATCAATATTTTGTCGTTGCTGATACTAAAATTCTTGCAGCTTATGCTATCAGTATTTTACTGGTCGGTGCGGGCCTGTTTTGGATATATCAGCAAAAACTTTGGCTTCCGGATGAAGCACTGAGTGAAAAATCATGAATGTAGATTTAGTGGAATTATTGACTCATCCTGCCGTTATACTTGCCTCGATCATCGGACTTGATTTGCTTTTTGGAGATCCGGTTTATAGCTGGCATCCTGTACGCCTGATCGGTAATTTGATATCATGGTTTGAAACCAAACTTCGGTCAATCGGCCTGGATGGAAAATTTGGCGGAATTATTTTGGTGCTGCTTTTACTGTTTTGTGCATTTGTAGTCTGCACAGGCATTTCACATTTTTTAACAAGAATACACTGGAGCTTAAGTTGGCTCTGGTCCGTTTATCTTGGGTGGAGTTTTCTGGCTTTGCGAGATTTGCTGGTTCATGCAAAACATGTTGCTGAAGCCATGGAAACAGAAAATCTTTCTGAAGCAAAACGGCAAGTTGGAATGCTCGTTGGCCGGGACACCAAACTGATGGATTTACCGGCTTGCGGACGTGCCACTGTAGAAAGTGTCAGCGAGAATTTGAATGACGGTGTGATGGCACCTTTACTCTTTTTTTGTTTTTTTGGAATACCGGGAATGTTGTTATTTAAAGTTGTCAGCACACTGGATTCAATGGTTGGTTATCAAAATAAGCGCTATCAGGATTTTGGCTGGTGCAGTGCAAAATTTGATGATCTGTTGAGCTGGATTCCTGCAAGGATCAGTTGGCTTTTCTTGTCTGGAACTGCAGCATTGTTCCCGGAATTTTCCGGCAGTAATGCTTTCAAAGTTGGTTGGAAGGATCATGCAAAACTTCCCAGCTCTAATGCCGGATGGTGTGAGGCCACTGCAGCAGGAGCTTTGAAAATTAGACTTTGCGGTCCAATCTGGCGTGAAGGTAAATTGGCCCACAATTATTGGCTTGGCAGCCAGAAAGACAGAGAAGGCGCAACTGCATGGGACATTCAACTTGCTAGTAGACTGGCTTTGGCAACCACTTTAATTGTTTCCGGAATCCTGGGCTATTTGTTATGGTTGAGTGAATTCAAACCATTTTTCAGCCCATGAAAATCTTGTTCACAGGCGGCGTAAAAAGTGGAAAGTCCCGTCATGCAGAAAAACGTGTTCTGGAAATGTCCAGAGGTAAAAAACCGGTTTATCTGGCAACAACAGAATTGCTTGATCCGGAAATGAAGGAACGTATTTCGGAGCATCGACGCCGGCGGGGGGCAAAGTTCCACACACTTGAAGAGCCACTGCATTTAGCAGATACATTACTAAGTACAGAAGTTCCTGTGCTTGTTGAATGTTTGACGATGTGGCTCAACAATGCCATGCATTACCAACTCTCAGAAAAAAAAATCTTTGCTGAAATTGAAAACTTGCTGCTGCTCGAATGTGATGTAATATTTGTGCTGAATGAAGTTGGAATGGGGATTATTCCAGATAATTCATTAGCCAGGAAATTTGCAGATTTGTCCGGACGGATTGCACAGCAGCTTGGTGAGGCCTGCGATGAGGTAAACTTGTGTGTAGCAGGAATCTTATTAAAGATAAAATAAATGAGGAAAACTTAATGAAGACTCTTCATGTAAATTTGCCTGGACGAGAATACAAGATTGATATAGGTCTAAATATTCTTGATCAGTTACTACCGGAAGCAGTGTTGAGTAACTCAACAGATCATGTGGTTGTGGTTACGAACACAACTCTGCATGACTTGTATCCGGATCGGGTTTCTCAGGTATTACAAAATTCCGGAGTACGAGTCAGTACGTGTGTTTTAGCAGATGGTGAGGAGTATAAAAATCTTGAAACACTGTCACTGATTTTTGATTTTTTAATGAAGTTCAGTGCAAATCGAAAAACTTTACTGGTTGCTTTTGGGGGAGGAGTAATTGGTGACATGGCTGGATTTGCTGCTGCAACTTTTATGCGCGGCATTCCGTTCATTCAAGTTCCCACAACATTGCTGGCAGACGTGGACAGCAGCGTTGGCGGGAAAACCGCTGTTAATCATCCATCAGCTAAAAACACAATTGGATCATTTAAACAACCTGAGTACGTTTGCATAGAACTGTCTTTTTTGAAAACATTGCCCTCCCGTGAATTGAAGGCAGGTTTTATAGAACTGCTCAAGCATGGATTAATTCATGACGTAAATTTGTTTGAATTTATTCAGGGACAGACTCTGGAACCGCTGGACTTTGAATTTTTGGAGGAGGCAATTTTCAGGTCATGTGGAATTAAAGGCCGGGTGGTTGAACAAGATGAAACAGAAACGGGGTTGCGTGCAATACTCAATTTTGGACACACTTTAGGACATTTGATTGAAACGCATGCTGGTTATGGTACATACCTGCATGGAGAAGCGGTTGGTGCAGGTATGTGTTTTGCTGCATTTGTTTCATGGCATTGTAATGAGCTTTCTGAAAAAGACTGGGAGCGCATCAGCAGTTATTTGCGGAAAATTTTGGCTCCGGTTGTTCTCCACAGTCTAGATCAGGATGTCTTTCGTGATTTGATTTTGCATGATAAAAAAGCACAAAAGCAGGCGGTAAATTTTATTATGCTAAAAAAATTGGGTGAAAGTTTTATTCAGCAGGAAATGCCGGTGGAAAAGTTGTGGGATGAGTTCAAGAAATTCACAGCACTGCATCCAGAATTTGTGGAATTGAGATGAATAATATTCAGACCATACCGGTTTGTGAGAAAGTTGTGGTTAGTTGGTCAAACCCAAGATTATCCATTGTTCTTTCCCAGCGTATTTCATAATCCAAATCCAGCAGCAAAAGTTCATCCAGTGGTCCAAGCCACCAGGATTCCTCCTGGATTTCCCGATCAAGTTGTCCTGCACCCCAGCCGGCATAGCCGCTGCCAAAGTGATAAGATCGTACATCTTGCCCATTAGCAAGTGAATACAGAATATCTTGTGCAGAACTTAAGTTGATTTTTGGTGAAAGAATGGTCGTTTCTTCTACTGAAAAATCGGAACTGTGAACAGCCCAAAAAGATTCTGGTTGAACTGGACCTCCGAGCAGCAAAGGAATATCGGCAGCAACATTCTCCTTCATTTCGTCTGAGAGAATCTCTTTAACGAGAGTTGTTGTTGGATGATTCATGACGAGTCCGAATGCACCTTCTTCGTCATATCTGCACAAAAGAATAACAGATTTGTTAAAATATGTATCTTTTAGTGCCGGCATGGCAACCAGGATGCCTGGGACTTCACTGAACTGCATATAGTTTATTGTTTGATTTAAAATTAAATGATTATGCCTAGTCTACCTCAACAGAATAAAGATCACAATTTGGTAACACAATTTCTCCGCTCAATTCGTTATAAAAGCTCATCCGGACAAAAACCATACGGAAATGCTTTGTCTATATTGCGCGCAATTTTTGAAGCATCAGGTCAACAGCATTTGCTTTATTTAGTCAAACTGCGCAAACTCTGGTTTGCTGAGATAGATAGTTTTATGGCCAGAAACTCTTATCCACGAAATATTTCTGTACTTCGCCAATTCACAGTCAATGATGATTTTTGTCAAGAATTGGCCAAAACAAGTGTTTCTCCTGATTTTTTGCAGGCAGTAGAAAAGTTAAACGGAGAAAGCTTCAAACGTTCAGAACAATTAAATGGTCAGTTGCAAAAAAGACTGAAACGTTTGTTGTCTCCAGAAGAATCAGAATTGTTGAAACATAAAGTCAGGTTTAAACATCTGCAAACAATTTTGCACTTAACCGTGTATGACGGAAGCATCGCTCAGGCTCTCCGATTTGAAACTGAGGCTTATCTTCGCATCTTTCATCGATTGTTGCCAGAATTAAAATTAGATAGTATAAATTGCCATGTTGGAGATTTGGGGCAGGCACAATATGATCAGCGTCAGGTTGCGTTGCTGGCAAAAGACTGGAATCAAGTCACACCACCGGAGGTGCATGAACGCTGTATGCCGGCTTTCCTACATCGTGTTTCACGGGGACATGCAGTGTTGGTGCTCTATGTCTCAACTGAGGAAGGTTTGGAATATTTGAAACGCACTCCTGGATCTGATTGGCTGGTCCAGCATTTACACAAAAAACGGACAGAGCTGCAGGAAGTTTTGCAGAGAATCGCATTTGTACCAAAACCTGAACTGGATTTGGAGCAAATTCGTTTGCGTTCTGTTGTACTGGGAGAAATTGATTCGGAAAAACTTTCTTCTGTTACAGAAATAACAAGCAGGAAGTCGACTGCCAGTACCTCAAAAACGACTCTTTCGGCAAAGGAACAGTTTGCTAAAATTAGAATGCATTTAAATGAAGGCACCAGTGATGAAGTTAATTCTGCTTAAAGAGACTCAAAAAGCGTACAGTAACTTTTGTAGCGTTGCTCCGTAATTTTTTTAGAGGCAACTGCATCTTTAATTAAACATTGTGGCTCGTGAATGTGCGTGCAGCCTTTGAATTTACACTGCCCCAAATATGGAACAAATTCTACAAAATGAGAATCCAGCTCATTCGGTGTCACCAGTGGTTCCAGTTCACGGATTCCGGGAGTATCCACGATGAAGCCTCCTATAGGAATTCGAAACATTTCTGCCATTCTGGTAGTGTGACGGCCTTTACCAGATTTGTTGCTTATACGACCGATGCGGATTTCCCAGTCAGGAAAAAGAGCCTTTATGAGCGATGATTTTCCTACTCCAGAATGTCCGGAAAGGACGGTTGTGCGATTTTGCAGTAAATCCTGCAGCGACTCGAGACCTCTGGATTCCGGAATACTTGTGACTAAAATGGTATAGCCGAGGGAAGAATAGAGGTTTTCAATTGGAGATATTTCATCTGAAGTTGCCAAATCAGCCTTGCTCAGGATGAGCACAGGCTCGAGACCGCCACATGAAGCAGCCACTAACAAGCGGTCTATCAATCCTCCTCGGAACGGTGGGGTACGCATCGAGGCAACCATCAGAAGTGTATCTGCATTGCTGACTAAAACCTGTTCCGGATAACCGACACTCGGGCGACGCGAAAGTTTGGTTCGTCTGGGAAATATCCGGAGGATCCACCCCGCATCTTCCGCTGCTGTCAGATCGACTTCGACCTCATCGCCAACAGCAATTTTATTTATGTAGGAGCTTTCTTCGAACAAGTTTCCACGGATGCGACATAGGCGGGGCTCTATTTCTCCAACATCCACATAGTAAAAACTTTTGGTGTGCCTGACGATGGTTCCTGTTTGCGTCAACTTTCTCCGGCAAGCGTGTGGGTCATTCTTCCTGTTCGAGCTCGAAATCTATTCCTTCTGCTCGATATTCGTTGAGTTTATTTCGCAGAGTCCGAATACTGATACCTAAAGTTTTTGCAGCATGAGTACGGTTACCTTTTGTCTCATGGAGAGTTTTGAAAATAAAACGCTTTTCTGCTTCCTTCATTGACATTCCCACTTCTATTCCCAGACCATTATCTGGTGAGTTTTGTGGTTCTGAAAAAGTAAACGATGTCTGAGAGGAATATGATGCTGGAGTTTTTGAATAGTCTGTCGTTATTGCTGCCAAATCTTCATTTATGGTAGTCTCCCCAAGTTGAGAAGACATGAGTAAATGACTGGGTTGGATTTCCTCACCGTTACAGAGCAGCAAAGCACGCTCCATGACGTTTTCTAATTCTCGAACATTACCACGCCAATGGTAATTTGTGAGAATATTTAAGGTTTCACGACTTACTGCGGGACAATTACGTTTGTTTATCTGGGAGTGCTTTTTGATAAAATATGTTACCAGTACCGGAACATCGTCCATCCTGTCCCGCAGAGGAGGAAGCGCAAGAGGAATTACGTTTAAACGAAAATAAAGGTCCTCGCGGAATTTTCCAGAATCAATCATTTCCAGCAAATTCTGGTTGGTAGTGGCAATCACTCTGACATCCACCGGAATAGGTTCTTTACCGCCGACTTTGTCAATTTGATATTCCTGCAGTACACGTAAGAGTTTTGCCTGCAGAGGCAAAGCCATTTCACTGATCTCATCCAAAAGAATTGTACCTGTGTGGGCTTGTTCAAATTTTCCGCGATAATCCTGAATAGCTCCAGTAAAGGCACCTTTTGCGTGTCCGAAGAGCTCACTTTCCAGCAATGTCTCCGGAAGTGCTGCACAGTTTATTGCAACAAAAGGTCTCTTCGCACGGTCAGAATTTTCATGGATATAATATGCCAGCAGTTCTTTACCTGTTCCGCTTTCACTCTGAATCATCATTGTTGATTTACTTTTTGCTACATTCTTGGCAACTTTTAGTAAATCCAACATTGTTTGGTTCTGCGTGATGATTTCTTTGGTCACATTTATCGGTTTTGACTTTGAAGTCTCTCTTTCAGCTAATGGAGCTGCAGTTCCAGGAGTGCCTTTGTAATTCAAGGCTTGCTGGACAATAAACTGAAATGAATCAAAATTAATTGGTTTGCGGATGTAATCGAAAGCACCGTGCTTCATTGCTTCCACTGCTGTTTCTACAGTTCCGTAAGCAGTTGCCATAATCACGGGCTTGGCAGGAGAGATGCTTTTTATGTCTTTAAGTAATTCCAGTCCACTGCGTTTTGGCATGGTCATATCTGTAATGACCAGAGAATATTCGTTTTGCTTGAACTTTTTGAGTGCATCAATTGCGTTGTGCGATATTTCTACCGGGTAGCCGCAGTGTTTCAGTGTTTCAGACATGGCGATACGCATTTCAACTTCATCGTCTACAATCAAAACCGGTTGGTTGACCATATTAAATTCCTTTCATTTGATGTCCATCAGGCGGTCATCTTATATGCATTCAGTGTTAAAGAGTATATTAGTTTGGGGTAGTCGATTTAGCAGACATTTTGGCATGATCATAACATATCCTGTTGGTTAATGCACGATTCATGCGAAGTCAAATAGTCTTTTGTTTCAATGTTGTAAACTGCACTATCTGAAAATTAAATTTCTTGTTCAACAACATCCACGCTTATTAGTCATGACATAGTATAAACGGTATTTTTGAGTTGAATATTCCAAGCACTCTGTTAGTGTTTATGTTATGTTTTAATAAAATAAAAAGGAGATAAAATGAGCCTTGAAGAAGATTTCAATTCTGCAGCTGAACGTGCGACTCAGCTTCCAAAGCGTCCACCAAATGATATTATGCTCCAACTTTATGCACTTTATAAACAAGCTAACGAAGGCGATGTAACAGGCGACCGTCCAGGCTTTGCCGATTTTGAAGGTCGGGCAAAGTATGATAGCTGGAATAAACTCCAGGGGAAATCTGGTGAAAATGCAAAGCAGGAATATATTTCTCTTGTCGAAAAACTAGAACAAGAAGTTGCCGAATAAAAACTTCATGCCATTCGATCTTTCCTTAATAGATCTAGTTGAACGCATCAAGTCAGGAGAACTCCGTGCAGAGGCAGTGATGGAGGCAGTTTATTCCCGGATTAATCAGTACAACTCTTCGTTGAATGTCTACCGTAGTCTTTTGCCGCGTGAAATTGCAATTTCTCGTGCACGTATAATAGACGAGGAAATTTCTTCCGGAAAGACCCTTGGCAAACTTGCAGGTATTCCGGTATCGATTAAAGACAATATCTGTATCAAAGATCCGGAGTTGAGCAATGCATGTGGTTCACAAATTCTGGGTGAATATCACTCTCCATACAATGCAACTGTAGTAGAGAAATTATTGCAGGAAGATGCAGTTATTATTGGAACTACGAATATGGACGAGTTCGCAATGGGGTCGTCCACAGAAAATTCTTTTTTCAGTCCGACCCGTAATCCGTGGGATACGGAACGTGTTCCGGGTGGAAGTAGTGGCGGTGCGGCGGTTTCTGTTGCTTCCGGAATGGCCTTGTTGGCTCTCGGTTCTGATACCGGAGGTTCGGTGCGCCAACCGGCTTCGATGTGCGGTGTTTCCGGATTAAAGCCATCTTACGGCACTGTTTCGCGTTACGGCCTGGTGGCTTTTGGTTCGTCTCTAGATCAAATCGGTTGCCTTGCACCCAGTGCTGCGGATTGCCGTTATGCCTTTTCAATCATTCACGGACACGATCCGCACGAAAGTACTTCTGCAAAAATAGAATTATCAGCGGCTCCAGATGTCGCAAAACTCTCCGGTTTGCGGGTTTGTCTTCCGGATGAATATGTAGCTGCAGAATCTTTTGATCCGGATGTTGTAGGGAGCGTTCATGAGTTAGAGGCACTGTTGCAGAAACACGGTGCAACGGTTGAACGGCGTTCACTGGATTTTCTGAAATATGTTATTCCAACTTATTACGTCCTCGCTTTTGCAGAAGCCAGTTCCAACCTGGGACGTTTCGACGGAATTCGTTACGGAATAAGGAAGCAGGATCAGCCATCCTTGAAATCACTATACACATCTACCAGGAAAAAGGGTTTTGGTGTGGAAGTAAAACGCAGAATCATGCTTGGAACATTTGTACTCAGTTCAGGTTATTATGATCAATATTATGGACGAGCTGTGCAGGTGAGGGCTTGGATGGAAAAACAAGTGGCATTGCTGTTTGAGGAATTTGATTTTATACTGGGACCAGTTTCTCCTTTTCCTGCATTCAAGTTAGGAGAAAAAAATGAAGATCCACTGGCAATGTACTTGGCAGATATTTGCAGTGTACTTGCAAACCTGACACGAACACCTGCAATCTCAATTCCTGGAAGACCAACCAGTGACGGATTACCAGTTGGGTTACAATTAATGGGCCGGCGTTTTGAAGATCATAACCTTTTAGCAACCGCATCTGCCATTCAAGAACTGACTGCATTTCATAAACTGCGACCAGAAAAAGTTTTTGCAACAAAACCATAAAACATGAAAAGTGGATTGCAAATCTGCAATCAAAGAATCTTAAATCTCAAAACTGAAACCTTACTGAATGCTTGATCTAAAAATAATCAGAAGCCAGCCTGAAGTAATTGCAGAGAATTGCCGAAAACGGAATGTTGACGTTGATATTGAAAAATTGTTAGCACTTGATGAGCAAGTACGGCAGATTACATCTGAAGTTGATTCTGTCAGACAACGACGGAATGACATCAGTAATAAAATGAAAGGCAAAATTCCACCTGAGGAACGTCAGCCTCTGATTGAAGAATCAAAAAACTTGCGTGAAGAAGAGTCGGAAAAAGATTCAACACTTCGAGAACTGCTTGAGCAGCGGCTTGATTTGCACAAGCAGGTTCCAAACTTGACACATCCAGAATCTCCGGAAGGTTTTACTGATGAAGAAAATGTTCCAATTCGGGAAGTTGGAACAAAACGCGAATTTGATTTTGAACCTAAGGACCATGTTGAGTTAATGGAAGCACTTGATTTGATTGACTTTGACGGAGGTGCAAAAGTTTCTGGACAAAAGTTTTACTACCTCAAAAATCAGGCTGTATTTTTGGAATTAGCTTTGGCCCAATATGCCCTGAGTTTGCTGCAAAAAGAAGGATTTACAGTACATATTACACCGGACTTGGCTCGGCATCAGATTTTGGACGGTATTGGATTTAATCCACGTGGTGCAGAAACACAGATTTATTCAGTAGAAGAATCGGATCTCTGTCTGATTGCGACTGCAGAAATAACTTTGGGCGGTTTGTTGATCGATCAGGTACTCCAACCGGAACAGTTACCGATTCTGTATGCAGGGCTTTCTCATTGTTACCGCACAGAAGCAGGTGCGGCCGGGCGTGAATCACGAGGATTATACAGGGTACATCAGTTTTCTAAAATAGAAATGTTTGCCTTTACCCATCCAGATAAGTCTGAAGAAATGCATGAAAAAATGCGTGAAATTGAGGAACAAATTTACCAGGATTTGGAGATCCCATATCAGCTGGTGAATATTTGCGCTGGTGACCTTGGAGGACCAGCTTATCGCAAATATGATTTGGAAGCCTGGATGCCGGGGCGTGGCAAATGGGGCGAGGTGACATCCACTTCAAACTGTACAGATTATCAGTCACGTCGCATGAACATTCGCTTTAAAGACCCGGAAACAGGAAAAAACAGATTTGTCCATATGCTAAATGGAACTGCAATTGCGGTTTCCAGAACTTTGATTGCCCTCATAGAGAATGGCCAACAAAAAGACGGTTCAATTAAACTCCCGCGTTGTTTGAATATTAAGGATATTCCAGCACCTGCTTCCGGATAATAGTATTTTTGTCTTTTAATTGAGTTGTTTTAGTTTTAATGTATGCATTCTTAATAACCCTTTGCCCAAAAAAATAATATGAAAATACTCGCAATTTTAACAATTTTTATTATTTCTTCAACTTTTGTTTTTGGGGAATTGCCCATTGGTGAAGTTCC
>Ga0209752_1000310_pt1 | contig 23841 bp, 19 predicted proteins | sample METZYME_3_250m_FD_187548 | JGI IMG/M metagenome (GOLD analysis project Ga0209752, IMG submission 187548) | Marine microbial communities from oxygen minimum zone in mesopelagic equatorial Pacific - METZYME_3_250m (SPAdes) (version 2) | ecosystem: Environmental > Aquatic > Marine > Oceanic...
GGCTGAAGGTCGGGATGACCTCCGAGACGATGCCGAACGACGGCAGGACCAGGATGTAGACCTCGGGGTGCCCGAAGATCCAGAAGAGGTGCTGCCACAGCAGCGGGTCGGCTCCCATCTCCGGGTTGAAGAAGTTCGCACCGAAGTTGCGGTCGAACATCAACAGGAACAGCGCCACCGTGATGACCGGGACGGCGAACAGCAGCAGGAACTGCACTACCAGAATCATCCAGGTGAACACCGGCATCTTGAACAGCGTCATGCCGGGTGCCCGCATGTTGAGGACCGTCACGATCAGGTTCATCGCCGAGATCAGCGAGGCGATGCCGGCGATCTGGAGGCCGATGGCGTAGAAGTCCATGCCGTGGCCGGGCGAGAACGTCACCCCCGTGTTCGGCGCATAGGCGAACCATCCGCCGTCGGGGGCGTCGCCCACCAGCCACGCGCAGTTCAGGAACAGTCCTCCGGCCAGGAAGATCCAGAACGACAGGGCATTGAGACGGGGGAATGCCACATCGCGGGCACCGATCTGGAGCGGAAGCAGGTAGTTCGCGAACGCGGCCGCCATTGGCATGATCACCAGGAAGACCATGGTGACGCCGTGCATCGTGTAGATCTGGTTGTAGAGGTCGGCGCCGACGACCGTGCCGTTCGGGGTGGCCAACTGGAGGCGGATCAGCAGCGCCTCGAAGCCTCCGATGCCGAAGAAGAACAGGGCCGTTGCCCCGTAGAGGATGCCGATCTTCTTGTGGTCGACGGTCGTGACCCAGTCGCGCCAGCCACCACCGCCCTTGGGTCGGGAATAGGCGCCGAGCGGCAGTGCTGCGCCGGTCCCGGATGTCAGTTCTGCCACGGACTCACTCATCACTCCACCTCCGTGGCGACGATGACATCGATCGACGGGGCGGTCCCGAGGGTCTGGAGATAGGCCACCACGTTGTCGATCTCGGTCTCGCCGAGACCCAAGGCCGGCATGCCCCGGCGGCCCTCGGCATAGGCGGGCTTCTCGGCCGGTGCGTTACGCAGCCAGGCCTCGAGTTGGGTGCGGTCGAGGCTGCCGTCCGGCTCGTAGAGGTTGAAGATCCCGCCGGCGTAGGTGGTGCGGCTCATCAGGTGCGTCAGGTTCGGGGCGGCGTTGGACACCAGGTCGGCGCCCTTGCTGGCCTCGTCGTCGTGTGGGCCGTTGAAGCCGTTGACGACGTGGCAGCGTGCGCACTGCGTCTCGAAGATGGCCTTGCCGGCGACGGCTGCGGGATCGGTGGGCTCGGCGGCCGGCTCCAACTGCTGGTCGACCCAGGCCTGGAAGTCGGATGGGCTGAGCGCCACCGCCTGCATCCGCATACGGGAGTGGGACAGGCCGCAGAACTCGGTGCACTGCCCGAAGTAGACGCCCTCCTCGTCGGCGGCGATCTTCCAGTAGGTGACGCGGCCCGGGACGGCGTCACGCTTGCCGTTCAGCGCCGGGATCCAGTGGCTGTGGATCACGTCGCGGCTGGTGATCTTGAGCTCGATCTCCTCACCGATCGGGATCACCAACTGGTTGGCGGTAACGATGTCGGCGGGCGGCAGGTTGCGTGCGTCAGAGAGGTCGATGCCCTCGAGGCCACCGAAGTAGTAGCGGTATTCCCACCACCACTGCTGGCCGACCACGACCACCTCGGGTTCCCACATCGTGGACTCGCCGTCGACGGACAATGCCATGGCGTTGTCCTCCCTGCTGCTGATGTCCACCAGGGTCACGATCGTGAAGGCGCCGATCACCACGAGGATCAAGGTCGGCACGATGGTCCAGAGGATCTCGAGGCGGAAATTGCCGTGGATCTGTTCGGGGTATTCCTCATCGCTGTGGTCGTCGTGGAACCGCCACCAGAGATAGCCGGTGCCACCGAAGATGATCAGGAACACCACCCCGGCCACGATGAAGACCGGGTCGGAGAGTGAGTCGATCGTGCGCGCATAGGGACCCTGTGGCTTGAGGGTGTCGAGTTCGGCGTCGGACGCGCAGCCGGCGAGCGCTACGACGGAACCGAACAGGCCCAGCAGTCCTGCGGGGCGAAGGATCTTCCACATGGCCGTGCCCACTAGTGCCCGTCCCCAGATTGCGTGTCCGTGGCGTGCGTGTCACTGCCCTTTTGGTGGAACTCCCGTTCGCCGGTAGCGGCGGTGACGATGCCGGCCACGATCACTGCGACGAAGCCGACCAGAAGCGCACCCTGCACCATTCCCCGGGGCAGGTGCGGATTGCGGCTGACGAGGACGGCCCCACCCAGGATGACCAAGCCGACGACAGTGGCCACGACCACGGCGCCGTTAACCGAAGAGGCCAGCAGCACCCGGGACATGGCGATCACGAGGACGCCGACACCCAAAGTCCCGAGCACCGGGATCTCGACCGGGCGCATCAACTTCTCGCGTTGTGCGGTGTTGTGAGCCGGGTTGCCGCTGAGCTTCTCCGACCAGTTGGTCATGGTCCACTCGACGGCAACGGCGGCCACCGCACAGATGCCGATGACGAATATGGCGGGGTGTACGACGGCTCCGACGGCGGTGGCGCCCACGCCGAGGGCGGCGAAGACCGGCCACCACGACCCGCCCACGGGGCGCTGGGCCGGCGGGGCGTCGTCGGTGCCGAGGAGTTCGGCAGCGGCCTCGGCGTCACCGTCCCGGAAGGCGATGGAGAACAGGGCCAGTCCGAGCGCCACAGCGGCAGCGCCCACGAACAGGCCGTAGGAGACATGGTTTCCGACGGCGCCCTTCCAGGCAAGGCTGATCGGGCCGGTCTCATCGCCGCCAGAGGTGTAGCCGGCAAATGACGCCGCTCCGAAGGCAGCCACGAAGACCCCGAACCAGAGCTTGAAGCCTGTGGTGAACATCGTTCGTTCCTACCCGTGTCCTACTTGGCGATGTAGATGAAGAGCCAGATGACCGAGTAGACGGCCACGACGGCATACCAGAAGATCGATACCGAGATCACGAGGTCCTGGTGACGACCGATGGCCTGGCCACCGAACGCACGCAACAGGACAAGGCCCATCCACAGAACGGCGATCCCCGTCATCACCATGTGGGCGCCCACGATGACGAACAGCAGGGTGGTGGCCACGCTGTGGTCGATGGGCAGGGCGATGTCGTTGAGGTAGAAGACCGTCTGGTTGACGGCTGCGATTCCCAGCAGGGCGGTGAGGCCGAGGGCGATGTAGCCGTGGGTGCGGTCCTCGTGAATGCTGGCGTAGTGGGCCCAGGCCATGGTGATGGCGGCCATGGCGAAGGTCGACATGAGCGACCCACCCGGCTTGAGTTCGATGGCACCCTCGGGGAACCATTCAGCGCCCCAGGCGAGGGTGTCGTTGCGGACCGAGAAGTAGTACGAGAAGAGAGCTGCGAAGAACATGGCGGCTGCGCCGGTGGCGAAGGCCGTGCCGACCAGCAGGGTGCGCGGTCGGGCGAGGGGGACCTCGACTGGGGAGAACTCGGTGCCGGCCGCCATCAGGAGGCCACTCCCGAATTCTCGAGGGCGTCGAGCAGGGGACGCTCGGAGGTGACCTCGACAGACGACGGGTCCGCTGTCCACTCGAGCGTGTGGCCACCCCACGGGTCGGCCGGTGCAGCGACACCGGTGAGGCGCCTGATGCCGTTGGCGAACCAGCCGATTGCGCCGGCCAGCAGCAGCACGGCGCCGACCAGGGCGACCAGGTTGAGGGCGTCGACCCCGGAATCGGGTGAGCCGGCGGCAGCCACGGACGCGCCGGTGAAGTCGTTCTGGCCCATGAACCCACTGAGCAGGTCGGCGACGCCGAGCAGCAGCACGCCCACGACGGCGGCGAGTCCGGCCAGGAGGCCGAGGCCCTGCGAGGAGACCCTGCCGAAGATGCGGTCACCCCACCAGAGGGTGCCGGCCATGGCACCGACGAATGCGGCGCCCATGGTGAGGGTCATCTGGGCGCCGGTGGCTGAGGTGTCGAGCAGGTCGAACGGATCGACGGCCCGCAGGGCGCCGACGGCTGCGGCAACGAGCAGCAGCAGCATGGCCAGCACCGACAGGACCATCGGGGCGGGTGGCCTGTTGCCTGCACCCGACCCGAGGTTGGCGGCACCCCGGCGCAGCGTGTCGGCCAATCCGCCGAACAGCGCCAAGGCGACCAGCAGGGCGGCAAAGGCGTAGACGACGTAGATCGCCTCGTTCAGGACCGGCGTGCCCGGGGTGTCGAAGAACGACTGGGCATAGGCACCGAAGCCGACGACTCCCAGCATCGTGGTGAGGACAAGGACGGCGTTGTGGTTGACGAGCCGGTTGCGCACCGACACCGGGACGATGTCGAAGGCAATGCCGACCAGCGGCAGTGCAAAGGCGTAGACCTGCGGATGGCTGAACGCCCAGGAGAGCTGCTCCCAGATGGCGTCCTCGGCCCCGAAGCGCACGGCGGTGCGGCCCCGCAGGTCGACATAGGCGAGGACGACGTTGGCGGCCAGCACCGGAAGCGTCAGCAGCCAGAACGTGCCCGCCACCAGCAACGTCCAACTGAACAGCGGGATGCGGTGCAGGGTGAGGCCGACGACCCGGCCGCAGACGATGGTCGTGAGCAGTGAGACGGTGGCACCGAGCAGGCCACCGATGACCATCAGGAGGCCGACGAGCGTTAGGGCGACGGCCTGACGCTGGCCGCCGGCGTCGGGGGCGCCGAGCCCGCCGTCGATCAGGAAGCCGGTGACGGTGGTGCCGGCGCCGATCAACCAGGTCCAGAAGGAGAAGGCGGCCATCCGAGGGAAGGCGATGCTGTCGGAGCCCACCTGGAGGGGGGCCACTGCCGTGCCGAGACCCACGAGGATGGGCACGATGGCGAGCAGCACGAGTCCGACCCGGTGTGCGGACCAGAACTGGAAGACCTCGTCGGCGCTACCGAACACCTCGGCTCCACCGAGGTCGAGACGCTCGAAGGCCACGAGGACGCCGGTGAGGAGGCTGGCCAGCAGCGCCAGCGAGCCGGCGCCGAGCCAGTAACGACCGAGCGTGTTGGCGTCGGTGGAGGTGACGACGCGCTCCAGCGCGGTTGCGCCATCGGTCTCCAGAAGGGTGTCGGTCATCGTCCTCAAAACTGATTCGTCCTGCAGGTCCGGGTGGTGCCCTCGCCTACCCACCCGAGTGGGCCCGTAACACGAGAGGCTAAACGGATCAACGGTGATCCCGCCGCTCTTCCGGCGTCGCGAGGATAGCCGCCTGAAACCCCCGGTCCTGCCACGTGATCACACGCGAAGGATCATCTCGATCGGCCAACTCTCAGACCACCACGTCGACCACGATCGCCCCGAAGAGCAGCGTGACATAGGTGATCGAGTAGGTGAAGAGGCGCATGGCCGTACCTTCCGAAGGGTCCCTCCTGAGTGACAGGGCGAACGCCGTGAACACCGCACCGAGGGCGAGCGCCGATGCCAGGTAGATGGCCCCCATGTCCGCCACAGGAGCGAACACCAGGGTCAGCGCCACGAGTATCACCGTGTAGAAGAGGATGCGCCGGGCGGTCGTCTCGAGGCTGGCCACGACCGGAAGCATCGGCACCTCGGCCTTCGCGTAGTCGTCGCGGTACCTGATGGCGAGGGCCCAGAAGTGCGGGGGTGTCCAGTAGAAGATGACGAGGAACAACACGATCGGCGCCCAGCCCAGCGAGTTGGTCACCGCCGACCAACCGACCAGCACAGGCACGGCGCCCGCCGCCCCACCGATGACGATGTTCTGCGTCGAGGTGCGCTTCAGCCAAAGCGTGTAGACGAAGACGTAGAACAGGGTTGCCGACACCGCCAGCACGGCACTGAGCAGGTTGACGAAGGCGACCAGCCAGGCGAAGGCCACCACCTCGAGGGTGATGGCGAACACGAGGGCGTTGCGGGGCGACACCACACCGGTGACCAGCGGACGGTCCTTCGTGCGTTCCATGAGAGCATCGATGTCTGCATCGACGACCATGTTGGTGGCATTGGCGCCGCCGGCGGCAAAAGTGCCGCCGAGCACCGTGGCCACCATCAGCCAGACGGAGGGCACGCCCTGCTCGGCGACGAACATGGTCGGCACCGTCGTGACGAGCAGCAACTCGATGATGCGCGGCTTCGTGAGCGCGACATAGCCGGCGACCCGTGCGCGGAGAGAGAGGAGGGGAAGTTCAGGTGGCGCCGACATCGCCGACAGGCTACGTGGCGCTCACCCGTGACGGACAGGTTGACGCCACTCAGCCGGTGAGCCAATCGGCGGGAGTGGGGCCCTCGGGGTAGAGGCGCTGCTGAAAGCGACGCATACCCGACAGCCAGCGGTCGACGTCGTCGCCCTTGCGGCGCACGTACTCGGCAACCTCGGGGTGCGGGAGGATGTGGAAACGCCCGTCGGCGAGGCCCTCAACGACCACGCCAGCCAGATCCTCGGCGGACATGACCCCATCGACGCCCGCAGCGCCGAACCCCTGGTCGGCGTCGAGTAGGTCGGCCGTCGGACTGTTGGCACGGATGTTGCTCTCGACCGCCTGAGGGCAGAGCACCGACACACCGATGCCACGATCGCCGTAGGTGATGGCGATCCACTCGGCCAGCGCCACGGCAGCGTTCTTGGTGACCGAGTAGGCCAGCGAGCCGATCTGGGTGAGCAACCCGGCCGCCGACGCCGTGTTGAGTAGCCAGCCGCCGCCCTGGTCGACCATGTGCGGGATGGCGTGGCGGGCGGCGTAGAGGTGCGCCATCACATGCACACCCAACATGTCCGTCATCTCGGCGTTGGGTGCCTCGAGGCCACCGAGCGTGACGTAGCCGGCATTCGACACGAACAGGTCGAGCCCGCCGTGCATCTCGACCGTGTCGTCGACCAGCGCCTTCACCTGCGCCTCGTCGGCGACATCGCAGCCGACGGCGGTGCCGCCCACCGACGCCGCCACCTCAGCAGCCCCGTCGGCATCCCGGTCAGCGACCACGACCGCCTGAGCCCCCTCGGCGTGGAACCTCTCGGCCAGCGCCTTCCCGATGCCGCTCGCTCCGCCGGTGACCACTGCGACCTTGCCATCGAGTTCCATGGAGCAATCCTAGGAACGCCTGCCGCCGTGGGCCCCGTCCGGGCACCCCCCTAGCCTTCGTGGCGTGCGGAGACCCTCATGAGATCACGCCTGTCACCCGATGCGTACCACCGCATCTGCGGCATCGCCTTGGGCCTGTTGGCGATGATCATCGTCACCGGCGGCGCCGTGCGCCTGACGGGCTCCGGCCTGGGCTGCTCCGACTGGCCGGCCTGCGAACAGGACCAGTTCGTCCCCGAAGCCGACTTCCACGGCTGGATCGAATTCGGCAACCGCCTCCTCACCGTCATTGTCTCGGTTGCCGTGATTCTCGCCGTTCTCGGCTCGATGGCCCGCAACCCCCGACGCTCCGACCTGGTGCGCCTGTCCTGGGGACTGGTCGCAGGCGTCGTGGCCCAGATCGTCCTGGGTGGCATCGTGGTGCTCAGCCACCTCAACCCGTGGCTGGTCCTGGGCCATTTCGCCCTGTCGATGGTGCTCGTCGGCAACGCCGTGGTCCTGCGCCACCGGTCCGGCGACCACCTGCGTGCGGCGCGCCCGTCGGTGCCTGTGCCCTCCGAGCAGTTGCGCTCGATGGCCACCGCTATCACGCTGTTCTCGGTCGTGGTGCTGACCACCGGCACGTTCGTCACCGGCTCCGGCCCCCACGCCGGCAGCCGCGACGATCCGATCCCCCGCCTGCCGTTCCGGCCGTCCGACATCGCCCGAGTCCACGGGACGACCGTCGTTCTCTTCCTCGTGATGGTGGCGGCCCTGGCCCTGGCCGTTCGCCGCGATCCGACCGGTGAGCGCCTGCGTCCCCGGATGCAGGCGCTCGGGGCCATCGTCGTGCTCCAGGCGGGCATCGGCTGGACGCAGTACTTCACCGGCGTGCCCGAACTCCTCGTCGGGCTGCACCTCGCCGGCGCCACGGCCCTCTGGGCGACCGTCGTGTCCCTGTGGCTCGGGGCCCGGGAACACGTTCCCGTTCCCGAAGGCGCCCCGGCATGACGCGGGCAGCGATGCCGGACATCGACGAACGACTCGACGAGGACGTCGACGAGGACGTCGACACCGAGCGACCGTGGATCGTGCTGGTCTGGAACGACCCGATCAACCTGATGTCATACGTCGCCTTCGTCTTCCGGAAGCTGTTCGGCTACAGCCGCCAGAAGGCCGACAAGCTCATGCTCGACGTCCACCACAAGGGCCGGGCGGTCGTCTCGTCGGGCACCCGCGAGAAAGCCGAAATGGACGTCTTTCGTCTTCACGAGCACGGCCTCTGGGCCACCATGCAGCAGGATGACTAGAAGGACCGGGGAGTAGGGATCCATGGTGCGCCGTCGACGCCCAGTCGCCTTCGCCCGCTCGGGCGGCCTCGTCGAGGTCCGCCTCGGCGACGAGGAGCGCGACCTCGTGGCGAACCTGGCCGGGCAGTTCCGCTCGCTCCTCTCGGAGGATGCCGGACCGGACCAACGACGCCTCTACCCAACCGCCTACCTCGACGATCCGGAACGCGACGCCGACTACGCCGCTCTCGTCCACGACGACCTGCTGCGTTCACGCCTCGAGGCCGCCGACGTTGTCTCGGCCACCGTCGGCAACGAAACCCTCGATCCCGGTGAGCTCGAGCAGTGGATGGTCGTCCTCAACTCGCTACGCCTCGTCATCGGGACCCGCCTCGACATCTCCGAGGCGGACGAGTTCGACCCCGAGGCGCCCGACGTGGCCGAGCGTTCGCTCCTGCTGTGGCTGGGCCTGCTCCTCGAGGAGGCCGTCGAGGCGTCGCTGGGGTTCCTCCGGTAGGGGGCCCGCGTGCCGCTGCCTGCGCCTTCGGTCGGTTTCCGGTGGCCGCTTGCTATCGTGGCGCCGCCCTCACGAGACGCGAGCCCCCATCGTCCAGCGGCCTAGGACGCCGGCCTTTCACGCCGGTAACACGGGTTCGAATCCCGTTGGGGGTACCAGGAACGGACGGTTCGGATGCCTTCTGGGAATCCGGCCGGTCGTTCGGGGTCCTGTGGTGCAGTTTGGAGTGCACGCCGGCCTGTCAAGCCGGAGGTCGCGGGTTCAAATCCCGTCAGGACCGCCACCGTCCCCCGCCATCGGGCGGGAGGCGCACGGTCGGGTAGCTCAGTTGGCAGAGCGTCCGCCTGAAAAGCGGAAGGTCCCCGGATCGACGCCGGGCCCGACCACCAAGACCGAAGCCCGCCCCCGGGGGGCGGGCTTCGTCGCGTTCCATCCCTGCCACTATCTTTGGCAGGGATGAGCCAGACCTCGCTTCCTGAACACCGTGTGCTCGTCGCCGAAGCGAACCTGCGGGACCTCGGAGATTTGCCGACGACCGACGGGCGAACGGTGCGCACCGGACGGCTTTTCCGCAGCGGCTACCTCTGCGACCTCCAGGGATCGGCGCTTGCCACGGTCGAAGGACTGGGCCTACGCACGATCATCGACCTGCGCCGTCCCGACGAGATCCGGAATCGCCCACACCCCGACTTCGACGGCACCGAGGTCGTCCACGTGTCGGTGTCGGCCGACGACAACGAATTCGCCGTGCTCGCCAACCGCATGGAGGTGGACCCATCGGCGATCCCCGGACCGGAACTGATCGCCGACTACTTCCGAAACACCGTACGCAACCGCCTGGACCGCTACCGCACGGTCTTCGACCTGGCGACGGATCCCGACCGGCACCCGTTGTTGTTCAACTGCACCGCCGGCAAGGACCGGACCGGTTTCGTGGCCGGGAGCCTGCTGCGCCTCCTCGGCGTACCCGAGGAGGTCGTGATCACCGACTACCTCCTCAGCAACGACGTGCGCCGCAAGTGGATCCAGCAGCGCGAAGACCAGCACAGGCAACTGATCGCCGACCGCCTCCATGTCGCGCCGGACGAGGTCGGCGATGAGCACATGGTCAACACCCGGGCGATCCTCTGGTGCAACGCCGCCTACCTCGCTGCCTCGTTCGACACGGTGGAGGAGTTCTGGGGCACCTGGGAAACGTTTCGACGGGACGGCCTCGGACTCGACGACACCCGGATGGACGCCTTCCACGACGCCATGCTGGCCTGATCCGTCACCACCCGCCTACCGACTTCCAGCCGGGCCTGTCCTATGGTCCGCACCACTCGCAAGCAGGGAGAAGCGTCATGGCCGTTGGCTGGTTCATGGACGACGAGCCGTCGCCGTCCTTTCCGATCTACACGCGCGGCAACGTGGGCGAGGTGTTCCCCGACCCCGTTTCACCGCTGACCGCCGACCACACCTGGCATGGTGCCGGCGACGTGGGCATGCGGGAGTTCCTGTCCCGCTTCACCATCGACCTCGACGAAATCGACGACGGCCACAAGGTCATGTTCGAGATCTTCGGCGGGTACATGTTCCTGAACCTGAGCATTGCCCGCCTCATGGGTGCCCGCTCGTCGGGGATGACGCCCGAGCTGGTCGACATGGGCTTCTTCGGCTCGCAGTCGAGCCTGCCCGCCTACGTGCCCCGACCCAAGGACGACGACCCCGCAATCGTCGCCAGGGTCGACGGCCTCATGTTCTCCTGGATGACCGCCACGGAGTGGCCGGCCATCGACGAGCACGTCGTCGAGGTCGATGCACTCGTCGCCGCCCGTCCCGACCTCGGCACCGCATCCGAGGCCGAACTGGTCGCCCGCATGCGCGAGATGATGCCGGTGTTCGCCCGGGTCTTCGCCACACACGGCGAGGTCAGCGCCGCCGCCTCGGTCACGATGGGCGCCATCACCGCCATGGCCCTCGGCCTCGGCAAGCCCGGACTCGACCTGCGCATCGCCGGCGGACTCGGTGGCGTGGTGTCGGCCGCACCCAGCTTCGCCATGTGGGACCTCAGCCGCCAGGTTGCGAGCTCGGACGAGTTGACTGCCGCCTTCGACGCCGGAACCGACGGACTCCACAGCCGCCTGGAAGACCTCGGCGAACCGGCTGTCGACTTCCTTGCCGGCCTCGACGCCCTACTGACCGAACACGGCAGCCGGGGCCCCAACGAGTGGGAGTTGCGCTCACCCGCATGGGGCACCCACCCCGACCTGGTCCTGACCCTGGTCGACCGGATGCGGCTCTCCGACGACTCGCACGACCCGCGTGCCCGCCACGAGGCGGCACGGGCGCAGGCCGACGAGGCGCTGGCCGTGCTGCGCGGCATGGTCGCCGGCGACGAGGCCCAGGCCGGCACCCTCGAGATCGCCAACACGGCCAGTTCGGTGTTCATCCCCGCACGCGAACTCGCCAAGGCCACGATCGTCAAGGTCATCCACGAGGCCCGACTGGCGGCACTCGAGTTCGGCCGCCGCCTCGCCGCCGACGGCCGACTGGCCGAAGCCGGCAACGTGTTCATGCTGCGCGACGCCGAACTCGAATCAGCGATGGGCGGCAAACTGGCCGACGAAGCGACCGACCGCGAGGCCACCTACCTCTCACTGTTCGACCTGGCGCCGCCCTACTGGTTCGCCGGCGAGGTCCCCGGCGCAGATGCCTGGCAGAGCAGCGAGGTCCCGGCCTCGACACGCAGGATCGTGCAGGGCATGGGGGGAAGCGCCGGTACCGCCACCGGTCGGGCCCGGATCATCACCGACCCGTCAGATCCGGCCGGCCTCGAACCGGGCGACATACTCGTGGCCCCCATCACCGACCCCTCCTGGACGCCGCTGTTCGTCCCGGCCGCAGGCGTGGTGGTCGACGTGGGCGGCACTATGAGCCACGCCGTCATCGTGAGCCGGGAACTCGGCATCCCGTGCGTCGTGTCGGCGACCGGCGCCTCGACCCGCATCCCCGACGGTGCGCAGGTCAGGGTCAACGGCGACACCGGCACCGTCACGATCCTCGGGGACTGACTCAGACGCAGTTGGGCGCCCGGTCCGCCTCGAGCAGGCCTCCGACGATCAGCCACGCGACCGTGTCGTGGAGGGTTTCCTCGACCGGACGCCAGGAGCCCAGCCCGCTGTCGGCGAGCAGCCCGGCGTCGTCACCGGGGACGATGCCGAGCATGATCTCGACGGCCTCGGCGTCGACCATCTGTTCGAGGGCCTCGCGGGGGGTCGGGAACAGCGCCCGGTCGCAGCCCGTCACCTCGCTGACCACCGCATGGAACTCGTCCCAGTCCATGTAGGTGCCACCGGCCACATAGCGCTGCGGCCCCCGACCCGGTTGGAGCAGTCCGACCAGCGCCTTCGCCAGGTCGCGCACGTCGACCAGCAGCCAGCCGCCGCTGGCGAGGCTCATCATGATCTCACTCTGGAGGGTCGGGATCAGGTTGGCTGCCAGCACGTTGAGGCCCAGGTCGGTCGGGCCGGTCACGCCTGCCGGGTAGATGATGTTGACCGGGGCGCCTGCGTCCTGCATGCCGCGGGCGTGTTCCTCGGCGATCGCCTTCGAGGCGTTGTAGGGGTTGCCGCCACCCTGCACCGGATCGTGGCCGGAGAGTACGTCGCCGGTGGGCGGGAAGATCACCGACATCGTCGACAGGTGGACGATCGGATCGCATCCCACAGCCGCCGCCGTATCGAGCACGTTGATCGCCCCGGGAGCGTTCACTTCGAGCGCCAGGTGCATCTGTTCCGGATCGAGGCTCGTGAACGCCGCCGTGTGGATGCAGGCATCGCAACCCCGCAAGGCCTCGGCGACACTGTCGGGATCCGTCATGTCGCCCACCACGTGGTCGATGGCATCGTCGATGCCCTGGGCCGCACGCATCTGGTCCAACTTGTCGCTGCTGCGGACCAACGCCCGCGGCTCGTGGCCGGCGTCGACCAGCGCCCGAAGCACGTGCCCCCCGATGAACCCGGTTCCACCCGTCAACATCACGCGCATCGTGTTCCCCCTAGTTCGCCTGCTCGTCAGTCTCTGCAACCAACGACCGACCGTAGCCCCGGCCCGCCTTTGGCGCGGCGCCCGCCGATGGCACATGATCTCAGGCACGACGGACTCCTTCCAGAAGATGGGTGAATTCATGAGCACACGAGAGCAGATCTACATCGGTGGGGCCTGGGTCCCATCAGACGGAGACGGCAGCATCGAAGTCGTCAACCCGTCAAACGAGGAAGTCATCGGCTCGATCCCCGAGGGGACCGCAGCCGACGTCGACGCAGCGGTCGCAGCGGCCAACGCGGCGTTCCCGTCATGGTCGGCGGCACCCCTCGAGGAACGGCTCGGCTACATCGAGGCCCTCGGTGCCCAGCTCGCTGCTCGCAGCGAGGAGATCGGCAACCTGATCTCCCGGGAGGTCGGCATGCCGGTCGGCCTCTCCATGATGATCCAGGCCGGCATCCCGACCGCAACCACGTCGGGCGTTCCCATCACGGCCCGGGAGTTCGCGTTCGAGGAAACGATCGGACGCTCGTTGGTCACCCGTGAGCCCGTCGGCGTGGTCGGCTGCATCACCCCGTGGAACTATCCGCTGCACCAGATCATGGCGAAGGTCGCCCCTGCCATGGCCGTGGGCTGCACCGTGGTTCTCAAGCCCAGCGAGGTGGCGCCCCTGAACGCCTTCCTTTTGGCAGACATCATCGACGAGTTGGGCTTCCCGGCCGGCGTGTTCAACCTGGTGTCCGGTGTCGGTCCGGTGGTCGGCGAGGCGATCGCCGCCCATCCCGACGTCGACATGGTGTCGTTCACCGGCTCGACACGGGCCGGCACACGCGTTGCCGAGGTAGCCGCCGCCAACGTCACCAAGGTCCACCAGGAGCTCGGCGGCAAGTCCGCCAACATCATCCTCGACGATGCCGACTTCGCTGCAGCCATCCCGTCGGCGATCGGCGCCGCCTACCTCAACTCGGGCCAGACGTGCAGTGCGCTCACCCGCCTGCTGGTACCGGCCGACCGCATGGACGAGGCCGCCGAACTCGCCGCCGCAGCGGCAGCCGGCCACACCGTCGGTCCCGCCGACGAAGCCGGCACGCGGCTCGGTCCGCTCGTCTCCCAGGTCCAGTGGGACCGGGTGCAGGGCTACATCCAGAAGGGCATCGACGAGGGTGCCACGCTCGTCACCGGTGGCACCGGCAAGCCCGACGGCCTCGAGACCGGCTACTACGTCAAGCCCACCGTCTTCGCAAACGTCGACAACTCGATGACGATCGCCCAGGAGGAGATCTTCGGCCCGGTCCTGTCGATCATCGGCTACGAGGACGAGGACGACGCGATTTGCATCGCCAACGACTCCGACTACGGCCTGTCCGGCGGGGTGTGGAGTTCTGACGCCGACCGGGCGCTGGCCGTCGCCAAGCGGTTGCGCACCGGCGAGGTCGACATGAACGGATCGTTCCTCAACACCGATGCCCCGTTCGGGGGCTACAAGAAGTCCGGCAACGGCCGCGAACTGGGCCGCTTCGGCCTCGCCGAGTTCCTCGAAGCCAAGCAGATCAACCTGCCACTGGGCTGAGCACTCCCGGCGGCGCTCCTCCGCCCGGAGGGCGCCGACCCACAGGAGACAAATTCTCGTCTGTACTCTGGACGGCCTCGGTGACAAGGAGGAGACCATGAGGATCCACGTCGACCGCGACAAGTGCGAGGGGCACAGCCGCTGCTACGCACTCGCCCCGGCCCTCGTCGACGTCGACGACCTCGGCAACGCCTTCGAGTTGAACGACGGCGTCGTTCCCGCCGGCATGGAAGAAAAGGCCCAGCTGATCATCGACAACTGCCCCGAATTCGCCATCGCGGTCATCGAGGACTGAGGAAGCCGTGCGGACCAGGCAAGGAGGCTCACGATGACCGACACCGAACGCTGTCCGGTCAACGACCTGGCCACCGACTACGACATCTTCGATCCCGACTACGTCCGCGATCCGGTCCCTGCATGGGCCGAGTTGCGCGGGAGTTGTCCGATCGCCCACACCGAGCGATACGGCGGCTCCTGGCTACCCACCCGCTACGAGGATGTCCAGGCGATGGCCAAGATGGTCCCCGAACTCTCGAGTGCCAGCCCGGGACCCATCGTCATCGACCTTCCCGTCGAACTGCGCGACCAGAGCCGACAGGGCTACAACGCCGCAGCTCCCATCAGCGCCGACCCGCCCGAGCAGACCTGGACCCGCAAGGCCCTGCTGCCCCACTTCACCCCCAAGGCCATCGGCCCAGAACGCGACTACTCCGAACGCCTCTGCAACGACCTGATCGACGGATTCATCGACGCCGAAGGCTGTGACGGGGCGGTCGACTACGCCCAGCAGATCCCGCCACGGGTCATCGCCAGCAAGCTCGGCGTCGACCAGTCACGGGTTGACGACTTCATCGGCTGGGTCCGCGGCGTCCTCGAGTTCGGACTCACCGACCCAGAACTGCGCCTGAAGAACTCCAACCTCATCCGGGACTTCTTCGCCGCGGAGGTCGCCAACCGCCGGACCAACCCCGGGGACGACCTCATCACCGCCCTCTGCCAGACCGAGGTCGACGGTGAGTCGCTGCCCGACGAGGTCGTGATCGGCATGTGCAACCTGCAGCTGGTTGCCGGCATCGACACCACCTGGTCGTCAATCGGCTCGGCGCTGTGGCACTTCGCCACCCACGAAAACGACCGCCGGCGCATGGCCGAAGCCGATGACGCCCTCTGGGATACCGCCATCGAGGAACTGCTGCGCTTCTACTCCCCGGTCACCATGGCCCGCAACGCCATCGAGACCGTCGAGTACGGCGGCGTCACCATGGAGCCGGGCGACAAGATCCTCATGAACTTCCCCGGAGCCAACCACGACCCCGACGTGTTCGAGGACCCCGACACCGTGGTCCTCGACCGGCAGCGCAACCGCCACGTCGCCTTCGGGGCCGGCATCCACCGATGTGCCGGGTCGAACCTGGCCCGCATGGAGATGGAGGTCTCGCTCAAGGCCTGGTTCGCGCGGATCCCCGAGTTCACCCTGGTCGACCCCGACGCCGTCACCTGGGCCGGCGGCCAGGTCCGCGGTCCACGCCGCCTGCCGATCCTCTTCGGTTGAGCAGGCTCTCCCAGGTTCGCATCTGCCACATTCGGACATGCGTCCGAAGCAACAGGACACCTGTCCAAGCGCCATACGCCGTGGCATGGATGATGGTCTGGTAGGAGCCCGGGTACGACCCGAGGCGGCCTCGGCGTGGTCGAGGAGGCGGTCGGCGACCGGAGCCTTTCCCTGATCCAGGCTCTACCCGCCTACCACCCCCAGCAGCGCGGGAAGCTCGGCCAGGCGGTCGATGACGTGGTCGGCCTCGGGGCCTTCGTCGTCGCCTTCCTCAGGGGCATCGTCCTCGACCACACCGCGAAAGCGCACAGTGGTCATGCCCAGTGCTCGGGCGCCGGCCACGTCGGTGCGACGCAGGTCACCGACGTGCACGACCCCGACCGGGTCGTCGACGCTCAGCCCCGCAAGGCAGTCCCGAAAGATCGTCGCATCCGGCTTGTAGACGCCCACCTCGTTCGAGAACGAGCAGTGACCGATGTGGTCGAGCAGCCCATGGTTCTCGAGGTAGCCACGCAGGTGGCGGCCGCCAGCCAACGAGGTGTCACTGACCAGGCCGATCCGGAACCCGGCCCTGGCCAGTGCCGCCACCGCGAGCACTCCACCATCGACGGCATCCACCTCGAGCCGGTACGAGGCAGCCTCGAACGCCTCGGCCAGGGCCGCCTCGTCGTCCGGACCGATCCGGCCGGCGAACGCCCGAAAGGCGTCGTTCAATGCCTGCGGCGTCCCGTACTGGCGGCCCGCACGCCACTCGTCCTCGAATCGGGCCGGGAACAGTTCCAAGACCGATCGCAGCAGGTCGGCGGGAAGCTCGAGGCCCCGCTCGTCAACCACCCTTCGCCAGGCGGCAAGCCGGACCTCGACGGCACCCGGCACGCTGACGAGCAGCGTGTTCCAGAGGTCGAAGGTGACAGCCTGCCAGCCTCCTTCCGGCGGGATCAGGATCGACACACCCCGTCGGATACAGCCGCCGCGGCCACCGCCGCGGCGACGGCCATCGGCACCGACTTGTCGAACACCGACGGCACCACGAACTTCGACGAAAGCTCGTCGTCGGATACCGAGTCGGCGATCGCCCGGGCCGCCGCCAACTTCATGTTCTCGGTGATGTCCGTGGCTCCGGCGTCGAGGGCGCCCCGGAAGATGCCCGGGAACGCCAGCACATTGTTGATCTGGTTCGGATAGTCACTGCGACCGGTCGCCATGACGGCAGCGAGGCCGTCGGCCTCCTCGGGCCGGATCTCCGGATCGGGGTTGGCCATGGCGAAAACCAGGGGCTCCGAGGCCATGTTCCGCAGGTCGGCCGCCGTGAGCAGCCCCGGAGCGCTGAGGCCGATGAAGACGTCGGCCCCGTGGAGTACATCGTGGACCGTGCCCATCTTGCGGTCGGGGTTGGTGTTGTCGGCGAACCACTCCTTGGCGAAGTTCAGGTCGCCCCGCCCCGAGTACACGGCACCCTGCCGGTCAATGCCGACAATCTCGCCGATGCCAGCGTCGATCAGGATCCTGCCGACCGCCATGCCGGCTGCACCGACGCCCGAGATCACGACCGACAGGTCACCGATGTCGCGACCGGTGAGCCTGATCGAGTTCCACAACGCCGCCAGGGTGACCACGGCCGTGCCGTGCTGGTCGTCGTGGAAGACCGGGATGTCGAGCGCCGCCTTGAGCGACTGCTCCACTTCGAAGGCGCCCGGCGCCTTGATGTCCTCGAGGTTGATGCCGCCGAACGTGGGCGCCAGGCGGATGACCGTCTCGATGATCTCCTTGGGCGACTCGGTGTCGATGCACACCGGGAACGCATCGACGCCGGCGAACTCCTTGAAGAGCAGCGCCTTGCCCTCCATCACCGGCATGGCCGCCTCCGGGCCGATGTCGCCGAGGCCCAGCACCGCCGAGCCGTCGGACACGATGGCGACCGTGTTCTTCTTGATGGTGAGGTCGTGGGCCCGGCTGGAATCGTCGTGGATAGCCATGCAGATGCGGGCGACGCCCGGCGTGTACGCCATCGACAGGTCGTGCATGTCGCTGACCGGTACCAGCGGAAGCACCTCGATCTTGCCGCCCTCGTGCATGTGGAACGTGCGGTCGTACCAGAACACGAGCTCGACGCCGTCGAGTGCCTCGATGGCAGCCACCACCCGTCCGGCATGGTCCTCGTCACTACAGTTGACGACCACGTCGTTGACGAGGACATCGCCGCGCACGTCGAAGCCACCCATCGACACGATGTTGGCGCCTGTCTCACCAATGGCCGTGGCAAGACGTCCCAGGGTGTTGGGCACGTTGGCCAACTCGACGTGAAGGTCGATCGAATAGGCGGCAGTCGGCAGGAATGGCATGGGCAATGATCCTACGGGGCGGCCCTAGCCGCCACCCGGGTCAAGGGCCTTCGTAGGAAAACCCCAAGTCGAGGGCGGTGACCAGCGGACGAAAGGCGATCCCCGCCGCCTCGGCCAGCGCACCACAGGTGCCGCCCCGGTCGACGATGGGGAGGATCATCACCGGTTCGGCCCCCAAAGCCCGAACCACCTCGGCCGCCTCGAGCGGAGAGGCACCGCGCGTGACGACGTCCTCGCAGATCACGACCCGGTCGCCGGGCTCGAGTGCACCCGCCAGCCGGCCCTCGACGCCGTGGCCCTTCGACTCCTTGCGGATGCTGAACGAACGCAGCGAGCGCCCCCGGGTGGCAGCGACCGCGGCGATGCCGAACGCCACCGGGTCCGCTCCGGCCGTGAGCCCACCGATGGCGGTCACGTCATCGGGGATGACTTCGAGCGCAGCGTCGGCGACGAGGAGCAGGCCCTCGGACCGGCAGACGGTCTGCTTTCCGTCACAGAACCAGGTGCTCCTGCGTCCGCTCTTGAGGACGAAGTCGCCCGTCTGGACCGCATGCGCCAACAGGTGGTCGATAAGTGCCTGATTCGGAACGGGGAACGCCTCTGCCACAGCTCCGAACCTAGCGGCGCAGGTCGACCCGGCCGGAGCCCTCGACCAGTTCACCGATGACCCGGGCCGGACGGTCATGGTCGGCGAGTGTGACGACAACACCGTCAGCCTCGTGGCCGGGGACCGCCAACACCATGCCGATCCCGAGGTTGAACACCCGTGCCATCTCGTCGTCGCCGACACCGCCCATCGCCTGGAGCTCCCTGAAGATGCGGGGCACCTCCCAAGCCGAGGAGTCGACGACCGCGTCGACGGCACCACCCAGAACCCGGGGCAGGTTGCCGGGCAGGCCGCCTCCCGTGACGTGGGCGACGGCGTGCACCTCGTGGGCGTCGAGGGCGGCAACCACCGCCGGGGCGTAGATCACGCTCGGCGCCAGCAACTCGTCCGCCAACGACGTCTCCGCACCCTCCCAGGCAGGGTCGTCGAGCGACCGTACGGCAACGTCGAACACGAGGCGACGTGCCAGCGAGAAGCCGTTGGACCGCAGGTTCGGTGACTCGATCCCGACGAGGACATCGCCGGCCGACACCCGGCTGCCATCGAGGACGGCATCGCGTTCGACGGCACCCACCGAAAAGCCGACCAGGTCGAACTGGTCGGCCTCCATCACGCCGGGGTGCTCGGCCATCTCGCCACCGACCAGTGCGCAGCCGGCCTCCCGGCAACCGTCAGCGATGCCTGATACCAACTGCTCCATGGCCACGGGGTCGAGTCGGCCGACGGCCACATAGTCGAGGAAGAACAGCGGCGCGGCCCCGACACACACCAGGTCATCAACGCACATGGCGACGAGATCCCGGCCGATCGTGTCGAAACGGCCCGTCTGGCGGGCGATCTCGGCCTTCGTCCCCACCCCGTCGGTCGTCGACACGAGGAGCGGATCGCGGTAGCCCGACCTCCCGATGTCGAAGAGCCCCCCGAACCCGCCGATGTCGCCGATCACCTCTGGTCGGTAGGTGGAACGCACGTTGGGAGCGATGCGCCGCACGGCGTCCTCACCGGCGCCGATGTCGACGCCCGCCGACCGGTAGTCCTCGGGCACTGTCGCCTCAGGTGCGGTCGAAGAGCCGGGCGGCTTCCTCGACGGGCAACCCACGCTTGAGGTCGTCGCCCAGGACGGGCATGGCCCGTTCCGGAGCCGACGGATCGTCGGGATGCTCGAGCACCTGCTTCGTGAGGTTGGCAGGGATCTCGATCGGGTACTCGCCGGTCAGGCAGGCGGAGCAGAAGCCAGCTCCAACGGCCCCCGTGGCTTCGAGCAGGTGGTCGAGCTTGAGATAGCTGAGCGTGTCGACGTCGAGGTACTCGCGGATCTCGTCGACCGTAAGGTTGGCCGCCAGCAACTCGCCCCGGGACCCCGTGTCCATGCCGTAGAAGCAGGGCCAGCGGTAGGGCGGCGACGACACGCGCAGGTGGATCTCCTTCGCCCCGGCATCGCGCAGCATGCGCACCATCGACCGGGTCGTGGTGCCGCGCACGATCGAGTCGTCGACGACGATGAGGCGCTGGCCCTCGATGTTGTCCCGCAGCGGGTTGAGTTTCATGCGCACCGCCGACGACCGCAGGGCCTGCGTGGGTGCGATGAACGTGCGGCCGATGTAGCGGTTCTTTACGAGGCCGTGGCCGAAATCGATGCCCGACCGCCGGGCGTAGCCCTCGGCCGCCGGGATGCCCGACTCGGGCACGCCCATGACCAGGTCGGCCTCGACGGGCGCCTGCTCAGCGAGCGCCTCGCCCATCTGGACGCGGGCATGGTGGACGCTCTGCCCGTAGAGGACGCTGTCGGGCCGGGCGAAGTAGATGAACTCGAAGAGGCAGAGTCGGGGGTCGATCTCGACGGGGTCGAACGGGTGCAGCGACCGGCAGCCCGTCCGGTCGATGATGACGACCTCCCCGGGCTCGAGTTCCCGGACGAAGTGCGCCCCGATCACGTCGAGGGCAGGTGACTCGGAGGCGAGCACCCAGCCCCCGTCGAGGCGGCCCAGGCACAGTGGCCGGAACCCGTTGGGATCGCGCACGCCGATGATGCGCTCACGATCAGCGAACACGAGCGAGAAGGCACCGTGGAGCCGGGGCAGCACATCGGACAGTGCCGCCTCGAACGCCGCGCCGGGCTCGAGGTCGGGGCGAGCGAGCAGCGACGTGGTGAGAAGCTCTGCCATGAGGTCGGTGTCGGAGGTGACGGTGCCCGGAAGCATCCCGGCCTCGGCGGCCAGGGCCTCGGTGTTGACCAGGTTGCCGTTGTGGCCGAGGGCGAACTCGACGTGGTCGACGCCGCGGTACACAGGTTGGGCGTTGCGCCAGGTGCTCGACCCGCTCGTCGAGTAGCGGGTGTGGCCGATGGCGAGGTCTCCGGAAAGCGCTGTGAGGGTCCGATCGTCGAAGGCGTTGGAGACCAGCCCCATCTCCTTGACCACGGTGATCCCGTCGCCGTCGCTGACCGCCATGCCCGCCGACTCCTGGCCGCGGTGCTGCAGGGCATAGAGGCCCAGATAGGTGAAGTGGGCGACCGGCTGGCCGGGGGCGAACACCCCGAAGACCCCGCAGGCCTCCTTGGGGGTGTCGTCGAAGGGCTCGTCCTGCTCGTCGGGGGCGAGATACGGGCTCGACACGGGTCTCAGCCTACCGTCGGCCTCGCGCACGGACCGGATGCTCAGCGGCTGGCAGTGCCGGCACCAAGCGCCTCCGGCAACCGGTCGGTGAACGCCGCAGTGACCTCGTCGACGCCGATGTCGACCAGGCCCTTGACCGTGAACCGGTCGCCGGTCGCGAGGCCGATGCGGGAAGTCTCCACACCAGCCGCCTCAGCCCGCGCGAACACCTCGACGAGCCAGTCCGGGTGGACGACGATGACGATCCGGCCGGGCGCCTCGCCGAACAGGGCCCGGTGGTCCGGCACCCGGGCGACATGGACGCCGACGCCGGAGCGGGCAGCCATCTCGGCCAACGCCACGCCGAGACCGCCCGACGAGACGTCGTGAACGCCGTCGACCAGGCCGTCGGAGACAAGTCCCCGGACCAGTTCGGCGACGTCGGCCACCACCGCCAGGTCGAGGTCAGGCAGCCGGCCGCCCGGCGCACCATGGGAGGCGCCCCAGCGGGATCCGCCGAGCCCGTCCGCCTCGGGACCGAGCAGGAGAAGGCGATGACCGTCGACGAGGGTCGCACCGGGCGGTCGCCGGTCAAGCCGATCGACCATCCCGAGCAGGCCGATGACCGGCGTGGGGTCGATGTCGGTTCCGGCCGACTCGTTGTAGAGGCTCACGTTGCCGCCCACGACGGGAACACCCAGGGCCCGACAGGCCTCACCCATACCGTCGACAGACTCGGAGAGTTGCCACATCACCTCGGGGTGCTCGGGGTTGCCGAAATTGAGGCAGTTGACGACCGCCAACGGACGGGCCCCCACGCAGGCCAGGTTGAGGACCGACTCGGCTACCAGCATCGCTGTGCCCTGCCGGGGGTCGACGGCACACCAGCGGTGGTTGCCGTCGGTCGTCAGGGCCAGGCCACGACCGGTGTCGCTGCCGGTTCCCGGGTGCTTGAGTCGCAGAACCGTGGCATCGTCCCCGGGGCCGACCACGGTGTTGAGGAACAGTTGGTGGTCGTACTGGCGGTAGACCCAGGCCGGGTCGGCCAGCAGTTCGAGCAGTTCGTTACCCGGATCCTCCGGTGCGTCAAGGTCGTCGGCCGAGGGGCCGGGCGGTGCGTCGGGCGCTTGGCGGGGACGGTCGTAGAGGGGAGCGTCCTCGTGGAGCGAGGCAGCCGGCACCTCAGCCAGCACCTCACCGTCGAACCCGTCGAGGATGCGCAGGGCACCCCCGTCGGTGACACGGCCGATGACGCTGGCCCGCACCTCCCAACGCTCGCAGATCTCGAGGACCCGGTCGAGGCCGTCGGGTTCGACGATGGCGAGCATCCGTTCCTGAGACTCGCTGGTCATGACCTCGTGGGGTTCCATGCCGGGCTCGCGCCGCGGCACGGCCGACACGTCGATGTCCATGCCGACGCCACCGCGGGAGGCGGTCTCGCTGGTGGCACAGGTCAGGCCCGCTCCGCCGAGGTCCTGGATGCCGACCACGAGCCCCTCGTCGAGCAGGGCGAGGCACGCCTCAATGAGGCGCTTCTCCTCGAAGGGGTCGCCCACCTGGACGCTGGGCCGCTTGTCGCCGTCGGTCTCCTCGGAGAACCCCGCCGAGGCGAGGACACTGACGCCCCCGATGCCATCGCGGCCCGTGGAGGAACCCAGCAGCACCGCCAGGTTGCCGACGCCCGAGGCCTGGCCGAGCACCAGACGGTCGGTGGGGAGCAGGCCCAGGCACAGCACGTTGACGAGCGGATTGCCCCGATAGGTGGCGTCGAAGACGGTCTCGCCACCGACCGTGGGCACGCCGACGGCGTTGCCGTAGCCGGACACGCCGGAGACCACGCCCTCGGCGATCCAGCGACTGCGGGCATCGTCGATGGGGCCGAACCGCAGGGAATCCATGAGGGCGATGGGCCGTGCACCCATGGTGAAGATGTCGCGGAGGATCCCCCCGACCCCGGTGGCCGCCCCCTGGTAGGGCTCGATCGCCGACGGGTGGTTGTGCGACTCGATGCGGATGGCGGCGGCGATGCCGTCGCCGACGTCGACCACGCCGGCGTTCTCGCCAGGGCCCACGAGCACCCACGGCGCCTCGGTCGGAAGCCGCCCGAGGTGGATGCGACTGCTCTTGTAGGAACAGTGCTCCGACCACATCACCGAGTACATGGCCAGCTCCAACGGGTTGGCGGCCCGGCCGAGGATTCCCTCGATGGTGGAGGCCTCGTCGTCGGTCAGCCCGAGTGCCCGGTGGAGGGGTTCGCTCACGGCGGTGCACGGTAGCGGTCGAGGATCACCAGTTGGTGCGTCCCGTTGGACGATCGAG
>Ga0209752_1000311_pt1 | contig 23831 bp, 14 predicted proteins | sample METZYME_3_250m_FD_187548 | JGI IMG/M metagenome (GOLD analysis project Ga0209752, IMG submission 187548) | Marine microbial communities from oxygen minimum zone in mesopelagic equatorial Pacific - METZYME_3_250m (SPAdes) (version 2) | ecosystem: Environmental > Aquatic > Marine > Oceanic...
CAGGAGATTCCTCCTATGGGGCTCCCAGGAGTAGACTGGGAGACTTGCATGACCATGAATGATCACTGGGGCTACAACAAAAACAACCATAACTGGAAATCGGCAACAGACCTTATTCAAAAACTTGCAGATATTGTTTCAAAAGGAGGCAACTTTTTGCTCAATGTAGGACCAACGGCTGAAGGACTTTTCCCCCAACCCAGCATTGACCGGCTTGCGGCCGTTGGACGGTGGATGAAATTGAATGGGGAAGCAATTCATGGCACAATAGCCAGCCCATTTACAGATCTTTCCTGGGGTCGATGTACACAAAAAAATATAGATGGGGGGACACGGTTGTATCTCCATGTATTTACGTGGCCGGGAGATGGTCGGTTGGTTGTGCCGGGGATATACAGTAATCCGGATCGGGCATATATATTATCTGATAGAGAGAATGAATTAGGTATTACCCGGGAAAAAGATGCGATTGTGGTCCAAGTTCCTGTTATGGCACCTGATCCCATGAACAGCGTTGTAGTCTTGGAATTTAAGGGCAGGCCAGATGTAAATAACCCGCCAAAGATTACTACTCAACATGATATTTTTATTCATAACACCAATGTGTCTATTACATCGGAGCGGGAGAATATTATCATTCATTATACGCTGGATGGCAGTGAGCCTACTATAAAATCTCCTACTGTGACTGGGGCAATTCGTTTGACCAATTCAGCTCGCGTGTCCGCACGTTCTTTTCGGGATGGGCAGCCTGTCAGTAGGTTCGTACACGCTGATTATAAAAAAGTTAATCCTCGACCCGCTTTAACAAAAATAAAAAAAATGCCAGGAGTAAGGTATAATTATTTTGAGGGATCCTGGGATAGCCTACCAGATTTTCAGTCTATCGATATTAAGTCAAAGGGCGTTGTTCCCAATTTTGATATTTCCATAAGAGAGCAAAATGATTTTTTTGGGTTTATGTTTGAAGGGTTAATCTATATACAGGAAGAAGGAATATATTCATTTTATACAGACTCCGATGACGGCAGCCGCTTCTATATCGGTGACCGTCTGGTGGTTGAGAATGATGGATTACATGGAATGTCCGAAGCAGCCGGTTCTATTGCTTTATCTATGGGCTACCATCCATTTCGCGTAACCTATTTTGAAAAAGGAGGCGGAAATCAGTTAATTGTTTCTTATGAGGGGCCAGACATTGCAAAACAGGCTATACCAGCTGCGGTTCTATTTTACCAAAAGTGAGATTGGCATAAAAATAAGATCATCTTCCTGGTTTTTTTGCCTACTGTTGTTCCAGGTAATCGTGGTGTTTACTTCTTGCAACTCATTGTATGAACGCCCACCAAATATCATTATCATTTTTACCGATGACCAAGGTTATGCAGATGTGGGGAAATATGGAGCAAAAGGCTTTCAAACGCCCAATCTTGACCGCATGGCTGAAGAAGGTATTCGTTTTACCGACTTTCATGTATCACAGGCCGTTTGCAGTGCATCACGTGCATCTTTGCTCACCGGTTGCTACTCAGAACGCGTTAGCATTCAGGGTGCTTTGCATTCACGAACTCGCATCGGACTTAATCCTGATGAAGAAACCATCGCGGATGTATTGAAGAAGAAAGGATATGCTACGGGCATTTTCGGTAAATGGCATTTGGGACATCATGAAAAATTTCTGCCGTTGCAGCAAGGATTTGATGAATTCTTTGGGCTTCCTTATTCCAATGATATGTGGCCTGTCGGGTTTGATGGTAAACCACTCGATGGCAATGGTTCCCATAAAAGTTATTACCCACAGCTTGAGTTAATAGAGGGCAATGAAAAAATCGAGGAAGTCCGTACATTAGAAGATCAATCAAGATTGACCACGCGGTACACTGAACGAGCAGTGAACTTTATTATTAAAAATAAAGACAAACCATTTTTTCTCTATCTTCCCCATTCGATGCCCCACGTTCCTCTTGCCGTTTCTGATAAATTCAAAGGCAAAAGCGAGCAAGGGCTTTATGGCGATGTGATCATGGAAATTGATTGGTCAGTTGGACAAATCCTAAAAGCTTTAAAGAGTAATGGATTAGATGAAAATACATTGGTCATTTTCATGAGTGACAATGGACCATGGTTGAATTTTGGCAACCATGCAGGCTCAGCCTTTCCCCTGCGAGAAGGAAAAGGGACCATGTGGGAAGGTGGAGCTCGTGTTCCCTGTATCATGAGATGGATCGGTACAATTCATCCTGGTACTGTAACAGATAAACTTGCAGCAACAATAGATATTTTACCTACCGTTGCCAGTATAACATCTGCCCCCCTGCCAAAGAATAAGATTGATGGATTAGACATTCAATCTATTTTATATGGATCTGATGAGACAACTCCAAGAAATGAATACTATTATTATTATGGAGCCGAGCTCATTGCTGTACGGGCCGGCCAGTGGAAATTGTGTTTTCCCCACAGTTATCGTTCATATGAAGGCATGGAACCTGGACAGGATGGATTCCCAGGAAAATATGGCAGAGGCACTAGCGGACTCGCTCTTTATGACCTGAAAAATGATATAAGTGAAACAACTAATGTTGTCAATCAGTATCCTGAAATTGTTAATAAATTAAAAGTGCTGGGCGAAAAAGCCCGAGCAGAACTCGGTGATTTATTAACTGAAAGACAGGGCAGTGGAGTTCGCCCACCAGGTCGACTGACTCCAGCGAAAACCCACAAGGTCACTCATAAAGCGATTGGGAAAAAAGTTGCCCTTGCAACAACATTTCATCGCAAATATACCGGCGGTGGCACTCATGCCCTTACCAACGGAATAACAGGATCCGAAGATTATACTGATGGCAACTGGCAGGGATTTGAAGGCAACGATTTTGAAGCCACAGTCGATCTAGGTCAATTAATTGACCTGAAAGAAATAAAAGCCTCATTTTTACAAGATCAGGTGGCCTGGATATTTTATCCTGTCTCTGTTGAGATTTTGACTTCAAGTGCGGGTGATGAGTATAACATAATTAAATCGTTCATACATAAAACAAAACAGAATTTGACACAAGAAATCAAATTTTTCACTACTTCCCTACCTGATGAAAAAATCCGGTTTATTAAAATTAGGGCTAAAAGTCAAGGTGAATGTCCTTCCTGGCATCCCGGAAATGGAGGCCCGGCTTGGATTTTTATAGATGAAATCGTGGTTCAATAATTTCTCTCATAGATTATAACTACATTAAAGCAATGTATAGCTAGTATATCATGATGATTCATCTAAGGAAATTGAATCATTTCTTATTTTTGTTACTATTTTCAATGGGCTTGTTTTCCTGTATGAAAAAAGAACAAAGACCCAATATTATTTATATACTTGCAGATGACCTGGGCTATGGAGAATTGGGAGTTTACGGACAGGGAATCATCGAAACTCCCAATATCGACGCCCTGGCCAGTACAGGAATTCGTTTTACCCAACATTATTCAGGTTCTCCGGTTTGTGCCCCATCCCGTTCGGTGCTCATGACCGGATTGCACAGCGGGCATACACATATTCGGGGAAATGATGAATGGAAAGATCGAGGAGATGTGTGGAGTTACGAAGCCATGCTTAAAAATCCTTTCTTGGAAGGGCAGCGACCCCTGCTGGACACTATTGTAACCGTTGCGGAAATTCTGAAGGAAGCAGGATACCAGACAGGCGCTGTAGGGAAATGGGGTTTGGGTGCTCCCACTACAGAGGGTGTTCCTAATAAACAGGGCTTTAATTTCTTTTATGGATACAATTGCCAGAGGCAGGCGCATACATACTACCCTATGCATCTGTGGAGGAATGAGGAAAGAGAATTCTTACATAATAAAATGGTTCCGCCTCATACAAATTTAGCCGATGGCGTCGATCCCCAAAACCCCGCCAGTTATGCTGACTTTATCCTGAATGATTATGCACCGGAATTGATTCATAATGAAGCAATGAGTTTTATTGAAAGAAATATTCATCGTCCCTTTTTCCTTTATTACGCTTCTCTTATTCCCCATTTGCCCCTTCAGGCACCCCGTCACTGGGTGGATTATTACAGGAAGAAGTTAGGTACAGAAGACCCTTACACCGGGAAGAACTATTATCCTAACCAGACACCAAGAGCAACCTATGCCGCTATGATATCCACCCTGGATGAACAAGTGGGAGAAATTGTAAAAAAACTGAAAGATTTGGATTTGTATGAAAATACTCTGATTATTTTTACCAGTGATAACGGCCCTACATATACCGGCGGTGCCGATACGCGCTACTTTAAAAGTGCCAGACCTTTTAAGTCAGAACGGGGTTGGTCCAAGGGTTATTTGCACGAGGGCGGGATTCGGGTACCCATGATAGCCAGCTGGCCAGGCCGCATTGCACCTGGCACTGTCTCAGACCATCTATCTGTTTTTTATGATGTAATGCCAACTTTATGTGATGTCATTGGCCAACCCCTTCCTTCTCAAACTGATGGCATCAGTTTTTTACCTGTTTTGTTAGATAAGGGCGAAATTAAAAAACACGAATATCTCTATTGGGAGTTTCCTGCCTACAATGGACAGCAAGCTGTCCGCATTGGCAGATGGAAAGGTATCCGTAAGGATATCTTTGATGATAATTTAGATATTGAACTATTTGATTTAGATAAGGATAAACAGGAGCAGAACAATGTAGCTGCCAATTTTCCCGATGTGATCGAAAAGATAGAAACAATCATGGAACGGGAACATGCTCCAGCCACTTTGAATAGGTTTAAGATAGCACAATTAGGAGATAATTAATTTGGTGATTAGATCTAATATTGGTTTACTATTTGGATTTTGGATAAATTGAATTCAGTACCCACTTACCTAACTGTGTATTTAATCTTTTCTTTAAGGAAAGCATGTATTATAAGCTGAGAAATACTAAGTTTTCAAAAATTATTTCTCATGTTTGTGCTCTAGTTTTATTTCTAGGCTGTACCAATAGTGTTCCCAGTTTCAACTGGGTTGAAACGTTGCCAAAACCGTGGGAATTATCTGAAGACGAATTCGCGTCTTATCTACCAAAATTTAAAGAAAAGTATCCTGATTTTCATGATAGAATAAAGGCTATCAACCTATGGCGAGTGGGTACACCCTATGGGATTTTTAAACTTGGTGAAGAAATCGATCCAGATCCAGATCCAATCCTCAGGGTAGATACTTCAGACTGTACAGTACACGTATTGACTACACTGGCTTTTGCCCAAAGTGACGATTGGGCGGATTCCAGAAATAATATGATAAACATTCATTACAAAGCAAATGAAAATGGTAAGAGTATACCGACATTTAAATCCCGCTGGCATTATACATCAGATAGAATCTTGAATCATCAACAGACTGTAGACATCACCAGCCTGCTGGTTCCTGAACAATACCTTGAAACCATAACAATTGAACTCAACCGCAAGGAAGATGGCTCTGAGTTTCTTGATCTGGGGTGGTCATCTGTCCAAAATATTTCTTTTATACCTGTGAAAAATGTGCACCATATGAACATGGAGAAATTGCAAGAAGTTTGTGGTGTTGCTTTTGTGAAACGAAGCTATTTTTCATCAGGTATTATGATTGCTCATGAAGGATATTTAATTGATAAAGAAAGACTGATTCACGCATCATCCGTTGACGGGAAGACTGTCAATGTTCCTTTTTTAGAATATTTAAGCAATAATGGGAATTCAAGGTTTGATGGTGTGATGATCTATAAAATTTTACCGGACAATAAATCATAGTATTAGTATTATCCTCAAGGGAATTATTCCTAATAAATAGCCTTTGATCTTATTTCCAAAATTTTCTAGATACTGTTTTAATCAAATGACAAAATATATTATGCCAGCTCTATTAATTGCCGTTACTTGGGTTTCAGCCCAAAGAGTAGTCGGCTATTATCCTCAATGGGTTCAGAGCTCATTCCCTGTTGAACAGATTGATTTTTCTGTAATAACACATGTGATTCATGCCTTTGCCTGGCCGAATGCTGATGGTTCTATCAGTTACTATGACAATATGCTGGATCCAGAGATTGCAACTGTTGTACATCAGAACGGTAGGAAACTGTTACTTACATTTGGAGGCTGGGGTAATAATGAAGGGTTCGCTGCTATGGTATCAACGGATGATAGTCGGCAGAACTTCATTTCTAACCTATTGGATTTAATGGATAATTATGGTTATGATGGGATTGATTTGGATTGGGAACACCCATCTAATAGTACAGAAACAAATAATCTTACTCTTCTGGTCCAGGAATTACGGGATGCGTTTAATAGTGTGAACCCTGAGTTTATGATCACAATGGCAGTTGGAGCCAGTAATTGGAGCGGTCAACATTATGAATATGAAATTATAAATGAAAATATAGATTGGTTCAGTATGATGGGCTATGACTTTCATGGCAGCTGGTCCAGTCACGCTGGACACAATGCACCACTTTATCAGTCCCCCCCAGGGGATCCTGATGGATCTGTGCATACTGGAGTTAATTATTTAGTGAACACCAGAAATATTCCTGTTGAAAAATTGAATCTGGGTGTTCCATTTTATGGAAAGAAATTCAATGCCAGTGCAATAAATGGGAGCTACAGCGGTGCTGTGACGGATATTTGGTATGACGAAGCTGCAGGTATGGTTGCCGCAGGGCAGGAGTATTATTGGGATGGGGATGCCCATTGTCCATATCTGCTAAATGCAAGTCATAATCAGTTGGTTACATTTGACGATCCTGCATCCATTCAGGCTAAGGCTGAATATGTAAAGCAGCGAGGTCTGGGAGGGATGATGATCTGGGCTCTGGGGTATGATCTGGTTAATGGTGTACAGGAACTCATTGAATCCATTGGTTTGCACTACCTTGGTTTCCATTCAGAAAGGAATAATATTTTCCCCCAGGACATTTTGATTAAAATTTTCCCAAATCCGTTTAACAATCAATGTACTATAAGGCTTTTTTCGTCAAGCCCGGCGGATATTTTATATATTTACGCGATTGATGGGCGGTTAATAACTTCAATATCTAACAGGACAATCTCAAGAGGCGTTCAGGAATTTTTATGGGATGGAAAGGATAAACACCAAAAAGGTATCGCGTCTGGTATTTTTGTTGCCGTAGCTAAATCAGGGGAAAGAGTATTTTCAAATAAGCTGTTGTATTTAAAATAATATCCATTCCCTACATTACCTTATCTAATTTATTATCAAGAATGAAGTCATTATTTTTATTTATACTGGTTTTACTATTAGATATAATTCAAGCCGGTACTGCAGACAAAGTTCAGGTTTACAGTGTATCCATGGGGAAAAATATCCCTGCCCTTGTGGTTTTACCAGACCATTATGCACAAAGTGATCTACATTTTAATACTTTACTCCTCTTGCATGGGCATGGAGGCAATTATATGGACTGGCAGTCCCATACAGACCTGAGACCCTATGCTGATCAGTTTCAGTTTATTATAGTATGCCCTGATGGCAGTCGGAATAGCTGGTATCTTGACAGTCCAGTTGACCAAGATAGTCAGTATGAAACGTTTATTATTGATGAATTCATACCTTGGCTAGAGAATGAATACCGTATTAATGACATTGCAATTACAGGGCTTAGCATGGGAGGGCACGGTGCGCTGTATTTGTCTATTCGGCATCCGAATCTGTTCTCCGCTGCCTCCAGTATGAGCGGCGGTGTTGATTTGAGGCATTCTACAAAATCATGGGATATTGCTCAAAAACTGGGACCTTATGAAAAATTTCCTCACCGATGGGAACAATATTCTATTGTGGGAATAATTTCTGATCTAGAAACACTGGCTTTTCCAGTTCTAATCGATTGCGGTACAGATGACTTTTTTATCGAAATCAATCGGGAATTACACCGGATGCTGCTTGAGAAAGGAATTAAGCATGTGTATACTGAATTTCCAGGTGCTCATACTTGGGAATACTGGGTGCATGCTCTGGATTATCATCTTTTTTATCTCCAACATCAGTTTAAGTCCCCATGATAGTAAAAAATATCAGACTGCAGGCAGTATTACTTCTTTTTACCTTATTCCTGCATGGGTGCGGCAAGAATTACACCAAAGATGCCAGCTGGGCTATGGAAACCTTTGGCGGACTTTCTTTAAGACAAAAGGTTGCACAGATGCTCATCTATAGAATGAATATGAGATTTTTGTCCAGTTCTAGTAAAAAATGGAAAGAAATACAATCACTCCTGGAGACGGATGGCATCGGTGGTGTACATATCTGGTACGGAGATGTAGGAACATCACTGACCTTGCTCAATAAGATGCAAAAGTATTCTGATATCCCTATACTGGTAGACGCAGATATTGAGCACGGTTTGTACCAGCGTTTTCCGGAAGGGACAGAACTGCCACCTTTCATGGCCCTTGCGGCAACCGATGACCCAGACTTGGCCTATGCTGCAGGTAAGATTGTTGCCACAGAGGGTAGGTCTGTGGGGATTCACTGGAATTTTGCACCTGTAGTGGATGTTAATAATAATCCTCGGAATCCGATCATCAATACCCGCTCTTTTGGAGAAGATCCTGATCAAGTCTCAATTTACGGTAAAGCCTATATTCGTGGTTTACAAGACCATGGTATGCTAGCTACGGCAAAACATTTTCCCGGCCACGGTGACACAGAAAAAGACTCACACTCCAGCATGGCACAGATACCAAGTGATGCATTACGGCTGTGGTCCGTTGAGATAAACCCGTTTATAAATGCTATTAGTTCTGATGTGGATGCAGTGATGGTATCACACGTACATGCACCAGATTATCAGTTCAATGCAGACCTGCCGGCAACATTGTCCAAGTTCTGGGTAAGTAATATCTTAAAAGACAGTCTGGGATTTAAGGGTGTGGTGGTTACGGATGCCATGAGTATGGGAGGGATCACCAATAATTACTCAGATTCCTATGGGTTGATTGCAGCTGTGAATGCGGGGTGTGATTTTATCATACAGAATGGTGATTTCAAGGGATCTATTGATGTGATTGAGCAGGCTGTTCTTGACAGTATAATTCCAGAAGAAAGAATTGATGAGTCGGTGCTTAAAATATTGCGTATGAAAGAAAAAATTGGTCTCAACGGTAACCGGTTTATTGAAATGAAAGATGCACAAGGTTCTTTAAAAGACAGCAGTTTTCAGATTACTGCCAATCGTATGGCAGCGAAAGCACTGACATTGGTAAAAAATGAAACCAAATTTTTTCCGCTCGAATTAAAAAAGAGGGAAAAATTATATATCATTGACATATACGATCATAAAAATGATCATTCTGAATCTATTACAACAAAAGCTTTACGTGAATTGGGTGCCAATGTACATTCTTTCCAATTGGATGAATCGGATAAAAAATATGTCTCCAGTTCAATCTTAAAAGAAATTCCAAAAGAATCTACCGTGATTGTTAATGCATTTGTCAGTCCTTCATCTTATAAGAATAGAATTACGTTATCAAAAAATCAGGAAAAGTTCATTCAATCACTTGCTAAGAAATCGGAAAAAATATTATTGAACAGTTATGGGACCCCTTATTTGATTGAAAATTTTCCTATGGTAGATAATTATATCTGTTCCTGGAAAGGAAACAGAATTATGCAGAATGCGTTTGTACGGGCGCTGACAGGGCGTGAAAATATATCTGGCAAACTGCCTATCACCATTCCCGGTGTTGCGGAGCGGAATTTTGGTATTCCGATCAGGAAAAAGCCAATCTGGTTTACTCAGGAACCAGCTCATGAAAGCGGAAAGAAATTAAAATGGGTTATGCCTGCTGAAGCGGGGGCCGATGTTACAGCACTGGATCTGCTTTTGGATGAAGCCATTGCTGACTCTGCATGGCCAGGGAATGTTCTGTTGGCTGCCAAAGATGGACAAGTCTTTTACCATGAAGCCAATGGCTATCACACCTATAGTCACCAGAGACGTATGAGTCCTTCCGATATCTTTGACCTGGCTTCTATATCCAAAGCAGTGTCGACCACATCTGCTGTGATGTTTCTGGTAGAGCAAAATAAAGTTTCCCTAGATACAAAGATCCATAAAATTATTCCCCAATTTTCACAGAAAAAGGATGATTCATCAAGTGCAAGGGAAAAGATCACTTTAAGACACCTGTTGACCCATACAGCAGGTTTTCCAGCTTTCAAGCAGTATTATCTTATGGATATTGAAGCTGCGGATATTCTTGCAGATATCTGCAACACAGAACTGGTATATGAACCGGAAACCAAAACGATCTATTCTGATCTGGGCTTGATCTTATTGGGCGCGGTGATTGAATCTGTGGCCGGGATGCCATTGGATACTTTTGTTGCCAAACATCTGTTTGAACCAATGGGAATGAGTACAACATATTATAACCCGCCACAAGGTAAGAAAAGGCGTATCGTACCTACAGAAATTGTGAGCGTGTACCGGAACGGATTGATTCATGGAGAGGTACACGATGAAAATGCCCATAAGCTAGGCGGTGTGGCTGGCCATGCCGGCCTGTTTTCTACCGCCAGAGACCTAGCTAAGTTTGCTCAATGTATGCTCCAGGGCGGTATTTACGGCAACAAGAGAATTTTCAAGGAGAAAACTGTCCAGAAATTCACTTCTCGAACGATGGTAGACAGCAGCAGTTCCCGCTGTCTGGGATGGGATAGCCCTTCTGGTGAGGCCTCTGGCGGTATTTATCTCAGCGACCATAGTTTTGGGCATACGGGTTATACGGGTACATCCCTATGGATTGATCCAACCTATGATCTATTTGTGATTCTGTTAACTAATGCTGTTCATCCCCATCGTGATCGTAAATCTCCTAAGTATTTTGACTGGCGACAGCGAATTCATTCGGCGGTATATGAGTCATTAGGTATCACAGAAAAAAACCCCAAACTGATCCAGAAGGAAAGGTGGCAGCATCCCGTGGAAGATACCCTCATGGTGCAGTAGAGATATACAAGTTTTGCTTAGCTCAATTGATTATTTCATCCTGGGATTATTCCTCATTGGTCTGCCTGCCTTTGGCTGGTACCAGAGTCGTTTCAATCATACCATAGGAGATTATTTTTTGGGTGGAAAAACACTGCCCTGGGCCGCGGCCATGTTCTCCATTGTTGCAACAGAAACATCCGTCCTTACCTTCATAAGTGTTCCTGGCCTGGCCTACCAGAAAAACTGGCTGTTCCTGCAGCTGGCAATGGGCTATATCCTGGGACGTATTTTGGTAACTGTTGTTTTGCTGCCAGGATATTTTTCCCAGGGTGTTACGTCAATCTATGAAGTTCTGGGGAAGAAATTCGGGACAGAAATCCAGAAGATTGCTTCGGCGGTATTTTTAGTGACGCGGATTCTGGCCGATGGTGTACGGTTTCTGGCGACGGCTGTGATTGTTCAGGTTATCACTGGTTGGAGCCTTCCGGCGGCGGTAATCATTATTGGCGTGATCACACTTATGTATTCCCTGCTGGGCGGTATTCGTGCTGTGATCTGGGTGGATGGATTTCAATTCCTGCTTTACCTGGCTGGCGGTTTAATCTCCATCTACTTCTTGCTGTCATTTATCGAATTACCCATTACCGGCATCTATGAATCCTTATCATCGCAAGGGAAACTAACCCTGTTTCAGTTTGAAGGTAGTGTGTTTAAAGAGCCTTTTATGTTCTTCAGCGCCCTGACTGGCGGTGTATTTCTTTCTTTTGCCTCTCATGGTGCAGATTATATGATGGTACAGCGAGTCTTGGCAACCAGAGATCTGGACTCTGCTAGGAAGGCAATGATCGGCAGCGGCTTTTTTGTTTTCCTGCAGTTCTCCATTTTCCTTCTGATCGGGTCACTTATTTACATATACTTTGGTGGTATGGATATAGAAAAGGATCGGGAATTTCCAACTTTCATTATTCAGCATTTACCTGCGGGCATCAAAGGGATTCTGCTGGCTGGTGTCTTATCCGCGGCTATGTCTACCTTGAGTTCATCCATTAATTCCCTTGCTTCGTCCACCGTGACCGATTGGTTGAAAGGATCCGCAACCGTAAAAACATCACAGCTCATCAGCTTAGCCTGGGGTGTGGTTCTGATCGTGATCGCTCTTTTATTTGATGAGAGTGATACTGCCATTGTGGTGATTGGGCTACAGATCGCCTCGTTCACCTATGGAGGTTTGTTGGGGTTGTTTATTCTGAGCCGCCTGAGGCGCTCCTTTCATGTAACCAGTCTGATCGTGGGGCTGCTGGCCAGTCTATTGATTGTATTCTATCTGAAACATGCGGGTCTGGCCTGGACCTGGTATGTGTGTATCTCTGTCATAGTGAATATGGTCATTACCATAATATCGGATATTTTGATCAAAGGCTTCAAGGCGCGGTAAGAAAATACCGGCAAAAAGATCCGCTTATTTCAATAAAACCAGTTTGCGGCTGGTGTGCTTTTTTCCTCCGGAGAATATAGAATAAATATATACACCGGATGATTGACGCTGGCCCATAGTATTGCGTCCGTTCCACTGGATCTCATATTCACCGGGTATGAGGGTCTGGTTTACCAGGGTTTGGATTTTCGTACCCTGCAGTGAATAGATATTGAGTTCTATTTGCCCAAATTTCGGAATGCCATATTTTATTTTTGTATATCCATTAAATGGATTGGGAAAATTCTGAGATAAAATGTACTGCTCTGGGACGGGTCCGCTGTTGGAAAAAATATAGTCTGAGGAGCCAGATTCGTTCCAGGAGCGATCAGCAATTGTGGCAAAATAGATAAATACCTTGGAAGTATCTATGGTAGACAATTGGTCTGTGTAGCTTACGGCCCGGTCCGAAAATTGAATGTCTAGAATCTTTGCTGTTGCAGGTGTTGTTTCTGGGTCTAGGGACCGATAGAGAATCAACCAGGCAGGCTCATTCAAGTCGACGGGGTAAATAGTTAACTTATTATGAAAAGAATCCACCGCAGCCATTACCAGCAATGGTGCGGATGGTACAACCTGACTGTCAGACCAATACGGTAACTTTGCTTTTTGATAAAAAAATGAATTTCCAGCGGTAGTGAAATAATTTTGGTCCCTCCAGGTTCCATAGCTGAAAAATTGGAAACCATCCACCCAGCCCAGTCCCCGGCAGGCGTTTACGATATCACTATGGTTATTCCAGACGCCATATTCCTCCAACACATAGGAACCCGGTCCTGCTGTAAAAGGTCTGTTGGAAGCGATGCCCGTCTGGATAAATATTTTCCAGCATTGGGGACAGTCCTGTTCCAGCATACCTAGAAATCCGCTGGCAGATGTCCAGTGGTAATGCATGGGCATGATGTGATCCAGGTATCCTTCGTTGTACCACAGGGCGGCATCCTGGTATACGGTGCCATAGCCCTGCCATCCGGACCAGTTATACTTGCCCAGCACTGCCGCACTTAATTTAACATGGGGTTTAACTGCCTGAATAGAGTCATGTAGAGTGTGCACAAATTCCGTTACACTCCATCGCCACCATTCTTCCCAGGAACCATACCCTTCCGGAACTCCGGCAGAATAGGGATGAAGATAATCGTAAAGGTATCGCCCGGACAAGTTGGTATTCAGCTGCTGCAGTTCCGCTGGAGTAATAAAACCATCCTGCCGCTGCAGTTCCATTTCCAGAGAAACATTTCTCTGAGTAGTATTGGTGTGCTCGTTCCAGCGGACATAATCCAGGTGCAGGCCGTCAATGTCATAATTATTCACAATTTCCATGGCTACGTCTACGGTATAGTCACGGACATCCTTAATGCCCGGTGAGACGGATCGATAGGATGTCATTACATTTCCACTTTGATCACGGCAAATCCATTCAGGGTGCTCTGCGGCTGGGGCACCAGCCGTAGTGCTGGAGGTCTGAAAAACATTGAACCAGGCATGGAGTTCCAGGCCTCTTTTGTGTGCTTCTTCTATGGCAAATTCCAGGGGGTCGTATCCGGGGTACTGGTATCCGGAGTAATACCCCCAGGGTTCCTGAGATGATTCATAATAGGCCGTACCACTCTGGCGAACCTGAAAGATGACAGCATTCATATTTGCGGCAACATGATTATCCATAATCGTCTGGACAGTATTCATATTCTGGCCGGGATTCTTGGAACGGTCAATATGGTTCCAGGTGATGACCCAGGTACTACGAAATTCCTCGTTACCTGTACCAGGCAGCACTGCAATGAACATTGTGGAAAAAATATAAAATCGAAAATAATTGTAGCGCATTATCTGGGATGAATTGTGACTGTACTTTGATTTTAAATAAGTCTAATCTGGCTGATAAAACTGATTCAAATTAGATTATACCATATGAAAAGATACTCATACCCTTCCTTTATCTTATTAGTTGTTTCATCATTTTTCATCTGCTGCGATAAAATAGATGATGGTAAAATGATAAAACCGCGGGCATTGAATATTGGCGATACCATTGCATTTTGCGCTCCTGCCGCTCCACTGGATACAACGCGGATCATACTGGCCAAAAAACGGTTAACAGAAATGGGCTTTTATGTACTGCAACCTGTATCGCTGTTTCGGCGCTGGGGCTACCTGGCGGGCAGCGATGCACAGCGGGCAGAGGAGTTGATGGGTTTTTTTCAGGACCGCACTGTAAAAGCCATTTTCCCGGGAACAGGAGGCTATGGTACCACCCGTATACTGGACCTGCTTGATTACGCAATTATTCGTAGCAATCCCAAGATATTTATTGGGTTCAGTGACATTACCGGTGTGCACATTGTCCTTAATCAAATGGCGGGTCTGGTGACGTTCCATACACCCAATCCTATGTATGGGCTTGGAAGTGATGAAGGCCTGGAACCCACTGCGGAAACTTATTTCTGGTCCCTGCTTAGCGGAGATGAGAAGATGTACCAGATCCCTTTTGATCTGTATGGAGACAGTTTAGGAGTAGAAGTAATGGTCCCAGGAAAAGCACAGGGCAGTTTGGCGGGAGGTAATTTATCCTTGATTTGTGCTGCCATGGGTTCGCCATACGAGATCCAGACAAATGGCAAACTTTTATTCATGGAAGATATCGGTGAAGCACCCTACCGGATTGACCGCTATCTGCGGGAGCTGAAATTGGCCGGCAAACTGGATCATGTGGCCGGTGTCATCCTGGGCCGTTTTACCCGGCGAAAAGAAGAACCTCCAGATAAACCTGGTGATTTCACCATGGAGGAGGTGCTGGAACAATATTTTAAGAATTTCAATGTACCCGTGGTAAAAAATTTCCCCGCCGGGCATGTACGAACCAATATTTCACTGCCGCTGGGTGTTCCGGCGGAACTGGATACAGAACAGGGAGTACTGCGGCTTTTGGAGTCACCTACTGTGAACAGGGACCGATAGCTATATGTTGCTAGATGATGTACCCGTTTTTTTACTGAGAGCAATCAGACTGATGAATTCATACATAATATTTGCCGCTAAAAGAGAAGTGATTTGTGCCGGATCATAAGATGGCATTACTTCCACCATATCATAACCAATAAAATCAATTTCTGTCAACCCTCGAACCAGGAACAATGCCTCGTAGCCAGTGAAACCCCCTGGTTCAGGCGTCCCGGTTCCAGGTGCATAGGCCGGGTCTACAAAATCAATGTCAAAAGTCAAATAGGCCGGTCCAGGTCCAACTCGATCCTTTATTTTTTCCACTGCCCGCTCCATGCCCATACGGTGTAAGTCTGGTCCGGTAATGGCCATGAATCCAGCTTCGGATGACATCTGATGATCTTCCTGGTCGTACAATGGGCCCCGCAACCCGACCTGACTGGATCGTGCCGGATCGATGAGACCTTCTTCCAGGGCTCTGCGGAAAGGTGTGCCGTGGGTGTCTTTCTGGTCAAAATAGCCATGCCATAAATCGCAGTGGGCATCAAAATGCACCAGCGCCACAGGGCCGTATTTTTCTTTTGCTGCCCTGAGTAGCGGTAGGGATACAGAATGATCACCGCCCATAAAGACCGGAATGGTGCCCTGTTCAAAAATGGTTCGGGCACCGTCCGCGATCATCCGGTGAGATTCCTCAAGATATCCGGGCATTATAGGCAGGTCTCCATAATCAGCACCGGCACAATGTTTAAAAATTTCTATTTGTTGAGCCGGGTTATACGGCCTTAGAAGGACTGAGTTATCACGAATTCCCGCTGGACCGAAACGGGCACCGATCCGATAGGTAGCGCCTGTATCAAAGGGAACACCGATTATTGCAAAATCCACATCCTCTAACTCTGTCACATGAGGGAGGCGCATAAAGGTGCGGATGCCCTCAAAACGCGGATATTCCATGGCATCCAAAGGTTGATATTTTTTATTGTCTGTCATAAGATAGCCTTTTCTAATTAATTGTCAACCAACGTACCTAAAGTCCTGATTAATATAACCAGTACTGCAGCACCGATGGCAAGCAGCAGCCACCAGGGCATCCCCAAACCGGCGGGAATGGTTCCTACCAGCAAAGAAACTCCGCCGGCAATCAGAGCATAAGGCATCTGGGTACGAACATGATCCATGAGTTCACAGCCAGAAGCCATGGATGTTAGAATGGTGGTATCGGAGATCGGTGAACAATGGTCGGCCCAGACGGCACCGGTTAATACGCAGGCAATGGTAGAATATAGGATGTGAATATTTTCAGGATTAACTCCGCCCTGACCTTCCATCACTGCCCAGCATAATGGTATGACCAGGGGCATTAAAATGGCCATAACACCCCAGCTGGATCCGGATCCAAAGGCAGTAACAGCGGCTACCAGAAAGACTACTGCCGGGAGAATATTCATGGGAATTGCATCCCCCAGGGTAGTGATAATAAAGTCTGCTGTCTGCAGGTCTCGGGATAGGTCTGCCAGGGCCCAGGCCAGTATCAGGACCAGCATGCCCATAACCATAAACTTGAGTCCGCTGTACCAGGCTTCAAATGTTTCATTCAGGCTCAGGATACGCTGACCGACCGATAACGCTGCCGCTGTCAGGGCACTCAATAGAGTGGAATGCATCAGGGCGGCAAAAGTATCAGCACTACCGAGTATCTCTTTTAAACTGTCTCCCTCACCAGATGAAAAAATAAAGTAAAGCATGGTGCCTACTAGGACGAGAATGGGTAAAATGGCATTTATCGCACGGAGGGGAATATTTTCCTTTACTTTAAGATCGCCATCGTTGCCATCTGTTTCCATCTTCATTTCAGGCAAAACGTTGAGCCCTTGACGAGCAATGTTTTCCGCTGCGACCATGGGACCAATATCTCTGCCGGTAGTTACCACCAGGCCTACCAGAAAAATGGCTAAAAAAGGATAAAAACTATAAGGTATGGAATGGAGAAAAAGTAAGTAGGCGGATTCGTCTAAACCTGTTAGTCCCTCGATTGCGTCCGCAATAATCCCCACCTGAAAGCCGATCCAGGTGGTTATGACCGCAATGGTTGCAATGGGAGCAGAAGTTGAATCTACAAGGTAAGCCAATTTTTGACGGGAAATGCCCAATTTATCACACAACATCCGGGAGGTATTGCCCACAATAAGGGTGTTAGAGTAATCATCAAAAAATATGACAATGCCGAACAGCCAAATTGAGATTTGTCCTTTTTTCGGTGTGTTGGCCCATTTAACCAAATGACGAATAATGCCATGCATGCCGCCGTTGCGGTAGATAATGCCAACCATCCCGCCCAGCATGAATGTAAACAGTGTGATAATAGCGTGGTCTCTATCCACTATTGTATTGAGTATATATACATGAAAAGACTGCAATAGTCCTGAAATAAGCCCCGAGCCGGTAAGTCCATTGACTGCCCAGGCACCAAACCAGATTGCAATAAACAATGCCGGAACGATGGATCGTGTAAGGAAAGCCAGAAAGATGGCAATGACAGGAGGCAAAACAGACACCCAGGGTTTTATACTGTGCCTGGTAAGCTGATCGATAGAAATCCCATCTTGCAATAATTTGAAAGAGGCTTTTCCGCTCTTAGGTACAGAGAGATTTTGAAATTTGATCTGGTCTGGACCTTTATTGTTAGGCAGGAAGGTGGTGCCGTTACACTCTAGTTTATAAGAATCAGTAGTATCAAATTCACCTGAATAGGTGATGGTAAACTCGATATTTTCCAGAATAATTTTTGGCGCATCTACCGAAGAGATGATTTGGCCAAAAAGGGGTCGTAAAGAGAACAGGATGACTAAGAAAGTTTTGCTGGAAAAATTCATATATAAATTTTTTACAATTTATCTGATACGTTAATTTTGTGTATTCATCTCTATGGAATTATTAGAGGTTATATTTATCCTAAAAATAAATCAACGGATTACTAATTTCTACTGTATTTAATGCTGAATCGTCTTATTATTTTTTTCATTACTGTATCTGCAGCCACGGCACAACTAAATGACTCCCCTTTGCTCAAAGAAATTCTTAAAAACTTAAAATCTGAATTCCCCAATATACTTTCAGCACCAGACCAGTATAAACTGCAGATCATCTATACCCAGGTGAACCGGAACCAAAATAATATTCCCCTACTAGATACCCATACCTACCGGCACAAACCCCGGGAATACTTCTATCCTGCCAGCACCATCAAGTTTCCTATTGCGGTGCTGGCTATGGAAAAACTCAGTAGCATTGAAAATGTTGACCAGTACACACCCCTGAACATCCTGGCCGAAATGCCGGGTATAGAAGGAGTAATGGAAAATAAGACATCAAGAACCGGCTTGCCGTCCATTGCTCACTATATTCATAAATTGTTTGTTGTTTCCGATAATGATGCCAGCAATCGACTTTATGAATTTTTAAGTCGGGATTATCTTCATCAACGGCTTTGGGACCTAGGTTATACTGAAACAAGAATTCGCCACCGTCTTGATATTGCATTAAGCGAAAAACAGAATCGTTATACCAGCCCTTTTCGCTTTTTTCATGATGGCAGCATTATATATGAACAACCCAGTAAAAAAGCAAAAATTGATCTGGATGTGAATTACAACGATTACCTGATTGGCAAGGCACACATGAAAAGTGGAAATCGTGTTGAACAGCCCTTTGATTTTTCAAAGAAAAATTTTATGAATCTCATGGAACAGCATTATTTTTTAATTCAAGTCATGTTTCCGGAAACAGCACCTGAAGATAAGCAATTAAACCTGACAGAGGATGATTATAGATTTCTTTATGGGAAAATGTCCCTGCTGCCTCGGGAAAGTAAATATCCACTTTATGAGGACAATGATCATTATTATGACGGCTATTGTAAATTTTTTATGTTTGGTAATACAAAAGAACGAATCCCTGATCACATTCGCATCTATAATAAGGTGGGACTGGCTCATGGTTTTCTGGTGGACAATGCCTATGTCGTGGACGTGAAGAATAAGTTAGAATTTTTCCTTAGTGCAGTGGTATACGTTAATCAAAATGAAACTTTAAATGACAATACCTATGAATATGATGAAATTTCCATACCTTTCTTGGCTGCTCTGGGGAATGCAGTTTATGATTATGAATTATCTCGCAAGAGAGATATCAAGCCGAATCTTGATCGATTCAGCCTGCACAAGAAATGAATAAATATTTATTAGAGGTGAAAATTAATTTCCGTAGGATGAGAAACCTGGTCTCCATGAATCTGGAATAAACGTGAAAAATATTATAATAATAATTTTCCTGTTGTTTAATAGCTGCAGTAACCGAAAACCTATCAAAGGTAATAAACATTCCTTTTCTGCTGACAAATCCGCTGCCAGAGTCCAACAGCTCCAAACTGAACACTCTGGTTTATCTGTGTCAGCATTTAGTGAAGAAACAGATTCAATAGACTCAATAGGTAGATTTGTAAAGTTGAACCCATCAGAGACTGAAATCGATTTTATCCATATCTGGAATCCTCAGCCCAAATACCGTGATCAATTACGCAATTCTTTTATTGCCGCTGGAGTAGCAATTGGTGATTTTGATAAGGATGGTTTGCCTGATATTTTCTTTACTCGGCAGTCAGATGGTGGACGTTTGTATAGAAATTTGGGCAACTTCAAATTTGAAAATGTAACCCAAAAAGCAGGTATTAATTCTGATGGAATGTGGAGTACTGGAGCAACATTTTTTGATATCAATAACGATGGCTGGCTGGATCTATATGTATGCGGTTTTGATTCTCCAAATCGGCTCTATATCAATAATAATGGAAAGTTTAGGGAAGAAGCAGGTCTTGCTGGTCTTGACTTTAATGGAGCTAGCGTGGTGATGTCATTTGCCGATTTTGATTTGGATGGTGACTTGGACGCTTACCTACTCACTAATCGTGTCGAACCAGGTTCTAATTTGGGAGATGTGAAAATTATTCGTAAGAAAAATCAGCCTCTCAGAGTCCATCCCGACTCTCGAGAACTAGCATATTTTATCCAACCACCAAACCGTATGCAAATGTTGGTTCCAGCTGGCCAGTTTGATCATCTTTACAGGAACGATAATGGGAGATTTGTTGATGTTTCCATGGAAGCGGGTATTGGTGGCCGTCCCTACTATGGCTTATCTGTAATCTGGTGGGATTATAATGATGACGGCTGGCCGGATATATATGTAGCTAATGATTATATGGGTCCGGATCATCTGTATCGCAATAATGGACCAAATAATGAAGGGGAAATTACTTTCACCGATGTGGCGGAAACGGCACTGCCGCATACGCCCTGGTTTTCCATGGGGTCAGACTATTCAGATATCAATAATGACGGACGCATAGATTTTCTTGCTTCAGATATGGCAGGAAGCAACCATTACCGGGACAAGTTATCTATGGGTGCCATGAGTGGGCCAGAAAGTGATTCCTGGTTTTTAAATTTCCCTGACCCTCCTCAGTATATGAGGAACGCACTCTATCTAAACACCGGTACAGAACTATTCATGGAAGTAGCCTACCTCACAGGACTGGCAAAAACAGACTGGACATGGACAGTCAAATTTGGTGATTTAGACAACGATGGTTTGGAGGATGTTTATTTTACCAATGGTATGTCACGTGACTTTTTCAATGGGGATCTAATAAATCGGTCTCGAGAGATTTTGCCTAGTGATGATATTCGAATCAAAGAATTGGAAATGTGGGAGAAAGAGAGCCCATACCGATTGAATAATCAGGCATATAGGAATAAGGGGCGCCTGGAATTTGAAGATATCAGCAGTGAATGGGGCTTGGATCATTTTGGTGTCAGTACCGGATCCGCTTTGGGTGACCTGGATGGTGATGGTGATCTTGACCTGGCGGTGAATGGTTTTGAAGAGCCAGCGCTGGTATATCGCAATGATATCGCTGTTGGTAGTTCGTTGCGAATCAAGCTTATAGGTCAAAAAAGTAACCGTGGTGGCATCGGCACCAAAATTGTTCTGGAAACTACAGGTGGATCAAAAATGGTGCGGTATGTTTCATCTTCGAGGGGATTTATGTCTTCCAGCGAACCGGTTGTACACTTTGGTTTGGGTGATACTAGGACAGCTGAAAAGATCAACATTTACTGGCCTTCAGGTATTGTCCAGGAGTTGCAGGATATACCCACGGGCTTTCTGTATTCAGTTACTGAGCCCAATTATAAACCAGCGGAGATAGATCCTCCTGTATCGCTGGTGGCCAAGGATGTGATGTTTACCCGCAACAGTATTGTAATGAAAGATGCTATACACCGTGAAACAGAATACGATGATTTTCTAAAGCAAAAGCTTCTACCTAACAAATTATCTCAGCTTGGTCCTGGTATGGCATGGGGGGATGTGGATCGGGATGGGGATAATGATCTGTTTATTGGGGGTGCCGCAGGCTTCCCAGGGAAACTTTTCTATAATTTGGGCAAGGGCAGATTTAAAGGCACTCCGCAACCAAGTTTCTCCCTGGATGCTCTTTCGGAAGATATGGGTGCCTTGTTCTTTGATTCAGACCTGGATGGTGACCTTGACCTGTATGTTGTCAGCGGCGGCGTTGAATGTATGCCTGGCGATGCTATCTTAAGAGATCGCCTGTATACCAATGATGGTACCGGAACTTTTGTTAAAGGTAGTCTGAATCTGTTGCCTGATCTTCGCAGCAGCGGCAGTGTCATAACTGCTGCCGATATTGATGGCGATATGCGTCTGGAATTGTTCGTTGGAGGCAGGGTAGTTCCCGGACAATACCCGGAACCACCTCAATCGTATCTGCTGAAGAATACAGGGTCCAAGTACGAGGACGCGACGGATGCTATTGCACCGGAGATCAAATATGCAGGGATGGTTACCAGTGCCCTGTTTACCGATGTGGATGGCGACCATCATCCAGACCTGATGGTAACATACGAATGGGGACCCGTACGATATTTCCATAATGAATCAGGCCAGCTAGTTGACCGAACTGCAGAGGCAGGTTTGGTTCATCGGATAGGGTGGTACAATAGTATCAGTGGCGGTGATCTGGATAAGGATGGGGATACAGATTATCTGGTTGGTAATTTTGGTTACAATACCAAGTATCAGGCTTCCCCAGCAAAACCAGAGATATTGTATTATGGGGATTTTGAAGGCAACGGAATAAAACGTATCATTGAAGCCAAATATGAAAATGGGATTTGTTTCCCCCATCGTGGTCTGGGATGTTCCAGTGGTGCCATGCCTTTGGTTAGGAAAAAATTTCCTACCTATCACGAGTTTGCCATTACACCCCTTCAGGGTATTTATACAGATGCACTATTGAATTCAGCAGATAAATTCGAGGTCAATGAGCTAGCATCAGGAATACTATTAAATCAAACAGATAATCAAGGGAATATAGAATTTGTATTTCAGCCTCTACCCCGAATGGCTCAGGCAAGCCCGATTTTTGGATCGGCAGTGAGTGATATAAATGGAGATGGGAATTTAGATCTTTATGTGGTTCAGAATTTTTTTGGTCCTCAGCGGGAGACCGGGTATATGGATGGGGGAGTGAGCCTGCTGATGCTGGGAGATGGTACTGGCAGGTTCCAGGAGATATCTCCTGGTGAAAGCGGTTTGATTGTACCAGGAGCTGGTATGAGCTTAACTATATCTGATTTAAATAGTGATGGACGTCCTGATTATCTTGTGGGCGTAAACAATAACGGATTGATTTCCTTTGAGAACCAGTCCCAAGAAAAGTTCACTGCCATTCGATTGACCGAACTGACTGAAAAACAAAACTATATTGGAGCAATAATCAAGGTGTTTTTTATGGATAATTCAGTTCAGCTTCATGAGGTATATGCTGGGAGTGGTTATCTATCTCAGTCCGCCCCTATCCTGTTTTTCGCTTCCAATGAAAAAGAGCTTAGGGTAAAACGTATTGAGGTCCGTTGGTCTGATGGCACTACAGGAACCATTTTTGATATTGAGCAGAATATTGAAAATCCTTCATTTAAAATGTAGGGAATAAAGAATGAACAGTTTCCTTTACCTGGTAAATATGTTTTATTGATTTTTCAATATAAGTTGCAATGTTTCTGAGATGGCTTGATCAGCAAGTATGGACATTAGTTCATAGCCCTTTTTATTTGGGTGTACTCCATCATAGGTATATTTCTTTTTGAGCTCATTATTATTATCTACCATTGATGTGTAATAATCAAGATATGTCAAACTATTTTGATTAGCATATTTTTTCAAGACATAATTAACAGCTTTAATCTTTTCAGGGGGGTCAAGCCCGGGGTTCCAAGGGTAATCAGCTGCGGGAAGAATTGAGGATAAGATTACATGGATTCTGTTGCTTCTTGCCAGTACAGCCATAGAAATAATATT
>Ga0209752_1000315_pt1 | contig 23778 bp, 35 predicted proteins | sample METZYME_3_250m_FD_187548 | JGI IMG/M metagenome (GOLD analysis project Ga0209752, IMG submission 187548) | Marine microbial communities from oxygen minimum zone in mesopelagic equatorial Pacific - METZYME_3_250m (SPAdes) (version 2) | ecosystem: Environmental > Aquatic > Marine > Oceanic...
TCATGAGCAATTACAAATTCAATTTCTTTGTTAGACATTGCATGAAAGAATTGAGTATTGTAATAAAGATTTCGCCCGTCAACTGCGGCAGTAGGGCACCAATCATCTGCAGATTTGATGCGTAGCCGAGTTGCCATATTACCAAAAAATGGATGACGAAGTAGTAATCCAACTCGTGCAACTATGATATTATCCAAAACCTCGACACGCATTGCCTTTAATTCTTTAGCAGTAATGTCTGGATTAGGAGCCCAGTTTTTTTTGCCTTCTACGCTCATTGTGCCTTATCCCTTATGCCTTAGTATATATATATTATACCACTTTTTACAGCAAATGTCAAGAAAAAAACGGCCGTTTTTGTTGAGAACGGCCAAACTCATCTCACCTTAAGCCTTCTGGGCGGCAGTAATATACCTACCATAACGCTCATGGAACTCATCAAAGCATGCAATTTCGTCTGGATCAATTGGTAACCCATATTGGGTAAGAGCAAGTTTAATGCCCATAACAACTAATTCAGTATCAAAATTATCCATTGCGAACCTTAAGAAGTTATTAACTTTTTCGTCAAACTTCTTATCACTCTTATCACAAGCCTCCTTTAGCTCGTAACAGAGCGAGACTGTTAAGGAATACATGGCACTGATTTCTTTAGTCTTAAGCTCGTTAACTTTGCCTTCCAAAATATGAGTTGGGTTAGGCATGCTAGCCGCCACTTTACGGTGAGCCGTGAATTTCACAGCAAGACCTTCGCCTACTGCGCCACTAACCAAATCGGTAGTGGTATTTTCGTCCAAATCATCTTCAAGTAATTCGCTTACAAACGACCAAGAACGAGGTGTTGCAAATGACCTGCTAGGTGATTTAGGATCGAAATCGTATAAATCTTTTTTAGCAAAAGTAAGATATCCTACTACATCTTGGTGGATATCATTATTTACTGCCCATTGAAACCAATCATCAAAGTCGACAGCCATTTCTAAGTGTACAAAACGATTAGCTAATGGAGCCGGCATACGATATGTAACACCTTTGTCTGCTTCTCGATTACCTGCCGCAACGATCATAACATTGTCAGGTAATTTATATGTACCAACTCGACGATTAAGAATAAGTTGATATGCTGCCGCTTGTACAGCAGGCGCCGCAGAGTTCATCTCGTCTAAAAGTAATACAATATTCTTGTATTTTTTAGCTAATTCTTCGGAAGGAAGTTCTCCAGGAGGTGCCCAAACCATTGTGCCTGTATTGCTATCAAAATACGGAATGCCTTTAATATCGGTGGGCTCCCAAAGACTTAATCGAATATCGATTAATAATGATTTTTCCAAATCATCTGTAATTTGGCGTACAATATCCGATTTTCCAATGCCTGGAGGACCCCATAAGAAAATCGGGCGCCTTTTAAGCATTGCATGATTAATACTTTTTTTAGCCTTATTAGGACTTACTGTCCTAGTAATGATGTCATTCTCAGCCATAATGTATTCCTTTTTAATTAACAGTCAGTGCCTTACTGTTCTTATATAATAACATCTCTAGCGTAAAAGTCAAGAGATTTTTTGCCAAAATTTAGGAATTTTTTTGGCGGCTAAGAGCTTTGCTTATTCCGTATTTTTTTATATCACCTGAAAAAAGGTGTAATTCGAGAGCTTTTTTTTCGTTAGTTACTATTATTTTTTTGTGATCTAAGTGGTATGGACAATTAATAAAATTATCCATCCAAATTATGACTTGGGTTGTAAATTCAAAGTCTTTTGGATAAGGTATGCTATAAGTTTGTAACTGTAGTTCTTCAGTTATAAATTGAAATCCATCTTCTGTAAGCCTTAAACCACCCTCTTTTCGAGTATTTTTCCACCACTTACGAGTATATTCTTTTAAAGTGGATTTGTTTATTGATTTTTGGGATTGTTGAAGGAAGATTTTAGTATATGTTTCTTTCCAATTCATCACTCTTTCACAACTTCACCACTTAATAATTTAACTACAGTAAAATCATTACAATCAAAAGTTTCATTTAATTTTTTTGCTAAATTTATAGCATGCCCGGGATTACTGAAACTTACTTTTTTATATTTGGGACCAGGATAACTTGTAAGTATATTGGATGTTTTTAAATTAAATGGAGATCCATTATAAAACACAGCCCAGATAGCTTCTGCTTCTAAAATTTGTTCACTCTTATAACTTTTTTTATCTACATGTTCTAATAGAACATTAGGTTTAGGCCTGCTCATAACTCAATCCTTAATTAATTAACTTCATATATATTTATCTTTTTATAGAAGTTGACTAATTAAGTGGGTAGTTAATTCACCATTTGTTACCTGCATCCATGTTTATTTCTATTATTTCATTAGCACCTGACTGGTCTTCTTTAACAAGTTTTTCTAAATCACCTTCTAAACGTGCCATTGTTATACCTAATGTAAATGCAAGATTTTTTGCTTGAGATATAGGCATTCGGATTTCTTTTGAATTAGAAGCATCAGCAGATTTTACTAATTGAATAAAGTTTTGAATTGAACTAGTATTTAAAGGTTCATTTTTTGTTGGCATTTGATAGTTCCTGTCTCATTTCTATTTCAGTACGAAAAGGTCCTTTATTTTCATAACGTTCTATAGTAATTAGTTTAGGGCAAAATGATTTAACCCAACCTTTATTAAATCGTATTATAAAATAACCTGCACAATAAAGACTTTTTGATTTTTTTGATTTACTAAACATTGGTAATTTACGTTTAACATCATATACAGGATTAAATGGTATACAACTAGTAGGATAATTGTAAACATCTTTTTTAGGAGGTAAAATTTCTGTAATATTTAATTTTTGCCAGAATATTTCTTCTCCAAGCCTTTCCTTTAATTGGTTTTCATTTGCAAAAAAACAAGTTCCTGAAGCATTATTTAACATAAATCGATCATCATTAAATGATAAAGTACCTATATTATTACCCTTTTTTTCTACAATCCAGAATTTTCCGTTTAAGATTTCTTTTGCTTTTACTGTCATTGGGGATACCTTGCGTTAAGAGGTTCTGCATAAAATGATACTTGATCGGAAATTCTTTGCATGTCCCATTTAGCACAGAATTTCATAAGACGTATACCTACATTTGAGATATTTTTAGCTTTTTTATGTTCTTTAATTGTATCGTCAATTATTTTTCTAATATCATCAGGTTGTGCTGTTAAATCACATAGTATTACATTTCGATTATAATCATCTAATACTCTATGTTCTTTTCCGTCGTGGTCGATCCAACGTTGAAGCATCATATTATTCCAATTAAATCCTTTAGTTTTTTTATCTTCAAATGCTTCTATTAATCCTACTTTATTTTTTGTGCCTTTTTTACGTACTCCAGGATATGCACTAAACACATTATCGCTAGTATCTCCACGCATACATTTTTCAAATAATAACCATTCAGGATCGGGTGCAGGTTTGCTTTTTCCTGTTTTTTTATCTATTATTGAATTACCCTTTTTATCATCAAAATATCCTTCTTGAGTTATTAAAACATTACTAACTCCATTATATTGCTTAATATTATGAGCAATAAGTTGAGTAAAATCTCCATCGGAAGAAATTATTATATGATTATCTTCTGGATGTAATTGAGTCCATCCTGCTATTAAATCATCTGCTTCTAATTGAGGATGTTGCATTACAGTGCAATTTGTCTTAGTAGTTATAAAATCTTTTAATTCATCAAAGATTTCCCAAAATACTTTATCTTCGTCTGTAACAGTAGTAACTTGCCTATTTCTTTTGTAAGGCTCGTAGAGGTCTTTCCGCCAACTTCGCCCTTCTAAACAAAATACAACATGATCTGCTTTAAAATCCTGCCATGCTTTTTTAATACTACTTAAGGTAATATGTAAAGCTATACCTATTTTTGTATCAAGATCACCGCGGATTACATGTCTAGCTCGAAAAAATGTATTAGCAGTATCTACTAAAATATATGTGCTCATAAAAGTTATTCCTTTAATTGCGTGGGTCAGCTAACTGATTAAGTATATCAAAGTTCATAAAAGTTATTGGATGTCCGTCATCGTCTGCAGAAGGATAGTATGGTTGTATATCAATATATAAATCAAATGCTAAACTTAGTCGAGGATAATCGTTTTGCCATTCTGCAACACTATGACTAACGTAACTAGGAAAAATCGTTAATCCACCAGCAATGTTCGGCATACAACAGTCCATTCCGCGCTCAACATATCTAGTTACAGAGTCATAATTATCTAGATGCACATTTCCACTTAGGTAAATAATCTCACCTGCTCCGTGAGAGTGTTCTTTAATTTCTTGTCCTTTTCTTATAATATTATACCAACAAACTATTTTTAAAGGAAGAAGTATTGTATCATCTTCTTTAATAAATTCAAGATAAGATTTTTGTATAAATTTAAATAAGTTGTTTATTTCAGGACATTCTTCCCCTAACCCAAATACATTGTAACGTCCATACCGTGTAGTTACAGATTCTTCACCTAATCCAGTTCCAGCATCTTGATTAACCTCTAATTTAAGAATTTCTTCTTCTTTAGATAATAAAAATTCTTTTATAGTTTTAATCTTTTCACTGTCTTCCCATTGATATGATCCTAAACTAATGTCCCAACTAGGAGCATATGGACTTCCTGGACGTTTACTTTTTAATTTATATATCACGATACTTCAGATTTACCTTTTCCTATAGGTGTTACGTTAATATAACCCATTTCTCTATCAGGATCAAGTCCTTCTTCTTCTAACATTTGAATAACAATAGTTCTAAACCAAGCATCAACTATTTCTTCGTTTGCTTCTCCTGAATAACCTGCATCAATAAGTTGCTCAATAAATTCGTTGTTCCAATCAAGTTCAAAGAAACCATTTCTAATATCGTTAGTATTAATTTGTGTATCTAATACAGCAACCCATGGTTTTCCATTTTTAGTTGCTTCTTGTTTTTCTAATTCTAATGTTTTTCGACGAATTTCTTCGTTCGAAAGTTCTTTTATTTCTTCATTAGAATTTTCTTTTTTTAATAGTTTGTCTAGCCATTTCATAATCCTGATCCTCGTAATTTGTCTATATCTATAGGCCGATTCATTGCAGTTTCAACTTTATCAACATTTTTAAGTTCCCCATGCATTTCCGAAGAGACTGATGTGTAATCGTGGTGTGAATCGCCATCCTTTTTCCATTGCGAGTTTCGCAACTTCGGGATAGGTAAAGTTATATTCTTCAGAACGTCCCCCAAGCGGCATAAGATAGACTGGACAGTCCAAGTTAGCGTTTTTGTATTCTTTAACAGCTTTTCCAACTTCGTCCACATCCACTTTGTCAGCGACAACAAACTTAAGATAAAGTTCACTACCATTAACACTAGCATAATCAACTGCCAAGTTAGGGTTAATTGCATCTTCCCAAGATTCTCCGCTAATACTAAGTTTTGGGGAACAACTCCAAGTAATTTTAAATCTGTTCTGAGTTGATAAAAATTCTTTGAAATCCTTTCTAAGAGTTTGGGTAGTATTTGTTTCAAATGTAACATTTTTTAAGTCTTTCATTTTAGGATGATCTAATAGTTCTATATAAAGCCTTTGCCATCCTAACAAAGGTTCACCTCCTGTAAAGATAAGATGAATGTCTTGCCCATTTTGCATTGTCCATTTACCTTCAGGTGTAAGTGATAAAAGATGTTCAACAACCTCGTCTATTGTTTTATCCATCATAAATTTTTTAAATTCGGGATAGATGCTTGCATATGTATCACATCCTGTATGGATAATAGGTAAATCATTAAAGTTCTTTGTAGTTAAATGTACTCCATTATCTAATAATTTTTTTACTTCGGGATTATGTTTATCTTTTTTTGTACCTCGAGGTAAGCTAAAGTTCATACAACGAAAATTGCAACCAAAAGTACGCAAAAATACACTAGGTACTCCTACAAATTTTCCTTCGCCTTGGACGGAATAAAATGCTTCTGAATACCTTAATTTCATATTTAATTATGACCTTTCATACTTAAACAAACACTATAAAATTCTTGTTTTAATGCAGAATCAGTTTCAAATGCTCCTCGCATAATTGCAGTAGTCATATCACTTTCGTGTTCTTTAACACCTCGTTGTGTCATACAATGATGTTCTGCTTTTACAACAACAGCAACATGTTCTGTTTTAGCGTACTCTATAAGCGCATTACTAATTTGTGTAGTCATTTCCTCTTGTATTTGCGGTCGTTCTGCAATATGATGTGCTAGTCTATTAAATTTACTAAGACCAATAACTTCTTCTTCTGGAATAATACCTACCCAGCAACTTCCAACAATATTTTGAAAGTGATGAGCGCAAGTGCTACGAATAGAAATAGGTCCGCTAGTATAAAGTGATTTGTAACCCATATTAGGAAAACTTGTAACTTTTGGACAAGGTTCATATCTTCCTCTAAAGATTTCTTTAATAAACATTTTTGCTACACGTTTTGCTGTTTCTTTAGTATTATGATCATTATTTGTATCAATAACTAAAGAATTCAAAACATTACTAAATGCATCTTCCACTTCTAATTGTAAAATTTCTAATTCACCTTCTTCAATAAATTCAGAAATGTTATCATTACAATGATATCTAATGTTTGCTTCTTTTAATCGTTTTTTTATTATTTCCGCAGTTGTAAGCATAAATTTAATTCTCCGAGTTATAGACGAGGACGTCTTACTCCATTGTTATAATACATGATATTTAGGTTTTTGTCAAGTAATTTAAAAATATTTTTCTGACATCTCTAACATATCATGCCAATGAGCAATATTTTCCAATTCTTTTTCAATAGTATCAATTGTATCAGGGTGTTCAGCTACTCCTACTGGACTAGCTAAAAATACCTCAACGTTAGCTACATGCTTAGAAATCATTCCAGTTGCATGACTTTTAAAAGCCTCTAAAAGTTTTTCTCTCATTATATTCTCCTTATTAAAAATCAAACCTTTCTTGATGCGCGGTCATTTCTGCCCACTGTTTATCTTCTTCTTCTTTTTTCTTATCTCTTTTGTAATTTCCCTTTTCAGGAATAACATGTCGAACACCTCCACGCGGATCACTCATATCACCATTACGTCGAGGAATTAAATGGATATGAGGGTACATAACAGTTTGGCCAGCTGCCTCTCCTACGTTTTGCCCTATATTAAAAGCATCACAGTATCCTCGTTTAAGCCAATCATATCCCCACTTATAGGCTGCTTCAAAACATTCTGTTAGATTTTTCCAATCATCATTTTTTGGAACAAAAAGAACATGTCCTTCTGTAACAGGAAATCCGTCTTTATAAACAGTATAATTTCTTGTATCGATTAAAATATCAGTCCAAGGTATTTCTTTTTTTTCTGTCATTTTATTCCTTCCATTCTAATATAGTCATCATTGTATGTAATCTTTTTCGAGCTTCATTAATATTAGGTGCAGGTACCCATGCAGTACCATTATTCTGTTCCATTTCTAACATAATATCAGAATGCTTATCTCCTTTTGTAAATTTAATAACGTCAGGTGTTTTAAATTTTAAAACAAATACTTCTGTCTTTCTTTTAAATTCTACAATATTATTCACGATATCCCCCCACATTTTCCCAGGGATACACTAACCATACATTATCGTCAGCTTTGTTTACTTCGTGACTCCAGTAATTTACACCTCCAAATTCGCTAGACAAATTTTCAGTTAAAACTGCAAAACGGAGATTTGGTTGACCTGTAATATTCCAATCTTCTTTAATCCAATTAAATGTAGCACCGGTATCATTAATATCGTCAATTATTAAAATATTTTTATTTAAAGAATCATTAGCCATTATTTTATTTGATTCAGATTTTTTAGTATCATCACGAAAGCTAACTTTTAATGTTTCACATCTAATAGCTAACATATTGCTTATTATAGTAGCTGGTATATTTCCTCCGCGAGTAATTCCAACAATATAATTAGGTAACCATTTGTCTTTAGCCATTTGAATTACAATGTTAATACACATTGTTTCTATATCCTGCCAACTATAATAATGTTTTTTCATCATGAATATTTTTCTTTCAAATAAGTTTCATTATGAATCCACTTACCATTTTTAATAAATCCCCATTCTTGTTTCTTCACTCCCATAAAGAAAAGACTCCAGCAAGGAATTTCTTTATTATCTATTTTTGATAATTCTAATCTATGTAAATCAGATGCTTTACAGTAACGAAAATGCCCTGGACCACACCAGTGTTTGCCTTCTGGAGTATGTTGCCAATAACCTCCTTTTAAAATTAGTGTAGCATAGTTCCAAGGATGATCATGTAAATCATCTATGTCGCTAACTAAAATTTTATGTAATGTAAAATTGAAAGGAAATCTTTTCCGATCTTGCAAAAATAAATAATACCGAATTAGATAAGGTACTTTATTAAAACGATCATAAATTATTCTTTTTCTATTTTTAAATAGAGCCATCAACTTTTTCATAGTGCTCCTCGTATGTGTAGTCATCTTTAACTAAATTATATACAGTCATAAACTTATCGTATTGGATTTTAAGACCTGGATATTTTTTAATCATTTCTTCTATTACAGATTCATTAGGCCAATCATCTGCAGCCTTAGCTTTTCCAAACTCTTTAATTTGTCCATTTGTGTCATAGGTGTATTGTCCAAGACCAGCACCTTGAGTATTATTTGTAGTTGACATACCGCCTATTTGATATTGGTGGGTTATCGGAGCCATTCGAGGTTTAGCATCTGTATTAATTGTTATAGTAATACCGTCGTGTTCAAATTTATAATCTTCTGCTTCAGCAGGAGTTACATCCCATGTAAAATTTTTATCATTCATTGTTTATTACCTTATATAGTTTGTGCCCACTAAAATAGTTTTCTTTTAATTTGTTAACTTGTTTTTTAATTAATGGAAGATAAGAATCATAATTTTCTATATAGTCTGTTATTTTTGTTTTAATATGTTCTTTATTTTTTAGATAAGAATTATAATTTATAGTCCATTCTGAAGGATATTTAAATTCATTTAAACCCATTTCGTCATAACTTAGCCGATTAGGTACCATTGGTAATGCATCTACTAATGCTCCTTCATACCAACTAATACCTAAAGTTTCTTGTAGATTTGCACTAAAAATAATTTTAGCCTCACCTAATAAATTATGATATTCATTTTTTGTTAATAATTGATCTTGGCACACAATAAATTCATAATTAGGAAAATCATTTTTTAAATCTCTAAATATTTCAGGTTGTTTTTCAGGAGCAACTCTATGCGGAAATAAAATTAAATCTCGTTTTTTCATACCAGTATATTGAGCTAATGATTTATTTAAATATTCAAAAGGCCAACCACAACGGATTATTTTATTTTTTTCTTTTTGTTTATTAATCCAATAATCCAATGCAGTATCGCCTTGTTTTAATTCATTTGAAAACATGTTAATATGAAAGTCTGTAGCATAAAAATTATGATCATATACCTCAAACATAGATTTTTCTGCATATCTACACCAGGGTTTATTTCCGATTAATCTACCTAAAAAGTCCGCCGGATCATAAGAGCCTGCATGCCATAGTCCACCTAATTTAATTTTTACATTTAATAGCTCTGCCATATATTTTAGTTGTATGACTGTAGGATTCCATGCATCGGTATATAAAAAGTAATCGCCTGTTTTTACTTTTCCTTTACAAAACATTTCTCCTATTTTTTCTAATTGTTTACTTTTATAAACATTAGTGCCACCAAAGTTTAAGAATGCTCCCGGAGTTGTTGTTTGAGGAGTTTCACCTCCACTAATAACAATAACTTCATTTTTAGTAGCTTTCTGTAATTGGTTAGGTAGATATTCCTTCCACTGTTTAGTGTATCGTGTATCTACTGCTTCTATGTCTACAATATAAACTGTCATCTTCGTTTTCGTGGGCTACTTTGCTTTTTATTTGCTTTCCAAGTTAAGTATTTTTGATAAGAACGCCATACTCTAGATTTTTCATTATAAAGATCTCTCTCATCAAAGACCTTACCTTCAAATCGGCAGTAATCACGAAACTTATCTAAATCGTCAAAAATTTCGTTAATTGGAGGAAAGTTCGTAGTCATTATTTTGTCCTCTAGTCTTTTGTATACTGGACATGGCAACCGTTTTCGCCATCTTCAGATATATCAATGTGTACTTCTCTACTTGGATATCTAGCTGAAATTTTTTCATATAAATCATCAGCCATCATTTCACAAGATTTATAGTCTACATTTAGTTCCCCTTCATATAGTTCCTCCAACCATCTTTTAAATTGTATAAATTCTATATCTCTATCATCATGAAAAACTTCTATTGCTACTTTAAAATGAAATGTATGTCGATGTAAAAATCCTAAAAATGATACATCAAACTTGTCACCAGTAGCAAGTTTTGGATCATCTAGAGCCGCAGGATATTTATGAATTCCTTCTTTTCGGAATGTAACCCAAATCATTCGATTTGCATTTCTCATAATTTTACTATGTCGTTCTTCCTTCATTTTATCCATAATCATGTCATCCATTTTATTCATTATTTTCGTTTCCTAACGGTTCGTCGTCTTCATATTCACTCCATGGTGTAAAGACTTTACGTTTTTTTAAATCATGTACGGTGTGTACCCATACACCAGGATTAGAATAGTTATAATCACGATCATCAATTTTAATACAAGCATTATAATTTAATTTCTCAATGGATGGTAATTTAACACTAATTTGAGATATAAACTTTTGATGTTCGTTAAAGTTACAATCAAGTACCCAATTGTGATATTTTATATCATAATCTAATGTAACCCAATATCCTTTATCAAGTAATTTAAATATAATATCAGACCATAATTTAATTTCTCCTTGATGATTTTGAGATATATCTATATGGAAACTTTGGTTAGCTCCAAGATAAATGTGTGTTGTGTAACCCTTTTCAATTTGTTCTAAAATATCACTTATAGGTTGGGCTCCCACAACAAATAGTGTATCAAGATCATATGCAGGAGTTTTTTCTACTTCGACGCCTGTGAAAAAGATCACATCATCATGTTTACCTGTAAAATAGTCTCGTTTCATTCTAATTCCAGTTGCAACAGTTTTTCATTGATTCTACAAATTTCATCTTTTAATCGAAGTTTAGTAATTTTCATTTTACGAATATTATCATCTATATAACTATTATTATAGCAAGATTCTATAAAATTGTCAAGTTCTCTATGTATTTTTTCTAGGTTAATTATTTGATATTGCAGTTCATTTTTTCGATTTTCAAAATTAGTCATTTTTTATCCTCACTTTGGAAATTGTATTATATTTTGAAATTTCATCAATGTAGTATTGATTATTAAATGTAGGGTCTTTCACCAGTTTAGCAACCGGAAGAAGACCTATAGCAAGTTTTTTATCGCCTTTGTAAAAGCCTAAAGAGTTAAGAAAATTTTCATTTCTGTGCCACCATTGATCAAATAAATGCATTTTAGAATTCATTGATCCTGTAGTAAAATATATAGACATATCTGATGAATAATATTTTAATGGTCTAATATTATGTTCACCTACTATATTATCATCGTCTTTAAAGACATCCCATAATGGTTTTCCTACTTCACAATAATTTACATAAACTTCTCCAAAATTAATATTTTTAGAAAAGTAATCAAAATCATTATCATTTAGTAAATGCCTAGGTCGACTTTTAAATGTAATAACTATTCTCGGTCTTGCTATTAAATTATTTTGTTTATCTTCTAGTCGATGTATTAATACATTGTAGTCTGAAATACATTTTTTTATATTTTTTGGAGCCTCATTCCAAAATTCCCCTGGGGAGAGCACTCCACCACGCATGTCTTCAAAATATTTGTGTAGTTGATTAAGTATTTCTTGATTTACTGGAATATCTAGTTTATATGGAATAAATTCCTTCCATTCGTTGATAGATTGTATACAATTATTAAGTTTAGAAACAATTTTTTCTGTTGGCCAATTATTTCCAAAATTATATAATCTATCATTTTCGAAAAGTTCTTCTGTGCGTAGAAGCTGAGCTTTAAGCTCTTCAGCCCATTTAACTCCTATTGGAGTTTCGTAAACAATAAATTCTAAAACAAGTTTATTATTGTTTTCTTCAAATTCTACAAAAAAGGTTGTCATTAAAGTTGTTCTTCTTCTAATACTTCTAACATATGTTCTTGTTCTTCAGAAAAATCTTCTTCGTCGAGATCATTTATTTTAGTATTATCTTCTATTTCAAATAATGAATTAAACATGGCACTTGCATTAATAGACCGTTTTCCCGTTAATCCTCTAGTTCCAATAATAGAAGTCCAAAATTTATCAAATTCTTTTATAATAGCATTAGCAGTATCTCGATTGTCTGTCATAAAAATTGCTTCTATCACATCTTTAAAATAAATTCTATTAAATCTTTCATCTACTAGCATTTTTGGAATTATATTATTATCATATTGTCTGTTTGCTTCTTGTACTGCATTAATATGATGCCAAACATTATGTCCCATTTGAATTGCATAACTAAAAGAATCCCAACTAGTTTTGCCTTCTTTACCTATTTTATTTAGATCACCGGGCTTATAACAACAAATATCTGAAACTTTTAATCCGTCTGTTATAGGAGAATTTTCAAAGTTTTTAAATATACCGTCTTGTAATACTGCATCTTTAAATAAACGATTATCTGTAGCATACTTTTTATCATCGATACTTGGAACCATTCGATATACCCATTTAGCTCTATCTTCTGTTTCTGTTTGAATATAAACTTGTCCATTTGCAGTTGCTAAGAACGGACTTGCACAATCATATGTTATTGTGAAGTTATTGTTATGATATTTACGAATTGCTCGTTGTATGTCAGTTAGTAATACTGCCCATTCAAGTTTAGATGTACCTAAAAAGTGCATATAGTCATGTAAACCTTTTTCTAATAGTCCATCAAAACGTAATGCCACAAGTCTTTTTAATACTAGGTGTATATCACACATATTTTGACCACCCATCGACCACCCATTAAAGTGATCTGTATATTTTTTAGGATCACAATAGTCTTTCATTTGCTGATACCAATCTTCAGCATCAGTATGATTTTCACCTTGTAATACATTTAAGAATTTACAAGCACCAGACTTGTTTTTCATAAAGTATTCGTTATTAATGCGTGTGGCATTTACAGCTTCTTGGTATGTTGTAATACCTGTAGCTTTTTGCCCAGCTGGTGAACGTGATACCCAAGCAGGTATATCAAGTATCATACCGTAATCAGCATACGCATCAAGCCACGTTAGAACTTGTTCTCGTTTCTTTTTAGCTTTAGGACAATTAGGATCTTTCCAATCACCTTCCCATACGCCTTTACCAATTTGGAAACCTCCCGAATCTCCTAGTATCCAACTGTTATTGCGATCTCTATTCCGTACCATATCTTCTTTAGGAGAATGCTTATTTACATTTAGTTCAGCGTGTCCTGCACTGTACAATGACCAATGATAGTTGAATAAACCTTTTTGAGGATTTAGCCAATTCATACTTTCTATATTGTTTGGAAAGTTTGATGGTATCCGGGACGTTTCTACGTATTCGTCATATCGTTGCTTTCCTATATAAGTAGCAAAGAAACCACTTATAGCAGGTAGAAAAATAGCGTAGTCGTTTTGTTCTATTGTTAAATTTTTATTCAACGTAACTGTCGCTAGATTTATTTACTTTGAGCGGGTAGAATATAATCATAGTTAGCTAATCCACTATCTACACTAATTTGCATAGCACCTTGATCAGAAATACTCATAGTAATATCACCATCTAAATTGAGTATGGCTTGGACTTGTGCAATAGGCCAACTCCATGAGTGTTTAAGTTCGCCACTTATTTCATGTTGAAACACAAATGAACCAGCATGTGTACTAGCATCACCAAAGTAAAATACTAAATTATTGTTTTGGGTTTTTACAGTAAAAGTAGGTTCTTCAGCGTGTGCCGCACTCATTAATTTCATACGTTGTATTGATGCTACTGTAGGTGAAAATGTAACATCCCATTTAGCGCCTTTAAATTTTACAGTTTTAAGTTTTTCATCTATAATTGCTTTATTCATAAAACGATAATCGTTTTCAAAATCGCCTGCACTATTTTCAAAATGAATATGAGTAGGAATAGTTTCGCCGTTACGTTCAGCTTCAACTACATTAATTTTAGCTGATTCTTTGTATTCTGGATTTTTTAAATGTAATGATAATTTATCTAAATTTGGCATACCAAATGTATTTGTAAATTCAGATACACTTTGATGTGTTGTTGCTGTAAGTATAACTGAGCGATCTTCAGCCATTGAGTCTATAGTTGTGGTTTCATTTTCTGATGAAATTTTAATTAATTCTAAAAAGCCTAGTGAATGAGTGTGTGTTACTATGTCTTGTAAAATGTCTTTCATGCCTGTTCTCTCCTTTAGTTATTATATTATAATGTATAAGTCTTTGTTTGTCAAGGATTTTTTATTCTCCAAATTCAAATAAACTTGCAAATGTATTGTGTTGTTTGGTATCTTCTAGATTATAATTTAGTACCCCAATTAAATTGTCTAATTTATTATCAATAATAGTTTCAGCCATTGCGCCACCGTCAAATGGTAATTCTTTAAACCAGTTTGGTATGTGTAATTCGTCTGTTGGATATGCTACACTTGTATATCCTAGAGGATTGGTTTTTAATTTACAAACGATAACTTTCATTCCATCAGTTATTTCTTGAGAATATTTATCACCATTCATACGTTTTAAAGTATTCCAATTAATACTCGCTCGAACATGACCAGGCATATTTGCTTTGCCTTGTTTTTCTTCTAATCGACGATAGTGCCCTATTTTATTTGCACGTTTGGGAGAACCTTTCTCCCAACCAGGTCTTCCTTCAAATTCTTTACGAAATACTGTTATACGTTCTAATATATCTTTTTCTTCAGCTTCAGTTAGTACCATTAATAAAAGTTCACTTAAAAATTCTTGCATAAAAACAGGAGTATCGGACCTTCTTAAATCCAACCCCATTGCTTTTACTTTTCCCAAACTTCCTTCTGAATCATTTCGAAATCCTTCAATATCATATACTAATGCCGCATAACGTTTTTTAGTAATATATAATCCTGATTGTGCAACAATTTCTCTACCTGCTTTAATAACATCAGCGCGACTTTTTGGACAATGAAATGCTTTAGACATAAAGTTAAGAAATGTAGAGTTTGCAGCTTCTGCTACTTGGTCGTAAAGAGTAATAACATTTTCTTTCGACCAAGGTATTTTTCCTGATTCAATGTCGTTTTTCAATATCGGATATGCTGAAAAATAAACTGAATCAGTATCACCGTAAATAACTGCTTCGCCTACATGATTATATTCTCCTGTAATAACTTTATTAACTTCAGCACTCATGTGTTTAACAATTGTTCTACCGCTTAATGTAGTTGATTGTCCAATACGTTTATCAAAAAATCTACAACCAGGATTAAGAATAGCACCGTATAATGAATTTAAATTAATTTTTTTAACTAGTTGGCGTTTATCCCAAAATATAATTTCTGTACTATTATTTGCATCTTTTGCTTTTTTTAACATTTCTTGCAATTCTTTACGTTCAGCATGCCAACGTTTTAAAATACCAGGTATTATTCCCTCAAATTCTGTAGTAAAAATAGTACCATTAGAACTTAACATCCAAGGATTTTGTGAATTAAAAATAAGATTATAAACTTCTGCACCACTTACTACTTCAGAATGTCCTTCTTCCCAGTCTATGGTAAGAGGAATATCTTTACGTTTTTCCATAACAGCATCATATTCTAATGTACCAAACCTCCCTTCCCACGCTCCAGCAAATGATTTTTTTTCAAGAGTAGTTGCAGTTTGCACCATATCATCTGTTAAGTCAGGACGTAATTGTCCTATGATTGTTTCAGGAGCCATATTTAATGCACGGATTACACTAGGATACAATGAATTTAAATCCATTGACCCTATCCATTTATGCAATCCTTTTTTAGGAAATGCTACATAAGCACCAGCTGCTCCTGTATTTTCTTTATCTCGTTTTGGTCTATTAGGTACTTGTAAACCCCTGTGGTGTGCTTCATTAATAATTGCCTGTTCTGTTACAGCAACAGCACCCATTGTAGTTTGTAATAAAACAGTATTTGCGTGAGCAAGTTCGTTTGATAAATCAATAAATTTTAATTTTTTATCTAGTTTGTCTAATAGAGAAACATCTTGTCTATTATATTCTATAAATGTTCTAAAGTCATTATTATAAAGTTGGTCTAATGTACCTTCATAAACTGTTTTAGTTTCTCCTATTTCGGTTTCACCTATTGCATCTAGTCTATAAGAATGCCGTTCTTCATATGTATATTTACGGTATAATTCTAAACTATCTAAATGTACTCTACCCACTAAGTCATAAGTAAAAACTTCTCTTCCATATTTTTCATATTCTCGTTTTTTAGGAAGCTGACCCCATAAACAAAATCGTCGAGTGTCGTCTTTGCTTAATACACGTGAAACTCTATTTACGGTATAAGGAATATCATAACCTTCCGAGTTCCACCCAGTTAAAAGATCCGAATCTTCGATTAAGTTAAGAAATGCTTCGAGCATTTCTTCTTCTTTTTCAAATAGTAATGTATTGTCAAATTCTTTTACTTGTTTTTGTGCTTCGTCTATTGTAAGTTTTTTAGGAGGAACAGCAAGTGTAACAAGAGTATTTAACCATTGAAGGTGTACACTAATAGCAGTTATGGGCATAAAAGGATCACTTGGATCTGCAAATCCCCTCTCAGGATCATAATCTGTTTCAATATCAAAAAAGGCAATATTAAGTTTTGGTGCTTCGTGGTTTAAATAATTTTCACTTAAACATTGAAAAATAGGATTAATATCTGATTCAAATAATTTTTTTGAATTATTAATTGCAACTTCTTTTCGAAACGTTTTTGTATTCTTACATACTATTCGACTTAGTGGATCTCCATAGACACTTTTATATTTGCCTTTAGGGTCTTCATAGTAAAAGGTATATTTTACAGGATATTCTGTAAAACGCCGCTTACCTTCTTTACGTTCGACAACTCTAATTATATCAGAGTCTCTGTCAAAATATGCGTCAGCATAACTCATTAATAATATATATTCCTATAATATAAAGAGTTTAATTAAAGCGATAAAATTCATTATAATAAACCACGAGCATAATACAATTACGAATGCAGCCTTTCTAATAATAGCACTGACTACCCCTAGTATAGATCCAATAAAATACATTGGTATAAAAATTTTTGTAGCAGGGCTTAAGATTGTAAATGTTAAAATTGCACTTGCAGAAATAAGAAGAGTTGCTTCTAATAATTCACAATAAAATGCTGTAGGACTTAAACGAAAACTTTCTTTCCAAAAATTCCTAACATTGGTTATCATTTATCCTTGCCAAGCGTGACAACTAGTGTTTCCAAATCGTCAAATGCTTCAGCGTGTGCATGCCAATCTGCTTTTTGGGCAATTTTAATTACTTTATTAATAAGGCCTGGTTTTAGCTCTAATTCTTCAGCTACTGCTTTAACAGTTTCTTTTAAGCCTGTATTAAGATCTTCAATTTCCTGTAGTACTGTTACACCTTCATTTACAAGGCGCCCCAATTTTGCTTTTTCTTCTACTCCGTAAACACGGTCACTCATAAGTATTTTCTCCCTTTCAGGTCTGTATTACTTTATTAGTATAAGTGATTTTGCGAAGAAAGTCAAGTCTTTTTATGAGATGTTTAACTATGTGTTAGTTATTTGCTTCGAGCCACTTGATATAACTTGGATGTTTGTACATAACACCTAAAAATGTTATAAAAGCTCTATCTATATCTGTTTTTTTCCAAACACCATCTGCAACATACATCTTCCTTATTTTGGATTTAAGAAGATCTAGGTTTACCTTCCCTGGGTGATTTTTTAGTTTTTCCTTGTCGGCCGTCGTCTGGCCCTCTGCCCAGTATAAGTGAATATAATTCCATAATACATTATCTTTTTCTTTTAATGCGCCGTCTAGAGCTTTAACATATTCTCCAACTTGGCTCTGGTTCAATGTGTCCTTATCAGTTTGAACCCAACTTCCAGCTGTTTTTCGAAACTCTATTTCTTTACGTTCTTCTGGTGCACTATCTTCTTTACCCTTTTGGATTAATTTATTTTCAGGATTTTGAAAATAAGTATTTGCATCTTTTAAGATACCTACGAGAACTTTATACATGCCATCCCAGCTGTTTTCGCCAGGTCCTAGTCTATGTTTAAATCCTGCATATCTATGTGCAGCTAAAGAATACGAAGCAATTGAAATATTTCTAGTCTTGGGACCTACTATATTATATGCTCTCAGTGTAGCACTTCTAATTCTTTTTGTTCTGTCTTCTTCATTGTTGTCACTATATAGTTTTTTATATTTTTCTCGATTAACATATTGAATCATTTTGTACCATTCAAGTTGATCAAATTGTTTTGTTAAATGGTTAACGTCTTTTATTTTTTGATTCAGTTCATGTTTCGCCATTAATTCGGGTTTGTTCATCCAATCTAAAGAACTTTTTACTTCGTCAGAGACATCTTTAGATAAAGGACTTCCTTCAACATCCGCGTCAATACCCGTTAGACTAGTATCAATATTTACATCACCGTGCTTCTGAATCCAGTCCTTGTCAGGATTCTGATCAGCTTCTTTTACTTTTTTTTTGGACTTTTTCTTTTTATGTGCGTGGTATTCTGAAATTACATTATGTATATTTTCAACTGCAACGTTTCCTACTTTATATGTATTACCACAGCTAGTAAATGTTGCATCATAATGTGTTACAGTACCATTTTCAAGTAAAGTATGTTCTCCAGGAATAACACTGCATTCCCCATATACTTTATGTGTGAATGATTTAGCACAGTCGTGATAGATGTTATCACCTTCACGTATTTTTAATTCTTCTTTTATTTCTGTTAATTTATTTTCTAATTCTTTAAAATAAGCTCGACTTATTTTACTTTCACCAATAGATTTCATAGCTCTTTCTATTTTGCTTACTCGTCTCGACAGATGGGCGATCGTAGCACTATCAACTGACGCCGGATCGGGACCTGCGCCACGATTAGCTGCAGGTTGGTCCCGGCGTACAATTTTAAGACCTTCATCAGTGTCAACTTCACCTACAAGTAAATCTCGTGTTGGATTTTTGGTAGTACCTGCTTTTTGTTTTTTAATAACGTCTTTACCTTTAAGTTGGCCTGCAGGACCTGCTTTTTGTTTTTCTGTTTGAATATTTTCGTTAGCATGTTGAAGTGCAGCTTGCACTTTAGGATTTTGAAGAACTTCGTCACCATATTTTTTACTAATTAACTTTGTAGCATTTGTCATTTCTCCACCCATAGAAGTTGCTAATTTAATTGCATCGTCTATATTAGTTTCATCTGCTCCAAAATCTTTAGGTTTGTCGTATTTCAATCTCCACATTTCGTCATCCATTTCGTGCATAGGACGAATCCATGCACTGTGGTAATCAACATAATATCCATCACCCATTCCGCCATGTACAGAGTTTCCATCTATAAATTTACCAGCATTATAACTATCGTCTAGTTTCTTTTCTATTTTTTGTGCTGTAGCATAATCGGGTACATTAATTGCTACTATACGGCCACCATCACCTTTTGGTTTGTAGCGACCTTTACCTTCTTCTCCAGGATTTTCTAAATCGCCATACCATTCATGAGATTGTCCACTCCAGCCTACGGCATAAGGAGCATCTCCTAAACTTGCTCGAGGTTCGTCATGATCAGTATTAAGTTCTTTTAACCGCATTATATTCCCTTAATTAAATAAGTTTTCGTCTCCGTAAATTGCAGCAATTTTCCCACCCATTAATAAGTGACCTTTATGAGATTCGGGATAATATTTGTAACCATTTTCGCTTGCAGGATCGTCCATTGAATTCATAACTTTAATTGTTTTTGTAAGAGATTCAATTCCTTCGGGGGGTTGCATATTATTAGCATCTACCCAATAAGGTGATAGCATGTGATAATAACCTTTCCAGGCATCTTTTTCTTTTGCATTACTAATAAATGTTTCTTTTTCTTCTTTTGCTTGATCTAATGATAATCCATGAGTATCTTTCATATAGATACTTTCATCATTTGTTAAAAAGAACCATTCTTTCCCGGGCTCTTCGTTTTTAGTACCAAATGTACCATCTGAAATTACAATACCTGCTTTTTTAAGTTCGTCAATAATTTCGTCTGTATTAGTTTTATGAGAATCTTGACTATTATCGTCTATCCAACTTTGTACTTCTGCTCTTTTTACTTTAACAACGCCTAAGTCATCTAATTCAGTTTTAATTGCATTAGCAACATCTTCTGAATCACTAAAACCTTCAGAAACTACTTCTTTGCTTTCTGCAAATTTTGTGTCATAGTCTAAATGATGATAAACAGAAGAAATATAATCAGCAGCTTTAGTAATTTTTGCTTGTACCCAACCTTCTAAACCAGTTTCTTCTGATACAGATTTTAACATTTCGTGTAATTTAATTGAATATTTTGCTAGTTTATAAAGTTCAGCTCGAGCTAGTTGTACTTCATGATCTTGTTCTGCGATATGTGCTAAATCTGCTAAATTTTCTTCTAATTCATATTTTCTCATTAATAGTACCTCTAATTTAATCTGTTAAATATATTTATCGTTATTAAGAATTTCGCTTAATTGTTTTACCACCAAAAAGAGAAGCATTTGTATCTAGTGCATTTTTTGCAATGCCTTTTCTTTTTTTATTTTTGCTTTTAGAAGTTCCTACAAAACCTGCATTTGCTACAGTAGCAACCCCGATAGACGAAGTGGCGCCTGCTGTGGTTTCTTGAATTATTTCTTTAATTTTCATTTTATTATCCTGCTTTTTTCTTTTTAGATTTATTATAAGATGCCCAAGCTACTGCATAGGGGTTATCTACTTTACCTTTTAATGCTTTTACTTGTTTTTCGCGACCGGGTGGAGCCTTTTCTTCAACTGGTTCCTGCATGTGTTGCTTAATTTGTGTTGCTGTACGTTCAAATTTATGATCATTATATTTAAATCCATACCCACCTGCATCTTCCCATTTTTTAATATTTTTTCCAAAATCATCTATTAATATATTAGGAGTGCCGTCTTCTTGAGTGGCAAATTGTTCTTTATCGTGAGTAATATATATATTTTTAGGAGGAAAGAAAGATAAATTTTTCTTTATCCATTCACGTTTATGAGGTTCTGAATTAGGATCATCTGCTAAAGGAGAAGAACAAATATTATATTCTCCCTTTACATTTCTAACTAAAGTTAGAAGTTGGTTTGCTTGAGGCAGTAATGGTAATTCTAACCAAAAATCATCTGAATTACGAATTTTTTCCAAACCACCTGCAAAACTATCCTTGTTGTTTATATCAGCCCAATGTGCTACATCCATTAGCTGTGCCCATGCTCCAAAAAAGTCGGCAAGTACACCGTCCATATCTATATAGATTTCAGTAGATTGTGCAATTTCACCTAGGTTATCTTCAATGCCCTCTGCTAATCCTAAATTAAATAGAACATTTGTAGATTTGCCTCGTACTTTACGAGATAATGTAGGAGGTCGTCCGTCTTTATCTACTTTGTTACCAAATTTAGCAGCCTGTATTGCAATTTCATTAGGGCCTACATCAGAAGTAGTATTAACACCTTTTATAATTCTGCCATCTTCAGTGATTTTTTTAAATTCTGTCCATCTCATCCGGCTTCACCCCTAGTCGGTAGTAGATTCTCTTTTTGGCGGCTTCTTCCATACCTTAGGCTTGGCTGTTTTGAATTTAGTAGGCCCCTTCCAAGGTTTATGCTCTTTCATTTTCCACCCACCTTTTTTTGTAGTTTTACTCATCCTTTTTTCCTTCCTCTAAATGTATGACCGGTCATGTAAGGTTTAGAAAACCAAAGTTCAAACCATTCTTTATCTCCCGGCTTTATGTTTAGTTCACGTTCTTTTTTTTTAAGTTCTGTAGCTGTTTGGCTCATATTTTCTACAGTATATTCTGTATAACCTTTAAATTCATGTATGCCAGCTAAACGCTGTAGAGTTGCAATGTCCATTTAGTTAACCTCTTTATTTCTCTCTAGAGGAACAACTTCGCCATTTACAATTTTTACTTTACCACCGAACATATTAGAATAAAATGTTTCTTCATTATTTGCAACAGCCGTTTTTATTGCTTCACTGTCTTTAATAAGTGCTTCTGCTTTTTCTGCACTATCCATAATTTTGTTTACAGTTCCATAAAGTGTTATAGCTAATGATACAAGAGCTATTGGAACTATTAGTGCGGCAGGAAGAACTTCGTTTAGTTTTTCTTCTTTAACTTTAGGCATTATACATTGGCCTAAACTGTTAATAACTCCGCCTTTGCGTCTACATGCTTGTTTAGCTCGAGAACGAGAACTTTCTTCTATAGAGTCTGCAAATTGTTTAGCACCATATGAACCATAACCAAATGTATTTTGTTTACTTCTTCCATATTGGTCAAGTCCGGCTTTAGCATATTTCTTTTGTTTTGCTCGTTCTTGTTTTGCTTTAAAGTCAGCCATTCCTTTTTTAGCTGCATCTGAAAATTCAGGTTCTGGTGAATCAACTGAATCAACTCCCATTGCACTTTGTAACTTTTTAAACATTTCATCAGCATAGGATTGTGCTAATTGTGTAACTCCTGATTTAAACCCGTTAAGATCATTATTAGTTACATAACCACGTAATTTAGTACCACTCATAGCTGTAGCACCTGCTGCTTCAGGATCACGGGTTAATTGTTTATAATTAATTTTATCAAAATTATAATTATGCATAGGTTTTTCTACACCGTTATAGTCTTGTAATAATTTAAGAAGTTTAGGTTCGCCTTCTAAGAATGTTACTTCGGTGTAACCCATTTTATATAAACGATCAGCCGCAGTTAATACAGTTTTAGCAAGCCCAATTGCAATACCATCAAAGCTCTTTCGAGCCCAATCTAATTTTTCTTTTGGAGTAAGTGGGTCATTTGGAAGTTTTGGAGCACGATCTGTTAAAAAAAGAAAAGAATCACCTGGTATAATTTTAATAGCATCTACTAAAAGTTCGTGACCTATTGTTGCAGGATTTAATCTTCCTAAGGCAAATGCTGCTTTTTTTTTAACTTCTGCTACTTCAAAAATTTTCACTTATATTCGCCTTTGTTAATTTGCTCTGTTTCTTCTGTTTGTATTTTTTCTAGTATATTATTTCTATCGTCATTACTAAAAATTTCTTCAGGCGAACGTGCAATATTATATTTTCGGCAATAAGCATCACATCCTTTTTCAATCATAGGTGAAAGAAGGGATGCGGGATCGAATTTTTTCCCTGCCCGGTGATGATCAGCTAGTTTAGCTATAGCAGGATAATAATGCTTACGATAAAACATAGGATCATTACGCATATAGCATAGAGTATCTTCTACTACATCATATGGTAAGCCTTTATCATTACCATGTAAAGGGTTTTTTGTAAAGTCTTTTATATGCATATTCTTTCCTTATTTCTGTTTAGAAGAAACTTTGGCAAAAACTCTTTCTGTAACTGAATTACTCCATTGTACTTTAAGTTTATCTTCTT
>Ga0209752_1000325_pt1 | contig 23381 bp, 19 predicted proteins | sample METZYME_3_250m_FD_187548 | JGI IMG/M metagenome (GOLD analysis project Ga0209752, IMG submission 187548) | Marine microbial communities from oxygen minimum zone in mesopelagic equatorial Pacific - METZYME_3_250m (SPAdes) (version 2) | ecosystem: Environmental > Aquatic > Marine > Oceanic...
ATATCGGGTGATCCGGTTTTCAGAGCTCATGACAAGGCAACCGGGAGCATCTTGGCAGAGATTGAGATCCCAGGTACTCAAGTCGGGCTACCGATGTCGTACATGTATGAGGGCAAGCAGTACGTAGTCGTTGCGATCGGAAGCAGGGGGCAACCAGCCGAGATCATAGCACTCGCGTTACCTGACTAAGAATAGCCTTTGAGCATGAAATGAAGGGAGAAGCTTAGCAGTCAACCAGTTCAATGCTGTCAGGTCCATTCGGCACCACACAAATAAATTCAAAGGGTTCATCACCCTCGGCAGCCTTATAGTTGTGCGGGACACCCGCCGGGATATAGACCACATCACCGGCCTTCACATGGTGGGTGCCTTCCCCGATTTGAACCTGAGCGGCTCCCTTGAGAACATACTGCTCGTGCTCTACGGTGTTGGTATGCATCGGCATACCCCCACCAGGTTCCATTATGAAACGTCGCATCGCGAAATTCGGGCCCTCATCAGCCCCGATCAGGACCTGACGCTTCGTCCCTGTTCCAGCCGCTACATCTTCGGTGGGCAGGTTGTCCACGTTTCTAACCGGCATAATCACTCCTGGTCTTGATATGGCGGCACAACTTGGCAGCTGCCATCCTATGACACCAATCTAGAGGTATAACGTATCGACCGTGCAATCGTGAGGACACGAGTGATAAAGCATAGGTGCAAACTAAGCTTCCTGACTCTCTTCATCTGGATTTCTGCTTGCACTGAATCTACTCCGGAACAAGCCGGACAGGATTTGCTAACGCCTAAGGTCTTGGTGATCGGGATTGACGGCATCCGGCCTGATATCTTGATGGATGTGAACACACCTCACATCGATAGACTCGCAGCAGAAGGCTTACTCACGAACCAAGCGATGACGGGCTACCCCTCGGTCAGTGGGCCAGGTTGGTCTTCTATGCTCAATGGTGTGTGGCCGGATAAGCACGGTGTGACGGACAACTCCTTCGACGGTGAGCGCTACAATGATTTTCCGGATTTCTTAACACGCATCGAGCAGATCCGACCTGAACTTGAAACATTTGCAGTAGCAGACTGGGCACCACTTGGTTACTCCGATCAGGGCAGTCCAACCATAAGCGACGCAGTGGATGTTAAGCACGTCCTCGACGGCTATGAGCTGGGCTGGGCTGAGGCTGATGCAAAATCTGTCCAACTCGCAGTAGAGCAGTTAGAGACTTCAAATCCCGATGCTCTCTTTGTCTACCTAGGCAATCCCGATGAGATCAGCCATGAGCATAGTTCAATAGGATCCGAGTATCGAGATGCGATAGCACTGGCAGATGAACATGTAGGGGTTCTTGTGAAAGCAATTCACGATCGTGTGACGTACCCTGAGGAAGACTGGCTAATTCTCTCAAGCACAGATCACGGGAGACGCTCCGATGGTGGGCACGGCGGAAACAGCGAAGAGGAACGCACGATTTACTTCCTGGCGAACGGACCTTCAGTGATTGCGCCAACCCTCCCAGACTCGATCTACATTGTAGACGTAGCAGTCACTGCCCTCACCCACCTTAAAATCCAAATCGACCCTTCCTGGCGATTAGACGGAAACCCAGTAGGAATCCTCCGCTAGGCCTAGTTGTTAGCTGTCAGGCTCGGGTAACTGGGTTTACTGGTGGGCAAATCGATACCGAGCAATTCTTAGTGCTGGAGCAACTGTATAGAAGAAGTGCAAGCGATTTTCACCGTCCAAGATCACGTTGGATGTCTGTTGTTTGGTTTTTGGATAGTCACGGCCTTGCTCATTCTCGATTACCAGCACCTCTCCCTTCTCCAAATCACTGCTGAGAGCATCCACCGCTCTTTCGAGTTTGTCGAGCAACTGCTGTTCTGTCTGATCCTGTACGTCGCCCTGAGCTTCGGCAACGATTTCCCGGGTCTCGATCAACTCGTATTCCGAACAGAAGGCATCCGCCCCGATAGACCTCTGGTGGTTGCGGCGAAACCCTACTTCGTTCAGTGCCCTGGAGTCGAAGTTTAATTCGACGCTCTGGAATGATGTTCCATATTTCCTGAAGACCATCTATACCCTCAAGTAGTGATCCACTCTTACTAACAGTCCGTGGATTTCATGACTCGGGATCCAAGAGAGCTTCGAGTTCCTCTGCCGTAAGGTCATCGGCTGAACGCGATCCTAGACCCTGTGGGGATCGAGATTTACGCCTGTTCTTTGCGGCTGCACTCGATTCGGCCTTAGGTACACCGGCGTAGTCATACTCGGGGATATGGATTCGGTTCAATTCTCTCCCGAGCCGATGCTCCAAGCTCTTCAGTGCCCCTAGATCAGCACCAGTCACAAAGGTTATAGCGGTACCAGTGGCACCGGCTCTCCCCGTGCGTCCGATACGGTGCACGTAGTCTTCCGGATCTAGTGGTATATCGTAATTGACTACGTGGCTGATCCCGTCAACGTCGAGCCCCCTCTGTGCGACATCAGTTGCGACCAACACCCTTACCTTACCTTGGGCAAAGCGCTCCAGCGCACGTGTTCGGTGCTGCATTCGGCGGTTGGAGTGTAATACATCGGTTCGGATATCTTCACGCTGGAGCCGCGCATCTAGTACATCAGCACCAGCCTTCGTGCGAGTGAAAACAAGAACCTGATCCCAGTCCGGTTCCTTCAGAAGCTCGGCCAGAAGATCTGGTTTTTTCTCCGGTTTAACTGAGTAAAAGATCTCCTCGATTCCCTCTGCAGTTGTCCCTGGTGGAGTAGCTTCAACCCAGATTGCTTCTCTGGTAATACGGAGTGCCAGATCATGTACACCGTTCGGCATCGTCGCACTGAAGAGCATAGTCTGCCGCTTCTTGGGCATTCCCTTGAGGACTTCCTCTATCTGAGGTCTAAAGCCCATATCAAGCATACGATCAGCCTCGTCGAGCACGAGGTAATTAACACTGCTCAAGTCGACACGCTTTGAATGCGCATGGTCTATGAAGCGTCCCGGGGTTGCAACAATCACTTCGAATCCTGACTCCAAAGCCTCTATCTGGGGCCCATACCCAACCCCACCAAAGATTGCGGCAGTCCTGATATTCGTCCCCATGGCAAGTGAGGCCGTATCGTCGGCAACTTGCTGTGCCAATTCTCGTGTCGGACACAGAACCAGCACCTGCAGGCCAGCTCCCGCTCGTAGCCGCTCCAAGGCCGGTACCATGAAGGCCCCCGTCTTACCGGTTCCTGTCTGGGCGATGCCCACTACATCCGTACCCGCCAGGCCCGGCGGAATCGCCTCAGCTTGAATTGGAGTGGGAACTGTCCAGCCGAGTGCTTCAATAGCGCCAAGGCGTTGTTCTGAAAGATCTAGGTCGGTGAAGGTGTTAACACCCAATATTGCTGTCTCGCTGTCTATTCGAAGGACTGGGCACCGATGGTTTCTTATCGGCAAATCCGATTGGAAGAAAAGTAACGAGCTTCCTTGCCAAGGGTGTAACACAACAACAAGTTGGCCGCGCCATAAGCTGGATTATGATAACCTGTACTTTCGCCATGGCTGATCTAGCAACCGGATGAATACAAACTTGAACGAAATTCCTAAAACCTCTGTACTCTTCGTCTGCCTTGGGAACATCTGCCGTTCCCCGCTGGCTGAAGGAATCTTCAGGTATCTCGTGGAAGAGGAGGGATTAGACGATCACTTCTCGATTGACTCTGCAGGAACAGGAGCATGGCATGTCGGAGAGCGGCCCGACGGTCGAGCTTCACTCGTAGCTCAACAACACGGGATCAATCTGGATTCTCGGGCCCGACAGGTCCAAAAAGAAGATTTTGAACGCTTTGATTATATGATCGCTATGGATCGCGAGAACCTGAGGGCGCTGGAGGAATTGAGGTCAGAAACCAACAGCAACACCCAAATCACACTCCTTTGCTCCCACGATCCTAATGGTGACAACGGAGACGAGATCCCTGATCCCTACTACGGTGGAGCCAGCGGGTTCGAAAATGTCTACCAACTGGTGCACCAATCTTGTAAGGGACTGCTTCAACAACTTCTCGCCGCTTGATAACTCTATTATCAGTGTAGAAAAGTGAGGCAGCCCCTAGTACCCTCCTAGGCTGCGGCCCCAGTTCTGACCATCGCGACGATCCTCTCGAATGCCTCTTCAATTAGAGCGTCCGCTGCTGCAAAGCTGAGTCTCACCCACCGGTCATCACCAAACGCGGCACCCGGCACAAGCGCCACACCATGTTCCTGCAGAAGCTGCGAGCACCAAGCGGTAGCATCACTTTCATCTGCTCCAAAAAGTCCATCCACACGAAAATAGAGGTAAAAAGCCCCCTCAGGTCGAATGTATGGGACACCAGGGAGAAGTTGATCCATTAGGGTTATGACAAGGTTTCGGCGGCGCCGAAAAGCGACCCCCATTTCAGCGATCGCAACAGAAGCTGCCTCCACATTACGAAACGCTTCCAGGGCTCCTACTTGAGAAGGAGTAGCTGTATTGGATGTGATCTGACTCTGAAGTGCAGTGAACTTCTGAGCAACTTCAACACTTGAGTATGAGAAACCAACCCTCCATCCAGTCATTGCATAGCTTTTCGAAGCACCATCGACCAGAATGAAATTGCCGACATCCGACTCTGGCAAATCCAGGACACCAGGGGCTGCACCGCCCTCCTCACCGAAGTACACATTACGATAGATCTCGTCACTCACGATCCAGATTCCGTGGCCTTTGGCCCAAGCAGCGAGTTCCTTGAGTTCGGCTAGGGAGTAAATCGCACCGGTGGGATTGCATGGAGTATTCAACACGAGTCCCTTGGTGTTCCCGGAAACAACACGTTCTAGGTCCGATGGCACGACCTTGAAACTGTTGGCTTCAGCTCCGAAAACCGTCACAGGTTCAGCACGTGCGAGCATGACTAGGTCCGGATAGGTCGTCCAGTATGGTGCGGCAACCAATACTTCATCGCCAGGACCACATAGAGAGAAAAATGTGTTAAATAGCGCTTGCTTAACGCCAGCGCTGACTACGACCCCCTGCCAATTGATTTCACGACCTGAGCGTGCCCTGAGGTGATTGGCAATCGCTTTACGAAGTTCTGGGAGGCCCGCAGGCGGTGTGTAGCGTGTGCGGCCTGACCTGACACCGTGCACTGCCGCATCAGCTATGAATAGAGGTGTGTCAAAATCAGGCTCACCCGCTCCGAGATTGACGATGTCACGGCCCTCAGCTACCAGGCTCTTGGCCAAAGTGCTAACCGCAATTGTCGCCGAAGGCTTGAGTTTCTCGACATTGGCGCTGAAGGACATGACACTCCTTTGAGTAGCAATCTGGGAAAGAAATATGGTGGGACCCTAAGGCCGGAGGAAGCACCCAATACTCTGGCCGACCGCAGCGAGTTCAGCCACCTTCTCATTCCATGATTTACAAGTCTTTATGCCTGGTGATAGACGTCGCCGACCCGCTCTCTTTCTTGGCCCACCTACAGGTAAGGTCAGTAGAGCAAACAACGGGAAGCCATGTACAGCGCGTCCCGGTTGAACTCCGTCCTCCACCAGCAGAGCTGATCGGCGCTGACCACCCCTTCTGGCTTCAGCGCTGGGAACAAGCAGAAGCTCTAGCGGAAAGACTCAACCTATCCCTGAGAAAGCCATGCCTGGTTCCTTGGTCTCGTAAAGCTCACGAACTCTTATACCATGCCGATGCAGCTGGACTAGACGAGGCCGGCGAACTGCTTGATTTGATCTTCCAAGCCTTCCTGCTTAAGGGAAAGGATATAGGTCGAGTCGATATACTCGTGGGTATTGGGCAGTCTGTGGGATTAGAGTTGAGCGAAACCAAGGCAGTCCTAGACATCGACCGGTATGAAGCAGAAGTTTCTGATGCCCTTGAATACGCTCGCTCACAGAAAGCTGAGGTTCCGCCGGTACTCATCAGGGGCCATAAGCACTTAAGGGACTTCCACAACGACGAAGCGATCAGCACCTTTCTAGCCACGACTTGATTGGAGTTCGGGTCCCGGACGCACCCAAGTCTCTTAAACATAAAGACTACAGTCACAAATATGGCCGGTTATCAGCGTAAGACAGCACTCTCGCCCAGAGAAGTCTTTTCGGAAGCCGAGGGCTTCCTTCCTCGGATTGTTGGGCTCACCCGCGCAAACAACTCAAGTCATACTGCTACATATGACGGTGCTGAAGGGACGGTCACGCTAACCGCTCATCGGCATGGGCCCTATACCGATGTTGTGGCTACTACCGACCAACTTCGGACATCAAGAATGGATTACGAGGTACAAAAACTCTTGAATCGCTTTCCATATGAACCCGGTGACCTCGGTGGTCCAGGTTCTGGCGATCCTACCTGAAGCAGCACTCAAAATGGATTCATTCGAAGAACTCGGGTTAAGCCCCGAGTTAGTTGAGGCGCTGGCTGCCGAGGGGATTGAACGGCCGACATCGATACAAGAATCGGTGATCCCTTTTGTGTATCGTGAGAATAATGTGATCGTAGCAGCCGGTCCCGGGAGTGGAGTGACTATGTCCTGGGCAGTAGCCCTACTAAATCGCTTTCATGACCGGCAAGAGGGAAATCCTAGGGTGCTCGTGCTCACGCCCTCACGTGACCGGGCTAATGATTTAGCCGAATCGATGAGCCCGATCGCCAGCCACATTGGACAAGTTGTGGGGGCACTAGGATCTCAATGGGTACAACCCGAACAAGCAACATTACTCTTCGCGACACCTGGCGATGTCTTAGCAAGTTGTACCACTCATGAACTTGCACTCGAACCTGTGGAAGCAATCGTGCTGGACCAAGCGACCCGAATCGATGAATTCGATGGCCTTGAGGAAGTCGAGCTCGTCCTGAGCTACCTAGCCAGCACAGCACAGCGAATCGTCACTTCTCTGCCTGTCACAAGTGCTGTTGCAGACTTCTGCAAACGACACTTAAAGCGCGCAATCAGTTTGCCCTCTGCGGATACATCGGTAGCTGATGGGCCCAGGCGTGGTACACTGCAGTTCCGGATCACAACCGAGCCACTTGAACACGAAGCCCTCAAGGTCGTAGAGAATATCTTAGCCTCCGGAACACCACATGTGCTGCTCTACTGCCGCAATGACGACCGTGCGGCTGATGTCGGGGACTATTTGACACTCCACGGCTACCTCGCCGGTGCCCCCGGTGATACGGGGGTTCCCGTATGGCTTGGTGTCAATCCACTCGAAGTACGGAGCACCATCGGTGACCACAAGCACATACCTATCATTAGCTGCGATGTACCAACAGACGTGGATGATCTTGATCGCCGCCACGGTACTTCGGATCAGGGTTTCGTAGTGGTTCTGCCCCGAGAGATACCACACCTCCGTGCAACCGCCCGACAAGCAGGCTATGAAGTTGTTCCATTCCCGCCCGAAATTAAAAAGAGTGCTGGTCCCATCGCCGCGCTGCATGATTCAATTCGAGGGGTGATAGAGAAGGAGGACATTGCACCGTACTTATTCGCCCTCGAATCTCTGTTCGAAGAATATGACGCGGCTGAAGTAGCTGCAGCGCTTGCTCTCTTGAGTAAACGCTCAGTAACGACCGAGGTGGCCCCTGCAAACACTCCGACCAATGTACCAGCATGGGCCAAACTCTTCGTCGGAATTGGCGCACGAGATGGGCTGGAGCCTGGTGATCTTTTGGGTACGATCACAGGAGAAGCGAACGTATCGGGAGACACGGTCGGACGTATCGAGATCAAGGAAAACTATACACTCGTAGAAGTTCATGATTCAGTAGCACAAGCTGTCATCACAGCACTTAATGGAAGAACTATCTGCGGGCGTGCAGCGCGCGCGGACTTTGACAGACCGCAACGAGGCGGCGGCGGTCATCGTCCAAACAAATCGAGGAATAGTTGACTGAGGTGAAATACGAAGAGGCCGCGCCACCTCGAAAGTGACACGGCCTCTTATTTCGCGGGTCACACCTGACCGATGCGGCTCCGATCAGGCACCCAGGACGTAACTTCGGGGTCGTTACGACCCTTTGACTGAGTCCTTCAAACCCTTTCCTGCGCGGAATCCCGGTGTCTTGGTGGCCGCGATATAAATCGACTGGCCAGTCCGAGGGTTCCGGCCCATCCGGGCCTTACGATGTTTGGCTTCAAACGTACCAAAGCCGGTGATTTGGACCTTGCGATCTCCTCTGAGCGCAGAGGAGATGATCCCGCTACTTGGGCCAAAGAGTGCGTCCACGCAACGCGATGCATCAGCCTTGGTCATGCCGGTTGCACTCGCGAGGGCGTCCACTAAGTCGGACTTGTTCATCTGGCTGCTCCTGTCACTTAGATGGGTAAGTTGTCGCGGCCAAAGCCGCCATTCTTGCAGGCCTGGAGAACTCTCTCCCATCAAGCTTTGGATCACTCGAAAAGCCGCATGAAATCAAGTGTTTCCGAGCCTTGCAGGTCACAGTTAGATAACTGTAAGGCACACTCGTGAGAGCGTCAAGGTAAAAAACAGCCTAAAGACCGCATGGTTCCTGGCTTCCTGGCTGGTTTGATCTTGGTATCTGACCGGATAAGCCAAACTAGTGTCGCGCAAATATCAGTCTGGAGTCTAAATTAGCGTGTGCTACGAGTGATAGTACTGTGTACGATTTGACCTACTGTATACAGGGTTACTAAGGAGATTCGGCATGGACACGACTACGTCATATTCTTTAGGGGACAAGCGAAGCTTACGTATCCCCTATTTGCCGACCTAAGAAAATGGCCACATCAAAAGGGTATACAGCCCAACAGAGACAGGATTTAGTAAACGCCTTTGGCAAGCAGATAACGCCAAAATGTCCGGACTGCGATATTCTCTTGGACCACCTCCATATACCACCGCGCTCCGATGTTGCCTACGTGCGGGACCGGGTTCTACTTACCTGCTCGTCTTGTCACCGGACACTAATCATCGACCATGGCCAGAGTGATTAAGGGCAAGAAAATCTTGCATGCTCACCTAACAATCTCCGGAAATGCCAACCTGAAGCAGCATCAAAATCTGCCTGACATTCACCAGACACCATTCGCTCTTAGGTGTAGAGACTATTGCCGGTATTCCCTATCGGGTTAGAGCTTCCAGCATCGTTTTCACAACCCGAACTGGTTGATCATGATTCGGACAGCGGTACTTGTCAGCGCTCTTGCGGTCATCTGCTCCACAAAGCTGTCTGCACAAACTAACCACACGCTACCGCGTGTTCTGGAGCTACCGGCTTCAACAAGAGCCATGGCTCTTGGTGGAGCATACATGACGAACTCTCCTCAAGCTGACGTTCTGTTCTACAACCCAGCTCTCCTGGTGGGAGTTCAGAGCTTCGGCCTGGATATACAGCAATGGGGAACGGCGAGCTGGACATCAACTGCGGTAGCAGCAAGGCAGTGGTTGGGGGGGGGCATCGGTATCGGCCTTCAGGTACTCCAATATGGAGCACATGGCCCAGGCAGCTACACCGCACCCAGCGGGCAGGCCCACCTCTTTGATGCTGGCTCACTCCCAGTTTCAGAAAGAGTGGCTACCATCGGCTATGCACGTGAAATCAAGGGATTCAACTTGGGCTTAGCAATTAAGTTGATTGAAGAGCGTGTAGCATTTAACAAGTTCGTCGCCAGCGATGCCCGCACACGCGACGGTGCCGTGTGGTTTGACGCCGGGATTTCAAAAACCTTTTTCGCTTTAACCACAAGTCTTTCATATCAAAACAACGGGGACAGACTGTTTGCAGGAGAATACCTAGGAGATTATCAGGTTGCCGACCGAATCACTCTCGGCGTCAGCTCATCGGGAATGCAGTTCGGCATTTTCGACTACGGTATCACCGCAGCCATAACCCAAGTCAGGACGTTCAAAGAGGATTCTGCAACAATCCCGGCTGCTGGACTTGAGATCAGTTACTGGCCGATACGCGGAAGAACATTTGTCGCAAGAGCTGGCGTGCAACGGACTCCGTATTATGAAGATGCCAGCCCGTTCACCTTCGGCTTTGCGTACTGGGGTGACAACCTCGTGCTTGAGTGGTCTTTCCAAGGCATGGAACAAAGCGAACTTCGAACACACCGGTTTGGCGTGAGTTGGCGATAGAAGCTAGCTCAATAGTTTCTTTCAACTCGAGCACCAAGGAACGCGGAATCAAGATCAGAGAAGCCTATCTGATCAATAGAGACCTCCCCCGCATGGACGCGGTCAAAAACGAACCGGATCTTCATGAGCTGCCCAAGATCTAATCCCTGATTTTCAGCTTTGAAATCTCCGAGGGGGATAGAATAGGTCTGAAGTATGAGTTCCCAGTGATCAGCAAAGCGCGCGCGCTCTTGATCAGCTCTGCGTAGTATCCATGTGTCTAAGGGACGACGGATCGGGCCGTAGTCGCTGAGAGTGACCCTGGCAACCCTACCCATAGCATCCTCTAATTCTACACTGAGATCTACCTCCGGCTCCACTTCATCGCCTGTGCTACTGCCACGAGCCCCTTCTTCTTCACGGCCGTCGGACTCTTCATCCGATGACTCTGTGTCTGGATCACCTCGAGGCTTTGGTACTGAGTTTGTGGGCCCCAGCATGAAATCGAGTGTGTGGCCTTCACTAAGCTGCCAACGTTCAGACAACCCTCCCGGCAGTTCCACAGAGTACTTAGCAGGAGGACCGTGACGAGTAGTGTCAGACCCTGAGATACGGTTATTCCAACCGATAGTAACCGCCTGATTTTCCTGACTCGCCGATGTGTTATTGCGATTACTGGAACGGAGTCCAAGCAACTCCTCTTTCCAGGTTTCTAGGGAGTCTCCTTTTAGCAAAACTCCTGGCTCCGTGCCAACCGTAATATCAATGTCCTCTTCGAACGTAGCGAGTGGCCGAAAGTCACTGGTTTCAAAACGTGTGATGTACATCGTCGAGGGCAGCCATCCACCTATCACCCGATGGTCACGAAAGATCGGTAAGTACTGCTTGTCACCTTTCAATACGACGTCAAGAAACGCCGAGACATAGATCTCTGAAAACCGCCTTTGATCTTCCGCGTCGATCAATCCACGAAGGTCAAGTGAGCGCCCACTCCGTGGACCACCATCATGAGAGCCCCAAACCGTGTTCCACTGCCCATGATTTGCACGGTAAACGTAGATCGCAGATTTAAAATTGAAGAGATCTGACTCATTGAACTTCAAGCGGTCGTAGATCCTTAAACCATGGAAACTGGTAACGTCACCATCGTGAGAACCATGAAAAGTCAGGTAGCTTACATCCTCAACTACAACCTTACGGCCTGTAGGTAGATACTGCCCGTCGACCGGTGCGATGGAGATAATCCCTTTGATGCCATAATCGAAGTTAAACTCGAGTGAAGCATCATCTGGATAGTAAGAAAGCCTGTTGAAAGCAGCTGCGTTGGCCACAGCCTCTCCACCTCGTGAGTGGCCGATAAGAGCAATATTATCCATATCGACCTTGCCCTCGAACGGGTTGCCCGCTTCCTGATTGAAGTCTTTAAAAGCCTCTAGATGTTTGAGTAAGAACCAACCCCGGGCATCATTTTCTCCTCGGATACCACCATTGATGAAGTTCTCATCGACACTAGCAAGAATGTATCCACGGGTCGCTAGCAGTTTGCCCAGATAATCATATCCGGGGTCTGAGAAGTCCTTCATGTTATGGTTTCCATGAACGACTAGGACCAGGGGGAATGGTCCATCTCCATCGGGATACCAAACCCGAGCGTTGAGGGGCATCTCTTTCGGACTGAACCCCCAGTAACGATTTCGACTACCTGCCGAACTACCCAGATTTACAAGCTTTGACGCATCCACCACATCGGTGATAAGGGAAATCGAATCCCTGAACTCGAGTCGATTCTTGTCTGTCCCATTTCCATAGTAGAGCGTCAAAACCCCATAGGGCCCCTTGAGGCCGGGATCTGGTGCTCGCAGGGTCTGGCTGGAAAGCACTCTTCCGGCGTCACTCGGCGTGAGCTTTAGGGGTGGCATGCAGGCTGTCACCGAGACCGTTATCGCCAATGCTAAATACGAGGCAGCCATATTTCTAGTCGTCATGCTCATAGGCTCACTGTAGTGATATACGCCACCGGGTGGCAATCACCCTTCTCCACTTGGCCGAGAATAGTAAACAAACAGAGGGTTCACTTCCTGCTCAGAAGCCATCCGGTTACCGTAAGCACCATTCTAACTCCAGAGACAACATGGCCAATTCAACCATCACATTCGTGACCACACTAGGTACCTTCTCCGCTGAAATGTTGGAGGACGTTGCCCCCAAAACCGCAGGTAACTTCATGAAGCTGGTTCGTGACGGCTACTACAACGGAATCATCTTTCATCGAGTGATCGACGGATTCATGATCCAAGGGGGGGATCCAACGGGAACGGGAACGGGAGGTCCGGGCTACACGATCCAAGATGAGTTTGCACCTGGGTTGAGTCATACAACAGAAGGCACCTTCTCGATGGCTAATGCTGGGCCAAACACGGGTGGATCGCAGTTCTTCATTACATTGGCTGCAACACCGTGGCTAGATGGCAAGCATGCGATCTTCGGTAAGGTCATCTCTGGGCTGGATGTGGTAATGGAGATCGGCCAGGTCTCGACCAACCCCGCGGACAGGCCACTTGAGGATGTCGTAATAGAAAAGGTGACCGTGTCGGATGAGACATAGTCAGCGCCCCAATTCATGAACAGTGAGAACCCTAGCCGATAGGTCTCATTAACTGGCCAATCTGATAGCCAGCAGGAGGTTCGGCATCAAGTAGGTGGCGAACGAAATAGTCCCAACGCCTTCGCATCATATATGGTTCGTTACCGAAGCCATGCCTTCGGTTCGGCATCAAGATCAAATCAAAATCCTTGTTCGCTGCGATTAGGGCATTCACGACAAGCATCGTGTTCGACGGAGGTACATTAGAGTCTAGCGTACCATGTGCGATCAGGAGCTTACCCTTGAGATTTTCCGCTAACAACTGGTTAGCTTGATTGTCATAATTGGTCGTCCCATCCGGATATTCGACAAGGAGTCCCTGCCACTTTTCACCCCAATCATCCTCGTAGTTTCGCTGATCGTGGTTACCGGCCTGTGACACTGCAACATCATAGAAGTCAGGATAACGCATGATCGCATCGGCAGCAGCAAAGCCACCTCCGGAATGGCCGTAAATTCCAACTTTGTCGATATCCATCCACGGATAACGATCTGCCAGCTGGCGAATCCCAGTAATCTGATCAGGGAGCCCATTGTCCCCCATGTTCCCGTAATACGTTTCGTGAAATGTCTTGGAGCGGCCAGGCGTACCCATCGCGTCGAGTTCAACCACGACGAAACCAAGTTCGGCAATCGCTTGTAGATCTCGGTGCGATGCACGGAAACTCCTGCTCCCCACGCTCCCCCCCTGTGGTCCAGGATACAGATAATTTACGATCGGGTATGAACGATCCGAATCGAAATTCATCGGCCGGAAAAGCAACCCATAGAGGTCCGTCTCTCCATCTCGTGCTTTCACACTGAACGGCATCGGTGGTTGCCACCCTGATTCCTGAAGACGGGAAATATTCGCTTCTTCAATGGCCAGGATACGACGTCCGTCTTCTCTATCACGAAGGACGGTAATCGGAGGCACAACCGGTGTTGAGTACGTGTCGACCACATATTTTCCATCTGGAGAAAGCGATACACTGTGATTCGCACTGTCCGGTGTCAGTAGCTCTACATCGCCACCATCGAGTCCAACCCTATAAAGGTATTGGAAATAAGGGTCTCCTGGCTCTCGTGCATTACCAAGAAAAGTGATGGTGCGAGCGGGCTCATCGATCTCCAGGATCTGTTGAACATTCCAGGTTCCCTGGGTGACCTGTCTTTTGAGGGCTCCAGTTCCAGCATCATATAAGTAGAGATGTCCCCAGTCATCTCTTTGGCTGAACCATAAGATTTCGTTCGATGAGGACAAAAAGTCCCAACCGTTCGACTCGTAAAATGTCTCTTCTACCTCCTCGAAAAGCTCGGTCACAGCACCCGTGGACGCATCGGCGATGCGGACAGCAGCACTTTTGTGGTCGCGGGTACTCGAAACAAATACGATATGCTCGCTATCTGCGCTCCACTCGACATCTCCAAAGGTGCCCCCACAGGCGATATGGTCACTGCAGGTGGACCGATGCTGATCTGGAGGCATCGCTAGACTGACTACTCGGTCGCCTGCCGGACGATCGAGGTCCAGAACTACTCTGGTGATCCGAAAAATCACTGAGTCTTCAGGGAGCGGATAACGCCATGCCTCAAGCTGCGGATGCCCCACCTGTGTATTCACGAGATACATCATTCCCACACCACGCGCGTCATGCCGGAACGTTGCGATCTTCCTTGAATCCGGAGACCACTTCAAAACTGGACGGTCGCTACGTGTCCACCCAGCGTTGTTCGTACCATACCCGAAATCTTCTGCTCCATTAGTCGTTAATGCCGACTCATCTCCAGTACCGAGATCCCGAACCCAAAGATTGTGATCACGGATGAACGCTGCATTTCGAGCATCTGGAGAAATCACCTCTAGTCGTGAAACCGCAGGGCCAGCAGTACCTGAAACAGATTCACAAGAATATTCCGTCAGGTTGCACCCGAAGCGGCCAGGCGGGCCGACCGTAGCCATAAGGGCACCACCCTCAAGTGTCAGGCCGCCCAAAGGTAATCTTGAAGACTCAAAAGCCCCTCCCGAGAGTGTGTTGAGCACGGTGGCAATCCGTTCGTGATCAAAAGCCCTTTCGCGAGTCAGTCCTGCAGGGTCGACAATCATGAACTCCGTCCCCCCAGGCCCCGTCGATCTATACCAAAATCGACCATCCTCAAGCCATTGTGGGCTCACCGATGCACCAAAGACCAGGGCACTGGTGTTTTGCGAGAGGAAACGCTCTGCTCGTCTGTAGTCATCCGCTGTGATTTCTCGTGTGCCATCTTGAGCAACAAGCGGAGTCGAGATGAAAAGTGCTAATAAGGCTGATGAGAACCGCATAGTCATCCTCTGGGAATACGAGAACCGAAAGAGCAGGCCCCTTGGGGCCCACACGGCAAGTTGAAGTCGGAAACGATAACCTGCAACGGAGTCAATACTTTAGTTCTTCCGTTCACCACTGAAGGGGCGGCCCTGACGTCGACTTTCCCGACTTACTTCCCCATGCACAATACCCGCATCTTGAACGCTGATAGCAAACCGAAGCCGTGCTCCCATACCCCCTCCCGTTTGCGCTGGGGCGTGGAGAGCCTTACGTCACTGCTCGGGCACAGACTCAGCCGCAGCTGAGTTCGGCCCCAGGAGGGGAAAAGTCAGTACAACGTCGTCAACGCGCTCGGGCAAAGCGCATGAGGACAGAGAAGTAGCCAGAATTTCCCCCAACATTAAAGATTAGCTAGTGATCCCGCCGCTCTCGAGGGCCTAAACAAAGCAACTAATGAGTCGCTCACTTCTCCATCTCGCTCTATCGGTATTGGCACTCTTCACCATGCTCAACACAGGGTGCACACCCGATTCAGTGGAAGAAACTACGTACCTTACTCCACCAGGTGCGGAATTCATGAGCCAGCAAGCCCCACCAAGGGTGAGCCGCCCCTCGTTTATGGACCCTCGTGGCCCTCGCATGGATCCAAATGAAATTCCTGGTCGTTATCCCTTCTACTGGACCCGTGCCATTTATTCAGGTTGGGGTCGCCGCGGCTGGGGGCAATCATGGGCAACCGACTACCCCAAGGGTGACCAGCAGTTCTTGGTCGTACTGAAGCGCCTAGTCCGGCTTAACGCTTATGATTGGGACAACGCTATCAGGCTCGACGACCCAACACTCCGACGTTTTCCAATAGTCTACGCTGTAGAAGTCGGCGGTATGGATATGACCAACCCGGAGGTTGAGGGGCTCAGAAATTATCTGGATGCTGGGGGATTCTTGATCGTGGACGACTTCTGGGGCCAGCGCGAATGGGATGTCTTCGAGTACAATATCCGCCGGGTTTACCCTGACCACCCGATTGTCGACATCACGCTTGATCACCCCATCTACTCGGCTTACTACGACATTGAGGAAGTGAAACAGGTACCCGCCATTGGGCGCGCCATGTACCCGGCCGAATGCTATGGCTGCGTCCCCTATGTTAAGGGCATCTATGATGAGGCTGGACGTCTTGTCGTCATCATCAACTTCAACACCGATCTTGGTGATGCTTGGGAGTGGGCTGAGGATCCGCGCTACCCTCTGGAATATTCGACATACGCGTACGAGATGGGAGCAAACATGATCGTCTACGCGATGAGTCACTGAGGCGAAACAAATGGAACGCATCTTCGAGTTCCTGTTCAAATATCCCCCGCTCTTTTTCGAACAGGGTGATTTCACATTTGGAGCACCGAGGTCAGTGCGCCTATGGCTTATTATTGCCGGGCTCCTAGGCGCAGCTACTGTCGCCAGCTACACGATTGCCCGAGGGAAAAGCACGGTCACGGACCGCGGTGTGATGGCAGGACTTCGGGTTCTGCTACTTGCAGTCATCATCGTTTGCCTTCTCCAACCATCACTGATTCTGTCGACTGTGGTCCCACAACAGAATTTTGTTGGAATTCTAATAGACGATTCACAAAGCATGTTGCTCGCGGATGAGAACGGCGAGCCACGAAACTCTTTCATTAATAAGGAGTTCGCTTCCGATGAGAGTGAACTCCTCGAGCAACTCTCCGATCGTTTTTCCCTTCGCTTCTTTCGTTTCTCTGATGTCGCTGGCCGAATCGATAGTCCGTCGGAGCTAGCCTACGAGGGCACACACACGAATCTGTCTCGGGCGCTCGATGTTGCGAGAGAAGAACTTTCAGGTGTGCCGCTGTCTGGACTGGTCATGATTACAGACGGGGCTGACAATGACAATCAACCCTTAGCTGAATCGTTGGTGCCCCTGCAGGCCGCAGGTGTTCCGGTTTTCACAGTCGGGCTTGGAGAAGAGAGCATCACCCCCGATATCGAGCTCGGACGGATCGAGATGCCAAGGGCTGTGCTAGAAGGATCTTCGTTGACCGTTGATGTGATAATTACCCAGACGGGATTCGAAAGCAGCACAGTTCCCCTGATCGTTGAGGACGAACTCCAGATTATCGCAGAAGAAACGGTTGAGCTTGGGCCAGATGGAGAGCCGGTTGTAGCCAGAATTTATTTCGAGTTGGAGGGAGTAGGTCCTCGACGTGTGAGCTTTCGTATTCCCCCTCAACCAGGGGAACGGGTGAATCGGAACAACGCTCGCTCGGTGCAAGTCGAGGTTAGAGGAGAACGTGAAAAAGTCCTCTATTTTGAAGGAGAGCCTCGCTTCGAAGTAAAATTCATGAGGCGTGCAGTGGAGGAAGATGAAAACATCCAGCTCGTAGTCCTGCAGCGGACTGCGGAAAGCAAGTTTCTGCGATTGGATGTAGACGATGGCAGTGAGCTGGAGTTCGGTTTTCCCACTAGTCGTGAAGAGATGTACCGCTATCGGGCACTAATCCTTGGGAGTGTTGAAGCATCTTTCTTCACGCATGACCAATTACAAATGATCGCGGACTTCGTCTCCAAGAGAGGTGGGGGATTATTATTACTCGGCGGCCATGGAGCTTTCGCAGAAGGAGGTTGGCAGGGTACCCCGGTGGAGGAAGTGATGCCGGTGGTTCTTACCTCCCCCGCAGATGACCCTCAGGGATTCTTCGCGGAAGTAAAGGTGACTCCAACACCCGCTGGACTAACACATCCCGCGGTGCTTCTCGGAGTAGAGCAGGACCAGGTGCGTGAACAATGGGATTCGCTTCCCACAGTCACCACCGTCAATCCAATCTCCCAGGTCCGTCCTGGTGCTACAACACTCTTGTCTGGTTCAGGGGAGCAGCTTGCTCTTGAACAGATCGTGCTCGCATTCCAACGATACGGTCGTGGCAAATCTATTGCCCTTACCATACAGGATTCTTGGCTCTGGCAAATGCACGCCGATGTCCCTCTCGAAGATCAGAGTCATGAAATTTTCTGGCAACAGATGATCAGGTGGCTTGTCGATGGTGTTCCAGAAGCCGTAGAAGCAGTAACAGACCGGGAACAGGTAGAACCAGGAGAAAACGTTCGGCTTGTGACGAACGTAGGTGACTCAAGCTATATCGAAGTCAACAACGCAACTGTGACAGCGCGAATCACAAGTCCCACAGGCATAATGGAGGACCTCCCTGTCAGTTGGACGGTTCAAAGGGACGGTGAATACTCGGTAGAATTTCGCCCGCTAGAAGAAGGCGAGTATGAAGTTGAAGTAACGGCTGAAAGAAATGGAGAGACTCTCGGCTCGGATAAGACCTATCTCTATACAGCCCCGAGTGACGACGAATACTTCAGTGCGTCGAGGCGTACGCAGACGCTGCGGCGGATCGCTGATGAGACCGGAGGTCGGTTCTATACTCCCGAAGATGTTTCGAGTCTTCCGGAAGATATTCGTGTGACGGGCGCCGGAGTCACGTTGATCGAAGAGCTAGACCTTTGGGATATGCCGTTTCTGTTTCTCCTCCTATTGATGTTCATGGGTGCTGAGTGGGGCTTTCGAAGAATTCGGGGACTGATTTGATTAGACCGCAGGCTTCACTAGCCCTTTTTGGCTCGGTCTTAGCATTCATATGCCTTTCTGGCACATCTTTTGAGCAGCTAAGTGCCCAGGAGCGGACTCATGCCTTGATCGTGGTCGGACTCGGTGGTAATGCCAACTACCGAGATCGGTTCCATACCCAAGCCGTCGCTCTAAAAGAGGCTTTTACTACGAAACACGGTATACTCGCAGAGCATGTGATTTATCTCGGCGAGAGACCAGAATCTGCTCCTGACTTTGTCACTGATAAGTCGACACGAGCCAACGTTCTGAGCCACCTAAGCACGATTGCCCAGCAAACAGGACCTTCGGATCGACTTCTTGTCATTCTCATTGGACACGGAACTTCTGACCAAGCTGAGGCTCGGTTTAACGTCACTGGCCCTGACCTGACACCGAGCGACCTACAGATGGCGTTAGCAGGGTTCCCATCGCAAACCCTCGCGCTGATACATACTGGCAGTGCTAGCGGCGGCTTCCTCGAACCCCTATCCGGCCCTAACCGGATCATCATTACAGCTACCCGTACCCAACGCGAGCGGAATGCGACAGAGTTTGCGCAGTTCTTCGTTGAGGCGATCACAGGTGAGAGTGCCGATCTGGATAAGAACGAAAGAGTCTCATTACTAGAAGCCTATCAGTACGCCCGTGAAGAGGTTATCCGGTTTTATGAAGATGAGAACGAGATCCTTACAGAACATGCTGTATTGGATGACAATGGGGATGGCACAGGAAGCGGAGAAGCCGGCTTGAACGAGCCTGACGGTTCGCTCGCAGCGAGGTTTCAACTGGGTGGTATCTCTGTAACAGAGGAAGAGCTTACCCAGAACCCTGAACTCGTGAGACTTTACGAAGAACGCAGTCAGATCCAAGCCCGCATTACCGAACTCAGGGTTCTCCGTGATGCTATGCAGGAAGAAGCATATATGGCTGCTATGGAGGAACTGCTTGTTGAGCTAGCTCTCAAGAATAGGGAAATCCGAGCCAAAGAGGGTAACGGACTATGATCCGCTGCCCCGTGCTTGTACTCGTTAGTGTCCTAACGGCCAGCTCTCTCCAAGCTCAAACGACCGCCCAGGCACACGAGTCACTGCAAGCCGGGCAATATGAAGATGCAGCCCGCGCATTCCGTACCATACTCGAAAATGACCCATCCTCTTATGACGTAAGACGTGACTTGATTCGGGCCCTACTCTCTACCGGGGAGTACGATGCTTCTGAGCTTCTCGCGCGTGAAGCTCCTGCCCCAGGTGCATTCGCAAACACCCTAGGGGAAATCCTAGTGATCCGAGGAAAGCTTGAAGAGGCGGCTACAGCCTTTCAAGAATCCATCGATGCAAATGCAAGAGATGCCCTCACGGCAGAGGTCAATCTAGCAGAGCTGCTTTTCTCTCGAGGTGAGATCGATGAGGCGATGACTCGCTTCGATCGCTTCATCGACATCTATAACGCCTCTAACGGACGGCTTAGCGCTACCGAACTCGTAGCGGTAGGGCGTGCTGTACGCTACCTGGGCCGAACTAACCCCGACCTATTCCAGGATGCGCTGCGTGCTTTTGATGAGGCAACAACCATCGCTCCCACGTGGCACGAACCAAGGGTAAGAGCTGGAGAACTCTTTCTAGAGACATACTCGAGTACCGATGCGCAAAGTGAGTTCGAGAAAGTATTAGGAGTAAACCCGAGACATCCAGGAGCACTTCTGGGTCTGGCGAAAGCGCTTGAATTTGATGGTACGTCAGATGCGGGAAAGGTTCTTGGACAACTGCTCGAAATTAATTCGAATCACCTGGAGGCTCGCGCGCTACTGGCGAACCAACATCTCACACGCGAGAGGTACCAGGATGCTTACGAGCAGGCTGAAATGGCATTGGCTGTTAATCCAAACTCACTTGTCGCGCTCACAGCTTTAGCTGGTACACACCTGCTCAGGGGTGATCTTGAAAAATTCCAAGAAGTCCGAGCACGAGTGCTAAAACTGAACCCCAGGTACTCTGGGCTCGACGCCAAGTTGGCCGAATTAGCCGTGCAGACACGCCGGTATGGTGACGCAGTAATTAGGGCTGAGGCAGCAGTCGAACTTGATCCACACTCTTGGGCCGCATGGGGACTCCTAGGAATGAACGAACTTCGTCTAGGAGATGTAGAGCAAGGCAGGACTCACCTCATGCGGGCTTTCGAAGGAGACCCCTACAACCCTTGGTTTAAGAATAATCTCGATTTGCTAGATACCTTTGAGCGTTTTGAAATCCATGAGACTGATCACTTTGAGCTTTTTCTTCATGGAACTGAATCTGACCTACTAGCAACGTATCTAGCTCCCATTGCTGAGGAAGCTTATGAGAGCCTCACTCGTCGTTACGGTAGCGAACCTCTACTGCCTGTGCGCGCTGAACTATTTCCGAGCCATGCGGACTTCTCAGTTCGAACCCTCGGAGAAACCGGGCTGGGTGCTCTCGGTGTAAGTTTCGGACGTGTTTTAGTAATGGACTCGCCCGGTGCACGCGAGCGAGGGGATTACAACTGGGCATCAGTTTTTTGGCACGAACTCTCACACACTTTTCACCTAGCAATCTCCGATAATCGCGTACCCAGATGGTTTTCCGAAGGACTCGCCGTTCACGAACAACGGAAGGCCAGACAGGGGTGGGGTCATCAGGTCACAATTCCGTTCCTGAGGGCGTTAGCAGACGGGAACCTCAAGAAAGTCAGTGAGCTTAATGATGGATTCATGCGACCTGATTATCCGCAGCAGGTCATCTTCTCCTACTACCAATCGTCTCTAGTCTTTGAGGTCATTGAGGACCGTTACGGCTTCGCCGCCATCAGAAAAATGCTGGAAGGATACAAACGTGGCGAGACCACAGCGGAACTCTTTGAGTCTTTACTCAGCATCAATCTCGAGGACTTCGACCAGGAATTCGAGGAATTCCTGCAGGATCGTTTCCGCATTCCGTTGAACGGGCTGGCAGAAATAGGAGAGGCCCCTCTATCCGGATCGGATATCACCGAACTCGAAGATTGGGCCAACCTGCACCCCGGTGATTTCATCGCGAGACTCAGGCTCGGTGCAGCACTCGTCGGGGAAGAACGGTATACCGAAGCTCAGCCCCACTTAGAGGCCGCACGCAAGATTTTCCCGAACTATGGAGGACCGGACAGTCCGTACTGGTATCTGGCCCAAGCCTACAACGGAGTCGGTGATCTTACTGGCGCAGAGCAGGCTCTGTCACAGCTCATCCAGAGATCGGAATCGAACTATGACGCCTATACGATGCACGCGGATGTGCTGGAACAATTGGACCGCCCTAAAGAGGCAGCAGATGCGCTCGATAAAGCAGTACTAGTATGGCCGTATGAAATAGAACTTCACCAGCGACTAGCAACACTCCATGCAGAAGTAGGTAACTATCCTCTGGCGTCGCGCGAGAGGGCCGCCGTCGTCGCTCTGAATCCAACGGACAAGGCCCAAGCACTCTACGCACTGGCGATCGCATACCAGGAGGCAGGTGACCTAACCAGCGCTCGCAGCGCCGTGCTTCAGGCACTCGAAATCGCCCCTAACTTTGACGCTGCCCTTGAACTTCTGCTCATCCTGCGATCTGGCTTACTGGGGGAATCATGATTGGTAGGGGCACCAGATTTCTGGTAACCCTGCTCTTCACAGGAGCTGGGGTTGGTTGGATTGCGAGCGAGCGAGGCAGAAGTAGAACACCGGAACTCTCAATCGAAAAACTGCAGTCCTACAGTGACACCAATTCACCCTACGACGGCAAGTATCACTTCTTCAGAGTGCAATACGATGTCGGGCGAGGGTCTTCAGGGTTCTTCCGGAGACGTGAGCCTGCTTGGGCGCACGACTATCCCAGGGCTGAACGGAACTTTCTCAACATCATCCAAGAAACAACGTTCGTCGATTCCCAAACTGAGGGCTCTAACATCCTCCGCCTGAATGACCCAGAAATCTTCAAGTATCCAATCGCGTACATCGTTGAAGTTGGTAGCTGGAATCCAACTGAAGAAGAAGTTGCAGGCCTTGGCGCGTACTTGTTGAAGGGCGGATTCTTGATAGTGGATGACACTCGCAACGAACGCGGTAACGAATGGGCAAACTTCGCTTACCATATGGAACGGGCATTACCGGGCCTTTCACTCACCCCGCTCGAGCATGACCACCGCGTCTTCGATTCATTCTTCCAAATCGAACCACTGAAGGTGATCCCGCCCTACGGACCACGGAACCCGCAATGGTATGGGATATTCGAAGACAACGACCCAACACAACGACTGATGGTGGTCTTTAACTTCAATAATGATATCGCAGAGTACTGGGAATATTCGGATCAGGGATACTATCCGATCGACTTGTCCAATGAAGCGTACAAGCTTGGAGTCAACTATATCGTGTATGGACACACGCACTAATGATCGGACTACTATTGCGCGGAACTGCTTGCTGAACGACTAATCCGGGCCTCGTGAACCCCATTTGAACTGGAGACAGCCTTGGCGGACGAAGCCATCGGAACGGTTGCCCTCGATAACGCCGACGACATAGCACTCGCCGAGCGCATGAAAAACGGACGGGAGCAAATCTTGAGTGAGCTTCGAAAGCTCATTATCGGTCAGGAGAACGTAATCGAGGAAGTCCTGCTTACACTCTTCGTTGGTGGGAATAGTCTTTTGGTCGGCGTGCCAGGTCTCGCCAAGACATTATTGATCCATACGAT